>Ga0196981_1000589_pt1 | contig 10386 bp, 5 predicted proteins | sample S3_2013CmetaG_FD_155462 | JGI IMG/M metagenome (GOLD analysis project Ga0196981, IMG submission 155462) | Soil microbial communities from Anza Borrego desert, Southern California, United States - S3_20-13C | ecosystem: Environmental > Terrestrial > Soil > Desert | place: USA: California...
CCCGAGGTACTCGAGGCCGAGTGCCTGCGCCGCGGCCGTCATCTCCTCGAGCGTGTTGTGGCCGTCGGACGCGGTCGTGTGGTTGTGGAAGATCCCGCGGATGTCGGCTTCCGTGACGAGCACCGGCAGCCGGCCCTGCTCCGCCGCCTCGATTTCGCCCAGGCCCTCGCGCAGCTCGGGCGGGATGAAGGCGAGGCCCAGCGCGGCGAACAGGTCGGCCTCGGTGCCGATCGGCGGCAGGGTTGAAGCGGCCGGGGCTTCGGACTGCGGCTGACCGGGTGAAACGCGGCGTCCCGGTGCGTGGGCCGGAAGCGCGCCGGGGACGGCGCGCGCCGCCTCCTCCGCCGGTTCGGCGGCTCTTCGCCCTTTGCTCCTGGCGCCTTGCGGGCCCGGCGCCTCCAGTCCCACCTTTTCCTTCACGCTGCCCGCCCCCTCCGCCGGCACGAGGCCCCACTCGCTCATCGAGAGGCCGCGCTGGAGCGCGCGGTGCCGCATCTGGACGTTGTGGTCCTTCGAGCCGGTGAAATGGTGCAGCGCGAACACGAACTGCGCGGGCGGCACGAGCCGCAGGTCGGCCTGCAGACCGCCGGCCAGGCGGACGCTCGCCTTGGTCTCGCCGCGGGCCGTGACTTCCTTGACCGCCTCGAGCTGCACGAACCAGTCGGCCACGGGTTGCGGCTCGTCCGTGGCGACGAGGAAATCGAGGTCGCCGACCGTCTCCATCCGCCGCCGCAGGCTGCCGCAGGCCTCCGCCTGGCGCACCTGGGGAAGCGCGCGCAGGCCCTCGAGGATCGGCGCCGCCACGGCCTGGGCGTTCACCCACAGGTGACGGCGGCCGTAGGCCTCGCGGTTCCGGATGCCCTCGAGGATCTTCTCCTGCGTGCGCGCCCCGAAACCCTCGAGCCCGGCCACCCGCCCCTCTTCGCACGCCTGCTGGAGCTTCGCGATCGAATCGACCCCCAGCTTCTCGTGGAGCGCCTTCACCTTCTTGGGGCCGACGCCGGGGATGGTGGTGAGCTCGCGCAGGCCCTGCGGGACCGAGTTCTTGAGCTTCTCGTAGAACTCGAGCCGGCCCGTCGTGCCGAGCTCGGTGATCTTCTGCGCCAGCGCCTCGCCCACGCCGCGCACCTCCTGCAGGGTGCCGGCCGTGATGCGCTGGGCGAGCTCCTCCTCGCTCAGCGCCTCGATGAGACGGGCGCCGGTGACGTAGGCGCGGACCTTGAAGGGATTTTCGCCCTGGAGCTCGAGGAGCGTGCCGATGTCGGTCAGCACCGCGGCGATCTCGGATTTGTTCACGATGGGAAACTATCGATGATGGCACCGATTAAAAGCCCGTAGCCGCGGGCTTGCGGGCGCCGCTGCTAAACGCAGCCCACCGGGCTGCGCCACACCCGGACCGCGCCACACCCGGACCGCCACAATGGCTGCCGCTCTCCGAGCGCGAAAGCTTGGTGTGGAGCACCCCGGTGGGGTGCTTGGCCGGCGTCAGCCCTTGCGCGTCGCCACCTCGATCACGTCGTGCGGGGCGGCTTCCTTCTGCCCGGCCGGCGTGACGCGGACATAGCGGGCCTTCTTCCGGAGCTCCGGGAGGTCCTTTGCGCCCAGGTAGCCCATGCCGCTCTGCACGCCGCCGATCAGGTTGCCGAGGACGTCGTCGACGGAGCCCGAGACCTCCTTCAGGGCCTCGATGCCCTCGGCCGCGACCTTGCGCGTGGTGTCGGCCTTGTCGTGGCCGTAACGGCTGGCCGAGCCGGCCTTCATCGCAGCGTGGCTGCCCATGCCGCGGTACTGCTTATAGAGCTTGCCCGAGATCTCCATGATTTCGCCCGGGGCTTCGCGGCAGCCGGCGAGCAGGCCGCCCAGGATCACCGCGTCGGCGAGCGTGAGCGCCTTCACGATGTCGCCCGACTTCGTGATCCCGCCGTCGGCCACGATGCGCACGCCCTTCCGGGCGGCGCCGCGCGCGGCGACGTACAGGGCGGTGAGCTGCGGGATGCCGACGCCGGCGACGATGCGCGTCGTGCAGATGGAGCCGGGCCCCTGCCCGATCTTCACCGCGCTCGCGCCGCAATCGGCCAGGAACTCCACGCCGGCGCCGCTCGTGACGTTGCCGGCGATGATCGTGAGGCCGGGGTGCGCGGCGCGGATGAGCTTCACCATGTCGCCCACGCCGGCCGTGTGGCCGTGCGCGGTCGAGACCGCGACGCAGTCGACCGCCTCGTCCACGAGCTCCGCGACGTGCGCGAGGACCTTGTCGCGGTCGAGCTCGCCCGAGGGCTTGCGCACGGGCGCGATGGCCGCGCCGACCACGAGCCGGAACTGGGAGTCGCGCGCGGGCTTCCGCCGGCTCTTCGCCTCGGCCGTGATGCGCTCGACGTCCGAGATCGTCACCAGGCCCTTCAGCAGGTCCTTGTCGTCGACCACGAGAATCTTGTGGATGCCCACGTTCTCCGAGAAGAACTTGTCCGCCTCCTTGATCGGGTCGGCGGCCATGCGCTTCTGCGGGACGGTGAGGAGCTCCCTGCGGCGCGTCATGATGTCCGCGACCTTGCGGGCCTTGTAGCGCTCCTTGACGAGGTTGCCCGGAAGCAAGCCCACGAGCTTGCCGCCGTCGACGACGGGAAACGTGCGGAATTCAAATCGGCGCTGCTCGATCAGCGTGAGGACGTCGCCCACGACCATGTCGGGCGCGACGGTCATGGGGTCCTGGATGAGCCCGTGAATATGGTGCTTCACGCGCGCCACCTCCTTCACCTGCTCCTTCGGGGGGAGGTTGTAATGGATCAGCCCAAGCCCGCCGTTGAGCGCCATGGCGATCGCCATGCGCGACTCGGTGACGGTGTCCATGTCCGACGAGATGATCGGGATCTGCAGCCGCAGCGAATCGGACAGCCCGGTCGCGAGATCGGCGTCCTTCGGCAGGATCTCCGAGTACAGCGTGGCCAGCGAGACGTCGTCGTAGGTCAGCGCGCTGGGCTGGTTGGCCGGGAAGAAGCGGTCGGCCGGAAGGTAGAAGTCGGAGTCCGCGGAGGCAACAGGCTTGGTCATCGTGTTGCCGCTAGCGGAATAGTCCCGGCAGAGCGGAAGGCAAGTGTGGCGTTCGGCTATGCCGAATGCGGCCGACCGTCCGGGCCGGCCGCGAAAATAAGGCTGACCCCCGCGCCATCCCCCGATGCCCTTGGCGGCGGCGGGCCATCCCGGCGCCCGCCGCCATGACCTACCGGTTCCAGCACCAGCGCCATCTGCTCCCCCTGCGGGCGCCGCTGCGCACCGCCCACGGGGCCTGGGCGGGGCGGGAGGGCCTGCTCGTGCGGATCGAGGATCGGGACGGCCGGATCGGCTTCGGCGAGGTCGCGCCGATCCCGTGGTTCGGGACCGAGACCCTCGCGGAGGCCGAAACGGTGTGCGCCGGGCTGCGCGGCCGCGTCGGCCCGGACATCCTTGCCGCCATACCGGAGCGCTACGGCTGCGTGCGCTTCGCGGTCGCGTGCGCGCTGGCCGAGGTGGAGCGCGCCGTTCCTCCGCGACCGGACGAGGAAGCGCGCGGGGAGGCCGCGGCGCCCCCGACCCGTCTGCCCGTCGTCGCCCTGCTGCCGGCGGGCAAGCCGGCCCTCGACGATCTGCGCGCCCGGCTCGAGGCCGGCTTCCTTTCGTTCAAATGGAAGGTCGCGGTGGGCCGTCCGGAAGATGAGCTCGCGCTGCTCGACGATCTCCTCGCCGCGCTGCCGCCCTACGCCAGGCTCCGGCTGGACGCCAACGGCGGCTGGGACCGCCGCCAGGCGCGGCGCTGGCTCGAGCGCTGCGCCGAGCGGCCGGTCGAGTTCGTGGAGCAGCCGGTCGCGGCCTCCGACGAGGACGCGCTGCGCGGCCTCGCGGAAGACTTTCCCGTGACGCTGGCGCTCGATGAATCCGTCGTGCGCCTGGCCGACGCGCGCCGGTGGCACGCCGCCGGATGGCGCGGCGTTTTTGTCATCAAACCGGCGATCTGCGGGCCGCTCGGCGAGATCGAGGCCTGGGCGCGCGAGTCCCGGGCCGACCTCGTCCTTTCCAGCGCCATCGAGACCGCCGTCGCGCGCGCGGCCATCCTGCGGTGGGCGCTGGCCCGCGGCATCACGAAACGCGCGCTCGGGTTCGGGACCGGCGAGCTGTTCGAGTCCCGCGCCGCGAATGGTCCCATTCTCGGGGCGCTGGCCGACGCCGGCTGGGCCGGGAGCTTCGACCCACGGCTCCTGTGGGACGAGATCGCCGCGGAAAAGAGCCATGGGCCGGCCGGCGAATCCCGCGCATGAACGCCCGCGCCGCCCCCTTCGCTCCGCCGGTCCCGGCCGCTTCCGCATGATCACCCGTTCCGAACTGGCTCGCCTGGTCTCGCAGATTCCCGGGGCGCGCCCGGCCTCGGCGCCCGGCGTGATCGCACTCTGCGACCCGAACTGGGGCGAAACGGAGCGGGCCCAGGCGGCGTCGGTGTTGGGCATCGTCCGGGAGGCCGCGGCGCCCGCCGCCGGCTGGCTGCTGATCCCCACCGGAGGCACGGGGGGCCGGATCCGCTTCGCCCGCCACGACGAGCGAACGATCGCGGCCGCGGTGCGGGGGTTCACCGCCCATTTTGACCTGCCGCGCGTGAACGCGGTCGGCCTGCTGCCCCGCCACCACGTCAGCGGGCTCATGGGGTGGCTGCGGTGCGTGCTCACCGGCGGCGAACACCGGCCGGCCGACTGGCGGGAGCTGGCGGCCGGTGCGCTGCCCGACCTCCCGGACCGCGCGGAGAGCTGGGTCCTATCGCTCGTGCCGACGCAGCTGGAACGAATGCTCCGCCAGCCGGCGGCCGTGGGCTGGCTGCGCGGCCTCCGCACGGTTTTCCTCGGCGGGGCACCCGCGTGGCCGGACCTGCTCGACCGCGCGGCCGAGGCCGGGATCCCGCTCTCGCTGAGCTACGGGATGACCGAGACCGCCGCGATGGTGGCGGCCCTGCGGCCCGGGGAATTCGCGCGCGGCGCACGCGATTGCGGCACGGCCCTGCCGCACGCCTCGCTGACGATCGCGCCGGACGGAGCGATCCGCGTCGCCGGGGAATCGGTCTTCCACGGGTATTGGCCCGACTTTCGCTCGGATCGCAGCCACGCCACCGCGGATCTCGGCCGGATCGACCCGCAAGGCCACCTGCATGTCCTCGGGCGGCGCGACGAAATAATCGTCACGGGGGGCGAAAAGGTGGATCCGCCGGAAGTCGAGGCGGCGCTGCGGGCGACGGGGGAATTCGCGGACATCGTCGTCCTCGGCCTGCCGCACCCGCAGTGGGGCGCCCAGGTCGTCGCCGTCTACCCGGCCGGCACGTCGCCCGATCTTGCCAGGGTCCGCACCGCGCTCGGCCGGGCGCTGGCGCCGTACAAGCATCCGAAGGAATACGTCGCGCTGACGAACTGGCCGCGGACCGAGGCGGGGAAGCTCAACCGCGCGGACCTCGCGACGCGCGCCCGGGCAGGGCTATAGCGCCTGCGGGCGAGCGTAGACCCGCACCCAATCCACCCGCAGTTCCTGCGGGAACACGGTGCTGGCGTCGGGATAGCCCGGCCACCGGCCGCCGATCGCGAGGTTGACGAGCAGGAAGAACTTCGCGTCGTCGAACGCCCACCGCGCGCCGGCCGGGAGGTTCGCGGGGGTGACCCGATGGTAGACCGTGCCGTCGAGCGACCACTCGATGCGGCCCGGCGCCCATTCGATCGCGTAGACATGGTAGCCGTCCGCCAGCGAGGGCCCCGGCGGCAGCGTGACCGAGCCGGTCACCCCCTGGCCGCCGGAGTAGCCCGGACCGTGGACCGTGCCGTAGAGCTTGTGCGGCTCGTGTCCGAGCACCTCGACGATGTCGATCTCGCCGCATTCCGGCCACCCGGCCGTGGCGTGGGCGTCGCCGAGCATCCAGAACGCCGGCCAGACCCCTTGCCCGCGCGGCAGCTTCAGGCGCGCCTCGATCCGGCCGTAGGAAACGGAGAATTTCCCCTGCGTCTTGAGGCGCGCCGACGTGAAGCCCGGCCGCGGGCCGGCATCGCCGCCGTCGCGGTCCGGCCGGCGGGCGACCTGCTCGGCGCGGATGACGAGCGCCTTGCCGTTCGAGGCCGCGGGATCGTCCACGACGAGCGCGTTGGCGCGGGCCGCCGTGTATTCCTGCAGCTCGGCGTTACCCCATCCGCTCGCCCCGAGGTCGTGGACCCACTTGGCCGGGTCGGGGCCGCTGCCGGCGGGCTGGTCGAAATCGTCCTGCCACACGGGCGCGGCGGTGAGGGCGGTGGTGAAGAGCATGAGGGAGAGCAAGGCGGCAGGGAGTCGCACGTCAGGACGGGGCGTCCGGCGCGTTCCGCGAATCGCGGGCATCAGGCGGCCCCCTTCCGGGCGGCCAGCTCGCGCTCGATCTGTTTCACGGTGGGTTCGTCGAGCGGGTAGAAGAATATCGCCACGCCCGCGGCGACCGCGAACAGGCCGGGCAGCAGGCCGAACAGCACGCGGATGCCGTGCAGCGCCGATTCCGTCTGGGCCGCGTCCGCCACGAAGCCGAAGCGCGCGAGCAGCCAGCCGATCATCGCGCCGCCGATCGCCAGCCCGACCTTTTGCGCGAGCACGGTGGCGGAGAACACGAGCCCCGTCGCGCGGCGGCCGAACCGCCACTCGCCGTAATCCGCCGTGTCGGCGTAAAGCGACCACACGATCGCGGGGGTCGGTCCCGCCGCGAACGACGCGATGATGTTCAGCGCGTAGAGCACCGGCAGGTTGGACGGATCGGCGAAGTAGAAGGCGAGCATCCCGAGGCCGTTGACCAGGGTCAGCACGATCATCAGGCCGCGCCGGGACCAGCGGGCGGTGAAGAGCTTCGTCGCCAGCGCGCCCAGGATGAAGCAGAGGAAGCCGACGAAATTGAAGTTCCCGAGCGCCGCCTCGTTCCCGACGCAGTACTTGAAATAAAAGATCCCCATGCCGGACCGAAGCCCGACGTTGGTGAGGTTGAGGAACGCGACCAGGAAGAGGACGAGCCAGGGCCGATTGCGGACCAGATCGGCGGCATCGTCCGCCAGCGAGCTCTTCTGGGCCGCCGGCGGAGCCACGCGCTCGCGCGTCCTGAAAAACGTGAACAAGAACATCGCGACGGACGCCACGGCAAAGACCGCCATGGTGTTGCGGAATCCCGTGGCCGGATCGCCGCCGAACCGGAGCGCCTCCTTCATCCAGGGGACGAGCCAGCCGATGAGCAGCGCGCCCAGGAAAGCGCAGCCGAACCGATAGGCGGAAAGGGCGGTCCGATCCTCGGACGAGGGCGACATCACGCCCATCAGCGCGCCGTACGGCGTGTTGATCGCCGCGTAGGCGACGAGCGTGAGGGAGTACGTCACGTAGGCGTACACCAGCGTGCCGTCGGGGCTGAAGCCGGGGCTCGCGAACATCACGTAGCCGAGCAACCCATACGGGAGGGCGCCCCAGAGGATCCAGGGACGGAACTTGCCCCAGCGCGTGCTCGTTCGATCGGCGGCGACGCCGATCACGGGATTGAGGAACGCCACCGCGATCGGCACCCAGGCCATCAGATGGCCGGCGGCCGCCTGCCGGATGCCGAGAATCTCGATATAATAAAACGCCAGGAACTGGTTGAACGCCTGGAAATAGAAGTTCGAGGCCGTGTCCCCGAGGCCATACGCGAGCTTCTCGGTGAACGTGAGCCGGTCGGTCGGGACGGCGGAAGGAGCGGCCGCGGGGGCGATGGCGGAGGCGGGGGGCATCCGGGAGGTGAATCAAATACGGCGGGGGGTGTCAGCTGCGGGCCCGCGGAATCCGTACTCGGGCCGGCGGCTTAGGGATAAGCCGCCCTACCTCGGAATCGGTGTTCGGCGGTTCGGGGACTGGACGTGCTACCTTTGGGCATGTGTTCGGCGGCTCAGGGATAAGCCGCCCTACCTCGGATCGCTGTCGCCCGAGGTAGGGCGCGTTATCCTTAACGCGCCGCCTGGCATTGAAATCGCGGGATGTCGCAGGACGGCCCGCGGGCGGGCCGCCCTGTCCCAACCTGCGGATCAGAACGTGTAGCCGAGCTCGACGCGGGCGCTCCGGCCGGGGGCGTAGATCAGGCCGTAGAGGTCCCGGTCGTTGAGCGCGTTGAAGACGTTGAGCTGCAGGTACGCCTCGCCGTCGCGGAGCTTGAACGGATAGCGCACCATGAAGTCGAGGTTCAGCCGGGCCTTGTGCCTGAGCACGGTGAGCTGGCCCTTGCCGTTCGTCTGCTTCTGCCCGGCCACCGTGATGCCGGAGAAGTACTCGCGCTCGGAATCCCACTGGCCGCCGAGGCCGAGCTGGAGGCCGTTGAGGCGGCCGTCGCCCGTGAACCGGTAGCTGGCCCAGCCGGAAACCGAGTGTTTCGGCGTGTCGTCGCGGCTCTGGCCCGCGCCCCAGCCGATGCCGGTCCACGTCGAGGTGTCCGAGGGGTCGCCGTAGACCTCGTCCAGCGGGTAGCCGGTGAGGCCCCAGTTGCTGTCGGGGAAATACCAGATCGCCCAGCGGTTCTCGGGGTGCGGATAGCGGATGAACTTCCCGGGGTTCGTGATCACGCGCTTCGTGTGCGCGTAGGTGACGACGAACTGGAGGTTGTCGTTCGGCGTGAACATCAGCTGCGCGTCCCAGCCCTCGGACTCGTCCTCCTGCTGGACGTACGACTGGTAGCCGCTGCCGTCGCCGCGGTCCTCCCAGCTGTTGTTCGTGTTCGCGTCCGCGATGTAGAGCCAGCCCGGCCAGCCGGGGTTCGTCGTCTTCGTGAGGTTGAACACCTGGTCGAGGTACGCCGCGCCGGCCGCGTTCGAGGCGTTGACGTACCAGTTGCCGCCGAGCTGGTAGATCGCGCCGGCCGCGACGCCGGCGTTCCACTGCGGGAGCGCGGCGTCGGCCGCCCCGTTGCCGCCGTTGCTGCCGCCCGGGACGCTCGCCGGCATGAAGTTCATCACGTTGTACGTGATCGGCCGGCTCGCATCGAAGGTGTTCTTCAGCGTCGGCATCCACCACTGGCCGAAGGGCACGCCGGAGCGCTTGATCTTGAACTTCGAGATCGTGCCTGAGATGCGGCCGTCGAAGAGGTCGACCTTGAGGCCGATCTCCTTGCTGTCCGCCGTGGCGGCGCCGAGCGGGTTGCCCGCGGCGTCGCGCAGGCCGTCGAAGTTCGGCTGGATGCCGCCGGCGCGCAGGGCGTAGACGCTGACCTGCGGCAGCAGCTTCAGCGTGACGCCGTATTGGTCGGTCGTGTCCTTCTGCGTCGGCCGCGTGAACGAGCCGCTGGAGTTCGTCGGATGGAACGTCGCCGAGCTGCCGCTGTTGTCGTTCTCGTCGCGGCGGACGCCCGCGACGACGACGAGGCGCTCGTCGAGGAACTTGCCCTGGTAGATCGCGTAGTCGCCCACGTTCTCGGCGTGCGAGAGGATGCGGTTGACGTTGACCATCGCGGCGTCGGGCGAGCCGTCGCCCTGCGTGCCGAAGCGGATGTAGGACGTGTCGGTCGGGCGCTTGTAGTTGAAGGTGTTGTTCGCCGTCCGGCGCAGGGTCGTGGTGCGGTCGGCCTTCTCGATCGAGCGGCCGACCAGGAAGCTATTGTCGACCGCGAACCACTTGGAGTCCGCGAAGAGCTTGAAGGCCCAGTTGGCCTCGATGCGGGCCTGCTCGCGCTCGTTGTCCTCGGAGTTCTCGCTCCAGAAGTATTCGAAGATCGTGTTCGGCGTCTGGGTGCGCGTGAACTCCGAGCTGCCGTTGGCCGAGTCGATCGGGATGACCGTGATGGTGTCACGCAGGCCGGCGGGGCCGACGTTCTGCCGCATCGAGCCGTTCACGTCCCGGGCGTCGAACTTCACGTTCGAGCGGTTGTAGCCCGCCAGGAGGTTCAGGCCGGGCAGGATCTGCTGCGTGACCTGCGCGCGCAGGTTGTCCTGCTTGGAGTCGCGGAAGGTGTCCGGGCCGGACCACCGGAAGGTCCGGAGGTCCTTGCCCGCGAACTCCACGAAGCCGGAGCTTTGCAGGCGGTCGGCCTGGCTGATGCCGTCGATGTCGGAGCGGGCCCGCACGCTCTGGAAGCCGAGGCCCTTCTCGTGCTGCTCGCCGAGCTCGAAGTCGACCGTGATGTCGGTCTTCGGGAACGGCCGCCAGTTCAGGCTCGGCGAGATGAACCAGTGGTCCTCGCCGTAGAGCTCGGTGTGGTTGCCGGTGTCCTGCCAGGCGCCGGTGAGCCGGTACGCGAGCTTCGCCGCGTCGCCCGCGCCGCCGAGCGGGCCGGTCGTGTCGATCGTGGCGCGCATGAACTCGTGGGAGCCGAACGTGAAGCCGGTCCGCGTCGCCTCCTTCCGCTCCGGCGCCTTCGGCAGGTAGTTCACG
>Ga0196981_1000590_pt1 | contig 10335 bp, 10 predicted proteins | sample S3_2013CmetaG_FD_155462 | JGI IMG/M metagenome (GOLD analysis project Ga0196981, IMG submission 155462) | Soil microbial communities from Anza Borrego desert, Southern California, United States - S3_20-13C | ecosystem: Environmental > Terrestrial > Soil > Desert | place: USA: California...
GCTGCAGGACAAATACCCGAACGCCTATTACGTGACGCCCGCCGTGGTCGAGATGCCGAAACAGGCAGATGTCGTGAAACACGAAACTTTCGCGCCGATCATGTATATCCTGCGCTACGGCAAGTTCGACGAGGCGCTCGCGATCCATAACGACGTGCCGCAGGGGCTGTCGTCCTGCATCTTCACGACCGATGTGCGCGAAGCTGAATTGTTCACCTCGGCTGCCGGTTCGGATTGCGGCATCGCCAACGTCAACCTCGGCACCTCCGGCGCGGAGATCGGCGGCGCGTTCGGCGGCGAGAAGGAAACCGGTGGCGGCCGCGAAAGCGGGTCGGACAGCTGGAAGGCCTATATGCGCCGCTCGACCAACACCACTAACTACGGCACCGCGCTGCCGCTTGCGCAGGGTGTCCGGTTCGACGTGGATTGATCCACCGGCATGAACGCGGGCATCGTTATTTTGCGGGATGGGACGCCTTGTATCGCTTACGATAACAAGCTGCCTTACCCGATCAAGCATATCGAGTTCAGCCGCGAGACGTTCCAGCTGACGCTGGTTTATAACGTGCCTGGCGTCAGCAAGATTTCCGGGCGCAAGCAGGGCCATACTTTCGAATATCCGCTCGATCATGCCTTTGTCCTCAACCTGGAGGAAAAAGGGATGTGCGGCGTAGCCGCGATGGGCGCCAAGGATCTCCTTGAAATAAAACTGTATTCGGTCGTTTTCACGGCCTATTAAGCGCTGGCATTTGCGGGAATCGGGCTGGGCTGTGCTATAATGGGCGGATAGCGCGCAGATATAGGGATTCACGAACCATGGCGAACGAACTCGATCAACCGGCGAAACCGAAGCAGGCCTCGATGCTGGAAGGCACCGTGGGCAAGGAAGCGGCCGGCGTCGTCAATCTTCTCTATAACGTCATGACCATGCAGATGTGCCTCGGCCTGACCCGCTCGCTCGGCCTCGGCCTTACCGGCCCGGTCAATTCGCTCGAACTCGCGCAGATCGGCCTGATCAGCCCGACGGTGCAGGGCCTCAAGCCCGCCCTGTCGGCGATGAACCCGAACATGCTGTCGGCGCCGAAGCTTCCCTCGCCGTCCAAGATCCTCGGCTAAGCCTTGCGCATCGGAACCTGGAACGTCAATTCGCTGAAAGCGCGACTTCCGCATGTTTTGGCATGGCTGAAAAAGAACAAGCCGGATGTGCTGCTGCTGCAGGAACTGAAGGGCCTCGAATTTCCGGCAGCGTCTATCGCGGCGCTCGGCTATCACGCGGAATTCGTCGCGCAGAAAACCTATAACGGCGTCGCCATCCTGTCGCGCCACCCGATCAAGGTTGTGGCGACGACGCTGAAGGGCGATGAAGCGGATTCCCATGCGCGCTACCTTGAGGCCGATATCAATGGACTGCGCATCATCAACATATACCTGCCGAACGGCAACCCGCCCGGTTCCGACAACTTCGCATACAAGCTTGCCTGGATGGATCGCTTTAAAAAACGGCTGCAGGCCCTGAAAAAGGCAAAGACGCCTGTGGTAATCGGCGGCGACTATAACGTCATCCCGACCGATATCGACTGCCACAACCCCAAATATTGGAAAAGCGACGCGCTGATCCAGCCGGAGGTGCAGGCGCGCTTTGCCGACTGGCTGAAGCTCGGCTATGTTGACGCCTTCCGCCATGTGCACGGTGATGAAACGGGCCAGTTCACCTATTTCGAATATTGGCGCGACATGTTCGGCAAGAATTACGGCATCCGCATCGACCATTTCCTCGTCGCGGCGGCGGTCGCGAAGAAGATCAAGGACTGCCGCATCGACCGCGAACCGCGCGCGCTGGAAAAACCGTCTGATCACTGCCCTGTTATTCTCGACCTGAAATAGCTGTCGGAATGGCGTGGAGTCTAGGACCCTACCTGCCTGCGTGGGTCCCTTATTTGACATAAAATCAAGTTCCCGGTATAATTTGATCATGCCCGGTTTCGGGAACGACGGCACAAGGGGTAAAATAATGGGCAAGGGTTTCAAGGGCTTCGTACAGGATCTGGCCGGCACGTTCAATGTTTCATCGGTAAAGCCCAGTGATGAATATAGCCGGACTCCCGATCCCAATCCCTGGAGCGACCCGGCCGTTATAAAGGCCATTACAGCGCCCATCTCCGACTGGCAATGGCGTGGCATGGTTGAGTCGGGCCAGGTCAAGTTTGGCAGCGAGGAAGCGACAACGGTAGCGAAGGCCGACGCCGTCCTGCCAACGCAAACCTTCAAACCGGAAGCGCCGGCGACTGGCATCGCTGCCCCGAAAACCGCAAGTTTCAAGAAGAGCATGTAATCAAATAATGGTTGGCCCCCTTCAAACTTCCAAGACGGAACGGTCCGGCCATGACTGACCTCAGCGGATTGCTGGAAAATGCCTTCAACAACGCGGCGAAAGATATATCGTCGCGGCCAGCCTTGATTGACCCTGCCAAGCTTATGGAGGCTTCGGAACGGCTCCAGCGCCTTCTGGACGAGGAAGATCAAAACAGGCGTCACCGCCACAGCATGCTTGAGGAGCAAGCGGAGCAGCTGAGGCAAGCCACGAGCAAGATTTTCGGACGGGTCCTGGACGATGACGAGGACCCGATGGCCGTGTTTCAGCAAATAAACGAGGAGCGGCAGCGCAAGCGCGTGACAACCGTCCAGGAGACTGTCGCGCACGGAACAGCGCGGCAGGTCCAGGCGCCCATGACGGCAAAGTCTCAAAAGCCCCGTTGATTGCCCACCGGAATGGCCGCCGGCTTACAGGGCGGGAGGCTTAGGCCCTTTCGTCTTTGGGGCCTCCGTCGCCGGCGCGCTATCCCTCCCCGCTTCCTTCGCGAAATCGCCCTTGATCGAATTTTTGTAGTCGAGCTGGAGCTGCAGCTTGTTTTCCATGAGCCAGTAGCCGGCGACGATGGTTTTGAGGTCGTTGATCTCGCCGGAGCGGATCTGCGCCATGAATTCGTCCGACTTCAGGACCGTCGTCTTGATATTCTCGCCCTCTTCCGCAAGCCCGTGGATGCCGCCTGCCTGTGACGTATCGACGAGGCCGAAGACGATCGCGATGCTTTCGGACGTACCGCCCGCGCTGACATAGGCCTTGTCGTGGATCACGCGCGCGCCTTTCAGCGTCAGGCCGGTTTCCTCAACCATTTCGCGCTCGGCTGCTTCAACCGCCGTTTCGCCTTTGCCGATGCCACCGGCAGGCAGGGTATCGGTATAAGGATAGCCGCCGGCAGCGAGGATACCCGGGCGCATTTCATTGACGAGGACGACCTCATCGGATTTCGGGTCATAGGCGAGGATGCCGACGGCGTGGCCGCGCTCCATGATCATCCAGGTGATGTTCTGCTTGCCGCCCTCGTGGCGGTCTTTCTCGATCTCGTATTTGTTGAGCGTGAGAAAGCCCTTATATTCCGGGGTGATTTTTGTGACTTTTGCTTCCAGCTTCTTCTTGGCCATGCCGTGCGATTCCCTTGTTTATGCTCGTGTAGAGTATTTTATATTCTCCCTTAGAGCATAAGTCAATCCAGTATTTTCGCAGGCCGGATGTTTAGGGCACGGTAGGCTTCGGCGCCGCGGGAACCGCCGCCTTCGCCTTTATTTCGTCGCGATTCTGCGCGAGCCAGAAGGCGAAAGCGAGGCTTTTCATGTCGCTCAATTGGCCCATTTCCGCGCGCGCGATGAAGTCGTCGGAGGATACGACGACGGTCTTGATGTTCTCGCCGATACCCGCCCGGCCGCGTACGCCGCCCGCATTCGTGCTGTCAACGATGCCGGTGACCAGCGCAATTTTTTCGGTGCTGCCGCCGGAGCTGACAAAGGCGCCAGCGTGCAGGATATTGGCGTCCTTCAGGTCCAGCCCCGTCTCGCGCGCGAGGCGGTCCTTCGCCGCAGCTTTCAGGTCTTCGCCCTTCGCGATCATCGCGGCGGGAACGGTATCGACATAGGGGTAGTCGCCCGCCGCCAGCATGCCCGTGCGCATTTCATTTACCAGCACGACCTCGTCACGCCGCGGATCATAGGCCAGCACGGCGATCGCGTCGCCGCGCTCGAAATTCAGGCGCTTCAGCGTCTGCTGGCCGCCTTCATGCTTGTCCTGCTCGATCACGATCTCCTCGATCTTGAAGACGCCGTCGTATTTTACGTCGCGGCTGATGATCTGCGCCTGCGGCTTGTTTGTGGACGGGTCCACGACGGCGGGCGACGGCGTGAAGCCGGGGTCGCGCAATTCGTGGCGGTGGTTCGCGAGCCAGAAGGCGGCGACGAGGCTTTTCATGTCCTTGATGCGGCCGTCATTGGCGCGCGCGATGAACTCGTCGGAGGAGAGCAGCACCGTCTTGATATTCTCTCCCTCGCCCGGCTCGCCATGAATGCCGCCGGCATTCGAGAGATCGACCTTGCCCATCACAATTGCAAGCTTTTCCGATGTGCCGCCCGCGCTGATATAGGCTCCGGGATGAATGGTCACGGGCTCGCGCAGTTCTTGCCCGGTTTCCTCCTCCGTCTCCCGCAGCGCGGCGTCGATATGCGTTTCGCCCTTGTCGATCATGCCGGCGGGCAGGCTGTCGTTGAACGGGTATTCCCCGGCGGCGAGCATGCCGGGGCGCATTTCATTGACCATCAATACCTGGTCGCGCTTCGGGTCATAGGCAAGGATCGATACGGCATGGCCGCGCTCGAAATGCAGGCGCTTGACGGTTTCGCTGCCACCATCGTGCTTGTCCATCTCGATGGTCAGTTCGTCGAGCTTGAAGAAGCCATTGAAGAGGCGCTCCGACGCGATGATTTTGGCCTGGGGTTTTTTCTCGGTCACGGGCAATCCTCTTGAAAAATGATTGCCATAATATCACATCTGCGCAAGTGAAAGGAAGGGCGAATATGTATGCCCTATCAGTCACATGCTGGTGGACCTGGTCTGCGCCGGAGTGGCCATGAGGGGCAGTTTTACTTCCCGCCTGCCCGCGCTTCGCGCAGCAGGTCGATGGCGTCAAAATGGACGGGGGTGCGCAAGCTGCGGCGGCGGATGTAGCCGGTTTCTTCCCGGGCGGGCTTCAGCTTCTCGCGGTTGCGGGCAAGCCAGAGCGCGAAGACCATGCACTTCATGTCGCGCAGCTGGCCGCTTTCGGCTTGCGCGATGTAGTCATCGGCCTTGACGACGACGACGCGGATATCCTCGCCCTCTGCCGTCTTGCCTTGCAGGCTGCCATTGGCGACCTTGCCCATATCGAGCGTGCCGATGACGAGCGTTATCTTTTCGGACGTGCCGCCCGACGATACATAGGCGCCTTCATGGATGATGCGGGCGGAGTTCAGTTGCGCGCCCGTTTCCTCGAAAAATTCGCGGACGGCAGCCTCCAGCACGGCCTCGCCCGGATCGATCATGCCGGCGGGCAGCGCGTTGATAAATGGGTCATCGCCCGCGGACAGCAGGCCGGGATGCATTTCGTTGACGAGCAGGACTTCATCACGCGCAGGGTCGTAACCGAGGATGGCGACCGAGTGGCCGCGCTCGAAGATCACGCGCTTGACCTCCATCTCGCCGCCGTCATGGGTATCCATTTTAATCGTGAGTTCGTCGACTTTGAAAAAGCCGTCATAGACGCGCTTGCGGTCGGTGATTTCGGCCTTCGGTCGTTTCTGAATTCCGTCATCCATCAGCTGCAAACCCCTTTTGCATCGTTATGTAATAAATACCACGAAGGGGCGTCGCGTTCCACTGAAAAGAAGAAATTTTCCAATGATATCAATTAGTTGAGTTTTGAGTATATTTCTGGTCGGCGGGAGAATAAGGGGCCGCTTGCGAGGCGTTACTTGACGACTTTCAAGTGCGGCGCTTCGCCGTCCGCCGCGCTTGCGGGCTCGGTTTTGGCCTCGGGCACTGTCTCTTCCGCAGGTGCCGCGGGCTTTTGCGGCACGGTTTCCATCAACACGCGCCCCGCCGGCATGATGACTCGCGCCGTGGTGCCCGCGCCTTTTTGGGAGATCAGCTGGAATTCGCCGCCATGCAGGCGCACGAGAGAGTCGACGATCGTCAGCCCAAGGCCGGTGCCCGCCTTCATCCCGCTGAACGATGTATCGACCTTGCCAAAGGGCGTCATGGCTTTCTTGATTTCCTCGGCCGACATGCCGATGCCGTTATCGGCGACGTCGATATACATCTGCCCCGTCGGCTGCACGCCCGCCGTCACGCGCACCTTGCCGCCCTGCGGCGTGAACTTGATGGCATTGCCGATCAGGTTCAGCATGATCTGCTTGAAGCCGAGCTCCTCTGCCAGCAACTCGGGAAGCTCCTCCGGCAGCTCGACCTTCACGTCCACGCCGGCCTGGTCGATACGGGTCGCCATGATCGTCATGCAGGCCTTTACCGCCTTCATCAGCTTGAAGTTGCTCTGATTCAGCTCGCGGTTGCCCGTCTCGATCTTGGAGACCTCGAGGATTTCCGAGATGATTTTGAGCAGGTAATTGCCGCTGTCGTAGATGTCCTGCGCGTATTCCTTGTAGACTTTGATCTCGATCGGCCCCATCACCTCGTCCTTGATGATCTCGGAGAAGCCGATGACGGCGTTCAGCGGCGTGCGAAGTTCATGCGACATGTTGGCGAGGAACTCCATGCGCGTGCGGCTGGAAATCTCCGCCTGGATGCGCGCGTAACGCATCGCCTCTTCCGCTTCTTTCCGCTCGGTGACGTCCCAGACGGAGCCTTCGTAATAATCGACGCTGCCTTTTTCATTGCGCACGACGCGCGCGTTTTGCAGGATCCATATCTTCTTCCCGTCGCGGCGGGTCACTTCCGCCTCGTTGCCGGACACGCGGCCCTCGAACAGAAGCTTCTGCACGAATTCGGCGCGCTCGTTCGGGTTGACGTAGAGCTGGCCGCCGATATCGCTGACTTCGCTCATGAGTTCGTTCGGGTTGCCGTAGCCGAGAATTTCGGCCAGAGCCATGTTGGCGGAGATAAAGCGGCCATCCGCCGAAATCTGGTAGATGCCCGAGACCGAGTTCTCGAAGATCGCGCGGAACCGCTGCTCCGCCTCGCGCACGGCAAGCTCGGCGCGGCGACGCTTTTCGATATCATGGATCGAGCCGACGACGCGGATGCTCTTGTCTTCCGTCATGCGCAGCATCGAGAAGGAAATTTCAACGGGCTTGACCGTGCCATGGCCGAGGTTCAGGCGGGTTTCGGCGCGATAGGCCTGCCGCTCGCCTCGCACGAGCTCGTCGAACATGTCGCGCTGCTTCGTCTGCTCCGACACCTCCAGCATGGCGAACAGGCTCTCCCCGATCGTGTCGGCGGTCTCGCGCAGCGTCATCTTCTTCCAGGTCTCGTTCAGGAACATGATGCGCCCAATCTCATCTGTCTCGAAAATCACGTCGGAAACGGAGTTGATGACGGCCTTGTATTCCCGTTCGGATTTGCGGAGCGCGTGGAACAGCTTGTCGCGCTCGGAAATCTTGCTTTGCAGCTCCGACTGGGTGCCTTCGAGGTTTTTCGACATCTCCTCGAATTTCAGGTCCTGCGCATGCTTGCGGTGCGCGATGCCGGCCGCTATGCCGGTGAGGATCAGGATAATGGCGAGCGCAGCCCAGGGCGCGGTGATCAGCATCTTCGATACCAGCGTGGGCCGCACGCCGAATTTAATATCCCAGGACTGGTTGCCGAGCGTCAGCACATAGCTGACCGTTTCGACCGAGGCGTCTTCGTTGTCTTCCGTTGCGAGCAGGGAGGATATTTTGGTGTCTACCAGCACGAAGGAGGTATCCCGGTCCTTGATCGTCACCCGGTCGATATCCTCGCGCTGCGCCGCCCAGCTGTTGCCGAAGATCATGGCGGGCGTGGTGACGACGAGCAGGATGCCGGTACTGCCGTCGTTCAGCCGCGACTTGCTGATGAGCCCCACCGGCTGCTGCGCGCCCGTGTCGCCGGCCTTCGCGGCAAAGGCGGGCCAGGGCATTTCCTGCAAGTAATCGATTTCGTTGTAGTTCAGCCGGAAAACCTCGCGCGCGAGGTCGTTATAGGCGGGCCACCCGAGCGCGGGATTGTACGCCGTGCGCTCCGTCATGCCCTGGATGTCCTGCTGGCGCCAGATGCCCTTGTCGGTCACCCAGAGCAGCGAGGTCAGCGGCGCGTTGCCTGTCAGCAGCTTCTGCACGCCGCCGAGAACCGAGGCCTGTTCCTGCGTTGCGGCGTTAATGGAGGCGTGGAAATACTGCAGCGTGCGAACCGTCTTTTCCATTTCGGTCAGCGACTGTTCCGTCGCGCGCAGGATATCGCGCGTGCGGTTGCGCGCCTCCGATGCGCGCATCGAGGTCATAGCAAAATGCAGCGCGATAAAAACGATGGCCGCAATGACCATCCCGTTCACGAGAATGAACGACGCAACTGTGTCTGTTTTCAAAAACCGCTGCGGGACCGCTGCGGTCGATGTGGTCTTGGTCTTCAAGGCGGAGCCCTCTCCCTGGCCTTCCACAGATATATCATCCATTTGCGGGCCGTTCTGCTGCCGTCCTTAATTATTTATGTATTTCGTTTAAACTTTTATTAAATTTCGAGAGAATTGAAAAAAATACCCGGGCTTCGCCTACTCCGCGCAAGTTTAGTGCGCGTTTATGTTTAATAGTTACGTTTTACCGGCTTGCCTGCTCCGTATATTCCAATACACTTGTTCCAATTAAGAAAAAACGGCAACGGGGGGGATGTGTAATGCGGATGAAAATCCGCTGACGCATTGTCGTTTGGAGTCAGCATGACCGAGCCCAAGAAGAAACGCGTATTCACCGTGCTGTCGATCGATGGCGGGGGAATCCGCGGCGTGGTCCCCGCCCGCCTCCTGCAGGAGATCGAGGAGCGCACGGGCAAGCCGATTGCCGAGCTGTTCGACATGATCGGGGGCACCTCGACAGGCGCGATCCTCGGCGCCGGCCTCGTGGTTCCGGACGACAAAAATCCGCTGAAGCCGAAACATTCGGCGCAGGACCTCAAGAATTTCTACTACACCTTCGGGCCGAAGATTTTCCCGGAACTGCGTTTCAAGAGTATCCGCAAGCTGTCCTCCTCCGCGCTTTACGACCCGAAGCCGCTTGAAGACGCGCTGCTCGACAAGCTCGGCGACCACAAGATGAAGGACTCGCTGACCCACCTGCTCATCCCTGCGACCGATATCAAGAATTTCCGGCCGGTCTGGATCACCCATATCAAGGGCGAAAAGGACAAATCGCCCGAAGGCTGGTCGAGCATGCTGATGCGCGACGCGGTGCGGGCAAGCACCACCGCGCCGACCTACTTCCCCTCCAAATACTATTCAACCACGCCGAATGAAGACATGCCGAACGTCACGCATCGCCATGCGCTGATCGACGGGGGTTTCTTTGCGGGCAATTCCATGCGCCGGCTGATGACGCAGGCGCGGAAACTCGCGCCGCCGGATGCGGAAATCGTGATCGTGCATCTTGGCACCGGCAACGTCGAGAATTCGCTGTCGCCCGAGGAATTCAACAAGCTCGGCCCGATCGGCATGATCTCAAAATCGAACGGCAACCTGCTGCTGTCCCTCGTCATCAACATGTCGCTGATGGACGTGGCGAATGACATCCGCGACGAGATCGGCGACCGTTTTATCAGCTTTGACGGCATCATCGACGGGGAAGCGGACCCGGCCGCGCCCACCTCCACCATGGACGATGCCAGCCTCAAGAACCTCAAGGCGCTCGAGAAATTTGCGGAAAAGATCATCAAGGACAATGATTCCGAAATGGAGCGCCTTTGCGACATCCTGAAGCACCGCGTCTTCGCGGAGGAATACCACCAGGAAAGCCGGGCTGCGCTGCAAAAGCTGTCATCGATCCTCGAAGACGCCCGCACCGTCAAGACGATCAACAAAACCTATAAAAAGATCCTTGGCTATGCGAGCGACATCCTCGATGGCACGCCCGAGGCAGGCGACGCGGAATTGAAGGCGCTCGCGCAGAAACTGACCGAGCAGCACAAGCACGATCTCGACCGTTTCTATCACGTGACGCTCGACAAGCTGGAGAACCAGAGCCAGATATTGAACAGCATCAAGGAAGCGGGCGACGACATCACCAAGTTCGTGAAAAAGCTTGGCACTCCCTTCCGCCCCCTGCCGACATCGCCCGACAACGATAACGGCGAAGCGGCGGCGCAGCCCTGGAAGCGGCGCGGCAACGACAAGCCGAAGCCCTAAATTTTTCCCGCGCGATGCGGCACGGAATTCTTCCCGCGCGTTGGCATGGCATACTGGGGAGAATATTCATGCATAATTTAGATTTTGTTTACCTTTTGGCGACGCGACC
>Ga0196981_1000591_pt1 | contig 10282 bp, 8 predicted proteins | sample S3_2013CmetaG_FD_155462 | JGI IMG/M metagenome (GOLD analysis project Ga0196981, IMG submission 155462) | Soil microbial communities from Anza Borrego desert, Southern California, United States - S3_20-13C | ecosystem: Environmental > Terrestrial > Soil > Desert | place: USA: California...
TGTCGGTCGCCTTCTGTTTTGTCTCCGCCTCCGTTCTCACTTCGACTCCGACAAAACAGCCGGCCCTACGGCTACGCGGGGGTCGTCGCACTTCGCTCCGCTGCCGCTACGCTTCCTGTGCTCCTTCGTCGAGAGATAACAAAACAATGCGATTTCGCAAACAACTTAGCGCGGTTGTCGGATTGGTTTATGGCCTGTGGGAGCGGGCTTTAGAGCATTTTTCATTTCGATATCGCGAATTAATGCCAAAAAATGCCATGTTAAGGAAGCTCTGATTAAGTCCTTCGACAAGCTCAGGACGAACGGAATCCACTTGTTCAGAGCTTCTTTAAGGTGCCGCTGAACGCGGCGAGTGTTTTTGAGCGGGGAGCCGCCCCGCACGCGGGTTCCTTTCTTTTGCTTGGCCAAAAGAAAGGAACCAAAGAAAAGGCCACCCGGCGAGCGCCCTGATCCTGCGCGTTTCGCCCGGCACCGGGCTCCAATGCTCGGGAGCGCTCGAACGGGATTAAGCCGTGTAGCGCCCGCTGCCGCGGACGCTACACCAAATCGGAAAACGGTGAATCGGCGCCGTTCGAATGTTCGGCCAGCCAGGCTTTCCATTCCTCGAACAGGCGAGCGTCGCCGGCGGCGACGACTGAACGGGGCTGTAACTCGGAATGGAAGATCGGCTCGCCTTGCAGGGTCTCCGCAAGGCCTCCGGCTTCGGACAGGATCAGCGCGCCCGCGGCGTAGTCCCAGAGCTTTTGCTTGCCGTGCAGATAAACATGGAATCGGCCGGCCGCCAGCCAGCACCACTCCAAGGCCACCGACCCCAGGTTGCGCTGCGAGCTGTAGGGCGGACGCACGGCCAGCTTCGCCGCCAGCGGCCCGAGACGCTTGAAGTCCACCACGGCCAGGCTGCGCCTGAGCGGCAGATTCGCGGCGCGAACCCGGAGCCGGACGCCGTTCAGCCAGGCGCCGCGATCGCGCTCCGCGGTAAAGCATTCGTCGCGGATCGGGTCGTAGACGATACCCAAGACCGGTTTGCGCTCGATGAGCAAGGCCAGCGAAATACTGAAAAAAGGCAGGCCGGCGGCGAAGTTGCTGGTTCCGTCCACGGGGTCCAGGCACCAAAGCCCGGCATGGCTTTGCGCCAGCAAATCCTGTTGCCGCTGGGCTTCCATCTCTTCGCCCAGCAGGTCGAACTGAGGGTAACGCTCCTGCAACCGGGCAGTCAGCCGCTTTTGCACGGCAAAATCCGCTTCCGTGACGACGCTGCCGTCGGCTTTGAAACGGCGCTCGATTCCGGCGAACCGGGACAGCAATTCTCCCTTGGCCGCCGCCTTGACTAGCGCCGCGAGATCGTCGAGATGAGGAAGCATGAAGGCCGTCCCCCGGTGAGCTCAATGAACATCCAACAGCCGCACCCGGTCAAGCTCGGTAGGATGGGCAAAGCGCAGCGTGCCCATCGAAACCGGAAATGATGGGCACGGCCCGTCGGCCTTTGCCCATCCTACTAACTCGCCGCCCTCGACAAGGCTCAACTTGCGGCGAACAAGGCTTGCAGACGAACACCCGGCTCCTCCGCCGTCATGAAGGCTTCGCCGACCAGAAAGGCATGGACGCCGTGCCCGCGCATCAGCGACACGTCTTCCGGCGTATGAATGCCGCTTTCGGTCACGACCAAGAGGCCTGGGGGAATCCGTTCCAGCAAGTCGAGCGTGGTGTCGAGGCGGGTCTCGAAGGTGCGGAGATTCCGGTTGTTGATGCCGACGAGCGGCAGATCGAGGCGCAAGGCGCGTTCCAGCTCGGACGCATCGTGCACCTCGACGAGCACATCCATGCCGAGATCGATGGCAACGTCCGAGAGTTCGCGCATGGTTCCGTCGCTCAGGGCGGCGGCGATCAGCAGAATGCAGTCGGCGCCGATCGCACGGGCCTCGAACACCTGGTACGGATCGATCATGAAATCCTTCCGCAGCGCCGGCAGCGGACAAACGCTCCGCGCCTCTTTCAGGTACTCCTCGGAGCCCTGGAAGAAATCCCGGTCGGTCAGCACCGACAGACAGGCCGCCCCGTGCTCGGCATAGCTCCGGGCGATGTCCGCCGGCCGGAAGTCGGGCCGCATCACGCCCTTGCTGGGCGAAGCCTTCTTGATCTCGGCAATGACGGCGGCCGCGCCGTTTTCGACCTTGGTCCGCAAGGCCCGGACGAAACCGCGGGGTGCATCGGCCTCCCGCGCCTGCCGCCGGACCTCCTCCAGCGGCGTGCGCGAACGCCGTTCGGTAATTTCCTCCGCTTTGCGGGCCAGGATCTTTTGCAGGATATCGGGGGGATTATTCATGAGTGGCGATGGATTGGCTGAATTCGATCAAGGCATCCAGTTTCCGCCGGGCGGAGCCGTCGTCGATAACCGCTTTCGCGCGCTCGACGCCCCTTTCCAGACTGTCCACCAGATTGGCCGCGTAAATCGCCGCCCCGGCGTTGAGGACGGTAATGTCCCGCGCCGGACCCGGCTCCCTGTCGAGCACGCTCAGCATCGTCTTCAGGCTCGCGGCGGCGGTGTCGACCGTCAGTTTCTTCAAGGGCGCCCGCTTGATGCCGAATTGTTCGGGCGTCAGGGTGTAGGCCGCGATCTGGCCGTCCTTGAGTTCCGCGACATGAGTGGGCGCGCTGATGCTGATTTCGTCCAGTCCGTCCTCGGCGTGCACCACCAGCACGTGCTTGCTGCCGAGCTGGCGCAGCACTTCCGCCAGCGGCTCCACCCAGGCGTCGGAATAAACGCCCACCAGCTGATTGGGCGCGCCGGCCGGGTTGGCGAGCGGGCCGAGCAGATTGAACAGGGTGCGCACGCCGATTTCCCGCCGCGGGCCGATGGCGTACTTCATGGCGCCGTGGTGGCGCTGGGCGAAAAGGAATCCCACGCCGATGCGGTCGATACAGGCCTTGACCTGATCCGGCGTCAGATCGAGATTGACGCCCGCCGCCTCCAATACGTCCGCGCTGCCCGAACGGCTGGAAACGGAGCGGTTGCCGTGCTTGGCCACCTTGCCGCCGGCCGCCGCGACCACGAACGCCGCCGTGGTGCTGATGTTGAACGTGTGGTTGGCGTCACCGCCGGTGCCGCAGGTATCGATGAGGTGATCGCCCCGGACCGGAACCTTGGTGGCCATCTCCCGCAACACCTTGGCCGCTGCGACCACTTCTTCGACGCTTTCGCCCTTGGCGCGAAGCGCGACCAGGAAGGCGCCGATCTGCGCCGGCGTGGCGCCGCCGCTCATGATGGTGCGCATGACCTTGCGCATCTGCGATGCGCCGAGATTTTTCCTATCCAGCAGGGTTTGCAGGACGACTGGCATCTCCATCGAGCATCCTCACCGGTTCAGAAAATTTCGCAGCAGGTCGTGTCCCTGCTCCGTCAGGATGGATTCCGGATGGAATTGCACGCCCTCTATGGCGAGCTGTTTGTGCCTGACGCCCATGATTTCCTCGATGTTGCTGTCCCGGTCCTCGGTCCAGGCGGTGACCTCCAGGCATTCGGGAAGGCTTTCCTGCTCAATGACCAGGGAATGGTAACGGGTAGCCTGGAACGGATTGTTCAGCCCGCGAAACACCCCAATATTCCGGTGATGCACCATCGAGCACTTGCCGTGCATGATGCTCTTGGCGTGAACGATATTGCCGCCGAACGCGTAGCCGATGCTCTGATGGCCGAGGCAGACGCCCAAAATGGGATATTTGCCCGCATAGCGGCGGATGGCGTCCACCGAAATGCCGGCCTCCTTCGGCGTGCACGGTCCCGGCGAAATCACGATCTTGTCCGGGGCGAACGTTTCGATTTCCTCGACCGCGATCTGGTCGTTGCGCACCACTTCGACGTCGGCGCCCAGCTCCGCCAGGTACTGGACCAGGTTGTAGGTAAACGAGTCGTAATTGTCGATCATCAACACGCGAGCGCTCATAAGCTCCGCCCTCCTTCGATCCCGGCTTCGGCCATGGCGACCGCGCGAAACACCGCCCGCCCTTTGTTCAAGGTTTCCTCCCACTCGTTGAGGGGAACGGAATCGTACACGACGCCCGCCCCCGCCTGGATATGCAGGGTGCCGTCCCGGATGACGGCGGTGCGGATGGCGATAGCCGTATCCAGATTTCCCGACCAGCCGATGTATCCGACCGCGCCGGAATAGACCCCGCGCTTGACCGGCTCCAGCTCGGCGATGATCTCCATGGCCCTGATCTTGGGCGCGCCGCTGACGGTGCCCGCGGGGAACGTCGCGGCCAGCACGTCGTAAGCGTCCTTGCCCTTGGCCAGACAGCCGGTGACGTTGGACACGATGTGCATGACATGGGAATAGCGCTCGATGATCATTTTGTCGGTGACGCGAACGCTGCCGGTTTCCGCCACCCGTCCGGTATCGTTGCGGCCGAGGTCGATCAGCATCAGGTGTTCGGCGATTTCCTTGGGATCGGCCAAAAGCTCCCGCTCCAGGGCCAGATCCTCTTCGTGCGTCTTGCCGCGCTTGCGCGTGCCGGCGATCGGGCGGACGGTAACGGTTTCGTCCTCGACCCGCACCAGGATTTCCGGCGAAGAACCGACGACGTGGAAATCCCCGAGATTCAGGTGAAACATGTAAGGCGAGGGATTTAGACAGCGCAAGGCGCGGTATAAATCCATGGGCGAAGCGGAATATGGAATGGACAGGCGCTGCGAAAGAACCACCTGCATCACGTCCCCCTCGACGATGTATTCCTTCACCCGCCGCACGGCGTTCTCGAAACCCTCCTGCGTGAAGCCCGAAACGAAATCGCTTTCGTCGACCTGCCGGTGCGGCCCCTGCCCGCGATTCGCCGGCAGGCGGTTTTGCCGAAGCCCCTGGATCAAGGTTTCCAGCCGGTCCTGCGCCTGATGATAGGCGTTCGGCTCGGCGGGATCGGCATGGGTCAGAACCAGCAGTTTGCCGGACAGGTTATCGAACACCAGCACATCCTCGGACACCATCAGCAGGATGTCCGGAACCCCGATCGGATCGGGCTTGTCGCAGTGCAGTTGAGGCTCGATGTAATGAATCGTCTCGTAGCCGAAGTAGCCGACCAGCCCGCCGGTGAAGCGGGGCAGGCCGTCGATCTGCGGAACCTTGAAGCGTTCGCCGTAGCGGCGAATCCAGTCCAGCGGATTGTCGGCGCGATTCGCCTCGACGATGCGTCCGTCCCTCTCGACCATGATTTCGGGACCGCACACCCGGATGACGGTGCGGCACGGAAGGCCGATGATGGAATACCGCCCCCACTGCTCGCCTCCGTGCACGGATTCGAACAGATAGGAATAAGGCGCGTCGGCCAGTTTGAGATAGGCGCTCAAGGGGGTGTCGAGGTCCGCCAGGACCTCGCGGGCCAGCGGAATGCGGTTGTAGCCTTGATCGGCGTAGTGCTGAAATCGTTCGGGCGTCATGATGTTTTATCTATCGAGGTGGGGCGGGTTCGCGAAGCATAACCCAATCGTCCGGTCGTCGGGTTACGGCCTGCCGGCCTAACCCATTCGAGGCGGGTTTAGTGACGCCATCGCTCTTTCAGAACAGGTCGATCCATGGCATTCACGCGGCTTTCTCGAACAAAGCGGGCAATTCGGCGAGGGAAGAAACGATGGCGTCCGGCTCCAGGCACTCGACGCCTTGGCCGCCGTGATAGCCGTAAGGCACGCAGACCACCATGAATCCCGCCGCCCTCGCCGCCTTCACGTCGTTGGCGGAATCGCCGACCATCAAAGCGCGGGAAGGATCGACCGCGAACCGTTCGGCGGTTTTCAGCAAGGGACACGGGTCCGGCTTGTGTTTTTCGAATTGATCGCCGCAGCCGACGAACGCCATGTCCTGCAGCACGCCCAGCCGATCCAGCAGCGGACCGGCGAACCTCGAATGCTTATTGGTGATGCACGCCAGGCGGAAACCCGCCGCCTTGAGCTGCTTCAGCCCGTCGGCGACGCCCGGAAACAAGCGGCTGCGGTTGCAGACGTTCGCCTCGTACAGGTCCATGAAGATCGGCAAGGCTTCGTCGAATCGCGCCGGCTCGCCCCGTGGCCACATTTCGCCGGTCAGCGCGCGCTTCACCAGCATGCCGACGCCGTTGCCGATCCAGCCTTTCACCCGCGGCTCGCCGGCCGGCGGCAAGCCCAGCCGGTTCAGCATGGCGTCGATGGCGTCGGCCAGATCCGGCGAACTGTCCACGAGCGTGCCGTCCAGGTCGAATGCGATGAGCTCCGGCGTGCGGTCCAGCATTAAATAGCTCTGGCCTTGGCTATTTCCTCGCGCAAGGCGCGTACGACCGAGTCGTAACGGTTCGGGTCGCCGTCCTTGCCCGCGCCGAAAATGGCCGATCCGGCCACGAAGGTATCGGCTCCGGCCGCGGCGATCTCGCGGATGTTGTCCACCTTCACCCCGCCGTCGATTTCCAGGCGGATGTCGCGCCCGCTGGCCTCGATGCGCTCCTTGGTCTCCCGCAGCTTGTCCAGCACGTACGGGATGAACGACTGGCCGCCGAAACCGGGGTTGACGGACATGAGCAGAATCATGTCCAGCTTGTCCATCACGTGATCCAGGTAGTTGAGCGGCGTCGCCGGGTTGAACACCAGCCCGGTCTTGCACCCCGAATCCTTGATGAGCTGAAGGGTGCGGTCCACGTGCTCGGACGCTTCCGGATGAAACGTGATATAAGAGGCTCCGGCCTTGGCGAAATCCGGGATGATGCGGTCCACCGGCTTGACCATCAAATGGACGTCGATGGGCGCGGTGACGCCGTGCTTCCGAAGCGCCTCGCACACCAGGGGCCCGATGGTCAGGTTGGGTACGTAGTGGTTGTCCATCACGTCGAAGTGAACGATATCGGCGCCGGCGGCCAATACGTTCCGCACTTCCTCGCCCAAGCGCGCAAAGTCGGCGGACAAAATCGAAGGAGCGATCCAGGGTTGATTCGTCATTATTGTGTGCTCTTCTCGTAAATACAGGTTCCGGTGACAAGGCCAGCCGCATCGTGTGCGCCGCTGGCCCGACGCAGGCGGCAGATCCGGCGCGGCGAGACTCTCCAGCCAGAGCAAAGCTCTACTGCGGTTTGTTGCGGTTTATTTTCACATTTAGAATTCCCAGGGGCAAGCAAGCCGCCTGCCTTAGGCCGATTGAAAAACCCATTCCAGACCATGCCCGAAACATCTTTAAAAACCCTCGTCCTCGTCGACGGCTCCTCGTTTTTGTACCGCGCGTTTCACGCCTTGCCGCCCTTGAACAACTCGCGGGGCGAACCCACCGGCGCGGTGCTGGGCGTCGCCAACATGCTGCGCAAGCTGATCGGAGAATACGAGACCTGCCATATCGCCGTCGTGTTCGACGCGCCCGGAAAGACCTTCCGCGACGATCTTTTCGAGCACTATAAGGCCCACCGCCCGCCGATGCCGGACGATCTCAGGTCGCAGATCGAACCGCTGCACGCCGTTATCCGGGCGCTGGGCCTGCCCTTGCTGACCGAGCCGGGGGTGGAAGCCGACGACGTGATCGGCACCCTTACGATGAAGGCGGTCGAACAGGAATATTCGGTCGTCATTTCCACCGGCGACAAGGACATGGCCCAACTGGTCAACGACCGGGTGACGCTGGAAAATACCATGTTCGACAGCCGGCTCGATGTCGAGGGCGTAAAAGCCAAGTTCGGCGTGCCGCCCGAGTGCATCGTCGATTACCTGGCCCTGGTGGGCGACACGTCCGACAACATTCCCGGCATTCCCAAGGTGGGGCCGAAGACGGCGGCGAAATGGCTGAGCCAATACGGCTCGCTCGACGCCATCGTGGCTCATGCCGGCGAGATCGGCGGCAAGGTCGGCGAGAATCTCCGCGCCCATCTCGATCAAATTCCCTTGTCGCGCCAGTTGGCCACGATCAAGTGCGACGTGGAGCTGCCGATCGGACCGGACGATCTTAAAAGGACCGAACCGGATCGAGCCGCCCTGCGGGAGCTTTTGGTCCGCCTCGAATTCAACTCCTGGCTGCGGCAACTGGAGGCTTCGAACGCCGCCGAAAGCCCGGCCGCTCCCACCCCGCAAACCTCGGCCAAAGGCCGCTACGAAACAATCCTGAACCAGGACGAACTGGAGCGCTGGCTGAAAAAGCTGGAGACCGCGGAATACTTCGCTTTCGATACCGAGACCACCAGCCTCGACTACAGCCGGGCGGAAGTCGTGGGCGTGTCCTTTGCGGTGGAACCGGGCGAAGCGGCCTACGTTCCCGTGGCTCACGATTATCCCGGCGCGCCGGCGCAGTTGAGCCGCGACACCGTTCTGGAAAAGCTTCGGCCTTTTTTGGAAGACCCGAACCGCCCGAAACTCGGACAAAACCTCAAGTACGACGCCAATGTCCTCGCCAACCACGGCATCGCCCTGAGCGGCATCCGCCACGACACCATGCTCGAATCCTATGTGCTCAACAGCACCGCCACCCGGCACGACATGGATTCCCTGGCCGAACTCTATCTCAACCATCGAACCATCCGTTACGAAGACGTGGCCGGAAAAGGCGCGAAACAGATTCCCTTCCAGCAGGTCGGCATCGAGAGCGCCACGGATTACGCGGCGGAAGACGCCGACATTACCCTGCGCCTTCACCGCCACCTTTGGCCGAAGCTCGAAGCGGAAAATTCGCTCAAATCGCTTTACGAAACCGTCGAAATTCCGCTGGTGCCTGTTTTATCCCGCATGGAGCGCACCGGCGTGCTGGTGGACGTCTACAAACTGGCCCAGCAGAGCCGGGAGCTCGAAAAGCGTATGCTGGAAATCGAGCAAGACGCCTGCAAGGCGGCGGGATGCCCGTTCAACCTCGGGTCGCCCAAGCAGATCCAGGCCATCCTGTACGACAAGCTGAACCTGCCGGTGGTCAAGAAAACGCCGACCGGACAGCCGTCCACCGACGAATCGGTATTGCAGGAACTCGCCGAAAGCTTCGAGTTGCCGCGCCTGATCCTCGATTACCGCTCCGTCGCCAAGCTCAAGTCGACCTATACCGACAAGCTCGCGGAGCAGATCAACCCCCGTACCGGGCGCGTCCATACCTCCTATCACCAGGCCGTGGCCGCCACCGGGCGGCTGTCGTCCTCCGATCCCAACCTACAGAACATCCCGGTGCGCACCGAGGAAGGCCGCCGCATCCGGCAGGCGTTCATCGCACCGCCCGGCCGCAAGATCCTCGCGGCGGACTACTCGCAGATCGAGCTCAGGATCATGGCGCATATTTCGGGCGATCCCAGCCTTCGCGCCGCCTTTCACGACAACACCGACGTCCACCGCTTCACCGCCGCCGAAGTGTTCGGCGTGCCGCCCGAGCAGATCACGCCCGACCAGCGCCGTTCCGCCAAGGCGATCAATTTCGGCCTCATCTACGGCATGTCCGCCTTCGGGCTGGGGAAACAGCTCGGCATTCCCACCAGCCAGGCGCAGCGCTACATCGACCTCTATTTCGCCCGCTATCCCGCTGTTAAAGGCTACATGGAAAAGACCCGCGACATGGCGCGGGAAAAAGGCTACGTGGAGACTTTATTCGGCCGGCGGCTGTACATTCCCGAGATCGATTCCCGCAACGCCCAGCGCCGCCAATACGCCGAACGCACCGCCATCAACGCCCCGATGCAGGGCACCGCGGCGGACATCATCAAGCGCGCGATGATCGCGGTGGACGCCTGGATTAGGGAATCCGGCTGTCCGGTCTGCATGATCATGCAGGTACACGACGAACTGGTGTTCGAGGTGGCGGAAGATTACGCGGACGAAGCCGCCCGCGAAATCGGCAACCGCATGTGCCGCGCGGCGCAGCTTGCGGTGCCTTTGGTGGTGGATGCGGGGATCGGGTCGAATTGGGACGAGGCGCATTGAGTGCGCGGAATTCGGTTACTCCTCTGCCCCGAGAGCCATCAAGTTGAGCCGTCATGTCAGCAAGGAATCACGCCGGGCTACCTGCCCGGCGCCCTTTGGGTAAATGCAAATCCGCTCCCGGCGGATTGGTCATGCCGGTAAATTCGAGAAGACAGGAATCGTATAGCCTGACGATCAGATCTGATCCAAAGGGCTGACCACGCCTTGTCCGCCCCGATTCAGCACATGGGTGTAAATCATAGTGGTGCTCACGTCCTTGTGCCCTAGCAGCTCTTTGATATGGCAAGAGTTTTCCGGACAAAAAGTCAGGCTGCTGTTTGCCACTGTTGTTCGAACTCCAGCGGAGTTCGGTAGCTCAGGGTTGAGTGCTTGCGCTGACGGTTATAAAACACTTCGATGTAT
>Ga0196981_1000592_pt1 | contig 10280 bp, 9 predicted proteins | sample S3_2013CmetaG_FD_155462 | JGI IMG/M metagenome (GOLD analysis project Ga0196981, IMG submission 155462) | Soil microbial communities from Anza Borrego desert, Southern California, United States - S3_20-13C | ecosystem: Environmental > Terrestrial > Soil > Desert | place: USA: California...
AACCGCCCAGGGCAACCGTACGTCAAATTCCTTCCATCCCCGCTGCGGATCCCCAAGCATTTCGATACGGCCTTCGCCGATCAGGTGCTTCATTCGCCACATCAGGAACAGGTCGCCCGTCTTTATCTTCATCCGGTGCAAAATATTGATCAGCACGCGGGATGCTTTTTGCCATTCCGTGGTCAAATTCTTCAGTATCTCCCCATCGTAAAAACCAACTTCGCCTGCGACGATCTTCTTTCCTCCCTCCAGGACGCGTACCGGTGCACTCTCGGAGGAGATGCGCTTCCACTCATCGCCATCCACTTCAAACTCACTCAGCGTAACCGGCCGCGCGAGCTTTTTGGCCTTTACGATTTCCTTTGGCAGCACATCGTGAACAGCCCAGGGGTAAAACAACTGGCCCTTTTCGTTGATGAAAGGAAGATTGTTGAGGTAAATGATCATCACCCTCCCCTGGTAATCCCGAAGTTGAGGGATCAGCCAGTAATATCCCGTCACATCGTGCTGGTTCTGGCCCATCCAGATCCAGGCCCCGAGCTCCGGTTGGGCATCCAGTTGCGAGCGGATCGCACTAACGGTGCGACGATCGTCAATCTTGTCTGCAAGGTCTTCTCCATACGGCGAATCGCGGAGGAGCGCACGCCACCAGTCTACTCTCGCCTTCCATCCAGCATCTGTTTGCAAATCCTGGAGCGGACCCACTCCCCATTCGTCGCGGATCTCGAAAATTTCTCCCTCCAGGCTGTCGTCGATCTCCATCGCTTTTTTCAGCAGCTGCACGTCGGCATGCTGGAAAACTATGTGTATCATATCAGCGTTTCGGTTGAATGAGATAATAGACACAAGTTGTGAAAAAATTTCTCAGGAATGGAATGGACCTCAGCAAAATTCCCTGCCTCCTCCCCTTCCAGCCGAATTTCCATTCGTAAATCGGGTTGATCAGGTAATGCCGGCGGTGTGCGATCCGGTATCCTGTGCGGCGGCAGATCCGTTCGAACCGCTCAATGCTAATGCCCGTATCGCGAATTTCCATCAGGTGCTCCACCGGCTCCTGCTTACGCCGCAGCAGCCACCGGTACATCCTTCGCGGCAGCAGGTGAATATAGGGCAACCGCGAAATTCCGGAACGAGCCATCTGCTGGTGACCGCCGAAAGGCATGTACCAGGGCGGAAACCCGAAAAACACCATTCCTCCCGGTTTCAGGTAATTTTTCATCCAGGCGATCAATCTCGGCTGATCGTGGATGTGCTCGATCACATCTTTGAGTAAAATGAGGTCGAACGGGCCGCCCAATTCGGCTTCATTTACCTCGTAAATATCGCGTACCACAAAACGCACCCGTCCGGCAGCAAGATCTTCCCCGAGAAAATTCCGGGCATCCTCAACCCGCGGCCGGTCCAGCTCGACACCTACCCCCGCGCAGCCGCGTTTTAAAAACGCCTTCAGCACGCCGCCTTCGCCGCAGCCGATCTCCAGCACACGCATACCGGCGCTCAGGGTGAGCTTCTCCTCGATAAAAGGGATTACGGATTTCTCCGCGTTCAGCAGCTGGATGTCAAAATATCTTTTCCTGTCTGTATGAAATTCAAACACGCCGGTTTCCCTCGTTAAGGATGGGCTTCAATGGGAGAATCCATTTCCACCTTCAGGTTCTGAATGATGAACTCCTGACGCTGCTGGGTGTTCTTTCCCATATAATATTCCAGCAGCTGCTGGATGTGGTCGCCGTGCTCCAGCCGCATCAGCTGCTTGCGCATACCGGGACCGATGAACTGCGCAAACTCGTCGGGACTGATTTCTCCCAATCCTTTGAACCGTGTAATCTCCGGCTTCCCGCCGAGCTTGCGAATGGCAGCCACCCGCTCCCCATCGTCGTAACAATAAATCGTTTCGTTCTTGTTGCGGACACGGAACAGTGGAGTTTCGAGGACGTACACTTTTTCATGCTTCACGAGATCGGGAAAAAACTGCAGAAAGAAAGTCATCAGCAACAGCCGAATGTGCATGCCGTCCACGTCGGCATCGGTCGCGATCACAACATTGTTGTAACGCAGCCCGTCGAGGCCGTCTTCGATGTTGAGGGCATGCTGCAATAAATTGAACTCCTCGTTTTCATAGACCACTTTCTTGGTGAGGCCGTAACAGTTCAGGGGCTTACCCCGCAGGCTAAACACCGCCTGCGTTTCCACGCTGCGTGCCTTGGTAATGGAACCGCTGGCACTGTCACCTTCGGTGATGAATATCGTGCTTTCCTGCTGCAGTGCGATGAAAGCTTCTTTTCCGCGCGCCGGTGGCTCGTCGTTGAGATGCACGCGGCAGTCGCGAAGCTTCTTGTTGTGCAGGTTCGCTTTCTTCGCCCGCTCGTTCGCCAGCTTTTTGATTCCCGCGAGCTCTTTGCGTTCCTTTTCACTCTGCTCGATCCTTTTCTTCAACCCGTCGGCGGTCGCTGGATTCTTGTGCAGGTAATTGTCGAGCTCACGCGAAAGAAAATCCCCGACGAACTGCCGCATCGAAGGCCCTTCGACGTCCACATTCACCGAGCCGAGCTTGGTTTTCGTCTGCGATTCAAAGACCGGCTCCACGACACGTACGGAAACGGCCGCAACAATTCCCGTGCGTATGTCGGCCGCATCGTAATCTTTCTTATAGAAGTCGCGAACAGTTTTTACATAGGCCTCCCGGAATGCCTGCTGATGCGTTCCTCCTTGCGTGGTATGCTGGCCGTTCACGAAGCTGTACAAATCTTCGCCATAATCATCGTTGTGGGTGATCGCCACTTCAATATCATCGCCCTTTAAATGGATTATCGGGTAACGGATTTCATCCTCGTTGGTCTTTCGCTGCAGCAGGTCAAGCAAGCCGTTTCGGCTCACATAGGTTTTTCCGTTGAAAAAGATCTTGAGGCCGGCATTCAGAAAACAGTAATTCCAGATCAGGGTCTCGATGAACTCGTGATGAAATTTGAAGTTCCTGAACATCGACTCGTCCGGTATGAAGGTCACCAGCGTTCCATCCGATTCCGCAGTCTTCGCGGGCTTGTGTTCGCGGATGAGAAGCCCACGTTCGAATTCGGCGGTCTTTTCCTTTCCTTCACGGAAAGCCGTTACCTTGAAGTAATTGCTGAGCGCATTTACCGCTTTGGTACCGACGCCGTTCAGCCCCACGCTTTTCTGAAACACCTTGCTGTCAAACTTGGCGCCCGTGTTCACTTTGCTCACCACGTCCACTACCTTCCCCAGCGGGATGCCGCGCCCATAATCGCGAACGGTCACGGTTCTGCCCTCGATCGTCAGCTCGATCGTCTTTCCGTAGCCCATCGCGTATTCGTCGATGCAATTGTCCATCACCTCCTTCAGCAACACATAAACGCCATCGTCAGGCGATGACCCGTCCCCGAGCTTGCCTATGTACATGCCGGGGCGCAGCCGGATGTGTTCTTTCCAGTCAAGGGATTTGATACTCTCTTCGGTATACTCAAACAGGTTGCTTTCCTTTTCTTTGGCCATCAGGTACGTTCTTGTCTGATCAGTAAGTTTTTCCCGAGGTTATCGGCAATTTTTATCCGGGCAAAGATACCGAATCAACCCCGCTGAGGACTGCCGGGAGTTGTCAACCGTCTGTGGAAAAGGGTTTCAATTTTCACATTCCATTCATCATTGTACGGCGCCCGCACAGGGAATTTAAAGGTAACTTCAGAGTGAAAACAAACCCGATGGCGCTCAAATACCTTCTGCTTCCCGCAACGGTGATTTTTTCGATGGTGGCCAACGCCTGCACCTGCTTTTTGCTCAGCCGCGACAAAGAGCTCGTGTTTGGACGCAACTACGATTGGATCACGGGAGCAGGCATGGTGTTTTCCAATCCGCGGGGCCTGCTGAAAATCTCTATGGAAACCGGCGATGGAGCCACGCTCACCTGGACTTCAAAATACGGCAGCGTTACCTTCAACCAGTACGGGAGGGAGTTTCCGACGGGCGGAATGAACGAGAAAGGTCTGGTAGTGGAACTCATGTGGCTGGACGGAACGCTTTACCCAAACCCCGACGGACGGCCCGCGGTGGGAACGCTGCAATGGGTCCAGTACCAGCTCGACAACGCGGCAACGATTGACGATGTAACAGCCTCGGATTCGCGGCTCCGCATTGCATCGACGGGCAGCGTGCCACTGCATTTCCTGGTTGCTGACGCAACCGGCAGCGCGGCCACGATCGAATTCCTCGCAGGTCGTATGGTCGTGCACCGGGGGAAGGAACTACCGGTGCCCGTACTCGCGAACGAGAGTTACGAAGAATCCCTGAAAAACCTGCCTGCGTTACCCGGCGGCTCAAACAGCTCTGCCGATCGCTTCGCGCGTGCATGCCGGCTCGTCAGGCAATACCAAAGCCAGTCAAACAGCCAACCGATTGTGGAGTATGCATTCGCAGTGCTCGAAGACGTGGCGCAGGGCGACTGGACGAAGTGGAGCATTGTGTACGACATCGCCGACCGTGAGGTTTTCTTCACCAGCGCCCGTTCCCGTCAGATAAAACTAATACGGTTGAATGCCCTGGATTTTTCCTGCCGGGCAGGACCGCGAATGTTCGACATGAATACGCCGGTGATTCAACCGAGCCGGGCTAAGTTCCCGGCGGTGGATATATCCGCGGAACTGCGTGCTTTTTCCGACCACCCCTACCGAAAACTCCTCGAAACTGCTTTTTCCGAAAGTCGCCCGCGGGTAATGATCAGCGAGGACCGTCAGCAGGCTATTTTTGATTATGGCAAATTCATTCGCTGCCAGTAAGAGTCAAGATTGCAACATGAAAACCTACAACTGGACCGGGTTCACGAAGCGCGTTCCGATAAACGCACCGGCGAAGACCATCTACGATGCCTGGACCACGCAACACGGTTTGGAAAAATGGTTTCTGCGGCTGGCACAATTCACCTCGAATCACGGAACGCTGCGGGGCCGCTATGACCAGATCGCACCCGGCGACCGCTACCGCTGGTTGTGGCATGGCTACAGCGACGATGTAGTGGAATCACAGGAAATCCTTTCCGTGAACAGCTGGGACGGCCTCAGCTTTCGATTTTCCGGCGGATGCATTGTGACCGTGACACTTATGCCGGAAAAAGGCCAGACGATCTGCGAGCTGAAACAGCATATGCCGATGGATGATGTGGAGCTGCAGCGCTATTATTTTATTGAATGCGGCCTCGGCTGGAGCTTTTACCTCGTCAATTTGAAATCGGTCCTCGAAGGCGGACTGGATCTGCGGAACCGGAACGCGGACCTTCGCGAGGTTGTAACCGCCTGAGTAAAAAATTCCGGCGGGTTTGAAAATCTCCGTACCTTTTCTAAAATCCCGCAGGCATGAAAAAATTTATCGTTGCCCTCGCTCTTGTCGGGGGAGTTGCCGCCGTGGCTTTCGCCAGCCTTCACCAGAATAATTCCATCAAGCAAACCATTGAGAAAAAGGAGGCGAAAAAGAAAAATTGCTGCCGAATGACCTGCCCTTTCTTCTGACCATTTTTCAAGCGGTTTTTTTAGGGCGCCGGCCTCCCGCTGGTCGGCCGAATATTCTACGTATATCGTTGATTATCAATGTAAGCGATTAAAATTTCCCCAAACGGCAAAAATTGATATTCCGAACCCGGCAAACCAGTAATTTTGGTTCAGGCTCCTAACCCCGCAAATTCCCCCATTTTCAACTGCCTGAGCGGCCCATTAAATTCTGTGATCGAGTAGCTGTTTCTTTGAGCGGAGACGACTGAAATGAGACATCCGATCAAATCGGGAGATTAATAAAAAGATTAAAAAGGGAGGATTTATGTATACCTATGATCTGCTGGAAAACGGTTGTTACTACCTCGTGAGGGAAAAAGAGGACTCGCCCATTACATTGATCAAGGTAGCTGTGGAATCAGATCTTTGCCTGTTCATCCAGCGGTTTGACGACCCCACGGAAACAGAATGGAAGCTGAAGAAAGACAGTATCTATGACATCATCGAGTGCCTGAGCGACGAGACGGTGAAGTCCTGGGAAGAACACTACAAGAGTAGTGAAGATGCCTATTACGAAGAGGATGACGACGACTGAACCGGCTGCGTCAAACCTAATACAATCGAAAAGGCTATCGGATCGCGATAGCCTTTTTCTTTTTATGGAAAAGCTGGTTTATGGATAAGTTCCGCGGAAGGTACCGCCGGTAATGGTGACCGTTCCCGCTGAGTTCCGCGCTGTTCCTGAAAATGTTCCGCTGATCGTCTTCGTAGCCACGTCGTGCGAGGTCACTGTAAACGTCATGCTCACCCCCGAAATCGTCGGATCCGCCTGGTAGGGATCGGTGCTGCATTCCAGCGTGTAGGCGAACCCGCCCTGGTTGCCTGTTAGAGCCGTCGAGCTGTAAGTTTCTCCATTGGTGATCGTGCCGTTGGCGTCCAGCAATGCAAGCTGAAAATCGTCCGAGCCGATCGAGTTCGATCCGAGTATTATAAACACAACGCCGGGGCCTGCCGGTTGCAGATCTGCCTGGTCGGTCTGCCCCTGGTACTGAATTGCCGGCGCGCTTCCTATATTGAACCGCCAGTCGACGGGGACGGGAGCGGGCGCAACCGTTATCGGGAAAGTGCATGACGGCGTGCCGGGCACCTGCACGTTGAATGTTCCCTGGTTGGCGGGTCTTCCCGTTCCCTGCAAAGTGACTATGGTCGGACCGGTGCTGGAAAAGCTGCCTGAGGCCGAAAAGGTCATGCCGTTTATCGGAGTGGTGGTTATGCTGTAGGTCCCGGCGGTAGTTACATTCACCGGCAGATCCACGGTATTGCACGGATTCAGATCGGAGGTGGCTTCATAAAATCCATCCACCACGGCGGTCGCGCAATCCACAGTGAACACCGCCGCTCCGCCACCCCCACCGCCAACAGTAACGCTAAAGGTGCAGGTATTCCCCCCGAGGGTAACGGTAAAATTCTTCGTCCCGGCTGTACCGGGCGTGCCGGTTCCCAAAAGGTTTACGTTTTGCGCTCCGGTTGCCGAAAGGTTTCCGGTGAATGAAAAGCTGAACCCATCCACGGTATTCGTGGAGATATTGAACGTGCCTGGAGTGGTTACGTTCACCTGGATCGTGACGGTGTTGCTCGCAGTAAGTGCTGTACCCGCCGTGTAAGTTCCGTTTACGGTAACGGGCGTGCAGGCTCCTCCCGCGCCACCCAGGGTGCCCTGGCCGGGCGTGGAGCCCGCGGGCAATACAGTTACCTGCACGTCGCAGAAGGTACTATCGTAGGAAACTACGAAATTGAAAGTCCCGTCGGTAAATGGTGTTCCAGCTCCGCGCAGAGTGACGGTATTTGCGCCGGTGGCCGTGAATGTACCGGTGGCGCGAAAGTGAATGCCGTTGACAGTATCGGTACCAATGGTGTAGGATCCTGCCGTAGTAACATTCACCTGGACCGTGATCGTATTGGTCGCCGTGAGCGCGGTGGATGCAATGTATGTTCCGTTGACCGTCTTCGGCAGGCAATCTCCGTTCACATCAGCAGCAAGCGAGCCTTCCGAGGGAGTGCCACCTGTTTCAAAACTGAGTTCTTTCTGGCAGCCGGTTAAAAAAATAAGGCCCAGTGCCAGCAGGTGGAAAAGATGTTTTTTCATAAAAGGGGGAGCTGTCTTTTTAAACGCCTAAAAGTAAGGATTATTTTCCTCAACCCCTGTTGGCTTCAGCATCCGATTTCACCGGCATCATCGTCTGCTCGTGTTCGTAAAGATTTCAATACCTTTTCAATATATGAATCGGAAACAATTTCTCGGTTCGATGGCGGCCGTGGCCATCATGCCCGAATTGCCGGCGATTGCCAGTGAAAAAAAACAGCCCGTCCGGTTCGCGCACCTGACGGACATTCATGTGCGGCCCGGCGACATTCCCGAGACCGGGATGGCCCGCGCGCTGCAGCACGTTCGTAACAGTCGCGTGCGCGTGGACTTCATCGTGAACGGCGGCGACGCCATTATGGACGCGCTCGAAGCAAGTCGTACACAAACCCAGTCGCAATGGGAAGTGTTTCACCGGATTCTCAGGACCGAAAACAACCTCCCGGTGTATCATTGCATCGGCAATCACGATATCTGGGGCTGGTTTTTGAAAGACGGCAGCGCGCGCAACGACTCTCAGTACGGGAAGCGCTGGACGCTGGATGAGCTCGGGCTAACGCGCCCTTACTACAGCTTCTCCCGCGGAGCCTGGCAAGTCATCGTGCTGGACAGCACGCAGCTCAACCCGGCGGGCGGCTACATTGCGCGTTTGGACGAAGAACAGCTTGAATGGCTGAAAGGCGAATTGCAGTCCACATCCGGAAAATTTGTCTGCATCCTCTCGCACATTCCTATTCTTTCAATTTCGTCCGGCTTATTCTTCGACCGCACCGAAAGCAACGGGGATCTGAAGATCCAGCGCAACCTCATGCATTCCGATTTTCTCGTGTTGAAAAAACTATTCCGGTCGCACCCGCAGGTCAGAGCCTGCATCAGCGGTCACACCCACCTGCAGGACGCGATCGACTATCTCGGCGTGAAATATTATTGCAACGGTGCCGTCTCGGGCAACTGGTGGAAAGGATCTTTCCAGGAATTTGGTCCCGCCTATGCGCTGATCGAACTCCACGACGACGGACGCGTAGAGCGAAGAATGGTCGCCTATTGAATTAACTTGCTCTAAAATCAGTCGTATGAAAACGATGGTCGCGATGTTCATTATTTTCATCCTCCCCTGGGGCGTTCGTGCTCAAAAACCCGACGTGCTCCTCCTTACCAGCGGTACTAAAACGAGTCTCCGCGGACTGAGCGTGGTCAATGACCACGTGCTCTGGGTCAGCGGAAACAACGGTACGGTGGGAAAGACAACGAACGGGGGCAAGTCCTGGAAATGGATGACGGTGCAGGGCTTCGAGAAAAACGATTTTCGCGATATAGAAGCTTTCGATGCCACGACCGCCATCATTATGAGCGTGGCCGAGCCCGCTTATATCCTGAAGACCACCAACGGTGGAGAGACCTGGAAGGTGGTGTACGAGAACCGCACGAAGGGAATGTTTCTTGACGCGATGGAATTCTGGAACGAACAGGCGGGTATCGTTGTCGGCGATCCGATCGATGGAAAGTTTTTCATCGCCCGGAGTTTCGATGGCGGGTCCAGCTGGCAGGAAATTCCTTTTGATAAAAGACCTGTGGCTGACAGTGGCGAAGCATGCTTCGCCGCCAGTGGCACCAACGTGCGTGCGCTGGATCGCGACGAAGCGGTTTTCGTGAGCGGCGGGCTGCGTTCCCGAATGTTCTCCCAAAGCACACCGCGCGTGTTGCCTTTATCGCAGGGCAAAGAAACCACAGGGGCCAATTCAATTGCGGTCTGGGACAATCGCCGGTTACGGGGAGGAAAGCGGATGATCGTGGTCGGTGGCGACTTCGCAGCCGATTCCCTCCGGACCGGGAATTGCGTTTACACCAGCAACCGGGGCAAGACCTGGCAGGTTCCCGCCACGCCTCCGCATGGCTACCGGAGTTGCGTGGAATATTTTTCGAAACGCGACGTCTTTAGTTGCGGTTTGAATGGGGTGGATTATTCGGCCGACGGAGGCAGGAACTGGTACCGGATCACCCGCGAGGGCTTTCATGTGTGCCGCGCCGCGCGACTGGGTACGGCCATTTATCTGGCCGGCAGTAACGGGCGGGTTGCAAAAATCATCTGGAAATAAATCAGTCGAGTTCCGCGAGAATCTCCCTCACGCTTGGTCGTTTTTTGTAGTCGGGCTCGAAAAACCGATAAATAATAGTGCTTTCCTGGTCAATTATATAGACGGCGGGGATGGGCAAATACTTTCCGTTGCTTCCATTATTCTCCTCTATTCGAATGCCGGTGTTCCGATAACGCGTGAGCGTATTCTCCGGAACTTCAAATTCGACGTCGTAGGCCTTCATGATCTTCAGTCCTTCGTCGTGGAGGATCGGGAACGCCGCTCCGGTTTTTTCCGCCATCAGACGTGTACTTTCCGGCTTTTCCGGGCTGACCGCAACCACCGCAGCAGCTTTTTCCTGGATGAACATCAGGGAATCCTGGATTTTCTTCAGCTGACGACTGCAATGCGGACACCACTGACCGCGATAAAAAACAAGGACCACTTTCCCCTTTTTCAAAAGCTCCTTCAACCGCACCTGCCGGCCGTTCTGGTCCACACCCCGGAAATCCGGAGCCCTGGAAGCTATGAACAATCCCTCCGGTGCCTGCTGCGCCAGCGCAGTACCGG
>Ga0196981_1000593_pt1 | contig 10263 bp, 7 predicted proteins | sample S3_2013CmetaG_FD_155462 | JGI IMG/M metagenome (GOLD analysis project Ga0196981, IMG submission 155462) | Soil microbial communities from Anza Borrego desert, Southern California, United States - S3_20-13C | ecosystem: Environmental > Terrestrial > Soil > Desert | place: USA: California...
AGAACGGCATCCAGGGGCTCGAGGAGCTCCGGCGGATCGATCCCGAGGTTTCGGTGATCATGCTCACGGGCTACGGCGCCCTCGCCTCCGCTCAGGTCGCGATGAGCCTCGGCGCAAACGAATATCTCAAGAAGCCCTTCGACGTGGAGGTCATGCTCCAGGCCGTGCACCGCCACGCCCGCGCCACGCTTGAGCGCAAGAAGCGCACGTCGCTCTTCAAGCAGCTCGAGGAGATGTACGAGTCGGTGAAGCGCGAGCAGAAGAAGAACCAGCTCCAGGTCGGCTACGGCCAGGCGGCGGCCGAGATGGTCCACGACATCTGCAACCCGCTCGTCGTGGCCATCGGCTACACCAACATGCTCCTCGACGAGGCCAAGCAGCTGCCCACCGGCCAGCCGGCGATCGAGCGCATCGTGCAGTACGCCGAGACGCTCGAGAAATGCTCGTCGTTCTGCCTGCACCTCGCGGAGTCCTGGCGGCAGAGCACGCGGCACGCGCGCGAGGAGACCTCGTTTGACCTGCTCGCGACCGTGCGCGAGGCCAAGTCCGTCCTTTTCTTCGACAATCCGCGGATCGAGATCAGCGGCGAATCCGCGCTCGTCACCGGCGTCCGGTTCGACCTGGTGCGGGTGCTGCAGAACCTGCTGAAGAACGCCCTCGAGGCCGGCGCCACCCAGGTCGTGGTCGACGTGCGCAAGGCGGGCCCGCGGACGGTCCTCACGGTCGCCGACAACGGCCAGGGATTCTCGCCCGAGAGCCTGAAGGTCATCCTCAAGCGCCCGATCGAGTCCACGAAGGCGCACGGCACCGGGCTCGGCCTCACCATCTGCCGCCACATCGCGACGGCCCACCAGGCGGATCTCGCGGTCGACGCCCGCCCCGGCGGCGGCACGGTGTTCACGCTGACGTTCCCGCCCGCGGCGCCCTGAGCCGGACCTCCGGCGCGGGCCGGCCCGCGCATGGTTGCTCCCGGGCGTCAGGAGCCCGCCGCCATCCGGCCGAGCTCGGCGCGCAGCCACCGCTCGATCTCCGCGTGGGGTTCCAGGGCGAAGCCCCGTCCGGCGGCGACCGCGCGCGCCGCGGCGGAGAATACGTCGATCGTCGCCAGCTGCGCGCGCGCCTGCTCCGCGCGCGACCAGCCCGGCGCGAGCTCGGTCTGCCGCAACCGCTCCGGCTCCAGCCAGCGCTCCGCCTTCCGCGCCTCCGGCCGCGCCCGCCGGCCCCCGAGCCGCGCCTCCTCGGCCAGGAGGAGGTAGACCAGCTCCAGCACCTCGCGCCCGTGCCAGCGCGCGGCGGCGCGCAGCTCCCCGCGGGCCGATTTCTTGAAGACCCAGACGGCATGGCGCCAGAAGGCCGCCTGGCACTGGCGGAACTGGTCCGCACCGAAGACCGGATCCGGCCAGGGGCCCCGCACCGCGGCGTAACGGCGCTCCCACGCCGGGCCGCCGAGCACCACGCGGTACCCCGGGCCCGCAATGAGCCGGAGGTTCGCGATGCCCTGGCGCAGGGGGCGCGGGAAGAGCCGGCGCCAGCCCGGCCGGCGCATGGCCCAGCAGACGAGGCGCATCTGCCAGGCGGTGAGCGGGACGAAGTCCGCCTCCCATCCGCCCGCGAACACCCCGCTCAGCTTGGTCACCGCCCGCTCGGTCCGCTCGACATGCACGCACCAGGCCGGCGCGATCTCCGCGGCCCACGCCGGGTTCGCGTACGGCCGCGCGTCGCGGACGACCAGGTGGTAATCCCAGTCCGACCACGCGTCCACCTCGGCAGCGGGCTGCGCGCGCGACCCGATCTGCACCAGCGCCTCGACGTCGCGCCGCGCATTCGCCCAGCCCACGATCCGCGCTTCGAACTCCGCCGACGTCATGGCCCGTCCTTGTGCGCGCCGCCCCGGCGATACGCAAGCTTGCCGTCACCGCCGGACTCGGCCAACAACGCCCAGCGGTCTGTGTCAGCGGAAGGGCGAACGATGACTCCGGCAACCCGGCGCCCCGCCTTTGGCGCCGGCCGCCGACCCATCCCGCCTTGACGCAGCACCCGTTCCGCCCGCTCGCCGCCCCCCCGCTCGCCCCGTCGCGCCGTCGCGTGAAGATCACGGGCCTCGGGGTCGTCACGCCCGCCGGCATCGGCCGCGAGGAGTTCTTCCGCGGCATCAACGAGCCGCGCAGCCGGATCGGCACCATCACCCGGTTCGACGCGGACGCGGGCACGTTCGTCGGCGCGGAAATCCACGGCTTCGACCTGAAGAACTTCGCGCCGGACGAGAATCCCCGCCGGATGTCGCGCCACACGCAGTTCGCGCTCGTCGCCGGGCTGCTCGCGATCCGGGATGCCGGCATCGACCCCGCCCGCTGCGCCGCGCTCAACCCGACGGTCGTCACGGGCACCTCCATCATGGACATCGACCGCATCGGCCGCGGCATCGAGAACGTGGTGAAGAAGGGGCCGCGCCACGCGCCGGGCAGCATCATCTACGAGGCGTCGACCGTGAACGTCGCGGGCAAGATCGCGCAGCTCTTCGAGCCCACCGCGCGGATGCTCACGCTGCAGACCTCGTGCTGCTCGGGGCTCGACGCCATCGGCCAGGCCGCGGAACTCGTCGCCACCGGCCAGACGCAGCTCGCGATCGCCGGCGGCGCGGAGTCCCCGTTCGCCTACTACCCGATGCTCGCCTTCAACGCCTCGGAGCTGAGCCCGTCCGCGAAGGATCATCCGGAGCGCTCCTGCCGCCCGTTCGACCTCTGGCGTTCCACCGGCGTGCTCGGCGAGGGCGCCGCCATGCTCGTGCTGGAGCCGGAGGACAGCCCCCGCCCCGCCTTCGCCTGGCTCTCCGGCTACGGCTATGCGAACGACCCCGAGGGCCAGACCGCCGCCGGGCTGTACGAGGCCGCGCTCCACGCGCTCGCGAACGCCCGGCGCCAGCCGCGCGACATCGACTACGTGAACGCGTGGGGCCCCGGCCACCGCCTGATCGACAACCAGGAGTCGTTCGTGCTCAAGCGGCTCTTCGGCGACCGCCTGCCCGACATCGCCGTCACGTCGCTCAAGGGCGCGATCGGGACGGCCCTCGCCGCGTCGGGCGCGATCCAGGCCGCGAGCGTCGCGCTGACGTTCCAGCACGGACGGCTGCCGCCGACGGTCAACTGGCAGACGCCCGATCCGAACTGCCCGCTGAACCTCTCCGCCCAGCCCCGCTTCCTCGAGAGCCGCGTCGCGATGGTCAACTCGCACGGGCTCTCGGGCAGCAACGCGGTCGTGATCCTCGAGAAGTCATGTCCGCCCTGATCCTCACCGCCGCGTTCGTCTCGCTGGCGATCGGTGCCGGCGTCCTCTGGGCCAACCCCCACCGCTTCGTCAACCGGGCCTTCGTCCTGAGCGCGCTCGCCAGCGCGGGCTGGCTGACCTGCGTGTTCGTCGCCGCGTACCAGGGCGCCCGCTACGTGCCCGGCTCCGACTTCAACCCCGTGCCCTGGCTCCGCGGCGGGTCGATCGTCGGCGCGTTCTTCCCCTGGATCATCTGGCTGATGAAGGAATCGATCCTCGTGGAGGCGGCCTTCCAGCGGCAGGCGCTGCGCCGGTCGTGGCCCTGGTTCGCGATCGGCTGCGGCCTCGCCGTCCTCGCCTCGACCGACTTTTTCATCCCGCGCGGCTCCACGCCCGACAATCCGAGCCGCGGGCTCGGCTACCTCGTGTACAACGCCATCTCGGTGCCGCTGTACGTCGTCCTGATCTTCGACGCGTTCCGCCAGCTGCGGACCCAGACCGGCATCCGGCGGATCGAGATGCAGTTCCTCACCTTCAACGCCGGCGTGGCCTGCCTGGCGGCGATCCTGATCAACGCCTGGGGCAGCTACCTCGACATGCGCGCGCTGGCCCGGCTCAGCCCGCTCACGATCCTGATTTTCTACGCGCTCACCGCCTGGGCCGTGACGTTCCACCGGGTCTTCGACGCCGAGCAGGTGTTCGTCGCCCTCGGGCAGCGCGTCGCGCTGATCGTGGCCCTCTGCGCCGGCGTCCTCGGCCTGGCCCAAGCCCTGCAGCCGATCCTCCCCTCGCCGTTCGACCTGCTCCTCAGCCTGACCGTGTGCGGCCCGGCCGCTTTCTGGCTGGACCGCAACTCCCGCGACTGGCTCCGCATCAGCCCGGCCCAGCACGTCGCGACGCTCCGGCGGGCCGCGACCGAATTCGCCCGCTCGCAGCCGAGCCCGGACAAGCTCGTGATGGATTTCGAGGAGCTCCTCCGCGCGCATTACCACGCCTCGTTCGCCCACCTGCTCTTCGACGGCGGCGAAGCCTACGCCGGGGCGGGGGCCAGCCTCGCGCTCCCGAAATCCCGCAGCGGCTACCAGGCCCTGTGCAAGGCCGGATGGGCGACGCCCGAGAGCCTCCAGCGCCAGCGCGCCGCTCCGGGCCTCGTCGACCTCCGGCAGCTCATGACCGAGCACGACCTCGGCCTGCTCGTCACCGCTCCCCGCGGCCACCCCGAGCCCACGCTGGTCGCGGCGCTGGGCGTGAAGACCAACAAGCGCCCGTTCACTTACCCCGAGGTCCAGCAGCTCCAGGAGATCGCGGAGTTCATGGACAACGTCCTGGCGCGGTCCCGCCTCACGCTTCAGGCGCGGCAGTCCGAGCAGCTCGCGGTCATCGGCCTGGTCGGCGCGAGCCTCGCCCACGAGATCCGCAACCCGCTGGTGTCGATCAAGACCTTCGCGCACCTCCTTCCGACCCGCTTCGAGGATCCGGCCTTCCGCCAGCGCTTCAACCAGCTGATCCCCACCGAGGTCGACCGCATCGACAGCCTCACGCAGCAGCTGCTCGACCTCGCCCACCCGCGCAGCCACATCCTCGAGCGCGTGTCACTGCACGGCATCGTCCGCGACACGCTCGACCTCATGCAGACCAACGCGACCGAGGCGAAGGTCGCCATCACGCCGCGCCTGGGGGCCAACCCCGACGTCATCCACGCCGACGGCAGCGCCATCCGCCAGGTCCTGATCAACCTCCTCATCAATTCCATCCAGGCGCTCGAGGCCCAGCCGGACAACCGGGCCATCGAGATCTTCACGCGCTCGCTCTCGAACGGCGGCGTCATCCTCGACGTCTCCGACAATGGCCCCGGCATCCCCGCGGAGCAGCGTTCACGACTTTTTCATCCGTTCGCCTCGACCAAGACCAAGGGCATGGGCCTCGGACTGGCCATTTGCGCGGATATCTTGCGTGAGCACAACGCAACCATCAATGTGCCCGAACTGGGTCGCCCGGGAGCGACCTTCCGCATCACTTTTCCATGCCCGCCACCATAATCCTGACCACACCGGACCCTGGTCTCGAGGCCGCATGGAAGGCGCAGCTCGCGCCCCGCGAACCCACGACCTTCGCGCGGCCGGCGGACCTGCACCGCGAGCTGCTGCGTCCCGGCGCCCGGGTCTGGATCGCCGACATCAACGACCCCCGGACCCGGCACACGGCCGGCACGGGCACGCTGGTCATCCTCGTCGGCCAGCCGCACAGCCTGCCCTTCGAGCAGGCGCGGCAGAACCGCGCCGCCCGCCTGTTCCTCAGCTACGACGAGAGCCGGTCGCGCCTCGGCGAGTCCGTCAGCCTCCTCGAGGAGGTCGCCGAGAAGAACGCCCAGCTCCAGACCGCCCTCGACCGCACGCGCCGGCTCGAGACCGAGCAGCAGCTCGTCCGGGAGCCGGCGCCGCCCGTCCCGGGCGAAACCGCCGACAGCTGGGACTTCCTCGAGAGCGCCCTCGAGCATCTCGGCGACCGCGACCGCCTGCTCGACGAGTTCCGCCGCGCCGGCCGGTACCTCCTGCGCGCGGGCAAGGTCCTGTTCTTCCTCCGCCAGTATGACGCATTCGTGGCCGACCGGGAGGCGCACCGCTGCGAGGCGGGCCATGCGCTGCCGCTCTGGCTCGAGGAGCATCCGGCCGCCCTCGACCTGGGCGCCTGGACCGGCACCGGCGACCCCACGCTCGACTCCCCGATCCGCCAGCAGCTCCAGACCTGCGGCGCGCGCGTCATCGTCCCCCTCCATTCCCAGAGCCAGCTCCTCGGCTGGATCGCCCTCGGGCCGCGCGCCGACGGCGGCCCCTATCGCGAGGCCGACCGCAGCCGCGCCGTCCTGCTCGCCCGGCTGCTCGAGCGCTGCCTCGAACGCCACACGCAGCTCGACGAGCTCCGCCAGAGCGAGGCGCAGGCCGCGCTGCGCGCGAAATACCTGCCCGGGGCCCGGCTCCTCACCCGCGCCGTGCTCGCCAACGCCGATCTGCCCGTCGAAGTCCGCGCCGTGGCCGGCGAGGCGCTCGCCCTCAAGAAGGTGGTCACCCAGCCCGCCCGCCCCCCGCACCGCTTCCGGGTCTCCGCCGGGCCCGTGCCGGAGATCGACGGCGTGTGGGTCACGTGGGAGGAGGCCGCGCCGGAGATCGAGCGGATCCGCGGCGAGCACGAGCTCGTGCGCCGCGAACTCCTCCGCAACCTCGGCCTGACGCTCAGCCACGAGCTCTCCAACCCGCTGGTCTCGCTCGTCACGTTCTCCCAGCTGCGCTCGCGCGGCACGGCTTCGCCGCTCGTCCCGGGCGGCGCCGCGGTGGCGCACGAGGTCGCCCTCGCCTCCGACGTCCAGAAACTCCAGCGCCTGGCCGAGCACGCGTCGGTGCTGGGCGAGCTCGCCGCCCCCGAGCCCCAGGCGGTGGACCTCAACCTCCTGCTCACCGAGATCGCGGCCAAGCACGGCCTCACCACGCGCTTCTCCGAGGAGCCCCTCGCCTTCTCCGTCGACCCGCGCCTGCTCCGGTTCGCGTTCGGCGCCATCTTCGACGCGATCTCCGCCAACCGGCCCGACGAGGGCACCAAGAATCTCCTGCTCACCCTGCGCGCCTCCGGCACCGACGCGCACCGGCTCGCCGTCATCACGATCGAGGGCAAGAACCTCGAGCTCGACGGCGTCCTGCCGCTGCCGGAGCCCGGCGTCACGCCGAACCAGGGCCGCCTCTCCGTCTTCCTCGCGCGCGAGATCCTCCGTCTCCACGGCGGCACGCTCCACGCGGGGCCCGGGATCAAGGGCACGGACATCCAGATCTCGCTCGGGGCGCTGCGGTAGCGCGGCGGACGGGCCGCCCGGTCGGCGGCGAGAACGACCGAGATTTCTCTTCGACAGCCGGAGCTCCGTCCCGCTTCACTCCCCGCCGATGGATGTCCTCGCGTATCTCCTGGCCGGCGCGGCGGTCGGCGCCGTCCTCGGCTGGGTGTTCGCCCAGTCCCGGTCCGCCGCGGCCGCGGAACGGGCCCGCTTCCTCGACGCCGAGCTCGCCGCCTGCCGGGGGCAGCTGTCCGAGGTCGCGGATCTCAAGTCCCGTGCCGAGGCCGCCCTGGCGGCCGAGAAGGCCGCGGCCGCCGAGAAGATCTCGGCCCTCACCGAGGCCAACGAGCGCGCGAAGAACGAGTTCAAGGCGCTCTCGGCCGACGCCCTCAGCCGCAACACGGACGAGTTCCTCAAGGTCGCGCGCGAGACCTTCGGCAAGCTCCACCAGCAGTCGACCGACGACCTCGGCAAACGCCAGCAGGCGATCGATTCCCTCGTCCAGCCGCTGAAGGAATCGCTCGCCAAGGTCGACTCGAAGATCGGCGAGATCGAGAAGGCCCGCGCCGACGCCTATGGCCGCCTGTCCGAGCAGCTGAAGGGGCTCGGCACGGCCCAGAACCTCCTGCAGGCCGAGGCCGCGAAGCTCTCCGTCGCGCTCCGCTCCACGACCACCGCCGGCACCTGGGGCGAGCTCCAGCTGCGCCGCGTGATCGAGCTCGCGGGCATGTCCTCGTACTGCGACTTCCTCGAGCAAAGCACCACGGGCTCCCTCCGGGCCGACGTCGTGGTCCGGCTGCCCGGCGGCCAGCAGATCGTCATCGACGCGAAGGCCCCCAACGACTCGTACCGCGAGGCCGCGAACGCGATCGACGAGACCGTCCGCGCCGCGCGCCTGGCGGAGCACGCCGCCAAGGTCCGCGGCCACATCGACGCCCTCGGCGCGAAGAACTACTGGGAGCAGTACCAGCCGTCGCCCGAGCTCGTCGTGCTGTTCCTGCCCGGCGACCAGTTCCTCGCCGGCGCGCTCCAATCCGACCCCTCCCTCATCGATCGCGCGATCGGCCGGAAGGTGCTGCTCGCCACGCCGGCCACGCTGATCGCGCTCCTCAAGGCCGCCGCCTACGGCTGGCGCCAGGAGGATGTCTCGCGCAACGCGCAGGTCATCGCCGACCTCGGCCGCGCGCTCCACGACCGCATCGCCAACTTCGCCGACAACCTCGACAAGGTCGGCCGCGGGCTCGAGAGCGCGACCCGGGCCTACAACGCCGCCGTCGGCTCGTTCGAGCAGACCGTGCTGCCCGGCGCGCGGAAGTTCTCCGAGCTCGGCGCCAAGGGCGCGAAGGACCTGCCGGAGCCCGGCGCCGTCGAGACGACCGCGCGCGACGTCCTCAAGCGGGCGTAGGCGAGGCCGCCGCCCCGGCTCAGCGTCCCGGACTCACCGCCATGCACGTCACCGCCCTCCACGTCTACCCCGTGAAGTCCCTCCGCGGCTTCGCCGTGCCCGCGGCCGAGGTCGACGCCTTCGGCTTCGCCGGCGACCGGAATTTCCTCGTGGTGGACCCGGCCGGGAAGTTCCTCACGCAGCGCGCGCTGCCCCGCATGGCCCTCGTCGCCACGGCGTTGTCGGCCGACGCGCTCACGCTGTCCGCCGCCGGCTTCGGCTCGGTCTCGGTCCGCCGCGCGCCCGACCCCGCGGCGCCGGTCCGGCCCGTCACGGTGTGGAAGGCGGAGGGGCTCCTCGCCGAGGACTGCGGCGACGAGGCGGCCGCGTTCCTCAGCCGGTTCCTCGAGGCGCCGCTCCGGCTCGTGCGCATCGGACCGCAGTACCACCGGCCCGTGGGGGACCGGGACGACGTCGTGTCGTTCGCCGACGGCTATCCGTTCCTGCTGCCTTCCGAGGCCTCGCTGGCCGACCTCAACGACCGGCTCGCCGCGCAGGACGAAGACCGGCTCGGCATGGACCGTTTCCGCCCGAACATCGTCGTGAACAGCTGCGCGGCCTTCGCCGAGGACGGCTGGTCCCGCCTCCGGATCGGACCCGTCGCGTTCCGCAACGCCGGGCCGTGCGCCCGCTGCATCATGACGACGACCGACCAGCTCACCGCGGTCCGCGGGAAGGAGCCGCTGTACACCCTCGCGACCTACCGCCGCGACCGGGACAAGCCGGCGAACGTCAACTTCGGGATCAACCTGATCCACGAGACCAAGCGCGGCACCATCCGGGTCGGCGATCCCGTCTCGCTCTGACCGGCGGGCCGGGCCGGCCTGGCCCCCCGATTTCGCCGCCGCCGTCGGCGTCATCTGCGGGCTCCGGACTCGCTTCCGTCCGGCATTCTGCTCTCATCGCGGCCATCGCCCCGGCTCGGGCGAAACCTTTATGGCCGACAACCCGTTCACCGATTCCTCGACCGCCGCTGCGCCGGCGAGTCCGCCCCCTGCGCCCGAGAAGCTCGACCGCGCCGCGATCGCCCGGTCCGACCCGGCGATCATGAGCGACGTCAGCTGGTTCTGGTGGATCGCCGGGCTCTCGTTGATCAACACCGTCATGGCCCACACCGGCAGCGACTGGGGCTTCGCCATCGGCCTCGGGTTCACGCTGATCGTCGACCACGCCCTGCAGAACTTCAAGGTGGTGGCCCTCGCCATCGACCTCATCGCCATCGGTTCGTTCGTGGGCCTCGGCCTGCTCGCGCGCAAGGGCCATGTCTGGGCGTTCATCGTCGGCGCGGTGCTCTACGCGGTCGACACCCTCGTCTACCTGGTCGCGATGGAATGGCTCGGCCTGATCTTCCACGTGATCGCGGTCGCCTTCCTCATCCGGGGCGCGCGGAAGCTCAGCGCGGCCATCAAGGACGCCCGCGCCGCCGGGGTCCTCGCGAGCGCCTAGTCGTCCGCCGCCCGCCCGCGCGTGGATTTGATCCGCGCGCGGTGCCGCTTCGACTCGATCATCCGGGCCTTCTGGCCGCGGGTTTTCTGCCGTGATCGCCGCCGCCCGCGCTCCCGCTCGGCCTGGGCGGCGGTCGCCGCCTGCGCGCGGCGCCACTCCAGCTTGTCCGCGAGCGCGGTCCACGCGACGGCGCGGTTCTGGACCTGCGAGCGTTCGTCCTGGATCCGCACCTCGACGCCCGTGGGCCGGTGCCGCAGGGCGACGGTCGAGGAGGTCTTGTTGATCTTCT
>Ga0196981_1000594_pt1 | contig 10239 bp, 8 predicted proteins | sample S3_2013CmetaG_FD_155462 | JGI IMG/M metagenome (GOLD analysis project Ga0196981, IMG submission 155462) | Soil microbial communities from Anza Borrego desert, Southern California, United States - S3_20-13C | ecosystem: Environmental > Terrestrial > Soil > Desert | place: USA: California...
GCGCCGTCCGCCGGCTCAACGGCGCTTATTCCGACCCCACCAACGAGTCCCGCACGCGCCTCACCGCCGCGGCGACCCTCCGTGCCTGGGGCGAGCCGGTTGTCGCCAACGAGCCGCTGCTCGGCGTCGTCGTCGAGTACCCGGTCGAAACCGGCGTCGACTACGTCGCCGCCTACGCCGACGGCTCCGCCCGCTACCTCAACTTCAGCGGCGGTGCGGTCATCTGGGACTCACCCCGCGTTGTCCCCCAGATCGACGCCGCGCTCATCACCCTCCTCAACAGCGCCATGGCGGTGCTCCCCCACACCACCGACACAGGCCCCTGGTCGCCCGCCACCTCCGTCCGCATCACCTGCCTCACCCTCTCCGGCAACCGCGCCTTCACGCCCCCCGGACCGCAGCAGGCCCTGCAACCCTTCAACGCCTGCATCGCCGCGGCCATCTCGTTGATGGGCCTCCTGATCGACCGGTCGCAAGCGCAAAGCCGGTGACCGCTTCACGACATGTATCGGTACCAGTACCAGTCACCGCCCAGCGGCGTCATCGGCCCCGTCTGCCGCCGCTGCGGCTCCGATGGCTTGCCCCCGGGCGAGAAGATCAGCACCGGCCAGTCAAACTGGTCCCCCCTCAAGTAGAACCGGACCGCCTTGCCGGCATCGGTCTCTATGTTGGTGATCCACTCCGTCCCGATCACCCGGTTCCGGTAGCTGGCCGCGCGAGCCGGGTCTTTGAGAACGAGCCGCGACACGCGTTCAAGCTCCGGCTGGCCGTACGCGAACCGCGCACGCCGCGGCACATCCGCCGCGATCAGCGCGCCAGCGCTCGCCACAACACCGGGCACGATCAGCCAGAGCAGCCTGCCGCCGGTGCCCGCCCGCTTGAACACACGGGAAAAACCCGCGAGCCACGCGAGCACGAGGCACACGCCCCCCGTCATCGTCGCCGCGGCACTCGCAAAGGTCATTCCGCTCACGGCACCGAAGCACCACAGCCCGTACGCCGCGAGAGCAAATGCGGCACCGCCGAGCACCGCAGGAAACCAGGGACGCTCCGCCAGCGGCGCTGAGCGGCGCGCCGCCCACTGAACCCCGACCGCGAACAACTCGTGCAGCACGCTTGACAAGGACCGATCGTAGCGACGAGCACCTACAAATCTGCCATGCGCATGGTCGTCCAACGCGTCTTCTCCGCCTCCGTCACCGTTGAAACCGTGGTGCGTGGCCGCGTTGACGCCGGCCTCCTGGTCCTGATCGGCTTCGCCACCACCGATACCGCCGCGCAGCTCCCCTGGGCCGCCGACAAGCTCGCCAACCTGCGTATCTTCGAGGACGAGCAAGGGAAGATGAACCGCTCGGTGCTCGACACCAAGGGCGCCATCCTCCTGGTCCCCAACTTCACGCTCTGCGGCAGCGCCCAGCAGGGGCGTCGTCCGAGCTTTGACAGCGCCATGCGTCCCGAGCAGGCCGAGCCGATGTTCAAGGACCTCGCCCGCATGCTCGCCGAGCGCGGCGTGCCCACCCAGACCGGCGTCTTCCGCGCGCACATGGAAGTCGCGCTGGTCAACAACGGCCCCATCACCCTCGTGATCGATGCATAGTGGCCTTGCGACAAAGGCACGGAGCACGGGGACGCGCAGGCGCCGAGAAGACGGAGAAGAGCGGTCTTTAACACGACGGTACCGAAGGAACCGAAGTTCAGAGAGGGAGCAGACTCCTTCCACTCTTTATCTTTCCTTCGCTACCTTCGGTACCTTCGTTGTAGAAACGCTTTCTCTTTCTCCGTCTGCTCCGCGCTCCTCCGCGTCTCCGCGTTCCTTCCGATATCCTCCACCTGTGCGCGAAGCCCTCGCCATCTACGCCCGTTTCCTCCGCATCGGCCTCCACGCCTTCGGCGGCCCGTTCACGCAGATCGCCACGCTCCAGCGCGAACTGGTCGTCAACGAGAAGTGGACGACCAACGCCCGCTTCAACCGCGTCCTCGCGGTCTACCAGGCGCTCCCCGGCCCCGAGGCCACCGAGATGTGCATCTGGCTCGGCGCCGTCCGCGCCGGCAGGGTGGGCGCGATCGCCGCAGGGCTCGGCTTCCTCACGCCCGGCACGCTGCTGGTGATCCTGTTCGCCTGGCTCTACGCGCGCTTCGGGCTGCCCCCCGTCGCCGCCGCCGCGATGGCCGGCGCGCAGGCCGCGGCCCTCGCGCTGCTCTGCAACGCCGTGCGCACCCTCGGCCAGCGCGCCTGCACCGACAGCACGCTCGTCTTCATCGCCGTCACAGCCGGCCTGACATCGCTGGGCGGCATGCACTTCGGCGTCATCCTCGTCCTTTCCGCGCTGGCGGGGTACCTCACCGACCGCGGCAAGAACTGGGCCGGGTTCGGCATCATCGGCGGCATGGCCTTCTTTGCGCTGCTGATCTTCCTCTGGCGCACGCTGTCCTCTCAGGACGACGCGCCGCCGCTGCTGGGAACAGGCGCGAACGCCGGCAAGGGCACGGCGATTGAAGGGCTGATGTCGGGAGCGAAGGCGGGCCTGCTCTCCTTCGGCGGCGCCTACACCGCCGTCCCGTTCCTCCGCGACGACGCGATCCTCATCAACAACTGGATGAAGCCGTCGGAGTTCCTCGACGGCCTGGCCGTGGTCAACACGCTCCCCACACCCCTGATCTCTCTCGCCGGGTTCGTCGGGTTCATCGCGGGAGGCTGGCCCGTCGCGCTGGTGATGCTCGCCGCCGTCTACCTCCCCGCCTTCGCGTTCAGCCTCGTCGGCCACGGGCGCATCGAGCGTCTGGTGGACAACGAGCCGCTACACGCCGCGCTCGACGGGGCCGCCGCGGGCGTCGTCGGGCTCGTGGGCGCCGCGGCGGTGCTCCTCTTCAAGGCCACGTTCTACGACAGTCCGAACAACTGGACGATCACCGGCGGGATCTTCATCGCCGCCCTCGCCGTCGCGGTGCGCTACCGCCCGATCTGGGTCAACCCCGCCGTCATCATCGCCGCCGCCGCGATCGGGGCGTTCGCCCTGCGCGCTTGACCGCGCGGTGCTGCCGGGCGGGGCCGAAGTCCCGCCGGCGCCTGCGGCAGGTGGCGCGGGTGGTGAGGCGCCTCCGCCCCCTCTACCCTGCCCGCTGTGCCCAAGCGTTCGGTCGTCATCATGAAGTCGGTGGACCCGGGCGCCGACGCCTCGGAGGGCCTTCCGCCGATGGGGAGCAAGGCGGAGGTGCTCGACCAGCTCGCCCGCTTCAACACCGCCCCCGACGGCGCCAAGCCGAAGAACCCCGATCAGATCGTGATGACGATCCACGGCCCCGGCATGCTGGTGGAGCTCGCCGTGCAGGACGACGAAGTGAAGCAGCTCATGGTCACCATGACCGACGAAGACTTCGCCTTCCCCGTGCTCACCCGCGCCTGCCGCCTCTACAAGTGGACCCTCATGGACCCGGAGACGGGCCAGCGACTGCGGTTCGGCTGAGCGAAGAGGAACTCAAAGAACTCGAAGAGACTCAAAGGGCTCGAAGAGAGACTCTGTCCTTTGCCTGACCCGGCTTCCGCTTTGAGCCCTTCGAGTTCTCTTTGAGCCCCTTTGAGTTCCGGCCTTTCCGCCGACAGTACAATTCCTCATGCCCACCTACCTCTACGAGATCCTCGACAAGTCGGGCAAGCCGACCGGCGAGACGTTCGAGGTCGTCCAGATGATGAAGGACGCCGCGCTGAGCAAGCAGCCCGAAACGGGCAAGCCGTGCCGGCGAGCGATCGTCGCCCCGGCCATCGCCGGCAAGTGGAGCGGCGCCAAGAAGGACACGCTGAGCAACAAGAACCTCGAGCGCCTCGGCTTCACCAAGTACGAACGCAAGGGGAACGGGTACATGGAACGCGTCGCCGGCAAGGCGGGGCCGAAGTCGATCTCCAGCGAGGACTAAGAGCCTTGTGCGCAAGCACAAGCGCCTCCCGCCAGCTTCACGGAGCGTACTTGGAAAAGGGACGCCGAGAAAGACGTTGTAGAACCTCTTTGTCCTGCGCCCTGAATCGAGGCCGCGCCGCCCCCCGGCGTAAACTGCGCCGCAATGTCCCAAACCCCCAGCGCCAACACCCCCGACCGCGACTCCACGCCCTTCCGCTACACCGCGCAGCTCGCCGACTCGATCGAGACCCGCTGGCAGCAGCGCTGGGCTCAGCAGCGCACGTTCGTGCAGCCCAATCCGGGTGAGCCGGGGTTCGACTCATCCAAGCCCAAGTTCTACTGCCTCGACATGTTCCCCTACCCCAGCGGCGCGGGCCTGCACGTCGGCCACCCCGAGGGGTACACGGCGACCGACATCGTCTGCCGCTACAAGCGCGCGAAGGGGTTTAACGTTCTGCACCCGATGGGCTGGGACGCTTTCGGCCTCCCCGCCGAGCAGTACGCCATCCAGACCGGCGTCCACCCCGCGATCACCACGAGGACCGCGATCGACAACTTCCGCCGTCAGCTCCAGCGCTTCGGCTTCAGCTACGACTGGACGCGCGAGTTCGGCACCATCGACCCCGGCTACTACAAGTGGACGCAGTGGATCTTCCTGAAGCTCTACGACGCGTGGTTCGATCCGCGGCCTTTGGGTAGCCCCTTGGGTGGCACCGGTCTCCGACCGGTGCACGGTGGCTCCGGCCGCGCCCGCCCGATCGCCGATCTCATTCAGGAACTCAAGTCCGGCTCTATCCCTGCGCAGATCAACCCCGCAGCCGACACCAAGCCAATCGAACCCGCGCCCGCATCGTGGTCGGCCGCAACGCCCGCGCAGCAGCGCGCGATCATCGACTCCTACCGCCTCGCGTACCAAGGCACCACGACCGTCAACTGGTGCCCCAAGCTCGGCACCGTCCTCGCCAACGACGAGGTGATCGACGGCAAGAGCGAGCGCGGCGGCTACCCGGTGCTCCGCAAGCCCCTCAAGCAGTGGATGTTCCGCATCACCGCCTACGCCGACCGCCTGCTCACCCAGCTCGACGCTCTCCACTGGCCCGAGAGCACCAAGACCCAGCAGCGCGAGTGGATCGGCCGCAGCGAGGGCGCGGAGGTCGACTTCTCACTCCTGGGTGGCCCGCCGCTCCGCGGCGGGTCCGAGCATCAGTCACTAGTAAGTACAGCCGCGTCAGCCGCGGCTGCAAGAAAGCTCGACCCCGTCGGCTTCAAACCCGAGGACCCATATCCCCCCGGCATGTACGGCGCCGCTACGGAACTGCTCAAGACTCAGCGGAATCTGCCGCACCTGAGCCTGCCTGAAGCTACGTACTTCGTGACTTGGAGGGCAGAGGCGGGCGTTCAGCTCACGCCCGCGGAACGCGGTGTTGTGCTTAATGCCCTGAAGCACTTTGACAGCGACCGATGTCGGTCCTTTGCGGCGTGCATCATGCACGATCATGTTCATTGGATCGTCAAGCCTCTGGGTGACCAAAGACTCGACGAGCTGGTGAAGAGCATCAAGCATTTTACCGCCGCGACGATCAACAAGTCGCGCGGAGTGAAGGGACACCTGTGGCAGGATGAACGATTCGACCACATCATCCGTGATCGAGCTTCGTTCAATGAGTACGTCGAATATACACTGATGAACCCGGTAGAGGCGGGCTTAGCGGCTTCCCCGGGTGAGTACGCGTGGAACTATGTTCATGCTGATGTCGGAGCGTCCGCACCCGCCGCGGAGCGGCGGACCACCCAAGGCGGCTCACTCCGCGTCTTCACCACGCGCCCCGACACGCTCTTCGGCGCGACGTACATGGTCGTCGCCCCCGAGCACCCGCTCGTCGAGGCGGTGCTCGCCGCGCCGGGGCCGCGCACCGATGCGGGCAAGGTCCGCGCGTACGTGTCGGCCGCCAAGAACAAGTCCGACGTCGAGCGGATGGAGTCGAAGCAGAAGACCGGCGTCGACCTCGGCATCGACGCGGTCAACCCGGCGACGGGCGAGCCGATCCCCGTCTGGGTCGCCGACTACGTGCTGATGGGGTACGGCACCGGCGCGATCATGGCCGTCCCCGCCCATGACGACCGCGACCACGAGTTCGCCAAGGCCTTCAACCTTCCCATCGTCCATGTGCTCGTCCCCGCCGAGGGCGTCGAGGTCGATCCGGAGGTCTGCTTCGCCGGCGACGGCGTGGCGGTCAACTCCTCGCGCCCCGACCTGACCATCGACGGCATGAAGACCGCCGAGGCAAAGGCGAGGATGACCGAGTGGCTGGAGGCGAGCGGGCTTGGCAGCCGCAAGGTGAACTACAAGTTCCGCGACTGGACCTTCAGCCGCCAGCGCTACTGGGGCGAACCGTTCCCGATCGTCTTCGACGCCGCGGGCAACCACTATCCCGTCGGAGAGGGGACGCTGCCCGTGAAGCTCCCCGAACTGGCCGACTACGCGCCGATCGAGAGCGACGACCCGCTGCCGCTGTTGGCCAAGGCGAAGGACTGGGTGCACACCACCGCCGGCGCGGTCGGGATCGACCCATCGGTGCTCCCACCCGGCACACCTGTGACACGCGAGACCAACACCATGCCAGGGTCGGCTGGCAGCTCGTGGTACGCGCTGCGCTACTGCGACCCGGGCAACGGCAACGCCCCCGTCTCGCGCGAGGCCGACGCCTACTGGATGAAGGGCGGAGGAAAGAAGCTCGGCGGTGTGGACCTCTACCTCGGCGGCAGCGAGCACGCCGTCGGCCACCTGCTCTACGCGCGCTTCTGGCAGAACGTGCTGTTCGACCTCGGCATCGTCTCGACGGCCGAGCCGTTCCACAAGCTCTTCCACCAGGGGCTCATCACTTCCTACGCCTTCCAGCGCGCCGACAAAGCGATCATCCCCACCGACGAGGTGAAGGAGGTCGAAGAAGGCAGGTACGTCGAGGCCAAGACGGGCAGCCCGGTGTCGCCGGTGGTCACCAAGATGAGCAAGCGGTACAAGAACGTCGTCAACCCCGACGACGTGATCGCCGAGTACGGCGCCGACACGTTCCGCCTCTACGAGATGTCAATGGGCCCGCTGGAGGCGAGCAAACCCTGGAACACCAAGGACATCGTCGGCCAGTACCGCTTCCTGCAGCGCGTGTGGCGCAACGTCGTCGACGAGCAAACGGGCGCGGTGCGCCTCTCGGACGCAGCACCAAGCGTCGAGCTTGAAAAGAAGCTTCACCGCACCACCGCCGACGTGACGGAGGGGATCGAGACCCTCTCGCTCCACACCGCGATCTCCAAGCTCATCGAGCTCAACAACGACCTGACGAAGCTCGCGGCCGACGGGCCGATCCCGCGCCGCGCGGCGGAGACGATCACGCTCCTGCTCGCGCCCTTTGCGCCGCACTTGGCCGAGGAGCTCTGGGCCAAGCTTGGGCACGCGGGCTCGGTCAGCGCCGAGCCGTGGCCGGTGTACGACCCGGCGATGCTGGTCGATGACCAGATCGAGATCCCGATCCAGGTGCTGGGGAAGCTCCGCGGCAAGATGACGGTGCCGGCAAAGGCCGACGCGAAGCAGATCGAGGACCTGGCGCGCAACGACCCCAACGTGCAGAAGCACCTTGAGGGGAAGGCGATCAAAAAAGTGATCGTGGTGCCGGGACGGATGATCAACTTCGTTGTGGGATAGGCTCCAGGCGGCACCGCTTTTCAGATGGGCCCGTACCCCTCGGCCCAGACGACGCCCTTTGCGGAAATGCCGAGCACGTGGAGCCTGCGCAGAACCTCTGCGGAGTCGCCCTCTCCTCTGTACTCCACGACGTAATACTCGCGGCCGCACGTCTTCCACGACGTACAAGGAGCTTGATTCGGTGGGGCATCCCAGGCAATGGTGGCGCGGCGGCGGAGCTCGGCGACGGCCTCGTCAACTGTGGGGTAGGGACCGTCCAGCTCACAGTGAATGTCGTCTTCAATGTAAATCATGGAGCCCCAGTCCACCAGCCGGCGTTTGCGTCGCGGGTCTTCGGCGTGGAATGGGCCTCAGTTCAGCGCGTGCTCGAGGTCGCGGATGAGGTCGTCCGCGTCCTCGATGCCGACCGAGAGGCGCACGAGTCCATCGGTGATGCCCAGGGCGGCGCGGTTCTCTGCGGGGATGCTCGCGTGGGTCATGATCGCCGGGTGCTCGATGAGCGATTCGACGCCGCCGAGGCTCTCGGCGAGCGAGAAGAGGTGGACGCGTTCGAGGAAGCGGCGCGACTCGTTCATGCCCCCCTTGAGCGTCGCGGTGATCATGCCGCCGAAGCCGCGCATCTGCCTCGACGCGAGTGCGTGCTCGGGGTGGGACTTGAGCCCGGGGTAGGCGACGCTGGCGATCGCCCTGTGTCCGGCGAGGAACTCGGCGACCTTCATCGCGTTGGCGCAGTGGCGCTCCATCCTTACGTGAAGCGTTTTCGTTGAGCGCAGCAGCATGAAGCAGTCCATCGGGCCCGGCACGCCGCCGACGGAGTTCTGGAAGAACTTCAGCTTCGCGGCGATCTGCTCGTCGCTGGTCACCAGCACGCCGCCGATCACGTCGCTGTGACCGCCGATGTACTTGGTGGAGGAGTGGTGAACGACGTCGGCGCCGAGCGCGAGGGGGTTCTGCAGGTAGGGCGTGGCGAAGGTGTTGTCGACGACGAACACCGCGTTGCGGGCCTTGGCGATCTTCGACACCGCCGCGATGTCGCAGAGCCGCAGCATCGGGTTGGTCGGGGTCTCGCCCCAGACGAGCTTTGTCTTCGGGGTGAACGCGGCCTGCAGCGCGGCGTGATTAGTGAAATCGACGCGCGTCGCCGTGATGCCCAGCTGCTTGTAGACCTTGTCGACGAGCCGGAACGTGCCGCCGTAGACGTCGTCGCCGAGGATGATGTGGTCGCCGGCGCTGAGCAGGTGCATCACGCAGTCCATCGCCGCAAGGCCTGAGGAGAACGCGAACCCGAAGCGGCCCCCTTCGAGCGACGCGAGGTTGGACTCGAGCGCCTTGCGCGTGGGGTTGGCCGATCGCGAGTAGTCGTAGTCCTCGACGATCACCCCGGGCGACTTCTGGACGAACGTCGAGGTCATGTAGACCGGTGTCATGATCGCGCCGGTCGAGGGGTCGGGCTTCTGCCCGGCATGGATGGCGCGAGTGGCGAACTTGTGCTGAGACTCGGGCATGGCGGGCTCCGGAGCAAGTCAGTGCTTGCGGTTGCTCATGAAGTCGAGGACGTCGATCTTGCTGACGATGCCGACGACGACGTTGTTGTCGACCACGACGCCGACTTGGTCGGTCTCGAAGATGCGGAAGAGCTCTTCGATGCGCGCCTTGGGATAGATCAGGCCGCCGATGGGGTGGGCCGCCGCGCTGGCGGGCGAAGCGGGGGTGATCTTGCCCGACTGCAGGCCGCGGAGGAGGTCAACCTCGTGGACCATCGAGACAGGGTGCTTGTTGGCGTCGAGGATGGGGAGCTGCGAGACGCCGCGCTCGCGGAAGGTGTCGATGATCTTCGAGACGGGGGTGTCGGCCGCGGCGGTGAGGACGGGGCGCGGCGGCATCGCCTTGAGGATGTCCTCGACCAGGCCCAGGTCGCGGTCGCCGCCGAAGAAGCCGTAGTCCTTCATCCACTGGTCGCTGAGGAACTTGGTGGTGTAGCGGGTGGCCGAGTCGGGGAGGACGGTGACGACGGTCTTGCCCGGCCCGAGCCTCCTGGCGATCTGCAGGGCGATGTGGACGTTGCAGCCGGACGAGCCGCCGCAGAAGAGGCCCTCTTCGCGGACGAGCCGGCGGGCCATGGTGAAGGCCTCTTTGTCGTTAGTCTGGAAGAACTCGTCGACGACGGAGTAGTCCATCGCGTCGCAGAGGATGTCCTCGCCGATCCCTTCGACCTTGTAGACGTGGGGCGTCGGCATCGTCTTGGTGTAGAAGTAGTGGTAGTGGACCGAGCCGATGGGATCGACGCCGATGATCTTCACGTGCGGGTGGTTCTTCTTGAAGTAGCGGCCGGTGCCCGAGAGCGTGCCGCCGGTGCCGGCGCCCAGGACGACGGCGTCGACCTTGCCGTCGGTGTCGCGCCAGATCTCCGGGCCGGTTGAGAGCTCGTGGGCGTCGATGTTGAGGGGGTTGTGGTACTGGTTGACGTAGAACGCGCCGGGGGTCTCGCGGGCGATGCGCTTGGCGGTCTCGACGTAGTGCTGGGGGCTGTCGCCGGGGACGTCGGTGGGGGTGATGACGACCTCGGCGCCGAACGCCTTGAGCATGTTGACCTTCTCGAGGCTCATCTTGTCGGGCATGGTGAAGACGCAGCGGTAGCCGCGGACG
>Ga0196981_1000595_pt1 | contig 10235 bp, 8 predicted proteins | sample S3_2013CmetaG_FD_155462 | JGI IMG/M metagenome (GOLD analysis project Ga0196981, IMG submission 155462) | Soil microbial communities from Anza Borrego desert, Southern California, United States - S3_20-13C | ecosystem: Environmental > Terrestrial > Soil > Desert | place: USA: California...
CAACTTCCCTTGCGCGCGACGGTGATCCGGAATCGGCAACAGGCTTTGTTTTAACGGGGACAACGATTCACTCGCTCGGCAAATCAAAGCGTTTTACCCGGATTCACGAGCATTGAACAGCCCTGGTGCGGTAACCCGAGTTTTGCAAGGAGATCGTTATCACCAGTGGCGATATTCGCGATTTGCCGGGACAAGGATGTCTTTCCGATCCCACGATTTCCAACAATAGCGATATGCGCACCGCTTGCAATGAGTGCGTAGTAAGCCTCACTAATTGAACTTTTCGTGCTGCAACTGCCGGAGTATTTCCGCTTTGCGCTGCTCTGCCTGTTTACGCATAACCCGCCATCAAGCCCTAACGACCAAGCTCAGACGCGGAGTGAAACGGAGTCGCCTGGAGCGAGAAGTTAGCCGCCATATAACTGGATGCCAAAATGTTTCCAAAGCAAGTAAGTGATGAAAACCACAACCAAGCCAGCAATAACCGACTCAACTATTGATGTGAGAGATATGGACTTCAGTTTCTTTATATTTGGTGGTTCTGTGTTGGTTGGATTTGCTGTGGCATTTAGTACGGTATTTATGTTTCGTAACCGCATCTCATAGCATGATTTCAGATAATCAAAGTTATCTCTTTGAAATCGAGAGCGATGACCGCGACTTATTTCATAGGCCATTTCCTCAATGGTCATAGCATCAATGCGCTGCCTTGTGTCGTCTTTGATCATAGGCGGGTAACAATTGATTGAATCGTTTCAGTATAGCTTTCGGGGACTTCTATTACCCCACTCGGCGCTTGGCAATGTGGCTTGTTTTGCTTGGCCTATGTTCCTCTTTCTAAAACAAAAAGAGATTGACAGCGGCGAAGTAGGTGAGGAGGCTCATGACGTCCTGGATGATGGTCGCGAGAGGGCCGCTGCCGTAGGCGGGGTCCGTTCCCAGTTCTCCCAGCAGCCAGGGAAGCAGCAGGCCGATGGTCGTCGCCACGCAGCCGGCCGAAAACAGCGCGACGGCAACCGCCAGCGCCAGGTAAAGATCGCCGAAGATCAGCCAGACCAGGGGGAGCGTCACGAAAGCCAAGGTAAGCCCGATCAGCAGGCCGGTGCGCATTTCCCCGCCGAGTAGCGAGCGGAGGTTCGCATGGGAGAGCGACAGGCCGCGTACGGCGATGGCCTCGGTCTGAGTGCCGATGGCGTCGGCGATGTAAACCAGTCCCGGAATAAAAAAGGCGATGGCGATGCGATTCTGCAATTGCGCCTCGAATTGCGCGACGACCTGGGTGGCGAGGGCGCTGCCCGCCAAACCGAGCATAAGCCAAGGCAAGCGATCCCGCGCCCGTCTCAGCGGGGCGGACTCCATGGCTTCCCGCGCCTGGTGGGTCTCGCGCTTGATTCCGGCGAGGCGGTGCAGATCCTCCACGTGCTCGTGCCGCAGAATGTGCATGAGTGCCAAGGGCGGCACCACGCCGAGAAAATGGCCGCCGTGGTCGACGACGGGAACGGCGGTCAATCGGTGGTGCAAGGCCAGGCTAGCCAGTTTCTCCTGGTCCTCGTCGACGCGCACCGTAGGCAGCATCCGAAGCGCGTCTCCAACAGGCGTCTCCGCGGGAAGGGCGATCAGATCCGCCAGTGCGATGCCTCCGAGCAGCCGATCTTCCGGGTCGGTGACACAAATCGTTTCCGAGTGATCGAAGCGATGTTGCATCAGGCGGGCTTGAACGTCCGCCGCGGTTTCGTTCGAATAGGCGCGAGGTACGCTGGCCGTCAGGTGGGTGCCGGCCGTCTCGCCCTGGCGATGACCGCGCGTCCGGTATTTCGGCGGGCGTCTTTTCTTTTCGATCGATTTTTCCATATTCGATTTCTGTATTCGTGCGCTTCGGCGCGCCGTTGGAGCCCCTGAGCGCCCCACTTTCTCTTGCTGCCGTATGTCCGTCAAGTCCGCGGCGCGGCGGCTCGGTGAACCCGTTCTCGCCAGCCGGTTTGGGCTTTTGTCCCGAAGAGCGGGCGGCGGTCTTCTGTCATGAAACCGTAATGTTTTGAGGCTATGTTCGCCGCCCTTGACGAGCGGTTTGGCCGAACACATATGAGCAGCATACCCGTGGCTTTGTCGCGAGAAGATTATTCGAGCCTCATGCGGGCTTATTGGCATCTCGAACATCCCGGCTTCGCCGTCAGGCTTGCCGATAGCATCGGCAGCCCGATCGAGAGAGGGCTCAAGCTTCTGCCCGGCACGTGGCGTCGGCGTTTGCAGCGCTGCGCCGAAAGGGCGATCCGGAAGGCTTTGGGCGTGGCCGTCACGAGCCTGGGGAATAAGCCGGGGGGCGCACCCCGCGACATGCGCCACAAGCTGCTCGGTATCGCGAGCGGCGCAGTCGGCGGTTTTTTCGGCGGACCGGCCTTGCTGGTGGAACTGCCGTTCACGACCGCCGTTATGCTGCGTTCGATTGCCGACATCGCGCGCAGCGAGGGTGAGGATCTGGACGATATCGCGACCCGCCTGGCGTGCCTGGAAGTGTTCGCCCTCGGTGGGCGTTCCAGGGCCGACGATGCGGCGGATGCCGGTTACTATGGGCTGCGTCTCGCTTTGGAGCGACCTGTTGCGGCGGCTTCCGCCCATATCGCCCGGAATGGCCTTGCCAACCAGGCCGGAGCGCCGATGCTGGCGGATTTTATCATGACGGTTTCGAGCCGTTTCGGCATTGCGGTTTCGGAAAAAGCCGCGGCGGAAATCATCCCGATTGTCGGGGCGGTAGGCGGCGCCTTGGTCAATGGCGTGTTCATTCAACACTTCCAGGATGTGGCGCACAGCCACTTTTCGATCCGCCGCCTCGAGCGGAAGTACGGTCGGAGTCTCGTCCAGGCCGAGTACGGCAAGCTGCGCGGGACTCGACATGGATTATCGTACGCCGCCGCTTAAGCTTTTTTCGATTCGACTCTGCGGCATAGGGACGAGCTTGTTCGCCTTTGGTGCTGCACGCGAAATGAAAAGGCTCGCATCTTTCCATTCAAACGGTTCGCGATCCACGGCTCGGAGGCAAGCCGGGGTGGTCTTGCCGCTCGGAATCTCTCTCCCTTTCGGGACTATTTAGAAATGTACTACGACGCCGGGCGTTGGTATTCTTTTGGGTAACCTCGTTCGCAGGGCCGCTCGATCGCAAAGCGGTCGAACGTGCTCGATCCTTGACACCGGCCACGCGAACGAGGCGGGGTATGGATTGAAGCTCCAATTGGGACATTTCCAGGATCAGGGAGGCATCGATGGCAGGTCTCGGCAATTTTTTTGAAAACGGCGTGGCGAAAGGCGTTGCGATCGGGCTGGGCATGGTGGCGGCCGGCGTCGTTTTTGCGCCGGCGTTGCGGCCGGTCGCTCGTGCTGCGGTGAAAACCGGCATCCTGCTTTTCGAAAAGAGCCGCGAGTGGGCGGCCGAAGCGGGCGAAACTTTCGAGGACTTGGTGGCCGAGGTTCGCGCGGAATTGGCGGAGCAGGCGGCAAGCGCGGAAGGATTCGAAGCGGCCGGGAAAACCGCTGCGGAAAACAATCCGAAAGGCTGAACGATGGTCTCGGCCTTTGTCGTTCATGAACTTCCCGGTCGATTACGGCTGAGGATCCCCGAGAAGCGCAGCGATTCGGCCTTTTTTGCGGGTCTTGCCGAGCGGCTGACCGAATGTCCTGGCGTAAGGAGCATCGAGATCAATGCGCTGACCGGCAGCATATTGCTGTTTCATGCCGCGGAAACGAGCGCCGTCGATGTCGCCAGGTACGCGGAGCAGGCCGCTTTATTTTCCGTTATCCCGTCATCGGCAACGCCCGCCCGTACGCTAGGCCAATGTGCCGCCAAAGGTCTCGATGCGTTCGACCGCGGCCTTACCGCGGCGAGTGGCGGATGGGTGGACTTGCAGTCGGCCTTTTTCCTTTTATTGCTGGGACTGGCGGTTCGTCAGGCGAGGCGCGGACAGGTCTTGGCGCCGGCGATTTCCCTGTTTTGGGAGGCGATCGGTCTGGTGGGTGCGGACAAAATCGGCAAGCACTAGGCCGAAAATGGGGTTGCACCCTGCCGGACGTCCCTGGCCGTCTGAAGGGCCTCGATACGCTAGCTCAAGCGCTGGTGCAAAGGGCTTTTGCGGGGAAAGTGCGCTTTTAGGAACTCCATTTGATCGGTTAGTACCCGGCGTCCTTGCAAGTAGACATATTCCGCGTGAGTCGGGACGAACGGGATGGCCAGTAGCTGCATGCCGGCTTGTTCCGGGGTGCGTCCGGCTTTGTGGTTGTTGCAGCGCTTGCAGGCGGTGACGACATTGTTCCAGGTGTCGGCTCCCCCCAGGCTGATCGGGGTAATGTGGTCGCGGGAAAGGTCGCTATGGTGAAACCGGTGGCCGCAGTAAAGGCAAAGATTGTTGTCGCGGCGGAACAGGGCGGGATTGCTTAGGGGAGGAACGTAGTTCGGATCGATGCCGAGGCCGCGGTTATGGTGGTGGTGCGTGGCGATGATCGAATTGACTTCGATGAGGCTGCGGCGGCCCGTCTTGGCATTGATTCCGCCCCGCAGCGTGTACAGGCGGGTACCGCAGCTATAGGCGACTTCGCCGAGATGATAAAGCTTTGCCGCCTCTTGGTAGCCTATCCATTCCAGCGGCATGCCCGAGGCATCGGTACGCAACACCTGTAAATGATAAATCTCCATAGATCCTCCATTGGTCGATTGCTGTCTCTCATTGCAAAATGGTTAAACGTTTGATTTCCGGATGGTGTCGTCGGTCGACTTATGCACAGTGTATTCAATTTGCTTGTCAAGGAAAAATTTGAATCGGCGCTTCCGCGGTTCGGTCTTTTTGTGACTCGCTAAGTCTTTGATAAAAATGAAAAACCGGGTTTTGGTCAAAATTTCTACAATTCAATGAAACCCTAGTCTTCATGCAATTTTCGGCGATATCCCGACACCCGTTCCACAAACTTATCCACAGCTTCTGTGGATAAGCGACATTTGCCGTGAAGACCGGTCGCGGCTTTCCCGATTTTACCCAGGTTTCGTGGCGGCTAGATGAACATGACGAAGATTCTGAAGATCGCCGTTTCGGTGCCCTTGCGTCGTCTGTTCGACTATCTTCCTCCTCCGGCCGTCCATGCGGAGGATTTGAAGTGCGGCGTCCGCGTCGAGGTCCCTTTCGGCCGCCGCCGGAAGATCGGTATTTTGATGGCCGTCGCGGAAGAATCCGAGGTGGAACGGGGACGTTTGAAGGCGGCTTTGGCGATACTCGACAGCGAGCCGTTGCTGTCTTCCGACGACCTCCGGTTGCTCAGGTGGGCGAGTCAATATTATCACCATCCGATCGGCGAAGTCGTCGCGGCGGCTCTGACCGTCCTGTTGCGCAAGGGCAGCGCGGCCGAGCTTGCGGGAGAACGGCTTTTGCGTCTGGCGGCGGAAGATTTCGCCTCGGCGGAGCAGTCGTGCAAGCGAGCCCCGCGCCAAATGGCGCTGATCGGATTGCTCCGCGAGCATCCGGACGGCGTTTCTTACGGTCTTTTGAGCGGACTGGACTGGGATTGGCGCGGCGCGGCCGACGGCCTGATTCGGAAAGGTCTCGCGTGCTGGCGCCGGACCCGGGAATCCCGGATTCCCGCTCGCCATTCGTTCGAGCCTCCTCCTTTCGATCTCAACGAGGACCAGCAGCGGGCCATCGCCGCCATGAGGGAGGCTATCGGCGCCTACGGCGCTTTCCTTCTCGAAGGCGTTACCGGCAGCGGCAAGACCGAAGTCTATTTGCAGTTGACGCAAGAGGTGTTGGCGCGGGGCAGGCAGATGATGATCCTGCTGCCGGAGATCAATTTGACGCCCCAGTTGGAAGCCCGCTTTCGTTCGCGCTTCTCGGTTCCGGTCGCGGTATTCCACTCCGGCCTCTCCGAAACCGAGCGTTCCCGTTCCTGGCTCGGGATGCAGCGGGGCGAGGTCGGTATCCTGCTCGGGACCCGTTCCGCCGTGTTCACGCCGATGAAGTCGCCGGGAATGATTATTCTGGACGAAGAGCACGATACGTCATTCAAGCAGCAGGACGGGTTTCGTTTTTCGGCGCGCGATGTGGCCGTCATGCGGGCCAGGCTGCTCGATATCCCCATTTTGCTGGGATCGGCCACGCCGTCCTTGGAAAGTCTCTGCAACGTATGGCAGGGCCGATACCGTCATTTGCAGCTTCTCCACCGGGCCGGCGGATCGGTTCAGCCGGTTTTCCGATTGCTCGACATTCGTGGGCACCGCTTGCGGGAGGGGCTTTCGCCGACGCTGATCGCCTACATTTCCGATACCTTGGGCCGGGGCGAGCAGGCGCTGCTGTTCGTCAATCGGCGCGGATTCGCGCCGACCTTGATTTGTCATGCCTGCGGGTGGGTGGCGCGTTGCCGGCGCTGCGATGCGAACCTGGTGGTTCATGCCGGCGACCGGCGGCTGCGCTGTCATCACTGCGGTTTCGAGCAATCCCTGGCCAGTAGGTGCACCGGCTGCGGCAGCGAGGATCTGCGCCCGTTGGGGCTCGGGACCGAGCGGGTGGAGAACGCCTTGGCCGAGTTGTTCCCCGATGCGCGCGTGGCCCGTATCGACCGCGACAGCACGCGGCGCAAGGGAAGCCTGGAAGCGCTGCTGAACGAAATTCAGGAAGGCCGGGTGGATATTCTCATCGGCACGCAGATGCTGGCCAAGGGCCATCATTTTCCGCGGGTTACGCTGGTCGGCGTCACGGACGTGGATTCCGGCCTGTACAGCACCGATTTTCGTTCCGGGGAGCGGGCGGCTCAGCTGATTACCCAGGTGGCGGGCCGCGCCGGGCGCGAGGAGCGGATGGGAACCGTCGTGCTGCAAACGCGGCATCCTGGCCATCCGCTGCTTCACGTCCTGATCCGGGAAGGTTATTCCGGTTTTGCAAAGGCCTGTTCGGATGAGCGTCGAGCGGCTCACCTGCCGCCTTTTAGCTATCAGGCGTTATGGCGGGCGGATGCGTCCGACGCCGAGGCGCCGCTGCGTTTCTTGGAAGGGGTGGCCCGTGTCGCGCATGAGCGATCATCGCCCGACGTGCTGGTGTTGGGGCCGGTCCCCGCGCCGATGGCGCGGCGAGCGGGGCGGCAGCGCTACCAGTTATTGTTTCAATCTTCCAGGCGAAATGCGCTGCACGGGTTCATCAATACCCTGCTGCCGGTGGTCTCGGAACTTGATGAGGTCAAGCGAGTCCGTTGGTCTATAGATGTCGATCCTATCGACCTTTATTAAATTAAAGGTCCGAGTTCTCATCGGGGACCGAAGTTTTATTCCGATCGGACTCCAGTTAGCATGAGCTGGCGGTCGCGCCGCGAGCCGCCTTGACCTGGAAAGCGCTTCGCCGGCGTAAAACTCTGTTTGTCCCGCCGTCCGCTTCAACGGCCGTTTTCAGGTTGACGTTTTTCCGCATCGATTCAGCAAGCACGCGAGGACGCTATGTTCCCATTACGAGACGAAAATCCGATTGTCAGACGGCCCGTGGCGACGCTCGCGATCATCGGCCTGAATATCGCCAGCTGGTTTTTGGTTCAAGGTTTCGGCAGCGGCGAGCCGCTGGCTCGGTCACTGTGCAGCTATGGCTTGATTCCGGGCGAACTGTTCAATCTGGTGCCGGCGGGAACCGTCATTCCTCTCGGAGATAACCTGGGCTGCGAGCTCAACGGAAATACATCCATTCTGACCTTGGTTAGCCACATGTTCCTCCATGGGGGCTGGTTTCACATCATCGGCAATCTCTGGTTTCTCTGGGTATTCGGGGACAATGTCGAAGATGCGATGGGGCCGGTGCGATTCATTGTTTTTTACCTGGTGTGCGGTTTGGCTGCCGCCACCGCCCAAATTTTCACCGATCCGGCGGCGGCCATACCTATGGTGGGCGCATCCGGCGCGATCGGCGGGGTCATGGGCGCGTATGCCCGGCTTTATCCGAGGGCCAGAGTGGTGACTTTGATTTTTCTCGGATTTTATGTGACCACGGTGGCTTTGCCCGCTATCGCCATGCTGGGGTATTGGTTTTTCATTCAGATTGCGGGCGGACTTCCCGCCCTGCAAGAGGCCGGCGGCGGGGTGGCGTTCTGGGCTCACGTCGGCGGGTTTCTCGCGGGCCTGATACTGGTCGGTCCGATGCATCGCCCGGATTATCTCGCCCAGCACCTTCGGCATGCGCCGGGGCCGTACGGCCGCTATTGACGGTCGGCCGGTTCGGTGGAGCGCGGCTTTCCGTGAAAACGGCTTATGCCGGCTGCCGCCTTCCGAGCAAGGGCCGCATTTCCGCCAGGGCGACGATCAAGAGGTAAAGCCCGAGGAATGCCGAGCCGACCAGCCAGGACGTCCAGCCGCACGATTCCACCAGTTCCTTGTGTCCGCCATACAGCAAAAGCCCGAGCAGGAGATAGCCCGCGATCTTTCCTATTGGATAACGCACCGGGTAATAGTATTGACCGAGCGCGTACGAGAGGACGGTCATGGCGGCGTAACACGCCAGCGTCGCCCAGGCGGAGCCCATGTAGCCCATGATCGGGATCCACCAGATATTCAACCCGACGGTCAGCGCGGCGCCGATCAGGGATACCCAGGCGCCCATCAGCGTTCGGTCGGTGAGTTTGTACCAGATCGACAGATTCACGTAGATGCCCAGGAACAGATTGGCCAGGAGCAAGATGGGCACGACCTCGAGTCCTTCGCGGTATTCGGCGCCGATGAAGTATTTGAACAGGTCGATGTACAAGGTCACCACTAGAAAGATGAACACGCAGAAAATCACGAAATACTTCATGACGAGGGCATAAGCGCCCTTCGCGTCCGCCCGTCCGGCGTAGGCGAAGAAGAACGGTTCGCCGGCGTAGCGGAATGCCTGTATGAAGAGAGACATCAGGATCGACAGCTTGTAGCACGCGCCGTAGATGCCCAGCATGCGCAGATTGGTTGCGAGATCGTAGGGCAACAGGAATTTCAGGATGGCGCGATCGAGCATCTCGTTGACCATTCCCGCAAAACCGATCGCCACCATGGGCAGGGAGTAAGCCAGCAGGCTCTTCAAGAGCTTCGCATCGAGCCCGAGCCGCAGGCTCTTGAACTGCGGCAGGAGCAGCAGGAGCTTGAAGGCGCTGGCCGCAAGATTGGCCAAGAAGATATAGCCGATGCCGATGCCTGGATCGTACAAACGCGCGCCAAGCGAGTCCGGCGAAAGCGCTTCGGCCTTTTTGCAATAAACCAGGAAGAATAGGTTGAGTCCTACGGCGAGCAGGATTTCGGTCAGCTTGATGCCGGCAAAGCGCCACGCCCGGTTCTCGGAGCGCAATTTGGCGAAGGGCAGCGCCGCGATCGAGTCGAGCGCCAGGATCGCGCCGAACCACAGCAGATATTCCGGATGCTCCGAATAACGGAGCAGCGCGGCGAGCGGTTCGCGGAATGCGACGATTCCGCAGACAAACGCCAAATTGGCCAGGATCAGGAAGCCGAGCGCGGTCGAGTACACCGAGTCCGACCGGAGGTCCTCGCGGTTGCCGAAGCGGAAATAGCCCGTTTCCAGGCCGAAGATCAGAACCACGGCGAAAAAGCCGGCGTAGGCATAGAGCTCGGAAACGATGCCGTATTCTCGTGCCGGGAACGTATAGGTGTACAGCGGAACCAGCAGGTAATTGAGAAACCGGCCGAGGATGCTGCTCAGTCCGTAGATGGCGGTTTGCGAGGCGAGCTTGCGGAGAGGGTTCAAACGTTGACGTGTAGGCGATGTTTGGAGGCCGTCATTTTAGGGCGAGTTTGAATGGACGCCAAAGTCTATCCTGCTTTTTTCATGCACATGGCTTCCTGTCCGGCCGATCGTGGCGTTTTCCCCGCGCAAGGCGGGGCGAATCCTGTCCCTCCGCGGCTTGTCGCAAAAAGCAAACCTAGCGTCGTCTAAACTTATCCAATCGGAAGGCTTACGACACGAAGCCGACTGGGGGTCAAGTCCAAATTGGCCTTGTTTTTATAAGTTCATCAGCTAACAAACAGCGAGCTAAGTCCATGGCGTCATTCATCGCGGAAAACTCTCTCGATACCGATGCACTGCAAAAACTCGATGCCTACTGGCGGGCGTGCAACTACCTTGCGGCCGGCATGATTTATCTGAAGGACAATCCTCTGCTGAGAGAGCCTTTACGGCCCGAGCATATCAAAAAGCGATTGCTGGGGCATTGGGGCTCCAGTCCGGGCTTGAGCTTCTGCTACGTTC
>Ga0196981_1000596_pt1 | contig 10230 bp, 9 predicted proteins | sample S3_2013CmetaG_FD_155462 | JGI IMG/M metagenome (GOLD analysis project Ga0196981, IMG submission 155462) | Soil microbial communities from Anza Borrego desert, Southern California, United States - S3_20-13C | ecosystem: Environmental > Terrestrial > Soil > Desert | place: USA: California...
CTGCTCGCTCGTGTGGAGAAGCGCCTTGCTCGGGATGCAGCCGACGTTGAGGCAGGTGCCGCCGAGCGTGGCGCGCTTCTCGACGAGGGCGACCCGGAGGCCGAGCTGCGCCGCGCGGAACGCGCAGACGTAGCCGCCGGGGCCGGCGCCGATCACAACGACATCGAAGGTTTCGGAGGGCATGGGATGGACTCTTGCGCGGGAGAAAACGGCGGCCGGCGAAGCGGCGGAGAGGGCGGGGCGGGGAAGCCGGAGGCTAGGCCCCGATGAGCAGACGCGAGGGGTCCTCGATCGCCTGCTTGACCTTCACGAGGAACGTCACGGCCTCCTTGCCGTCGACGAGCCGGTGGTCGTAGCTGAGCGCGAGGTACATCATCGGGCGGATGACGACCTGGCCGTTCACGGCCATCGGCCGCTCGGTGATGGCGTGGAGGCCGAGGATGGCGCTTTGCGGGGAGTTGAGGATCGGCGTGGAGAGCATCGAGCCGAAGATGCCCCCGTTGGTGATCGTGAAGACGCCGCCGGTGAGGTCCTCGAGCGTGATCTTCCCCTCGCGGGCCTTCTTCGCGGCGTCGCCGATGGCCTTCTCGATGTCGGCCATCGGCAGGGTGTCGCAGCGGCGGATGACCGGGACCATGAGGCCCTTGTCGGTCGAGACCGCCATGCTGATGTCGTAGTAGTGGTTCGTGACGACGGTGTCGCCGTCGATGAACGCGTTGACGGCCGGAACCTCCTTCAGGGCGTGCACGACGGCTTTCGTGAAGAAGCTCATGAACCCGAGCTTCACGCCGTGCCGCTTCGTGAAGTCGTCCTGGTATTTCTTCCGCAGCTCCATCACCGCCGACATGTCCACCTCGTTGAAGGTGGTCAGCATCGCGGCCTGGTGCTGGGCGTTGACGAGCCGCGTGGCGATCGTCTGCCGCAGCTTCGACATCTTCGTCCGCGTCTGGCGCGCCGAGGCGTCCGCGGGCGCGGTAGGCGCGTTGGGGACAACGCGCCCCGCCTCCGACGCGGCCGGCATCTCGCCCTTGGCAGCGCGACCGGACTCCGCCGCCGTGAGCATGTCGCCCTTCGTCACGCGGCCCGCCTTGCCCGAGCCGGCGACGGAAGCGGGGTCGATGCCGGTCTCGGCGGCCAGCCGGCGAACCGCCGGGGAGGATGGAGTCTCGGACTTCGGATGCGAGGCCTCGGATCCGGCGGACCGGGAATCGGCGGCCGCGGGGGGCGCGCCGGCCGTCGCGGTCTCGTCGATGGAGGCAACGACCTGGCCGATCTTCACCTCGGTCCCGGCGGCGACCTTCAGGCTGATGCGGCCCGCGGCCTCGGCCGTGCCTTCCGACGTGATCTTGTCGGTCTCCAGCTCGAAGAGCGGCTGGTCCTTTTTGACGACATCGCCCTCCTTGACATGCCACTTGGCGAGGATGCCGGAGGTGATGGATTCGCCCATCGGGGGGATCTTAACGTCGAGAGCCATAGTTAGGGGGAAGGCTGAGAGTGGGAGCGGAGCTTAGGAGGCAGGGGAGAGGGGACAGGAGGTAGAGGACGGAAGACAGAAGTGGCGGGGGCCTGGACTGTTTGTCCTCAAATCGAAAAGGCCTTCTTGAGGAAGGTCGCCAGTTGGAGGCGGTGCATGGCGAGGAGGCCGACGGCCGGGGAGGAAGCCGCGTCGCGGCCGGCGTAAACCGGACGGCGGCCGAAGATTTCCTCGAGCTGCGGGGCGATCCAACGCCAGGCGCCCATGTTCTCGGGCTCCTCCTGGCACCAGACGAGCCGCGCATCGCGGGCGTACCGGTCCGCGATCTCGGCGAGGCGGTTGCGGTGCAGGGGGTACAGCTGCTCGACGCGGACGAGGGCGGTGTTCTCGGCCTTGTTCTTCTCCCGGTGCTCGAGCAGGTCGTAGTAGACCTTGCCGGAGCAGAGGATGATGCGCTCGACCTTCTTGCCGTCGGCCGGGTCGTCGATGATCTCCTGGAAGCCGGCCTTGGTGAAATCGTCCAGCTGGGACACCGCCGCCGGGTGGCGGAGCAGCGACTTCGGCGACATCACGATGAGGGGCTTGCGGAAGTCCCGCTTCATCTGCCGGCGCAGTGCGTGGAAGTACTGGGCCGGCGTCGTGAGGTTCACGACCTGCATGTTTTCCTCGGCGCAGAGCTGGAGGAAGCGCTCCAGGCGGGCCGAGGAATGCTCGGGCCCCTGGCCCTCGTACCCGTGGGGCAGGAGGAGGACGATGCCGCTCGCGCGCTGCCACTTCGATTCCCCCGCGGCAAGGAACTGGTCGATCACCACCTGCGCGCCGTTGGCGAAGTCGCCGAACTGGGCCTCCCAGAGGATCAGCGCGTTCGGAAAGTCGAGCGAGTAGCCGTAGTCGAACCCGAGCACGGCGGCCTCGGAGAGCAGCGAGTTGTACACGCAGAACTTGGCCTGCTCGGGCGCGAGGTTGTTCAGCGGTACGTATTGCGAGGCATTCTCGACGTCGTTGAAGACGGCGTGGCGGTGCGTGAAAGTCCCGCGCTGGCTGTCCTGGCCGCTCAGCCGCACCGGCGTGCCCTCGAGCAGGAGCGACCCGAAGGCGAGCGCCTCGCCCATGCCCCAGTCGAACGGGCCGCCGTCCTTGCCGGCCTTGGCGCGGCCCTCGACGAAGCGGGCGATCTTGGGGTGGATCTTGAAGCCGTCGGGGACGGCGGTGAGGCCCTGGCAGACCTGACCCAGGACCTTGGCGGAAACCTTCGTGTCGGCCGGCGTGAAATGGAAATCGCGCTGCTTGACCGCGTCCGAGCCCTTGAACGGGTTCGCGGTGGTCGCGCCCTTCCGCTTCTCGGCCTTGGCGGCCTCGCGGGCCTTGGCCTTGGCGAGGTTCTCGTCGAGCGCGCCGGAATACTCGGCCTTGATGGCCTCGCCCTGGGCCTCGGTGATCGAGCCCTCGGCGATGAGCTGGCGCGTGTAGTGCGCGGAGACCAGCTGGTGCGCGCCGATCTTCTTGTACATGAGCGGCTGCGTGAAGGACGGCTCGTCGGTCTCGTTGTGGCCGTGCTTCCGGTAGCAATACATGTCGATGAACACGTCGCGGCGGAAGCGGTCGCGGAACTCGAGCGCGAGCTGCGCGACCATGCAGACCTCCTCGGGGTCGTCGCCGTTCACGTGGAAGATCGGGGCCTCGATCATCTTCGCCACGTCGGTGCAGTAGCGCGAGGAGCGGGAGTCGACGGGGTCCGTCGTGAACCCGATCTGGTTGTTGATGACGAAATGGAGCGTGCCGCCGGTGCGGTACCCGGGCAGCTGCGAGAACTGGAGCGTCTCGGCCACGACGCCCTGGCCGGCGATGGCGGCGTCGCCGTGGATGAGCAGCGGCATGACCTTGCGCCGCTCGGCGGTGTCGCCGCGGATCCGCTGGCGGGCGCGCGCCTTGCCCTCGACCACGGGGTTGACGATCTCGAGGTGCGAGGGATTGGCGGCGAGGCGGACTTCGACCTTCTTGCCCGAGGAGGTGGTGAGCAGCGACTCGTAGCCGAGGTGGTACTTCACGTCGCCGTCGCCGGCCACGGTGTCGGGGATGTAGTTCTCGGAGAACTGCTCGAAGAGCTGGTCGAAGGACTTGCGCATCACCGAGCACAGCACGTTGAGCCGGCCGCGGTGCGCCATGCCCATGACGAGCTCCTCGATGCCGACCTTCGGGCAGTGATCGATCACGGCGTCGAGCGCCGCGATGATGGTCTCGCCGCCCTCGAGCGAGAAGCGCTTCTGGCCGACGTATTTCGTGTGGAGGAATTTTTCGAAGAGCTCGGCCTTGTGGACGCGCCGCAGGATGCGGACTTTCTGCGCCTTGGTGAACGTGGGCTCGAGCATCGAGGACTCGATGCGCTCCTGCAGCCAGCGGCGGCAGTCCTGGTCCTGGATGTGCGTGTATTCGACGCCGGTGTGCTCGCAGTAGGTCTTCTGCAGGTTCGCGACCAACTCCCGCAGGGTCATGCGTCCGCCGCCGCGGTAGTTGCCGACGTCGAACACCGTGTCGAGGTCGGCCTCGGAGAGCCGGAAGACCCCGAGCGCCAGCTTGGGGGAGGGCGGCGGGGGCGCGGGCTCGAGCGGATTGATGTGCGCCTGGAGATGGCCGATCGCGCGGTAGGCGTTGATCAGGTAATACACCCCCGACTGCTTCACCACGTCCTGCGCGATGCCCTCGGCCGCGGCGGCGGCCGGCGCGCTGGTCGGCGCCTGACCGTTGGATCCGAGCGTGAAACCCTGGAAGAAGGCCCGCCAGGTCGGGTCGACCGACTCGGGGTTGTCGAGCCAGCGCTGGTGGTATTCCTCGATGACCGAGGCATTGGCGCGGGCGGAAACGGAAGCGGCGTTCATGGCGGACGTGGGAACCAAGGATAGGCGGCGCGGTTCAGGGAGCAAAAATGGGGAACGCGAAGCGGAGCAGCGGCATAAATCTGATACAAGTGGATTCCCGGCCGAGGCCGGCCATTGCACCGGGAATAATCTTCTGCTAACCTTCTGATAAAGAGAGTTTAATTAGTCGCCCCGATGCCTGCCACCGTCCAAATCAAAGCCGCCCTTATCCGGTTGCACACCGGGATTAAGGCCGCTGATGGCCCCACGATTTCGGCCTCGTTGACCGAGCTCGACGGGCTGCTCGCGACCCACCGGGAGGAGCTTGACCCTCGGTTGACGCATTTCCTTGAGGGCCGGAGCTATGCCAAGGCGCTGGCGTGGCTGGGCGACGCGCCGGAATTCGGGCGACCGGCATTTCCGCCGGGCGGATGCGTGCGGAAAGAATGAGGGCTGGAACGTGAACGAGGAAGGCAAGGCCAAGGTCTCGACGGACGGCGGCCGGGCGCTTGGGCAAAATCCCTTCGGCGCGCTCGGCGGGTTGAATCTTCCGGCCGGCCGGACCTCCGTCGGCGCGCCGTCCGCCGCCCCGCGGCCGGCGCCGGAGAAAAACCGGGGGCGGGTCGACATCCGCCGCACGACGGCCGGCCGTGGCGGGAAGACCGTGACGCTCGTTTCCGGCTTCGTCGGCATCGGGCTGCCGGAGAAGGAGTCGCTCTGCAAAAAGATGCGGGGCGCCTGCGGGTGCGGCGGCACGGTGAAGGACGGCGACATCGAGATTCAAGGCGACCAGCGCGAGAAGATCGCGCAGATCCTGAGCGAAGCCGGTTTCCGGCCGGTGTTCGCGGGTGGCTAGGAAAGGAAATCATGAAAACGCGACTGCTCGTTATCCTCATGGCCGGCCTGATCGGCATCGGCGGCTTGCGCGCGGCCGAGAAGCCGGCTCCCGCCTATGATCGCGCCGAGAAGCGGCAGGGCGCGGACTTTGCCGCGTTCCTCGGGGAGATGCAGGCGGCGCTGGAAAGGCCGCAGGACGTGCGGGTGCTCGAGGGCCTGCCGCACCCGCGGGAAAAGGAACTCCTGGCGCGCGAGCAGAAGTCGAAAAAGGTCGTCCTGCTCCACGACGGGGAGTTCTACGCCGATCCGCGCGGCCCGGACGGCCGGCAGCTGGCGACGATGCCCGACCTCCTGGCCGGAACCCTCTCCGAGTATGCCGGCGCGAAACGCTGCGGCGGTTTCCACGCCGACTACGCCGTGACCTGGCGGGCCGGCGGCAAGGACTGGGCCGTGCTGATCTGCTACGGTTGCGGCGAGGCGGCGATTTTTGGACCGCCCGGCAGCCTGAAGTGCGATCTCAACGGTCCGCGCGGCAACACCTGGCGCGAATGGCTGGCGCAGTTCGACGAGAAGCGGCCCAAGGCGGGAAAGGGATAACCCGAGGGTGGCCCGCTCCGGAAGGAGCGGGATCTCGGCGACGGTAACGCGCCGGGATGGCGCGTGCCACCGAGTCAACTCACGCCGCCAGGCCGGCGGCCATGGCGAGGGCGGACTTCGCGCGATTGAGGATGTAGAGGTGGTAGCCCGGGGCCCCGCGGTCGAGCAGCTCGCGGATCTGGGTGAGGGCCCAGTCGATGCCGATGGTCTCGACCACGTCGGGATTCTCGGCCGCGACCTCGAGCCGCGCGGCGAGGCGCTTCGGCAGCGTGGCGCCGCACAGCGAGGTGATCCGCTGGATCTGTTTCAGCGAGAGCACCGGCATGATGCCCGGCACGATCGGCGCGGCGATGCCGCGGGCGCGGCAGCGGTCGAGGTACCGGTAATAGACCTCGTTGTCGAAGAAGAGCTGGGTCGTGACGAACGCGCCGCCGGCGTCGAGCTTGCGCTTGAGATTGTCCAGGTCGGAATCGAGCGAGGCGGCCTCCGGGTGCTTTTCGGGGTAGCCGGCGACGCCCAGGCAGAAGTCCGCGTGCCGCGCCTTGAGGAGCGCGACCAGTTCGCTCGCGTAGCGCAGGCCGTCGGCCGCCGGCGTGAACACGGTGTCGCCCTTCGGAGGGTCGCCCCGGAGGGTCATGATGTTCCGGAAGCCGCCGGCGTGGATGCGGTCCGCCAGCGCGTGCAACTCGGCCCGCGAATGCCCGACGCAGGTGAGGTGCGGCATGACGGTGAACCCGAGTTCGTTTCGGAGGAGCGCGCTCACCTGGGCGGTGCGCTCGCGCGTGCTGCCGCCGGCGCCGTACGTGACCGACACAAAATCCCACGGAATCTTCCGCAGGGCGGCGGCGGCCCCGCGCAGGGCCTCGACGCCGGCATCGTCCTTGGGGGGGAAGAACTCCAGGGATCGGAGCGGCTGCGGCCGCTCGGTGAACAGGTCGGAAATGGGACGATCGGGAACCATCTTTAATCAACGTATCCGAATTCGTTGATGTAAGTAAAGGCGGGACATGCAGGCCAGTGTCAGTGGCCGGTCCTTGGCGCCTATCACTCTGCTAACCAACGGGCTGCGTCGATCGGTCAGCCGCCGTGGGCGGACCGGGTTCACCCCGCCGACTGTCCCGCGAGGGCGGTTCCGCGCTCTTGTTCGGTCTGGAGGCGGAGCTGCCCGCAGGCCGCGGCGATGTCGTGACCTTTCTCGCGTCGCAGCGTGACGGGCACGCGCGCGGCGCGGAGGACGTCCGCGAACTTTTCCTGGCGCGCGACCGACGGGCGCTTCCACGGCAGGCCCTCGACGGTGTTGTAGGGGATGAGGTTCACATGCGCATGGAGGTCGCGCGCGATGTCGCGGAGCTTCTGCGCCTGATCGAGCGAGTCGTTCACGTCCTCGATGAGGATGAACTCGAGCGTGACCATGCGGCCGTGCTTTTCGGCGAAGGTCCGGACGGCGGGCAGCAGCGCGGCGAGCGGCCAGCGTTTGTTGACCGGCATGATCTGTTCGCGGACCTCGTCCGTGGCGCCGTGCAGCGAGATCGCGAGGCGGAAGCCGAGCGGCTCGTCGGCGAGCTGGACGATCTTCGGCACCAGGCCGGAGGTGGAGAGCGTGATCCGGCGGGCGCCGAACCCGAGCCCCCATTCGGCGTTCAGGATCGTGAGCGCGCGGATGATGGCGTCGTAGTTGTGCAGCGGCTCGCCCATGCCCATGACGACGATGTTGTCGAACGAGGCGAGCTCGGCGCGGGCGCGCGGGGTGCGGGCGTCCTCCTGCCGGCAGACCTGGATGAGCTGGTGCACGATCTCGCCGGCCGTCAGGTTGCGCTTCAGCCCGGCCAGCCCGGAGGCGCAGAAGCGGCAGCCCATCGCGCAGCCGACCTGGGTCGAGATGCAGATGGTCTTGCGCGACTTCTCCTGGCCGACGCCGAGCATCGGCGCGCGGATGATGACGGTCTCGATGAGGGACTTGTCGCCGAGCTCAAGCAGGAGCTTGTCCGTTTCGTCGCCTGACTGGCGGTCGAGGACGAACTTCGTGGGCTCGAGCTCGAAGGTCTCGCCGATCCAGCCGCGCAGGGGCCGCGGCAGGTTCGTCATCTCGTCGACCGTCCGCACGCGCTTCTTGTAGACCCATTCCATGATCTGCCGCGCGCGGAACGCCGGCTGGCCGGCCGCCGTGAGGCGGTCGGTGAGGGAGGCGAGCGTCTCGCCATGGAAGGCGGGCTTGGCGGGGGAGTATTTCACGCGGGAGCGGGCGCCCGAGACCTGAAACCTGAATTCCGGCCGGCGCGAATCCGAAATCGTCGCGGCGCGGACCCCAATCGCGGAATTGCGGTCGGACGGGCAAGCGTCCACGGTCCGCCCGCCCCCTCGTGAAGCTCATCCACCGGCACATCTTCTGGAACGTCGTGCTGTCGTGCGCGGGATCGGTCGGGCTGTTCGTGTTCATCCTGATGGTGGCGAACGTCCTGAAGGATCTCCTCGGGTACGTCCTCGCGGGCCAGATCGGCGTGGAGAGCTTCGTCATCCTGGTCGCGCTGCTGCTGCCGTATGCCATCACCTACGCGCTGCCGATGGGCATCCTGACGGGCGTGCTGCTCGTGCTGGGCCGGATGTCCTCCGACCGCGAGATCACGGCCATCCGCGCCTCCGGCGTGAGCGTCGCAGGCGTGTCGGCGCCGATCTTCTTTTTCGCCCTGCTGGGCACGGGGGCGGCGCTGGCGGTGAATTTCCAGTTCATGCCGCTCAGCCGCACCCTGTATGAGCGGGAGAAGGCGCAGGTCGTGCGGCAGGACCCGCTCAGCCTGATCGTGCCGAAGACGTTCATCCGCGACTTCCGCGGCCTCGTGGTGAATGTCGGCGCCAAGGACGGCGCGCGGCTGCGCGACATCTGGGTCTGGGAGCTGGATGCGGAGAAGCGCGTGACGCGGGCGGCGCGGGCGGAGCTGGGCGAGATCACGTACGACGAGCCGGGCAACAAGCTGGTCCTGCGGCTCGAAAATCTCCTGGTGGAGCAGCGCGACGACAAGGATCCGGAGAACTTCATGAACGTGCGCGGGGCGGCCGCGATGCAGGAGGCGACCTTCGACCTGCCGCTGGACCGGGTGATGGGGGCGGCGACCGTCCGGACCAAGCTGAAGTTCAAGACCTTTTCCGAGCTGATGGCGGAGTGGCGGCGGCTGGAGAAGCGGGACCCGGCGGTGCCCGACGCGGAGCGGAAGCGGCAGCAGATGCGGGTGCAGGTGACGATCCACGAGAAGTTCGCCACCGCGTTCGCGGTGCTGTCATTCGCCGTCATCGCGATTCCGCTCGGGATCAAGGTCTCGCGGAAGGAGACCTCCGCGAACCTGGGCGTCGCGCTGCTTCTCGTGTTCGGCTATTACCTGGGAACGATGTTCGCGGGGCTGGCGGACGCCCGGCCCGAGCTGCGGCCGGACCTCCTGATGTGGCTGCCAAACCTCGGCTTCCAGGCGCTGGGCGCGTGGATGTTCTACAAGGTGGACCGGCAGTGATTCCCGGGGGGTCGGAATTTTCCCCTTGGCCTTGGCGCGGAGCAGCTTAGCTCAGAAACGTGGAATCCTCCCGCGGGGTAACTGAGGCATCGCCGGCACCGTCTCTCTGCGTGTGCCCTATGTCCTCACATGCAGCTCATGGCTGAACCGGCGTTCAATCTGGCCGCTTGCCTCGACCGCGTGCGCCGGCGCGACCAGGCGGCGGCGCGCGAGCTGGTGGAGCATCTGTACCCGCTGGTCATCCGGATTGTCCGGGCGCACCTGCCGCGCCGCGTCTCCGAGGAGGATCTCGTGCAGGACATTTTCCTGAAGATGTTCACCCGCCTCGACCAGTATCAGGGCGCGGTGCCGTTTCCGCACTGGGTATCCCGCATCGCCGTCACCACGTGCATCGACCAGCTGCGCGCGCAGAAGCGGCGGCCGGAGTTCCGCTGGGCCGACCTGTCGGAGAACGAGGCGGAGGTCCTGGACGCCGTGCTCACCGACGAGCGGGACGAGCTGCCGGGCGACGCCCTGGCGGCCCGCGAGCTCGTCCAGAAGCTGCTTGCCCAGCTCAAGCCCGAGGACCGGATGGTCCTCCAGCTCCTCGACCTCGAGCAGAAGTCCATCGCCGAAATCAGCCAGCTGACGGGGTGGGGGCAGTCGATGATCAAGGTGCGCGCGTTCCGCGCGCGTCGGAAATTGCAAAAGCTATTCCAGGAACTACAAAGCAAGGAGCGAACATGAAAGACTTCGACGCGAAGTGGCAGCGGCTCACCGCCCGCGCGCGCCTGGCCCCGGCCGGCGCCGACGAGCCGGCGCCGTACGGATTCGCCACGCGGATCGCCGCGCAGGCGTTCGCGCCGCGCGGCGCGCGCTTCGGGCTGTTCGAGAAGTTCGCGCTCCGCGGCCTCCTGGCCGCCTGTGCGCTGAGCGCGGCGAGCGTCGCCTACAGCTTCAGCGCGCTGGCCGGCGAGTCGGAGGACGA
>Ga0196981_1000597_pt1 | contig 10216 bp, 15 predicted proteins | sample S3_2013CmetaG_FD_155462 | JGI IMG/M metagenome (GOLD analysis project Ga0196981, IMG submission 155462) | Soil microbial communities from Anza Borrego desert, Southern California, United States - S3_20-13C | ecosystem: Environmental > Terrestrial > Soil > Desert | place: USA: California...
TGCCCGGGTAGCGCATCCACAGCACGCGCGGATTGCCGTCGCTGTCCACGATGGCGTCGGACACCCAGCACTTTGTGGTCGAGCCGTCGTAGATCTGCGTGAACTCAGACGCCACGAACGGAGGCGAGGCGATCTCGACACCAGCACTGGTGTAGTAGTGCAGAACGCCCACGCCATCGCACTCGATGTAGAAGTGAAAGAGGCTCGATTGCCCCTGCACTGGATGCAGGTCAGTGCAGACGACGTGCAGGCGATTGGCGCCGTCGTGCGCCAGCTTCCAATAGGGTGTGTCGCCCGTCATGAAGTAGACGTCCGTCTCCGCTGACCAGGTTGCGGCCGGGAACGTCGTGATGTCGTCGCAAGTGCGGTAACTCAGCGAAGGTGCGGCACCGCCGCCCCCGCCCTGGCGATAGAAGAGGAACCAGCGGCCCGTGCCAGCGTTGTCGAACTGGAAGGCGTTGGGGTAGCTGTACAGCAGGCCCGACCCGTTTCCACGGGCCTGCTCTGCGCTCCACGCGCTGATGTCCTTTGGACTGGTGCTGACCTTGTAGCGAAAGAACGTGTCGTTGTGCTTGCCGTAGAAAGCCAGCAGGCGGCCGTCCGGTAGGAAGTTGATGGAACCGTTGTTGTGGTCGTCATCTTCCAGAGCAATCGCAGACAGGTTCGCGCTTGTGACCGTTGGGCCGGTCAGGTCGATGTGGTGGATGCGGCACGTCCCTGCAGCGTCCACGGCCATCACGAAGGTGTTGTCCCCGCCATCGACGGCATCCGAGCGCGCGCGCGGGTCAGTGAACCAGGTCCAGATGCCATCAGCAGTGATCTGGAATGGCGCCAAGGCAGAGGCGAGCTGCCCTGCCGCGACGACCGGGTCGAGGTTGACCTCCCCAGAGATTTGGGACGGTTGATTACCCATCCCGCCCTCCGCAATGACGTGCGACAGCTCGACCTGACCAGCAAGGCGCCCACCCGGCCAGCGGCCGCCGTGGATCGACGCGCCGTCGCTGCTGCTGTATTGGGTATGGGCAGGCTGGGCCACGGTGCTCGATCAGCTATTGCCAGCGGTGAGCGTCAGGCCGCTCACGGTCACGTTCTGGCCGTTGACCACGCTGCCGCTGAACTGGACATTCCCGACGCCGCTGCCGATGTCGATGTCAGCCACGGCAGTGCCGCCGCTGGTGCTGAAACGAATGAACGTGGGCGTGCCGCTGACGTGCGCGCTGTTCGTCTGGGTGACGGACCCAACGGTCCAGACGCCGTTGCTGACCGTGCCCGCCGTCGACCCGAGGGTCAGCGTCGCGAGCAGCGTCCCGCTCGGCGTCCCAAGGTCTGCCGGCCTGGGGCCGCTGTACAGCCTGAGCGTGCCATTGCTCAGCAATGCATTGATCGCGCTCAGCATGTCCGACCGCGCCGCCGTGCTGAACTCCAGCGCGGCCTCTGCGGTTGGTGCGACGGCCGTGATGCCGATCGCTACAGCGGCGGCTGGCGCGCCCACGCGCAGCGCGGTTGACGGCAGCGCCGAAAGCAAGGCCAGCAGGGCGCTGATGATCAGCGTCCCAAGCTGCTGGCGCGCACGGGTCATGAATTTCATGGTTCTCTCCAACGACGTAGTGGTGGACTCCGCCGGGCTACTCGGCCCGGTGGTCAGGACGGCGCCGAGGACGGACCTGCCTTCGGCGTGATGCCCAGGATCTGGGCCCTGATCTCGGCGATCGTCTTGCTGTCCGCACCGCCCTTCTTGGCGATGCGCGCAGCCTTCTCGGCAGCGGTCTTCACGCGCGCTTCGACCTCGGCGGCCCAGCGCTTCTGGTTGACGCTTGATCGGCTCAGGCGGCTCATCGCCAGCGCGGCTTCGCTCATCACACCCAGGCGTTCGATCGGGTCGGCGATGTCCTCGCTCTCGCGCACCTGCAGCAGCAGATCGAACACCTCGCTCTGCACCAGCGCCATTGCAGCGGCGCTGCGGTGATCGGCCTCATCGGGCGATGCCTCTGCGATCAGCCTGGCGGCCTCGGTGGTGGCGCGGATGGCCTCCTGCGCGCGGCGCACGCGCTTGCTCTCCTCGCCCACCGCGCTCTTGCCGATCGAGATCGCGACGCCGCCCTCTTTGCACAGGGCGTTCAATTCCTCGGTCAGGCCGACGATGTCGCCGAAACCTCGCTCGACGATGGCCGTGTGCAGCCAGGCCCGGATCTCCTCAGGCAGCGCCGCGATCTTGCCGCGCGGGGGCATGGCATCAGACCCCGGGCTGCGGCCGCTGCACGCCGTGCTGCACGGCTCGGCCGGTGGCCACGTCCAGGCCACGCGTGGTCAGCGTAGCCACCCAGATGTCCGGGCGCTTGTCGAGCGTGACCAGGCTGGCCTCGCTGAGCCAGTCCAGGTCGGCCTGGATGCGGTCGAGGCTGACCACATGACCACTGACGTCGCAGAAGCGGCGCAGCAGGTAGGCGTTGGCGGAGTACTGCGCCGCGTTCTCCAACGCGCGCAGCAGCACCAGGCGGCGGTCCTGCTCTTGGTAGGCAGCGAAGCTCTGGCTCATGGTCAGCGGTTGTTGAGCAGGTAGGTTTCGATGCGCGTCAGCGCCGCGCTGACGGTGCGCAGCTGCTCGCTCTGCGCCTCGGTGCGGGCGTTGATCTCCATCACCGTGCCTTCGAGCTTCGCCAGCTCCTCAGAACTGGGCATGTGCTCCATGTGCGTCTCGATCTGGCTCAGCCGCTGCGCATGGAGGTGGATGGCCTGCTTCAGCTCGTCGCTGAGCGTCTCCACCGCCGCACCAGCGTCCTCGCCAGGCTTTCGCAGCCAGACGGTCACCGTCAGACCGATGTTCCAGAGGATTCCGACCGCAGCCAGCGAGATGGACAGGTCAGGCATCGTCGGACTCCGGGCCGTCCGTGAGGAACGAATCGGGCTCGTCCTCGATCACCTCCGCCGGTCGCAGCGAAACCGCGGTGTTGGTGATGAGGCGCAGCACCGCGTTCATCACGGGCAGTGCGAAGGCGGCGAGCGCGTAGACGTTGACCGGCAGCACGCTCTGCAGCAACTGCAGGTGCGACTCGGCGACGATGAGGCCGAGCGCAGTGGCGTTCACGATGAGCGTGCGGCTGCGCAGCCAGTGCTTGGCCGGGCGCTGCACGCGAATGGTGGGGGTGCCGTGCGGCATCACTTGATCCCCGCGTGTTCGAGGGAGTAGTGATTGCCGTCGTTGAACTCGCCGCCCCAGGTGCCGCCCTGGGCTTGCCACCAGGCGCCCAGCGCGCGGTGGTCCGCGGTGTCGCGCAGGTACTGCCCGTCGCGATAGAGGTTCAGGTCGATGGCCAGGCGCTGCTTGTGCGCCGAGTTGCTCTCGCCGTAGCCCTTGCGCTCGCCCAGGCCGCCGAAGACGCGCGGGTCACGATAGGCATCGCCGAGGGTCACCTCGAAGCCCAGCTCCTGGGCTTTCAGGATGAGTTCGGCGACCATCACCGCGAAGCGCGATTGCTTCTGGCGCAGGGTCAGCGAATCAAGGGCGGGGCGGTGTTGCGGCATGCGGGCACTGTGGCCCGCGCGCGCGATTCAAGTCAGGGAAAACAGTTTCTGCGTCGCTAGCGACGCAGCCATCACTCTGCGCGCATGATGTCCGGGGCGCCGCTGGCATTCAATGCGACGCGAAACCGCTTCGTCTCGCCGGCTTTGAGCATCGTCTCTCGCTGGACCAGAGTGCCGTCCAGCGAAGCACTGCACAGGCCCTGGCCTTGCGGATCGCGCCCAACACCCAACAGCGCCTCGCCCGCCGGCATGCGGAACTGCACCATCTCGCGGGGCGCCATGCGCGCCGCCAACTGCCCATTAACGTAGAGCGCGAAGTAGCAGCCAGCGCCCATGAATCCCTGGTCCCGCACAACGATGATCGCCGAGTCGCCTATGCCTTCCGAAAGGAGGCGACGCTCTGCAGGCAGCCCCGACTCTTCAGCGATCGATGTCGGTGTAGTTGAGCAGCCTGCGAATGCGGCCGAGGCCAGCATTGCAATCGCTATCGAACGCGCGGCCATACCATTCTCCCTATTACGCGCACATCGCGCGCTTGATCCCGCGGGATCGTTTCCCGTTGATATGACGGGTTGTCACTGATCAGGACAAGCGTCCCGTCGAAGAGGTGCTGAACGCGCTTGACGACGCGACGTCCATACAGTTCCAGGACGTAGATCCCATCCACATCGACTCGCTCCGCGGCCTGATCGATCATGATCGTGTCGCCGTCGAGAAGCGTTGAAGACATGCTGTCGCCTCGCACCTGCACCGAGGCGAGCTGTCCGCTCGTGTGCCCAAGATTCTTTCGCAGCCAGTCGTAGCTGAAGGCGAAATCGCCCGCCAAGTCGATTGGCTGATCGCTGGGGCCTACTTCCTTTCCATAGCCCGCCGAAGCCGGGCGCAAGTGCTTTGGAATCACCTGGTAGTTGAGATCCTGCTCATCTCCCCCGTCACCTAGCGGTACAGACAGCACGAGGGGCCGAAGTGCCGTCACGCCTGTGTGCGGCAGTAAAGCACGAATGCTTACAGGTGGTCCATCCTCCGGCGCCCCTGACTCGCCCCCTGAATGTGTGCCACTTTTGTCACTCCCCGATACGAGCCACGCGGGTGCGTCCTCGGCGGTCATGTACGCCACTGCACCTGGTAGCAAGCCAAGAACCCGGCTTGACTTCGGCGTAAACGGCCACGTCGCGCCAGGGCTAGGGGATGAGCCCGAGGACGGCGACGCGCTGCGCGATGCAGAGCGCCGTCCCGTAATGACGTACTGAACGTCTACGTCCTTGGCCGCTATCGCCGCTAGGTAGTCCCCGTCGGGGCGACGTTTGTCCGCCTCGTAGTTGACCTGTGTCTGCTTTTGTACACCGGCCAGGGCGCCAAACGCAGTTTGGCTGAGTCCAAGGCGCTCCCGCTCCTCGCGAAGGCGGCCACCGATGGTCGACATATGCGTACTTTCCTGTTGACGTTCTACGTTCGTTGACCAATACTCACACCAATGAACACGAATGCACACCCCTTGGGTAAGCGTTCGCCCTCAAACGGTGGGGTGGCTGCCCGCTCATTTATGCAAACGCACACCGATGTCCACGATTTTGCACGGCCATGACCCAGCCAAAGCCCCGCGCTGACCGCACCGCGCAGCTGTTGCTGACGCACACCCAGGCCCGAGCCGAGTTCGACCGTAAGGGCTTGTCGATTGCGAAGTGGGCGCGCGATCACGGGTTCACCCGTTCGCTCGTCTACGAGGTGCTTTCCGGTCGAAAGAAGTGCAAACGCGGACAGAGCCACAAGGTCGCTGTGCTGCTTCGCATGAAGCAAGGCGAGATCACCGCATGAACGCCTTGCACCACCCTGGATACCACCGACGCCGCGACCAGCGGCTGCAGGACGAGGAAGACCAGCGCGCTTTCCAGCGCCAGCTGCGCGCGCACGGGGCTGCGCTGGACAAGGCGATATCGAAGCCTATCGCTATCGATACCGCGAAGAAGGACGCGCTGCTGGCCGAACTTGTCGCTGCCGGCCGCGCCGTGCTGACCCAGCTTCCCTACCACTGAAAGGACGCAATGCTGTTCCGTGCCATCTGCCACGCGCCGCTTGTCGATGACCACACCGTGTTCATCGAATGTCGGAACCGCGAAATGGCCGCGGTCGCGCTGCCGCACGTACTCAGCCTGCTCTGGCGCACGCCAGCTGAATTGATCGTCATCTTCGGCCTCGACGACGAGCAAACGCTGCAGCTGAAGGCGGTCGGCCCCATCGAGAACCGACCGCTGCGCCTCTTCGAGTCGGGCGCATGGATGGGGCCGATCTACGCGAACCCCGACCGCACTCTGCTGCTGGTGGGCCCGAATCGGCTGCCCGAGTTGCGCGCGGCGCAGCGCGAGGCGGAGGCCCTGCGAGAGAAGTACCTCGCGGCCACCGACACGAGCCAGGGAGTGCTGCTGTGACGCCGCTCAGCGAAGCCGTGATGGAGCTGCGCTTGGTGGCGCAGCAGGCAGCCGCATCGCTCGCGGCCCTCGGCCCGGCGCCGTCGGCTGCCGCGCTTGAAGACCATCGCTCCGCCGTGATGGGCGAGCTGCTCGACGCACTCGATCGCGCGGATTCGGGGCTCGGCACGCGGCTGATGCTCGCGCTGTACCCGAACACGAACGGGCTGATGCGATGAGCGACGACAAGTACCTCAACGACGCGCAGCAGCGCATCCTGGAACTCATCGCTTGCCTGTCTGGCAACGAGATCGAGGGCCTCGCCCCGGGCGAGATCGCGAAACTGACCGGAGCCTCGCCGAGCCAGGTGACCCGCGACCTGGCCAACCTCCGCCACCGCGGCTGGGCCGAGCAGTTGCCGACCACCGGCCGCTGGCGCCTCGGCCCCGAGATCGTCCAGATCACCACCCGCCATATGACCGCCCTGGACCGCGCCGAGCGTCGCCTGGCGGAGACCCGCAACCGCTACAGCCGCCAGGACTGATCGCATGCCCCGCAAGCCCGCACCCGCCCCGGTCACGGACCACCACCCCAAACCCGACTCCGCCGCGTTGCAGCAGGCGTCAGAGGCGCTGACCGTCGTCGGCGCACGCAGCCAGGAAGTCGCCGAGCGGTTCGGCGATGGCACGCCCTACGAGCGCGCACGAGTTATCAGCGAAGCGCGGTTCTTCATGGCGCAAAGCGCCGAAGCAATGCTGGAGTTGGGGAAGCGGCTGATTCAGATCAAGGAGAACGAGCCTCACGGTGACTTCCTTGAAATCCTGGAGAACCGCCTCGGACTGAGCCCGCGCACGGCCCAGCAGATGATGCAGGCGGCGGTGAAGTACCTCGCGCCGGCCGTGACCGCGAATGCGCGGGCGCCCGCGCTTTTGGCCCTTGGGAAGGCCAAGCTGCTCGACCTATTGGCGGAGCCAGACGAGGCAATAGAAGCGCTGGCGGAAGGCGGAACCGTCGCGGGCCTTGACCTGGACGACATGCGCGCGATGACCTCTCGGGAACTGCGCGCTGCGTTGATCGAGGCGCGAAAGAGCGCGGCCGCGAAGGACAAGGTCATCGCGAAGAAAGATGCAGCGCTCAACAAACTCGCCGAGGAAGCCGAACTGCGCAAGGCGCTCGGCTCGGACGACCAGGCCACGCTCGACGCGCTGCGCGACGTGACCGTCTCCGCCGAGCTGGCCCTGGCGCAGCTGGCGTCCTCCATCTCCGGCGTGCTGAGCAGCTCGCCGAGCGAGGCGACGGCCACGGCCGCGCGCCACGCCGCCGAGTACGTCGCTCAGCGCCTGGCGGACCTCATCAACGACCACGGCATCAGCGTCGACTTCGTCGAGATGCTGACCCCGCACTGGCTCAGCGCGGCTGACGCGCAAGCGGCGCTGGCTGAGCCAAGGCCCTCGCGAGGCCGCGGCAAGCGCGGCGAGTAGCACCCAAACCGCACGGCAACCCATCACCACACGATGCTCACATCCACTGAGTTCGACATCCTGGCGCGCGCCCGAGATGGGCTGCTCGCCGCCAAGCGCGGGCAGAAGGCGCAGATCGTCGCCGACGCGGCGCAGACGCTGGGCTGCAGCGTTCAAACGATCTACCGCAAGTTGGAAGAGGCGGGGTTCGATGCTGGCCGCAAGCGCCGCAGCGATGCCGGCGAATGCGTGCTGCCTGATGCAGAGCTGCGCCTGGTCGCAGGCGTGCTGATGGCCAGCATCAACAACAAGGGCCAGCGCATGCCGATCGCCACGGCGTTGGACATCTTGCGCGCGAGCGGCCAGCTGAGCGCCGACGTCAGCGAAAGCACCGTGGCACGACAGCTCTACGCGCGCCGCCTGCACCCCGAGCAGCTCGCACTGCCCACGCCGAGCGTACAGCTGCGCAGCCTCCATCCGAACCACGTGTGGCAGGTGGACTCCACCACCGGCGCCTACTACTACATGCCCGGCGGCCGGTTGCGCTGGATGCCCGAGGATCAGTTCTACAAGAACAAGGTCGAGAACCTGGTCAAGGCCAGCAGGGACCTGTTGACGCGCTACGCAGCGACGGACCACACAAGCGCCGCGTTCAAGGTGCGTTATTACCTCGGCGGTGAGTCAGCGGCCAACCTGCTGGACTTCGTCACCTGGGCGATGTGGAAGCAGCCGGAAAGCCCCATGCACGGCGTGCCGTTCATCCTGATGATGGACCCGGGCGCGGCCAACAAGGGCCAGCTGATGCGCAACTTTGCGAAGCGCACCGGCATCGAGTTGATCCACCACGCGCCCGGTGCTGCGCGCGTCACCGGCTCGGTCGAGAAGACGCACGACCTGGTGCGGATGCACTTCGAGACTCGGCTGCGCTTCGAGAACCCCGCCGACGTGTCGCTGGACCGGTTGAACGAGACGATCGCGCGCTGGGCAGCCGCGTACTGCACCTCACGCGAGCACAGCCGCCACGGACGGACGCGATACGGCGGCTGGATGGAGATCAAGCCTGAGCAGTTGCGCGTGGCGGCCAGCTTGCAAGCATTGCGAGATGCAGCGACCCGTGAGCCGGAGCAACGGCGGGTGTCCAACACCAAGACCATCCCCTTCGCCAGCCGCACGTACGACCTGTCTCTGGTGCCCGGTGTGGTCGCCGGCCTGAAGGTGACGGTGGTCGAGAACCCCTTCCGCGCCCCGGCGATCGACGTGCTCTTCGTCGACGCCGACACGGGCGAGGAGAGCTGGCACGTGGTCGAGCCGATGAAGACCGACGAGTGGGGCTACCGCGAGGGCGCGCCGGTCATCGGTCAGCAGATGCGCACTGCCGCGCACAGCGACGTGGATGCGGCGCGCGGCGACCTTACGAAGCAGGCCTACAAGGTGGGCGATGGCCTGCCGACGCTGGATGAGGCCGCCAAGGCGCGCAAGGCCCATGCGCAGGCCTATGCCGGCATCGTCGACGTCCATGCCGACGTGGAGGCCACGCCGGCACCAGCCTTCCTCCCGCGTCGCACGACGCCTCTGCCGCTGGCCGAGCGCCGCGTCGAGGCCAAACGGCTCACTGTGGTGGATGCCTGCAAGACGATCAAGGCTCGCATCGGTGAGGCCTATACGCCTCAGGTCTTCACCGACCTGGCCGGGGCGTGGCCGGACGGTGTGCCCGAGGACAAGCTCGACGAGATCTGCGCCTCGCTCATGCAACCGGCTGAGCCAGCCGGACTGCGCCTGGTCGGCGGAGGTGCTGCATGACGCTCAGCAAGACCATCAAGAAGGTGCCGCCGCCCTACGACGTGACGCAGCCGCCGCAGGGTGTGCGCCTGCGGCTGGGCGCGGTGAGCAAGAAGCTGGGGATCTCCACGCAGGACATGGCCCAGGCGGCTGGCATCAGCAAGACGGCGGTGTTCGAACTGATGGCCGAGAACCGCTGGCCAGTGCGTACCTCGCACGATGCGATCCGCACCACGCTGCGCACGCTTTTCCTGGAGCGGGGCGCTTCGGACGAAGACGCGGAACGCCTCTTTTGGGCCTACGGCCCGCACACCCACACGCACATCGCGGAGCCGAATGCGCCCCGCGTCGCACCTCCCCCGCCTTCTTCCCCTGCAGAGGACCACGACATGCTGCTCCCCAAGCAAGCGCTGACGCCGCAGGCGGCGCGCCACTTCAAGCTCTTCCGCAACCCCTTCGACGGGGAAGTGATCAACGACGCTTCGATGTTCTCGGGCGACGACGTGCGCTATGTGCGCGAGGCCGCGTGGCAGTGCGCGCAGAACGGTGGCTTCGTCGCCATCGTGGGCGAAAGCGGCGCAGGCAAGACCACCATCCAGGCCGACCTCGAGGCACGGCTGGAGCAGAGCGACCACGGCGTGATCGTGATCAAGCCCAGCGTGCTGGGCATGGAGGAGAACAATCACAAGGGCCAGATGCTGAAGAGCACCGACATCCTGTCGGCCATCATCAGCACGCTGGACCCGACCACGACAGTGCCGCAGACCCTCCAGGCGCGGACGGTGAAGGCGAACAAGCTGCTCGCCGCATCCTTCCAGACGGGCAATTCGCACCTGCTGGTGATCGAGGAGGCACATGGGCTCCCGGATGCCACGCTGAAGCACCTGAAGCGTCTGCACGAGATGCGGCAGGGCCGGCGCGCGCTGATCGGCGTGCTGCTGCTGGCTCAGCCCGAGCTGAAGGTCCGGCTTGCCGCCGGCTTGCGCAGCGGCCTGCTGCGCGAGGTAGCGCAGCGCTGCGAGGTGGTGGAACTGCTGCCACTCGACAACG
>Ga0196981_1000598_pt1 | contig 10206 bp, 9 predicted proteins | sample S3_2013CmetaG_FD_155462 | JGI IMG/M metagenome (GOLD analysis project Ga0196981, IMG submission 155462) | Soil microbial communities from Anza Borrego desert, Southern California, United States - S3_20-13C | ecosystem: Environmental > Terrestrial > Soil > Desert | place: USA: California...
CCTCGTTTCCGCGTCTATCGTCGTATTTAAATTCTGCTCCGGCGATTTTGCCAAAAAAGGCATAGTGAGGTTCATTCTGCGGCGAATGTTTTACTACCACTTCAAAAGAAAACTTTTTTCCTTTCTCAAAGATGAAATTTGGGAAATTAATTCTTCCATTGGAAATGCTCGACCTAACTTTTGATTGCAAATAAGGGTCATCAGTCGCGATCGGAGTTGTATTTATTATACTTCCGTTCGTGACTTCAATACCCCAACTTTCGTCATGGTCAAATAGATTCTGAGTAATATGTGTGTTGCCAGAATTTTCAATTGAGAACCTGTCCCAAGTAATAGCTGTCGTGTTGGGATCTACAGGTTCACCATCAAAAGAAATTTTGAGCGTTTCAGCGCCTTTGTTAATTGCAAAGGCGTTCACGCTTGCGGAATGGGTTAGGGTGATCTCTGTCTGAATCTTAAAATATTCTTGGTATACGGGGAATGCCAAACCCAAGAAGCCTAAAAGCAAACCTAAAAAAGCATTTTGTCGATTAACCCACGCCCACATCTCGGCCCCCAGAAAATAGGTTTGCGCTATCACAATAATAGCATATAGGCGTACAAATATGGCTTCAATTTATTGCCATATTTGTACGCCGTTGGCTTTTCCGGCGCCGCTTAGTGGGCATGCGTAACTATGGCTAGCACATTAGCAGACACAAAATGAATTATGACGCGAACTGAGTGCCTATGGATGCAAGAAACTTCGTTTTCGAAAGTTAAGTGGTCTGGTTCTGCGCATCGGTCTTCACGCGCCTGATTTCCTCGCGCACGAGGTTGACGCATGGCCCGACGCGGGCGATCGCGCCGCGCAGGTCCTCTTCGCTCACCTGGAACACGCGCGACCAGTAGAGTATCTCGACCGGATCGCCCGCCGCAATCGGCACGTCGCGCGGATCGCAGCCGGAGCTTCCGTTCATCAATTCACCTGCAAACGGCGGACTTCCGCGTAGACCGCGTCGATGGTCGAGCCGACCGCCGCGATGATTTCGCGCAGGCGTTCATGCGAGATGCCGAGAATATGCGACCAGTGGAGAATGTCGCCGCAATCAATGCGGATGGGCGGTTCGTCCTGCGCGGCGGCAGGGTTTTCAATAATTTTCATCGCTATCCTCTTAACCGTAACTTTAAAAGGCTCGGGCGACAACGGCACCGCCGTGGGATAAGTTCCCGCAAAAAACCGGTTCAAAAAAGTTTTATGTGAGATCAGGCGTTCATGACAGCCTGATAAAGATCCTCGATCATTTTTGCCGGCTTGTCCGCCTGTCCCGCCAGAGCAAGCGAGGTGATCCCGGTAACGCCCGCCCAAAGGAGCGCGGCGCGGCGGCGCGCGTCTGTGCCTTCATACCCGTGAACGGCGAGATAGGAAGCGAGCAGGTCAGGCAGCGCCGCGCATTTTTCGCGGTACCAGTCGGGGATTTCGGCGGGCACATGCTGGGTCAGCGCGGACCAGAGGTTTTTATATTCCCGCCCGAACACGAGCACGCTGTTCAAAAATCCCAGCGCGCGCTTGTCGAATTTTACAGGGCGGACATTCACGGCGTCATGGAGCCAACGGTCGAGCGTATCGGCATTGACCGCGAGGAGAAACTGGTCGAGATCGCCGAACAGGTGGTAGAGGGTGCCGACGGTGTAGCCCATGCGGGCCGCCGCGCCGCGGGCGCTGAATTCGCGCAGGCCTTTTTCATGCAGCTCGTCCCTGCCCGCCTTAATTGCGATTCGCCTTAATTCCTCGACCGGATGCTCCGAGCGGCGCGCCATGATTTCCCCTTTAATTCAACGATGTATAATTATTAATTTGACACTGTTGAATTTTACGGCATACTGGAAGATGAGGCAAGTTCGAAAGGATCGACAGACAAATGAAAAACCGCCCCGGCCCATCCCCCTCCAGATCGGAAAGAAGGGGATGGCCATGGGCGGTTTCAATTTGGGCGGTTTTTCTTGTTCAGGTATGGCTCTTGTTAGCCGCGAGCGCCGCCGGAGCGCTTGCCGCCGCCGAAGGATTTACCACCGAAGGACTTTCCGCCGCCGCCGCCGAATTTACGGCCGCCGCCAGCGGGCGCGCCGCCGTCGCCGCCGCGCTTGGCGTCGCGTTTGGCGAAGCCGCCGCGGTTATGCGTCTTGTTGCGGGAGAGGAACTTGCGTTCCTGCCCTTCGCGGGAACGCGCGGGACCTGCGCCGCCTTCGAAGCTGCGGGCTTCGCCGCTGCGCTCGGCACGCGCCGGACGGTCGCGGAAATCGCTCGCGCCGGCGCCCATCACCTCGTCGCCGAAATCGCGCGCGGCGCGGTCGTGGCGGTGGCTGCGGTCGTCGCGGCTCGGGCGGTCGCTTCTTTCGAAGCGGTCGTTCTGGCGGTCAAACGGGCGCTCGTTGCGGTCGGAACGCTGCGGACGGTCGCCGAAGCTGCGCTCTTTGCGTTCAAAGCTGCGCTCGGGCCGGTCGCCGAACTTCTTGTCGCCAAACTTGCGGTCGCCGCGCGGCTTGTCGAACTTGCGGTCGCTGCGGACATGGCCTTCTTTCGGGGCCGCGTCGCGCTTGCCTTCGCCGAAGCGGCGCTGGGCATCCATGCGCTCGCGCTGCGCGTATTCGCCGCGCTTGCGGTCGGAACGCGCGCCCTGGGACTTGCCCATCGGGCGGCGGGTCTTGATCGGCTTGCGCATTTCGGTCGCGCCTTCGGCGTTCTCTTCGCCGACGGCGGTGTCAGCCGCCTGGTGCTGGGATTGGCCCTTGCCGCGCGCGCGGCTTTCGTTCGGGTTCAAGAGCAGCTGGATATCGCGCCACAGGTCGTGATCGTCGGGCGTGATGAAGCAGACCGCCGAGCCTTCCGCGCCGTTACGCGCGGTGCGGCCGATGCGGTGGATGTAATCCTCCGCCACCTGGGGCAGGTCGTAGTTGATCACGTGCTCGATATGCGGGATGTCGAGACCGCGCGCCGCGACGTCGGTTGCGACCATGATGCGGTGCTTCATGTCGCGGAACGCCTGGATCACGCGGTTGCGCTGGTTCTGGTTCAGGTTGCCGTGGATCGGCGCAGCCGATTGCTGGTCATTGTTCAGCTTCAGCGCGAGGCGGTCCGCGCCGCGCTTGGTTTTCACGAAGATGATGACGGAGCCGGTGCGCGCGCGCAGTTCCTGCATGAGCAGCGTGTATTTCTGCGCGGTCACGGTGCGCACGACTTCCTGCTTGATCTTGCGGATCGGCTGGTTGATCTCTCCGACGGCAACGCGCACGGGGTTGTTCGTGTACTGCTGCGAAACCTTCACGATATGCGGCGGCAGGGTCGCCGAGAACAGCAGAGTCTGGCGTTGCTTCGGCATTTTCTGCACGACGCGGTCGATCTGCGGCCCGAAGCCCATATCGAGCATGCGGTCGGTTTCATCGAGCACGAGGAAGGACGTGGTGGAGAGGTTCAGGCTGCCCTGCTGCAGGTGGTCGTTGATGCGGCCCGGCGTGCCGATGATGATGCGGGCGCGGCTGCGCAGCTGCTGCAGCTGTTTCGACATCGACTGGCCGCCGATGAGCAGCGCGGTCTTGACCTGCTGCGAGGTCGAGAGCATGAGCTTCACGGCGTCAAGCACCTGCGCCGCAAGCTCGCGCGTCGGCGTCATGACAATCGCGGTCGCCTTCGGGTCGTTCAGCAGCTTGGCGATCATCGGGATCGCGAAAGCGGCGGTCTTGCCGGTGCCGGTCTGGGCGGAACCCAGAATGTCGCGGCCCTCCAGCGCGGCCGGGATCGACTGCGCCTGGATCGGGGTCGGCTTGTCGAATTTCATTTTCTCGAGCGCGAGCAGGAGCGGTTGCGGCAGCTGCAGCGAATAGAAGTTTTCCATGTGAATATATTTTGCCCGTCGCGCGAAATCCCGCGCGGGCGTTCCTTTTCTGTCAGGCGCTTTTCTGATTGTCGAAAGCGCGTTTGCGTGCCCGGCCACCATGGCCTGTTGGGCTTTCGAGCTAAAATGCCGGCCGTCACTCTGGCCGGTAACTCTTGGTCAAACGCAAACGAAGGAGAAATTCGTTTCTCGTACCTTTTGCGGTACGGTCCGCCTTTAACCGGCGGTTCATTGAAAAGAGTCAGTATTCGAACTCAGCAATGTATATAGCAGGCAAGGTACCCGAATTCAACAAAATTCTGTAAAAACCCTGCAGCGTCGCCAAATTAACCGCAGAGGTTCAGCGGCTTAGCCCCCCTCTCCGGGCTTAAACGATACTTAACATTTATATGGTAAATTTCGTTTAACTTCCAGTTTCTTCACCGCAGGGGCACAAATGGCAAAAAAGGCATTCAACCAATCGGCAGAACCGTCAGCACGCCAGCTTGAAAATTTCTGGCGGGCGGCCGTTGAGGGAAACGACGGGCTGGTCAGCCGTTTCGTCAAAAAGTTCGGCGTCGAGCACCTCGACGACAAATTCAACAACAACCAGAAAACCGCACTGATGTATGCGGCGACCTATGAGCACCCGGACGTCGCGCAAGCGCTGATCGATGGCGGTGCGAAGGTGAACGTCGCATCCGGCGGCACCACCGCGCTGGATTGGGCGCTTATGTCGCGCAGCATTAAAACCCTGGAAGTGCTGGTGAACGCGGGCGCAGACGTCAACCGCAAGAATTTCCTCGGCAGCTTCGCGCTGATCATGGCCATGGACCTTCCCTATTCCTTTGCGGACAGCAATCCGGAAGCCGCGACACGCAATGACAGCCTGCGCGCGGCGGAACTGCTCGTCAAAGCGGGCGCGAAACTTGACGCCGTCGACAGCCGCGGGAGGACCGCGCGCGATATTGCCGCGGAAAAAGGCCGGACCGAACTCGTCGCATTCCTCGACAAGGCGGCGGACGAACAGAACAAGCGCAAGCCTGCGCCCAAGGCAAAGCGCGCGGCGCCGTCCCGCTGACCCATTGCGGCTACGCTGCCTTCGACAGCGCCTTGTCCATTTCGGCGGCCAGGTCTTCCGCGGGCCATGAGCCCTCCACGGTGACGCTGCCCATCTTGTAATGCGGCACGGCGCTGATGCCTTCGGCCTGCACCGCCTTGTATTCGGCGGTCACGATGTCGCGATCGACGCCAGCCCGGAAGTTTTCAAGCACCGTTGCGCGGTCCATGCCGGCAGCGCCCGCGATTTCGACCAGCACGTTTTCGTCGCCGATATTCTTGCCCTCTTCGAAGAACGCCTTCATCACGCCCATCGCGACCGCGTCAAGCTTGCCCTGGACCGCGGCCCAGCGGATCAGGCGGTGCGCGGCATTCGTGTTCGGCGAAATCTCAATCCGGTCGAAGTCGAAATTCAGGCCGAGGTCGCGGCCCATCGCCGTCATGTTCCTGCGGATTTCCTTCATGCGTTCGGGGTCGAATTTTTCGGCCATCATCTTTTTATAGTCCGCGCCTTCCCCCGGGATTTCGGGGCGCAGCTGGTAGGGCTTCCAGACGATCTCCGCCTTTACCTCGGGGCGGAGCGTCAGCGCTTTTTGCAGCCGGGCATAGCCGAGATAGCACCAGGGGCAGACGACATCGGCGGCGACTTCGATCTTGAGGTTCTGGGGCATAATAAAATTCTCCTGTTATGAAAACACGTTAGGGCGCTTTCTTCATGGGCGCATATATAAGGTCGAAAATTTTTGAAGCAAGCCGGAACCGGATTTAAGCGGGCTACGTTTACTCTGTACGATTTCACCGAAAAGGAGTTACCACCCCATGAAACTCTTCCCCCTGATCGCTGCTGCCGCCGTCGCGCTGACGGTTGCCTGGGCGCCGAAAGCCGAAGCCGCCTACTATGACGGCGTTGCTTCGACCTCCCTCAACGTCCGCGCCGGCCCCTCCGCCAACTACCCGATGATCGGCCGCATCCGTGCAGGCTCTCCCCTGAACGTCCGCGGCTGCGTGCGCGGCTATGCCTGGTGCGATGTCTCGACCGGCGGCTTCCGCGGCTGGGTCCCTGCGAAATACATCCGCGGCAGCTACAACCGCCGCACCGACAATATCTCGGTTCTGGGCCGCCTGCTCGGCCTGAACGTTGTCAGCTATGACGAGCCGACCTATTGGGGCCAGAACTACTACAGCCAGGACTTCTACCGCACGAAATACGGCTGGAACGACAACAATGCCCGCCGCTACGGCTGGAAGCGCGTGAACAACAAGTGGGTTCGCCGCGACGAAGACCATGACGGCATCCCCAACAAATACGACCGCCGCGACAATGACGGCCGTGGCCGCTGGGACAGCGACCGCCCCGCCAACAGCCGCGACGAAGACCATGATGGCGTGCCGAACAGCCGCGACAACTGGGATAATGACGGCCGCGGCCGCTGGGATGATGATCGCCAGAACCGCCGCTACAACGACTAAAGAACAGAATCGCCTGTCCCTGCCCTGACGGCGACACACGAGAACACCCCGGTTGTGCCCAACAACCGGGGTGTTTTTTTGTGAAAAAATTTTGAAACGCAAGGGAACCAAGTTTTGGCCGCGCTGTTGACACTATGATAAGCGCAGCCCGTCCGGCAGGCATGCCTTTCCTTATTCTCTGTAGAGGGGAGAAATCATCATGGACCAAATGGAAATTGCCATTATGCCGACGAGCGACGTACAGAAGTACCTGCCGTTTCTGATGAAATCATCGGAGCCGCGCGAAGAAACACCCCCCAGAGTCCTGATTGTCGACGACGACCAGGACTTCGCCTTTGTCCTCAGCGCCATGGTCGAGATGCTGGGTTACAAGGCCTCTATCGCATATTCCGGCCCGATGGCGATCGATATGGCCCGCCGCATGCACCCGCATGTCGTGCTACTCGATATCGGCATGCCTGGCATGGACGGCTATGAGGTCTGCCAGGTCCTCAAGAACGAAATCTCCGCGCGCTCGTCACTCATCATCGCCCATACGGGATGGGACCATGCGCAGCACCGCCTGATGGCGGACAAGGCCGGCTTCGACATGCACCTGCCGAAACCAGCGAATATCCAGACGCTCAAAGACCTTTTCGATTCCCTGCCCAGGGATAAAACCAGCGCGGCTTAAGCCCTTAACCCGCGATTGGTGACTACCCGATCCCCTCCGGCCTGCCCTCCGGAGGGGATTTACTTTGCTAACGATCGCGGTTTGCAACCGAAGCCGCCGACCAGTACTTCGCCGGTGGTTTCCGAGGTGATGCAGGTGTTTCCGTCTGCCTTCGGGAGCGTTATTCCCTTGCCGAGAATATAGGCGGGACCGTTCAAGACGTTCGCGGGGAGATAGGGGATTTCCCTCACGATTTTAAAGGTGCCGCCTCCATCGATTTCATGCGCCATCATCGGTCCAAGCCTGTTCGCACGATTTAACACGCGTGTCCGAGATTTGGTCGCGCCTTCGCGGATGATCGCGCCCTCCTGCACCAGTCGTGCAAGCCCCGGCCAGCCCGGCAGTACTTTGTACATTTCCGGGGTCACCTCGGACACAATCTGCGCTTGGCTAAGATCGTGCAGGGTTCGGTCGCTGTTATTGAGCACAGCCTCCGTCCACAGGCTCGCATCGAAACCAGCAGGTACCGGCGGGTCAAAAGTATCCAATTCGCTGTAATCCGGGTCCGGCACAAAGAAGATCGAGCGGCGCGAGATTCGCGCCTGCCGCATGTCGTTATGACCGGCCATGATGTCTGGTTCCCGCCCGAAAAGTGCGAGGAGCCCATCGCGGACGGCTTTTTCGCCGCGATATTCGGTACCGCTGAAATCGCCAGGCAGGCAATTGATGCTGTCGCGGAAGTCGACCTGCGCGGGCGCGATACCCGTCACGCCCGCCGCGATCCTCTCGTCGTCCACATCTGCTTTTGTTTGAACGTATCGCAGGCGCTGCGGTCCAAAAACCATGACACCGGAAACCTGGGCAGTTGCGCCGCTGAAGGCCCAGATCGTCGGCTCCATGCTGGCAACGATCACATGAATTTTTCCGGCATCCGGTTCTATCCCGACGGGGACGACACCCGTCATCGCAAGCTGACCGGCAACAGTGAACTGCGACAGCCCGGCCGCGCCGTAGGTGCCAAGATAGACAATCCTGGCATCTGGAGACGGCGGGCTGACCGCGCAAGGCGACCGGGAATCTTCCGCTTGCTTTTGCAGCCGCACCAGCGCGTCATTTTCCTGATCCGACAAATTCCCGTCGCCGTCGGCATCTGCCGTATCGAAGGCCCGGCGAACCAACTCTGCCATCTCGTCCGCCGTCAACCGTTCGTCCGCATTGGGATCTAGCGCGAGCAGCGCGGCGTAATAATAGGCGGAGTGAATCCCTCTCGGCATATCGCGCGGACGTTCTTTTGGTAGCGGAATTTCCCTCGCCTCCGCCAGCGAAATAACCCCGTCTTTATCCTTATCCAGGGCTAAAACGCGGATAAGCAGGTTCTTGTAATAATCCGCGGCGTTTTTGCCTTCCTCGGCGCCGCCCGGCGGCTGAAGGACGGCTTTTATCTCTTGCTCCGTGGCACGGCCGTCGCCGTCCCGGTCATAGCCCTGCATGAACTTTTCAACCTGCCGTTGCCGGCGCTCTTCCTTGTGTTGCGCGTCCAGCCGCCGGATATCCTCTTCCGTTATGGCAGCATGATCGCCGGCGATCGCCGAGATGGTTTGTCGCGCGAAGGCGACATAATGGCTGCCACCTCGGCCCACGCCGGATATCAGCGTCTGGCGCAGCTGTTCAGGGATCGCCGCGACGCCTGCATATTTTTCCGGAGCGCCCGATGCATCTGCCGCTATTGCCGGCGAATTTGCGAAGGCAAGAACGCAAAGAACCAGCGCAGATAATCGCTTATTCAATGTCAAAATAAGATCCTTTGTAACTGCCCTGATAGTACAGCCGCTCGAGCGGGACGCCGGTAAGGCGGCCGATCCGAGGCATGTGCCGCGTCACAGCCGCTTCGTCGTATCCATGGAAGTAGCCGAATTTCGTTTTGCCACGTGACAGGTCGTAAATCGGCACGCCGACAATGTCGCTCTCCACGCTTTGCGGGTAATAACCGCTGATAATGACACCTGCGACATGCGCCCCTTCTTCCTGGATGATTTGCCAGCGTACCGGTTCATAGGAGGTGAGCACGAGTAACACCGGAGCGCGCTTCCATACGTTGACGGTTATAGTGCCGTAGACGTTCCCTTCTACCCCCGGGGGGCGCTGTGCGTGCAGTTCGCTCTCATAAACGCCAACATACTGAATTTGCGTGTTGGCAGGCAGGTCGTGAAAAAGGCGCGGTGTGGTCGCGCCTTTGTCCGAGATAGACTTTTTCGCCGCGTGGGGCGCGGATGCACGCGCGGGGACGCCGAATTCCTGTCCGCGGATCCAGCCTATAACATCATTCGCGCTCAACACCTCAAAATTTGGCGAAAACACAAAACAGGATACCGGCTTGTGCACGCCGTTGCCCGGCCCCTGCCAGTTCGCGATCTTGATGCCGCGAGAAGAATTCGGATCGTCTTTTATAAGAAGCGCCCCTTCCTCCGCCACAGAAAATGACGGCCGCGCATTCCTATAGTCGATGTCCGTTACGACCAGCGTGTTCATTTCGCCTGCGACAGGCGTCTCGATGATTTTATGATTGCCGCTTTTTAGCGGCAGAAAATAAATGTCCCCGCTGCCGCGCCCGTAGATTGACACATTTTTTCGCCGACCCGACTTGAAAAACACGTCTGCTGCAGCGGAGCCCGTCTCGATCTCGTCATCCCGGTCCTTGTCGCTTGCCGCTTCGCGGGATTTTGCCAGGAATAGCTGCTGAAGCTGCGCACGAAATCCCGGATCGCCCGACAGGGGGCATTCCCCGTCCCGCCCCGCTGGGGGTGCGGCAAGCCGGTCGAACACGCAGCCCGACGCACCTAGCAGCATCTTTCCGGTTTCTTGTGACATGACGCATACCCGCCCCGTTACGGGTGGAGGCCGGACACCCGCTACCAATACAAAACTGGCATCGGCTTCTGCGGGGTAGGCCGGCATCTCGCTGACAATCCAGTATTTGTTCACATAGACGCCCGCAATGACCACCTGAGCGCCCGGCCGCGCCGGCGGGATCTTTGGCGCATTCGCATGAACGAGCGCACCGAGCTTGACCAGTTGCGCCAGGCCCGCATATTGGGGGAGAACCAGATAAGGCGCGACCGGCGCGCCGCTCACGATATCCTGCAAAGCAAAGTTTTCAACGCCGCGATAGATGGA
>Ga0196981_1000599_pt1 | contig 10191 bp, 8 predicted proteins | sample S3_2013CmetaG_FD_155462 | JGI IMG/M metagenome (GOLD analysis project Ga0196981, IMG submission 155462) | Soil microbial communities from Anza Borrego desert, Southern California, United States - S3_20-13C | ecosystem: Environmental > Terrestrial > Soil > Desert | place: USA: California...
CTGCCCCGAATATGCTAAGTCGCGTCGTGTCGTTGAACGTGTACTTTCCCTCAACAGGATCGTAATAGCCGTTGCGGTAATTGCTCTTGTTGAGTGAAACGGTAAACGAATTCCTTTTCTTGCCTCCAAGCCACGGCTCAGTGAACGAGAAGCTGTAAGACTGATAGCTCTTCCCGCTTGACTGCGCACGGAGGCTCAACTTTTGCCCGTCTCCCGTTGGCAGGGGATCCCAGGAGGAACGCTTAAAAATATTCCGGATGGAAAAATTGTTAAAGGTTACTCCCAGAGTACCTGTTAAACCGATGCCCCCGCCCCAGCCGGCAGAAAGCTCCAGCTGGTCGGAAGATTTTTCTTCAAGCTTCCAGTTGATATCTACCGTACCGTCCTCAGGATTGGGGACCACCCCCGGGTTGATGGTTTCCTGGTTGAAATACTGGAGGTTTGCCAACTCGCGTTGCGAACGGATCAGGTCGGACCGGCTAAACAATTCTCCGGGAATGGTGCGCAGCTCCCGGCGGATCACATAATCCTTGGTGCGGTCGTTACCTGAAATCGTGACGTTCCTGATCCTTGCCTGCGGTCCCTCGGTGATGCGGATCTCATGGTCAATGGTGTCGTTGTAGACTGCGGTCTCGACCGGCTCGGCCCGGAAGAACAGGTAACCATCGTCCATATACAGGCCGCTGATATCGCCGCCTTCCGCCGAAAGTGTTTTGCCCAGCCGTCGGTTGAGCACATCCACATTGTATACATCTCCTTTACTGATGCCCAGAATTACATTCAGGATGGAGTCTGAATATTTCGCGTTCCCTTTCCAGACCATGTTGCCGAAATAATACTTCCTGCCTTCCTCGACACGAAGGTCAATGTTCAGGTTGCCGCTCTTCGTAATATACTGCGTGTCCACAATAATCTGTGCATCGCGGTATCCCAGGGCGTTATAGAAATCGAGAATCTTTTCCTTATCCTCTTCAAACTTCTTTGGGTCGAATTTCGCGGAACTGAAAAGCTTAAACCGGAAGTATGGATCGAGCAGCTTTTTGGTTTCGGTGAGTGAAAGAAAACCCCAGTTATCCAGGTACTCGCTGAATGTGTAGCGCTTTTTTTCGCCGAAAGGACTCGGTGTCTCGTCCGGGTCGACCGTAAGCTTGCTCATCTCTTTGGTACCCTTCATTTGCTTTTTCAGGCGCAGGGCGTCGACCGACTCGTTGCCAAAAAAACTAACCTCGTCGATCCGCACCTTTTCGCCGCGGTTTACGTGGACGATGATCGCGTTTGAGTTTGCAAAAGCGGTATCAGGCTGTTCTTCGATCCGCACTTCAGCGTTCATGAATCCCTTGTCCGTGAAATATTTTTCCACCACCTCCACGATATTGCGCCGTGTATTCTCGGTGATGATGGTTTGCTTCGCAAGATTGAGTTTTGTCTGCAGCTCGTCCTGGTCCGTTTTTCGGATGCCTTCAAATCTCAGGCTGCCGAGCCTTGGCCGCTCCTGCACCGCAATCTCGATGCTGACGCGATCATCGACGATCTGCGTAACGTAAATCTGTATGTTTGAAAAAAGACGCTGCCTCCAGAGGTTGGTGATCGCTTTTGAAAAAATATCATCCCCGGGGTGCATGAATTTATCTCCGGTCTGAATTCCGGAAATGGAAAGAACAACTGAAGTATCCAGGTAACGGATTCCCGTGATAGATACATCACCGATCACATATTCGCGCGGCACTCTTGCTTCGCGCCAGGCCTGCAGCCTGGGATCCACGGATGTCGGCTGCGTGGTGTCCAACTGGGCATGCAGGGGAAGCACGAAAACAAGAGCAAGTATCAGGCTGACACCCAGCCGGGGTAGAAATCTTCGCATGGCTGATATTCAATCGATCTGCAATCTTTTGGTTCTGATGCCGGTAGCTGCGTTCGGCCGGGCAAATTAACGGGAAATATCGAAAGTGTTTGTTAAAGAAAACCAAGCGAGCTCACGATTGCTTCATATGATCGCCGGCGGCAATCTGTCCATTTGGTTTTCCGACTTGTTCGCTGGTCTTTCCAAACCTGCGCTCCCTGCGCTGAAAATCCAGTATCGCTTCGTACAAATTCTCTTTCCTGAAATCCGGCCACCTTACCGGCGTAAAATACAGTTCCGCGTAAGCAAGCTGGTACAGCAGGAAGTTGCTGATCCGGTATTCTCCGCTCGTGCGGATCATCAGCTCGGGATCAGGGAAACCGCTGGTGCACAGGTATTGCTGCAGCACATCCTGGTCGATCTCTTCCACTGCCAGCCTTCCCTTTCTCACTTCATTGGCGATGTTTTTCACCGCATTCAGCAGCTCCCACCGGCCACTGTAGCTCAGCGCCATGATCAGGTTCAACCCGGTATTGCGAGCGGTGATCTCAAGCGCTTCCTCCAGCTCCTTTCTTGCATAGTGGGGAAGCATGTTCATGTCGCCGATAACATGAAGCCGGATGTTGTTCTTGTTGAGATTTTCAACTTCTTTGCGGATCGTATTCACGAGCAGCTCCATCAATCCGACCACCTCGTATTCGGGACGCTCCCAGTTTTCCGTAGAAAAGGCGTACAGCGTGAGGTAATCCACCCCAAGTTCGGCACAACCCTCTACGATGTTGCGGACGCTCTCCACGCCGTGGAAATGACCATAGAGCCGGTCCTGGCCCTGCTCACGCGCCCAGCGTCCGTTGCCATCCATGATGATTGCGATATGACGTGGAAGTGCGCCCTTGTCGATTTGCTCCGCTAGTGACATGCCGGTTTCAATAAAGCGGACAAATGTAGTCAATTGAGAGGAAGGGACCAGTGAGCAGGGAGCAGTAAGGAGTAAGGAGTAAGGGGTAATGAATGATGAATGATGAGTGGTGAGTACTGGCGCATTCGGAAAAAACGACGTGCGGTCGGGAATGAACGTTTACCGCGACCCCGACCTCGACTCCGAATCCCGACGAATTCGCGAAGCGAATTGTCGGGATGCCGACTGAAAGCGTCGGCACTCCCGACTCCAGACTCCCGACTCTTAATTCCTTCCCCAGACGGCAACGCGCGCCCTGCCCTTGCGCACGCCTTTCGTTTCATACCAGAATTCAATCCTGGAAAGATGACGCAGCCCTCCGTCCAGATCAATCACCCGGCTCTCGCTGCCGGCTACAAACCGGTGACGGATTGGTACGTCCTGCACGCCTCCGTTGTCGAAATAGATCTTCATGTCGTACATTTTCAACGGCCCGTCGGTAATCTTGAGCTTGATTTGGCGGACATCGTCCTTCCAGTTGCCGAACCGGATCACGTCGTGATCTACACCGAACCCGACCGATTTATCACCGAGAAAGAACCAGTCGCCGGGCGCTGCTGCCTGCCTCATGGGCAAATACGAAGAGGCGGCAACCATCAGTCCCAGCAACATAATCGGGATCAGAAGATTTTTGTAACGCATAAGTCCTGGTTTTATGAAGAATTAAACTATGCGTAGTCTGGTCTGCAGTTGGCCGAGTATTCCCGCCGCGCGGTCAGTTTGCGGTCGGACATTTATACGACTGCAGGTTGAACGTAACGTGAAAAAGAGCGGTCACGAACTGGTCCTTTTGTTTGCTGTTGCCTCTCTGCCTTCCCGGAATGCCAATCGGTTCACCGAGTTCATAGGACCGGTCGTGCAGCAAAAAAGCGTTTGAGGGACTTCCATCCGGGTTGGGAGGAAATACCGAGGGGTCCACGTAAGTTTTGCTCACATCGTCGAGGTAATCGGTATTGGTAAACCGGTGCAGCACTTCGAAACCGATGTTCACTCTTTCATTCAGGGAATACTTGAACCCCGCCCCAAACGGGATGCTGATCGCCATCGAGCTGTATGCTTTCCGGTCGGGATACAGCGCGGTTTCCTGTCCTTCGGTGTTCAGCGGACGCAGTTGCACTTTCTCTCCCCGAAGGAAAGCATAGGGATCGTAGCTGAACACTCCGGCCCCGAGTGTGATATAGGGGGTAAAGCTGTATTGAGGCTCGCCCGGCATGAAACGGAAGAAATTGAAATCGCCCTGCAGTGCGAGTTCCCACACCTTGCTGTTGAAGCTCAGGTTGCGGGTATACATAAAGGTGTTGTGCCTGTTGTATTGGTCGGAATAACCAAGCTGCGCAAAGCTGGCTCCGACGCGAAGTGCAATGTAGTTCCCGAAATTCTTTCTGAAGAAAACCGAGCCAGCCACTTTCGGACGGTTCAGGCGGGCGCGTGTGTTCAGGTCGCCAAAATAATGACCGGCTCCGGCAGCCACGCCAAATTCACCTTCCTGCTGCACGGCGTACTGCTGCTGCGCAGTGGATTGGATGGCCAGCAGGACCGTGGCCGCAAAAACGACAGCGACTCTCAACTTACTCATTTCGAAAAGATATGGTTCGGGTCAATTAGAACGCTAAAAATAGGTAATTTCTTTTATTGGAAGCCCCCTTTAATTCCTTTTATCGAGTCCCCAGGTGAGCTTGTTGCGGAGGGTCTGCAGGAAATTGTTTTCGCTCAGTCGAACCAGCTTCATGCAGAAGCTTTCTCTCCGGACCGCGAGCTGTACATTCTTACTCACCAGCTCGCGACGGGAATCCAGTGCGCAGATAATTTCGTCGGCCCGGCTTTCAATCTCGAAGGAAAGAATATTGGTGTCCGGCACCACTATGGGCCGGACATTCAGGTTATGAGGTGCCACAGCGGTAATTACAAAGCTGCCCGTATCGGGAAATACTACAGGACCGTTGCAGCTGAGCGAATAACCTGTAGAGCCGGTCGGTGTTGCCACGATAAGTCCGTCGGCCCAGTAGGTATTCAGGAATTCCCCGTTCAGGTAAGTATGGATCTTGATCATGGGAGCGGTGTCGCGCTTGTGAATGGAAAACTCATTCAGAGCATAGGGCACGCTGCCGAATAGCGGAAGGTTCGCTTCCACGTGAATCATCGTCCGCTCATCGACGAGGTAGGTGCGGCGGGCAACTGCTTTGACCGCATCGGATACTTCTCGCCGCCCGATGCTCGCCAGGAAACCCAAACGTCCGAAATTGACTCCCATGATGGGAATCTTCTTGTCGCGGACAAAAGTTACGGTGTCGAGCAGCGTTCCGTCGCCGCCGAGGCTGATGACAAATTCAATTTCGGTGCTGAGATCTTCGGAGGTGGCAAAACTGGCGCAATTTGGCGGCAGCCGGATTTTGTCGCGGATCTGTTCGTAAAAAGCCGCAAAAACGACCGGCTCGATCTTTTGTTTTTCAAGTTCGTTGAAAAACAGCTGTACATCCTCGCGCTGGTCATCTTCCATGACCCGGCTGTAGATGGCTGCCTTCATTTAAAACATCGACTTATTGTGTAAAAATAACCCGTTTTGCCCGGACCGGTTCATGGTCCACTCCAGCTTGATCGTAAAGTCCGAGAGACTCAGAATGTCGATGCCCGCTCCGCCGGAGAACAGCAGCGTGTTGGAGAGATAATTATTTCCTGGTTGCGGGTTGTACACGTAACCCGCGTTGCCATAAACTTTGCCGAAGATGCGAATGGGAAGATGCTCTACGCGGTTGTATCTCCCCTGCGGCAGTTTTATTTTGAAGAAGAAAAGCTCGCGGGTGAGTGTCGGCTTGATGTAACCTCCCGCCACACCGTCGATCACGTAATACTCGTATCCCTGCAGGAACGTGTTGCTGTAACCGAGAAAACGCAGGTTGAAATAGGGCTGGCGAAAAGGAAGCTTGATGGATCCGTAGCCGCGCAGGGCGAAGAACAGCTTTTTCGCTACCGGCCACGCGCCCAGCACGTGCGTGGTAAGTTGCCAGGAGTTCACATATTTATTGACGCCTTTTTTATAAAATGAGATTTCCGTTGCGTAGCCGCGGGTAGGATAAGGATTGTAATCGAGGTCGGTGAATGAAAAAGTATAAAACAGCTCCGGGAAGTTCACGCTCTTGCGTCCGTGGCGGAAATAAGCGGGATTCAGTGCAATCACGGTATCGTGTACCCGCTCGCTGAAAAAATTGAATCCGATGCGGTGCCGCGTCTTGATGGCATGCCGATAGGTGAAGCCCAGGGTGGCCCAGGAAAAGTCCCGCACGTACTCGTCATCTTTGAGAAAAACCTGCTTGTCGGCAACAGTATTGTAGTTGATCTCGCGGTTCTTCCCGGTGGCGAAACCGAGGTTCAACCCCCAGCGAAGCTTCTGATCCATGTAAGGTCTCTCGTAGCTGAAAGAAAACTGGCGGGTGTAACCGCTGATAAAATTGAACCGAACCTTGTCGTTCACGCCCATGGCGTTATTGTAGGAAAGTTTGACCCCGTAATTCACCCGCTCCAGGTTAGCCTTTTGTTCAAAAAGCCATTCGTTCATGTTCCGGCCTACCGGCTTCAGGATGGGAAGGGGGTAAATGTACCAGCGCTCGTTCAGGTCGATCCACACATCCACAACACCTTCTTCCACCTGGGTGGTGCTGACCAGCACTTCATCGAAAAGGGAAGTGTTGAGCAAACGGCTTTTCGCCGTCTCCAGCTTTCCCGCGAGGGATTTCGCGGCAATGGCCTCACCGGCGCGGAAGGGAAGCTCCCGCAAAATGATCTCGGGGCGCGTTTTGCGGTTCCCGCTGATATTGAGCTGTCGAATGGTAAGGTTTGCAACAGGGCCTTCAACGATCGAGGTGTCGGTGTACTCGGGGTACGGGGGCGCCTGTTGCCCCAATGAACAGGTACAGATTCCGCAGAAAAAAAGAACCGCAAGCCAGTATTTCCTGAGGCTAACCGACATAAATCTTAATCATATCCAAAATAGCATGAATTTATTAATTCTATTCAAGAATGATACCGTTTGCATTGCAAGCCGGAGTTCGGAGTCGGGTGTCGGGAGTCCGAAGGGACCTGTTTTTAGCGGAATTGATATCGATGGCGAGTGGTACCCGCTGCGTGGGTGCGCGGCACTCACTTCAACATTTAATATTTAGTATTTGATGTTGACTCCCCCCTCCTCACTCATTATTCATTACTCATTCGCTACAGCTTGAGGTAATTCATAAGATTCTCGTAGTTGCTGCGAATCTCGTTGGTGTACTGCTCTTCGCCGAAGTAATAGATCACGTTGTACTCATAGCGCTGGAACGTGGCCACGATGTCGGAAATATCCGGCTTGTTTACGCGGATGGTAACCTGCATGATCCCCTTTTCCGGGTCGTTGCTGGTGTTCAGTTGGGTGATCTGTGCGTCGTTTGATTCCACAAGTTTGCTGATTTCGTTGAAAGAATACTGGTTGCTGTCGATCTGTAGCACGACCAGTCCGCCGGGCTCGTGCAAACTCATGAACTCCGAAGCATGGCGAAGGAGATCATTATAACTCACCGCGCCAATGAAATCGTTTTCGTCCGAAACCACGGGTACGAGGCTCAATCCGTTTTCCGCGGCAACCTGCACCGCTTTGAGGAAATGCTCGTCAGTCCGCACCGACGCGTTTCCGAATGCCTGCTCGAGGGTCTGGATCTCCATCTTGTCGTTATCAACCTGCAGCAAATCCGCCTCGCTGATGATGCCGATGTATTTATCGGCTGCCACGATCGGCAGGTGCGAAACCTGGTTTTCGTTCATCAGCTGAAGGGCAAGCCTGATCTTGTCGGAAGGCTGGAGTGTGGGAAAGGATTGTAATGGTAGTTCTTTGGTTAACATGGATAGCGGCTTTTCATTGAAGACCACTGCGGTCAGGTAACTGTTGCAGGTTCATTCAATTTTTTTAGGAATTTATGCAGGATCGAATTGAATTCGTCGGGTACTTCCATCATCGGGGCGTGGCCGCATTTGTCTATGAAATGCAGCTCGCTGTTAGGAATGAGCCGGTGGAATTCCCTGGCTACAAACGGCGGTGTGACTGCGTCGTTTGCTCCCCACACCAACAGGGTCGGCTGCTTGATCTGGCTTAACTCCTCGTTCAGGTTGTTCCGGATCGCGCTCTTTGCAAGGGCAATGATTTTGACGGCCTTCAGCCGGTTGTTGGTGATGCTGTAAACCTCGTCCACCAGGTCTTTAGTGGCGATCTTGGGATCGTAGAAGGTAAGCTCGGTCTTTTTCTTAATGTACTCGTAATCTCCACGCTTTGGGTAGCTATCTCCCATCCCGCTTTCAAAAAGTCCCGAGCTTCCGGTCAGGATCAGGGATTTAATGCGCTCGGGGTGCTTCAGCACATGAAGCAGGGCCACGTGCCCCCCCAGTGAGTTTCCGAGGAGGTGAACGTCGCGGTAGCCGCGGGCCTCGATGAATTTGTGCACGAATTTCGCCAGCCCGCTCACGGAAGTATGCAGGATGTCCATCTCCAGGAGGGGAAGCATGGGCACCACCACCTTGTTGTGCCGCCGGAAATACTCGATCAGCTTTTCAAAATTACTCAGGGCGCCGAACAGGCCGTGGAGAAGGATCAACGGTTCCCCGGTACCCTCCTCAACAAACTTGAACTTTTCATGCTGCCTGATCTCGTATTGCATGGCATTAATTGCAGGACTAAAATACTCGATTTGTAGGAAAACCGTGTTTGGCCTTTAAAAACCAATTGCTTCCAAGCAGCGTGCCGGGCCACTTGAGTTGCAGGCGTTTTGGCTGCGTCAGCCAACGACCATGTCCGCTTATTTCGTTATTTTAGAAGACGCCCTTCCCGGTGAGTTGGTCTGCCCGCCAGTATCTGGCCGACCGTCCCCCGGGGAACCGCCAACACTACCCGCCCTCATTTTTCAAAACGTTGCATGGCTAAGACAGTTCGTGCCGGAGAAGACAAATTCAGAAACCTGGTCGAAAGGATCACCGACGGGTTCATTGCACTTGACAAGAACTGGAACTACGTCTATGCGAACCAGCGGATCGGCGAATTAGTCCACCGGCCCGCCGAATCACTCATTGGAAAAAACGTTTGGGAGGAATTTCCCGACGCCGTCGGGTCCGCCACGTATGAAGCGTTCCACCAGGCCATGCGCGAACAGCGTTATGTAAGCAATATTGACTATTACGCGCCGCTTAACCTCTGGCAGGAAAATCACATCTATCCCTCCCCGGAAGGGCTTTCCGTTTTTATCCGTGACATCACCGAACAAAAAAGAGCTGAGCAGGCGATCCGCGAGAGCGAAGAAACCCGGCGGCAAATTATGAACTCTGCCCTCGACGCCATCATCTGCGTAAACCGCGACAACCAGATCATCGTCTGGAACCGGCAGGCGGAAAAAATTTTCGGCTGGAAAGCGGAAGAGGTCCTGGGTAAACTGCTCACTGAAACAATTATTCCACCGCGGTTCCGCGAGCAGCACATTCGCGGCTTTGCCCGCTACCTCGAAACCGGCGAAGGCCCGCTGATGAACAAGCTCGTGGAAGTGACGGGACTAAACAGGGACGGGCAGGAATTTCCGGTGGAACTTTCCATCGTTTCGCTCCGCGACCGCAAACAGGAACTGCTCTGTGCGTTCATCCGCGACATTACCGAACGAAAGCAGGCGCAGGAGCAGCTCAGCAAATCGTACGAACAGCTCCGCGAGCTTGCCAACCACCTGCAAACCGTTCGGGAAAAAGAGCGCGCCAGCATCGCACGGGAAATACACGATGAGCTGGGGCAACAACTAACGGGGCTGAAACTGGACGTTTCCTGGCTGCACAAGAAAGTGCCCGAAGAGCAGCGGGAAATCAAGGACAAAATATCCGACGTGCTGGCATTACTTGACGATACGATTCGCACGGTCCGGAAAATAGCTTCCGAACTGCGCCCGAGCATCCTCGACGATATCGGCATCGTGGAAGCGCTGGAATGGCAGTCGAAAGAATTTGAACGGCGATCCGGGATCCGCACAGTCTTTCGCTCTGCGCTGGAAGGCCTTCGCCTCCCGGATGACAAAGCCATCGCCATCTTCCGCATATTCCAGGAATCCCTCACCAATGTTGCCCGCCATGCTTCGGCGACAGCCGTTCATTCGAGCTGTCAGGAGCGCAATGGGAAACTTGTCCTTACCATTTCGGACAATGGCCAGGGACTGGATCCGAAAAAAATTGAAAACGGCAAGACGCTTGGGCTTCTGGGCATGCGGGAACGCGCGCAGATGATCGGGGCCGAATTCGAAATCCGCAGCGAATCCGGGAAAGGAACAACCGTTTGCGTCAGCGTCCCTATCTGACCAGTTTTTGTAGTTGCGTTACTACATCACGCTTCAGGATTTTATTACCC
>Ga0196981_1000600_pt1 | contig 10174 bp, 6 predicted proteins | sample S3_2013CmetaG_FD_155462 | JGI IMG/M metagenome (GOLD analysis project Ga0196981, IMG submission 155462) | Soil microbial communities from Anza Borrego desert, Southern California, United States - S3_20-13C | ecosystem: Environmental > Terrestrial > Soil > Desert | place: USA: California...
CATCGGAAAAGCGCGCGGGTGCGGAAAAAGAGTTATGGGGGATGGGTGATCGGTGGTTGGTTGGGGCGATGGGGAGAAAGGCGACCGGCAAGCGGCCGCCCTTCTCGGTAGGTGGCTGGTTGATGAGGAGGGTTTCGCATTTTGCGGCGGGCGCGGGGGGCGAACGTCGGGCAAATCGCGTGCCAATCAGGCCTGCAGGAAGTTCGCGGAAAGCGGGTGGCGGCGAGGCGATCGGGCCTCGATCCGCCGCCGGTCGTCACGTCCGGGGCGGAGGACCGTGGTGTGTTCTTTTTGCCGCGACGCGGAGGCGCCGAAAATAGACCGGCCCGAAGCGGAAACTTCGGGCCGGTGGGTTTGCTCGTTCAGCGAGTTGGCCGACGGCTGCGGTAGCTAACTCGCGCGATCATCACGATACCAGCCACCACAGTCCAACCGACCAGAAGCACGAGGGCTTTCATGGTAGTTTGTCCTTGGTGTAGAGGACCTCCTCCCGGGTGGGATTCGGTCGTTGAAACGCCCGCGCCGACGGGAGCGGGCAAAAGGGATTGGGCGTTCGGGACGACACGGAGGTCGTCCCTCCACGGCCGTCAGTCGTCTGTCCACGGTAACAGCCGTCAGTCGCCCCCAGTGACAGTCGTGAACCGAAAGCCGGCCTGGAGGGACCGGCTCCGTCCGGTCCGGGATGCGGAACGCACGCGCGGTCGGGTTCGCGGCACCGCACCTATTGCGAGCGGCAGCCGCAGACGGGCGTGTTCCGATCATCGAACCACGGACGACACGGAGGTCGTCCCTCCACGGCCGTCAGTCGTCTGTCCACGGTAACAGCCGTCAGTCGTCCCTCTATGGCAACGAGCGTCAGTCGCCCGAAAACTCGGCCCCTGCCGGCTCGGGCCGCCGGCTGGCTTCCGCGGAGATCCGATGGGGCAGTGCGCTTTTCCGGTCTCGGATCGACGACCGGCGCTGGTTCGAACCAATGGGGCTTCGTCGATGACGAAGCGAAAAGGACACGCGCGGCCGGCCGGGCCGTTCAACGTCCCACCCGGGACGCACCGCGCGTGTTCAGGGGCCGGCCCGCGCGGTGGCGGACCGGCCCGATTTGGCAAAAAGAACACACACCCTCGTCCCTTTCGGCCCGAAGGTTCGGGTCGGTTTGGACGGCCGCGGGATTTTATGCGGGCGTTGGCTGATTGGCTGGGCTCAGCGGTGAAGCCGCGGGAAAGTCTGGAAACGGGTCCGGCCCGGTTTCCGGAAGCGGCCTTTCAGGCATGAAAAAACCCGCTTCCGGGTGGAAGCGGGCCGCAGCGGACTGCGTGAGTCCGATGTCAGGTCACATCGCTTCCTGGGTGGCCCATCGCGCCGGGTCGACCGCCGTCGGTCGCGCTCCGCGTGGCCCTGGTCGCTCCGACGCCGGACGTCGCGTACGACCCATGGCATTCCGGGCAACGGAAGGCCTCTCGTAGTTGAAGTCGGATGGGATTCATGGCGGGCGAAGACGGGTCGGGCGGTTACCCGGTTACAACGGATGCGGGCCGGACGAAATCAAGGGGTGGGAATATTTTTTTGCGGCCCGCGGAGATGCGGGTCGCCCGGAACCCTGGCAAGGCCGAAGTGACGCGCCCGGGGCGAGGGCCTTCCCGGCGCGATTTTGGATTAGCCACCTTCCGCCGCCGGCGTAGCTTCCCCGCACCCCGCCCCATGTCCCTGATCCTGTTCCTCGCCGTGTCCGGGATGATCCTCGCGGCCGCGTACCGGTGGTACGGCGGCTACCTCGCGCGGTTCCTCGGCCTCAACGACCGCCATCCGACGCCGGCGCACACGCAGCGCGACGGCCTGGACCACGAGCCGGCGAAGATGTCCTGGCTGCTGCCGCAGCACTTCTCCGCGATCGCCGCGGCCGGGCCGATCGTGGGCCCGATCCTCGCCGCGACGTACTTCGGCTGGCTGCCGGCGTGGCTCTGGATCCTGGTCGGCGCCGTCTTCGTGGGCGGGGTGCACGACTTCACGACGCTGGTCGCGTCGGTCCGCCACCAGGCCCGCTCGATCGCCGAGGTGGTGCGCCGGTACATGAACCGGCGGTCCTACCTGCTGTTCCTGGTCTTCATCTGGGTGTCGCTGATCTACGTGATCATCGCGTTCGCCGACGTCACCGCCGGGACCTTCGTGCAGCGGGGCGCGAGCGCGGACGCGGCCGCTCCCGGCCCGGCGGTGGCGACGTCGTCGCTGCTCTACCTCGGGCTCGCGGTCGCCATGGGGCTCTGCCTGCGGTACACGAAGCTCGGGGAGAACCGCGCGCAGCTGGTGTTCCTCCCCCTCGTGCTCGTCGCGATCGTCGCCGGGCCGATGCTGCCGCTCGACCTCGCGGCGCTCACCGGCCATCCGCGCCCGCAGGTGCTGTGGGACTGGCTGCTGCTCGGCTACTGCTTCTTCGCCGCGATGTCGCCGATGTGGATCCTGATGCAGCCGCGCGGGGCGCTCGGCGGCTACTTCCTCTACGTCGTGATCGTCGTCGGCGTGCTCGGCATCCTCGTCGGCGGGCTCTCGGGCCAGCTCGACATCGTCGCGCCGGCCGTCGCCAGCGGCGCCGACCTGCTGCACACGAACGGCACGACCCCGCCGATGCTGCCGGTGCTGTTCATCACCATCGCCTGCGGCGCGTGCTCGGGCTTCCACTCGATCGTCGCGAGCGGCACCACGTCGAAGCAACTCGACCGCGAGACCGACGCCCGGCCGGTCGCGTACGGCGGGATGATGCTCGAGGGCTTCTTCGCCTGCATCAGCCTCGCGACGGTGATGATCCTGGCGCAGCCTTCGGGACGGCCGGACCTCACGTACGCGGACGGCGTGGCGCGGTTCATGAACCAGGCGACGTTCGGCTTGGTCTCGGTCGAGATCGCGCGCCAGTTCGGGCTGCTGTGTTTCGCGACCTTCGTGTTCGACACGCTGGACGCGTGCACGCGGCTCGCGCGGTACGTGCTGCTGGAGCTGACCGGCTGGAAGGGGCGCGCGGGCATCGTGGCCGCGACCGCGCTCACGCTGGTGCTGCCGCTGATCGTCGTCAGCCTCCCGCCCGCGCAGGTGGGCGCGCAGCAGCTGCCCGTGTGGCGCGTGTTCTGGAACCTGTTCGGCTCGTCGAACCAGCTCCTCGCCGCGCTGGCGCTGCTGGCCGTGACCGTCTGGCTCCGGCATCGCGGCAAGCCGGTCTGGATCACGATCGGCCCCACGATCCTGATGCTCGTCATGACGGTTTGGAGCCTGGGCCTGGCGCTTGCGACGCACCTCGACCGCATGCGGGCCGGCTCGGCGTCGATGGTGCACCATATCGAGTCCGGCGTGGCGGCCCTGCTGCTCGTCCTCGCCGCGTGGCTGGTCGTCGAGGCGCTGCTCCTGGCGCGCCACCCCGCCCCGCCGGCCGCGCCCGAGGCGCAGCCGGCGACCGGTTGATCGGCGCCGCCGCGTGCAGCCCGGGTCCGCCGCGCCGATCACCGCGACCGGCGGCGTCGCGCTGCAGACGTCGCCCGCCCGCGGCGGGCCCGACACGCGCGGGTCGCTTGACGCCCCGGACCTCCCCTGCTGACTCGTCGGCTCCCGATGAAGGAAGCCCTGCTCGCCCAATTCCAGCGCCTGTACGGCGCGGCCCCGGAGTTCGTCGCGCGCGCGCCGGGCCGCATCGAATTCATCGGCAACCACACCGACTACAACGGCGGGACCGTGCTCGGCGCGGCGATCGACCGCGGCGTGTGGGTCGGATTGCGGCGCCGCGATGACCGCGAGTGGCGGTTCGCCAGCGGCGACAGCGGCCGGGTGGTGACGGTCGCCGCGGGCGCGTTCGCCCGCCTCGCCGGCGCCGCCTCGTGGGTGAACTACCCGCTCGGGGTGCTCGCGGCGCTGCGCGAGTTCTCGCTCTCCGTGCCCGGCGGGTTCGACTACCTGGCGATGTCCGACCTCCCCGCCGGCGCGGGCCTCAGCAGCAGCGCGGCGATCGAGCTTTCGTCGGCGCTGGCCTACCTCGCGGCGACCGGCCAGGCGGCCGCCCGCGAGACGGTCGTCAGGATCGGGCGCCACGCCGAGAACCACTTCGTCGGCGTCCCGTGCGGCATCCTCGACCAGGGCGTGTCGGGCTTCGGCCGGCGCGGGCACCTGGTGTTCATCGACTGCCGCGGTCCCTCGTTCGCGACCGTGCCGGTGCCGGCCGCCGCGGTGTTCTGGGTCTTCAACACGCACACCAAGCACGCCCTGGTCGAGGGGCTGTATGCCGCGCGCCACCGCGAATGCATGGAGGCGGCCCGGGAGCTCGGCGTGCCGGCGCTCGCCGAGGTCTCGCCCGCCGCCGTCGCCGCCGCGGCGGGCCGGATGTCCGCGACGTCGCACCGGCGCGCGCGGCACGTCGTGGACGAGATCGCGCGGGTCGAGGCGGTGCGCGCCGCGCTCGCGCATGGCGACCTCCGCGCCGTCGGCGCCGCGCTCACCGCCTCGCACCGCAGCTCGCAGCACCTGTTCGAGAACAGCACGCCGGAGCTCGATTTCCTCGTCGACCGGCTGGCCGGGCACCCGCGCGCCTTCGGGGCGCGGCTGACGGGCGGCGGATTCGGTGGCGCGGTGCTGGCGATGACGGAGTCCGCGTTTGCCGAGGCCGACGCCCGCGACGTCGCCGCCGCGTACGCCGAGCGGTTCGGCGCCGCCCCGGCCGTCCTCCGGCTGACGACGGCCGACGGCGCGAGCCTGGCCTAGGGCGAAGGCGACCGCCGCGGGACCCGCGCGCGGCGTGTTCCGACGATCATCCCGCGCTCAGTTCTTCGTACGCGACGCCGAGGTTCACCGGCAGCCGGTTGCCTCGGCCCGGGGGCACGTGAAAGTCGGGAAAGCCCGGAAGATTCTCCAGCTTCTGCACGTCCTCCTTCGAGCGGCCGGCCTTGAGCTCCCGCTCCACGTGCGCCAGCAGGCCGGCCAGGTAGTCGCGGAACACGAGCAGCTCGGCCGGGCCGCCGAGGACGCCGAACTTCGGCTGGCCGTGCCCAAAGATGAACCGGGCGTCCGCCGGATACGTCGCCGCGACTTTCTCCAGCACGCCGATCCATCCGCGGATGCTCGCGCCGCCCGGCCGGTCGATCACGGGGTAGAGGCGGTTGAACATCAGGTCGCCCATGTGGACGACGTTCGCGCGCTCGAAGAGCACGACGATGTCGCCGCGCGTGTGGGCCGGCCCGAAATGGCGCGCGCTCACGACCTCGTCGCCGAGCGTCATCCGCCACGTCTCCGGGAACGTCGTGTCGGGCACCGTCGCGGGGTTCAGCACGGCCTTGTCCGCCTCGGCGCGCGCGGCCAGCAGGGCCGGCACGTTGGCGTGGGCGACGATGGACTTCGCCGACGGGCGCAATGCGGCGTTGCCGCCCGTGTGGTCGCCGTGGTGGTGCGTGTTCACGATGACGTCGAGCGCGCGGCCGCCGCGGCCGGGCAGGTCGCGCAGGAAGATCTCCGCGGTGTCCGCAAACTGCGTGTCGACGCACGCGAGCGCGTCCCCGTTGCTCAGCCAGCCGATGCTTCCGCCCCGGCCGGTGAACAGGCCCACGTTCCGGCGGAGCGGCGTGAACTCCGTCGCCACCGGCGGGCGCACGGGCGGGGCGCCGGGAGCGGGAGCAGGCGCCGGCGGCGGGGTCTGGGCGGACAGCGGCGCGCGACCGAGGAATCCGGCAGTCGCGAGCGCGCCGGACGAAAGCAGGAAATGGCGGCGATTCATGGGAACGGCGGGGTTACAGGGGTCCGCGGAGCTCGGCGCCCATCTTCCGCGCCCTGCGGCCGGTGTCACCATCATCTTCCCCGACTGCTCCGACGGCACCATGGACTCTCCATTCTCCACTCGAAAGCAACATTTCAACTCTCACGGCCAGAGCGTATTACGCAGACTCTCTCCGCCGGCGGGAAACAGGCGCGAAAGCCCGTAACCCGACCGGGGGCTCGCGGTTATTCCCGGCACACACCGCCATGACTGCGCTCCATGCTCTCCATCGCCCCAGAAATCCGAGTTTCCCCGCCCGTCGCTGCCCCTAACGTCGTGGCCATGGCCGAGGAACTCCCGACCGACCACGAACTCATGATCGCCGTGCGGGCGGGCGACATCCCCCGGCTCGGGGATCTGTTCGAGCGCTATCATCAGCGGCTGTTCGCGTTCTTTGTCCGGCTCACCAGCCAGCCCTCCACCAGCGAGGACCTGGTCCAGCTCGTCTTCTACCGCATCCTCAAGTACCGCCATACGTACCGCGACGAGGGAAAGTTCACGGCCTGGATCTACCACCTCGCCCGCAAGGTCGCCGCCGACCACTGGCGCAAGCAATCGAACACCCCGATCGCGACCGATCCGACCGAGCTGCCCGAGGTAGTCGACACCGCCCCCGACTCGGCCGAGCAAACCGCCGGGCGCGAGGATCTCGCCCTGCTGCGGGTCGCCCTCGCGCAGCTGCCCGTCGAGCAGCGGGAGGTCCTCGTCCTCTCTCGCCTGCAGCAGGTCGAGCACCGCGACATCGCCCAGCTGCTGGAGACCACGCCCGGCGCCGTGAAAGTCCGCGTCCACCGCGCGCTGAAGGAACTGCGCGAGGTCTATTTCAAGCTGCGCCGCGAGCGGGCCGCCTGAATCCCGTCCCCTCCCACCGTCAACCCTCTCCGAACCTCCCTCCTCCCATGAACTGCCAACGCGTCCAGGAAAGCTTCCTCGATCACCAGGACGGCACGCTGCCGGCCGACGAGTCCGCCGCGCTGCGCGCGCACCTCGCTTCCTGCCCCACCTGCCAGCGCGAGTGGGCGGCGCTCCAGGAAATCACCCGCAAGCTCGACGCCCTGCCCGTCCCGGCGCCGTCGCCGCGGCTGCGCGAGCAGTTCTACGCCATGCTCGACACCCACGAGCGGCAGGCGACGCACAGCGGGAACCCGTTCGCCTTCGCGCGCAGCCGGCTGGACCGGTTCTTCGAGGCGCTCCTGCCGCACCGGCCCTCGCTGCAGTTCGCCTTCTCGCTCGCGCTGCTCGCCGGCGGCATCCTCGTCGGCGCCCGGGTGCTCGCGCCCGAGCCGGCGACCGTCGCGGTCCCGGTCGTCGACCCCTCCTCCAAGGAGGAGATCGCCGCGCTGCACCGCCGCATGGACCAGATGGGGCAGCTGGTCGCCGACTCGCTCCTCGTGCACAAGTCCACGAACGACCGCCTCCAGTCGGTGCTCGCGACCATGGATGTCGCGAATCCCGACCGGAAACTCCTCGCCGACCTTGTCAGCGCGCTGGCGTTCGACCCGTCGGTGAACGTCCGGCTCTCCGCCCTCGAGGCGCTCGCTCCCCACACGAAGGTCGACGTCGTGCGGGCCGGCCTGCTCACCGCGCTGCCGCGCGAGACCGCCCCGCTCGTGCAGGTGGGGATGATCGAGCTCCTCGCCGCCGCCGGCGAGCGGGAGGCGACGCCGATCCTCGACAAGATCTCCCGCGACACGACCGCCAACCAGAACGTCCGCGAGGCCGCGCGCCGCGCGCTGGCCGTCCTGCGCGCCCCCCTTTCACCGCCCACCGACAACCAGAACGCGTCCAACAAGCCCGCCCAACCCATCCTGACCTGACCGACGCGCCCCGCCGAACGCGCCCCACGGTCCCCTTGAAATGAAAACCACCCAGAAGATCGCCCTGGTCCTCGCCCTCGCCGCCGCCGCGCTCGTCGCGCGCGCCGACGAGGAGACGACCGCCACCGTCAAATTCTCCGACTCCTCCAAGCCGGGCACGCTCCGCGTGAACATCCCCTGGGCCGACCTCCGCGTCTCGGGCGGAGACAACGCGACCGAGGTCGTCGTCCGCTCGTCACTGGCCCGGAAGGGCCAGCCCAAGGAGTCGCGCAACGGCCTCCGCCGCATCGACGACGTCGTCTCGTTCGAGCTCCTCGAGAAGGACAACGTCGTGACCCTCGAGATCGCCGGGGACGCCGGCTGGCACGGCCACGGCGCGGAGTTCGACATCACCGTGCCCCGCAACACCAACCTCGTCCTCGGCAACGGCATGGGCGGCGAGATCAACGTCCGCGGCGTCGAGGGCGACCTCGACATCGAGAGCATGAACGGCGAGATCAACCTCGAGGGCATCGCGAGCTCCGCGGTCGTCAGCACGATGAACGGCGAGCTCAACGCCGCCTTCAAGTCGGCGCCCACGAAGCCGGTTTCCCTCTCGACGATGAACGGCGAGATCAACGTCCGGCTGCCGGCCAACACCAAGGCGAACCTCCGCATGCGGACGCATCATGGCTCGATCCTCACCGATTTCTCCGAGGACGTTCTGAAGACGAAAGCCGAGGTCATCACCGGCACGACGGTCGGCACCGCGCCGCGCGCCCGGTCGGGCGACCGGGATCGCGATCGCGATGACGAGCGCGCGGAGCGGAGCGAGGCGGCGCGCGAAGCCGCCGAGGCCGTCCGCATCGCCGGCGAGGTCGCGCGCACGGTGGTCGAGGAGGTCCGCCGCGAGGTCGAGCTCGCGGTCCAGGAAGCCGAGGGGGCGGACATGCCCCGGGCTCCCCGCGCACCCCGCGCACCGAAACCGCCCCGCGTCCCGTTCGGCGGCAAGTCCGTCGTCGGCACGATCAACGGCGGCGGGGTCGACATCTCGCTCACCTCGATGAACGGGACGATCACCCTGCGGCAATCGAAGTAAGCCCTCCCGCTCCCCCACCGGCCGGCCTCCTCCGAGGCCGGCCTTTTTTTGCGGCCGGGCCCAGCCGGGTGCAGGAGAATCGCCGAAGGCGCGGCGCCGCAGGAGATCGCTGACCGCGCGAACCTGCACCCCGGCCACCCTGTTGGACGCCGGATTCACGCTCCGGCCGAATTGCCCACCCCGCTGCGGCGGCCGGCGCTTGCCGGTCCCGGCCCCGGTCGGTTAGGCTCCGCGGCATGTCGACCGCCCCCGTTTGTCGCCGCGCGGCCCTGGCCGCGTTGGCCCACGTCGCCCTGCTGTTCGTCCCGGCCGGACCGGGCGCCGCCCAGATCGACCGCGTGACCGGCCGCGCGTTTGCCACCCGCTCGGAGGTCATCGCCCGGCACGGCATGGCCGCGACGTCCCACCCGCTCGCGACGCAGGTCGCGCTCGACGTCCTGCAGGCCGGAGGATCCGCCGTCGATGCGGCGATCGCCGCCAACGCGACCCTCGGGCTGATGGAGCCCACCGGCTGCGGCATCGGCGGCGACCTCTATGCGATCGTATGGGACGCGAAGTCCGGGAAGCTGCACGCGCTGAATGCCTCGGGGCGATCCCCGCTCGGCCTGAGCCGCGAGCAGCTGGAAGCGGAGCTGCGGAAACTCGGCCGCCCGACGATCCCGCCGCGCGGCTTCCTGCCCATCAGCGTGCCCGGCGCGGTCGACGGCTGGTTCGAGCTCCACGGAAAGTTCGGCCGGCTGCCGATGAAGGACGTCCTCGCCCCGGCCATCGGCCACGCGCGCGAGGGTTTCCCCGTCACCGAGTACATCGCCCACCTCTGGGCGGCCGGCGTGCGCAACGCCCAGGCCGACCGACTCCCGGGCGCGTTCCTCCAGACCTACTGCGTCAACGCGGCCGGGCTGTCCGCGGAGGCGCTCGCGAAGGACGGCCGCGCGCCGGCCAAGGGCGAGATCTTCCGCAATCCCGATCTCGCGTCCACCTACGCGCTGCTCGCGGAGAAGGGGCGCGACGCCTTCTACCGCGGCGAGATCGCCGACCGCATCGACGGCTTCATGCGCCAGCAGGGCGGCTGGCTGCGCAAGGCGGACTTCGAGCGGCACACCTCCGCGTGGGTCGAGCCCGTGTCCGTCAACTACCGCGGCTACGACGTCTGGGAGATTCCGCCGAACGGGCAGGGCATCGCCGCGCTCCAGATGCTGAACATCCTCGAGGGCTTCGACCTGCGCGCGCTCGGGTACAACTCGCCCGAGGCCCTGCACCTGATGATCGAGGCGAAGAAGCTCGCGTTCGAGGACCGCGCGAAATTCTACGCGGACCCGGAATTCGCGCAGGCGCCGCTGAAAGGCCTGCTTTCCAAGGAATACGCCGCGGAGCGCCGGAAGCTGATCAACCCGCGCCGGGCGGGCCGGAGCTACGACGCGGGCAACCCGGCGCTCGAGGCCGGCGACACGATCTACCTCGCGACCGCGGACGCCGACGGCAACATGGTCTCGCTCATCCAGTCCA
>Ga0196981_1000601_pt1 | contig 10169 bp, 8 predicted proteins | sample S3_2013CmetaG_FD_155462 | JGI IMG/M metagenome (GOLD analysis project Ga0196981, IMG submission 155462) | Soil microbial communities from Anza Borrego desert, Southern California, United States - S3_20-13C | ecosystem: Environmental > Terrestrial > Soil > Desert | place: USA: California...
TGCGGCGTGTTGGGCGGTGTGGCGCTGGCGGACCTCATGTTTGCGCCCCGCCAGGCGAGCGGCGTTGACCGCCACCATGCGCAGCCACCCGCGGAAAGCGGCCTCGTCCTCCACGTCCTGCACCTTCTGACACAGGGTCGCGGCGACGTCCTGCAGGATGTCGTCCAACTCGGCCCGGGTGGGCTTGTGGGTGATGATCACGGCGGCGACCCAGCGGCGGTTCTCCGCCCACAGGGCGCGCAGCGCAGCCTCATCGCCTGCGCGGGCGAGCGCTACGAGCCGGTCGCCATGGTTTCCTCCCACTTGCACGCGTCGGTCCTCTAGATGCGCATACCACCGGGTGCCGCCCCGGTTGTCACGTTTCTTTGCCTCCGCGACCGATGCGCCCGGCAAACACGCGGTTGAATACGGCCGCCGCCCGCCGGCGGGTCGAAACACTCGGTTTCATGCGTCGGCGGCGCCCCTATGTCGGTCCTCCCTAAGGTCACCCGCCAATGCTGGACAAGGCCATCGAGCGGCGCAATAAAGACGGAGTCATGGGGCTGGGCGAACACCTGGAGGAGCTGCGCAAACGCGTGCTCCTGGCGGTGCTGGGGCTGCTGCCGATCTTCCTTGTCTGCCTGTACTTCGGCGACAAACTGGTGCGGATCGCGATCGAGCCGGCGTCGATGGCCCTTCGCGCGCAAGGCGAGCCCGCCAACTACCAGCTCAACAACGCCCTGGAGGGCTTCGGCGCGTACGTGAAGATCGCCGCGATCATCACTCTCTCGGTCGCCGGACCGTGGGTCATCTTCCAGCTCTGGAAGTTCATCGCGCCGGGCCTGTACGCCAAGGAGAGGCGGTTTGTCTACGTTCTGGCGCCCTTCAGCACGTTCATGGCCGTTGGCGGCCTCGCCTTCGCCTACTTCGTTGTGCTGAAGGTGATGTTCTCGTTCTTGATCGGCTTCAACGCGACTCTTGTCACCGAGCAGGTGATCACGGCGCCGCTGCCCCAGGGGACGACGCTGGTGTCGACGGTTTCCGTGCTCAAGCACGACCCTCCGGATCCCAAGGTTGGGATGGAGTGGGTGAACACCTCGCTCATGGAGCGACGGATCTGCATCGGCGAGAAGGACGGCAAGCCCGACATCGTCGGCCAGCCTCTGAGCCACTCGGGCTCGATCGCGCAGCAGTACCGGCTGAAGGAAACCCTCGATCAAGTCGTCATGACCTGCCTGGCCACCATCGCTGGCTTCCAGACCCCCGTGGTCGTGCTGCTGCTGGGGTGGGCGGGGATCGTCAACCCGCGCACGCTCTGGAAGTACTGGAAGCATGCGTTCGCGGTCTGCGCCGTGCTGGGCGCGGTGCTTACACCTTCTCCAGACCCCGGCAGCATGCTGCTGATCGCGGTGCCGATGTTCATGCTCTACCTGCTCGGGCTGGTGCTGGTGATCCTGTTCCCTGCCTCGCGCATCATGGGCGAGAAGCGTGAACCCACCCCCGAGCCGACATCAGAGGGCGAAGGCGGCGGGCCGTGACGGTCACGCCGGCGGATCACGCCGCGATGGCGCGTGCGCTGCAGCTGGCGCGGGCTGCGGCGGCGCTGGGCGAGGTGCCGATCGGCGCGGTCGTCTACAGGCTTGGGGACGGCGTGGTGATCGGCGAGGGGCACAACCGGCGCGAGAGCGACAGCGACCCGACGGCGCACGCGGAGGTCCTGGCGATCAAGGCCGCGGCGGCGGCGCAGGGCGACTGGCGGCTTGAAGGGTGCGGCCTCGCGGTGACACTGGAGCCGTGCCCGATGTGCGCCGGAGCGGTCGTTAACGCGCGCCTTGAGCGATTGGTCTTCGGCGCGGCCGACCCCAAGGCGGGCGCCTGCGGCACGCTGATGCGGCTCACCGAGGACCCGCGGCTGAACCACCGGGTGACGCCCGTCGGCGGGCTGATGGCGGAAGAGTCGGCGGCACTGCTGCGCGACTTCTTCCGCGGTCTGCGCGGGTAGCGGCGCCGTGCGCATCAGGTATCCTTGAGTAACTATGGCGGCGCGTGCCTCTTTTCTGATGGTGCTGCTGGTCGTCGGCGTGGCGGCGCTGGCATTGATTGTCACGCTCGCGGTCGTTCTTCGCAGACGAGCAAACAAACCGGTTGGAGGCCCTGTCTGCGGCGGGTGTGGCTACCAGCTTGCGCCGAACCCTGCCGGGCTGACCGTTTGCCCGGAGTGCGGCAAGGACTTCCTGAGCGTGGGGATCCTGACGCCGGAGCTGCAGCGCCGCCGCCAGGGTTCGCCGGTGGCAGCGCTGGGCGTTGCCTGGTTCATCCTGGTTGGCCTCGGCATGGTGCCGCTGCACGGGGAGCTGGTGAAGGCCTTCACCAGGATGGTGGCGACGGGCACCGCGACGGTGACGTCGAACGGCAGCGGGCCGATCAGCGGCATCAAGGCGGCGGCCCGGCGCGAGCAGATCGACGGCGAGCGAACGCCGCAATCGCTGGAGATCGAGGTGACGGTAACGAGCGGCGATGGCAAGGACGTCGAGTTCACCATCGACGGGAAAGCGCAGAAGATCGTCAAGGCACCAAAGGGGAGCGGGCTGGAAGGGGCGGCGTGGGACTTCGAAGCCGCGAGGAAGATGGTGGCGGCGGTGGCCTCTGAGGAAGACGCCGCCGCCGGCGTGCCCGAGAGGCTCAAGTCGATTGTTGACGACGCCAAGCAGAAATCGGCGGGCGGGGGCGCCTTCGGAACGACCGCGTTCTCGCAGACGTCGTCGATGTCAGGGTTCACCACGGCCGGGCGGTCACGGCGGTACGCGGAGTTCGGCTCATCATCGACCTACGGCGGGAGCCGATCGCCGCAGGTCTTTGTCGGGCCGCTGCGCGGCGCTCACTGGGTCGTGGTGATGTCCATCGCGCTCGGGCTGCTCTTGGCCTTCGGCGGGCTCTGGATCATTATCGCCCTCATGCGCGGCCGCCGCCACGGTTAGTTCTTGCCGACGCGCTCGATGACGAGCGTGGTGGCCGCCGTGCTCGGCTGTCCGCCCGTCAGGGATCCGCTGAGGGTGACCTTCTGCTCCATCTCGCACCGCACAAGCTCGCCCAGGCGCGTGTCCCACGAGTAGAGCCCCTTGTGCTCGGCGCTTTCGACGCCGACCGGCTTTGGAGAACCCGCCGTGCTCGAATGGCTCTCGGTGCGGCCGTTGAAATAGACCTTCGCGGTGTTTGACGAGTGGGAGCGGAGATCGTACTGCGTGGTCAGATTCAGGTCACCCAGCGGCCCGACGTTCAGGCTGTCGCGGTGCGTCCACTTCTCACCGACGCGCGCGGTGCCGTCAAACCCGGTGGATGAGTTGGTGGTGATGGGACCGAAGAGTCCGCCCAGGTCTTTCATCGCTTCGCCCGCGGGCACGCCTAACCCCGGCAGGATGGACGGCGAGAGCGTTTCGCCGCCCTTGACCGACGTGATCCTGCCGTCCTTGGCGATTTTCATCGCCATCGTCGTGCCGACCATCTTCTTGAAGTGCTCCGCGGCCATGCCGTCGATCGCGTCGAACGGATCGGCGGGCTTCTGCGGCGCCGGTCCCTTTGGCGGCGCTTTGGTGCTGTCGAAATCGACGCTGGTCAACGGGCTGTCGAGCTTCGCTCTCACGGTCTCGTAAACCACTTCCACCGTCGCCTCTCCCGACTCCTTGTCCACGCCCTTGACGGTCATCTTCAGACCGATGGTCTGCTCTAGGCGCGTCTTGGACGGGTCCTTGGGGTCCTCGGGGTTTGGCACAACCTGATCGCTGGTCTGCTTCATCGTGTAGCGGGTAACTTTGCCGAGCTCGAACTTCGGGCGCAGATCGACCCGACCCACCGCGGCGCGTGGCTGCTCGGCGGGTTGAGGCTTTGGATCGGTCTTGGTTGCGGGCTGATGAGCCAGCCCAGCGCCCGTCACGGCGCACAGAGCGAGCAGGGGAAGGCCAGAGCGGAAACGGATCATCGGCGGCTCCTTGCTGCACGTGCTGGCGATCGTAACACCGGGGTGGCTCTATCGGTTCGAAGACCGGCCGGTCCACGGTTGCAGAAAATGTTTGCAACCACTAGCCTCAACGCTCGTAGCGAGCTTCTATGGACACTGCGCCCAAGCCCCTTGCTCAGGATCCGTCGGCCAAGGCGCGTACCTGGCGGTTCCGCATCGTGAGTCGGGGCGCGCTCAAGCGCCTTGCGGTGCTGCTCGGCGCGATCGGCCTGCTCCTGTACGGCAGCTATTGGTACATGGTGTCGATGCCTGGTGCGAGCTTCAAGGGGTCGCTGCCGGCGGCGACGGCGGAGCAGCTGCGGAGCGCCAAGGAGATACAGGCCGATGTCGAGGCGCTCGCCTCGGGTGTGGGCAAGCGTTCGACCATGGACCCGCGCGGGATGGCCGAGGCGGCGAAGTGGATCATGGCCCGCATGGGCGCGGCTGGGTACGGCAAGCCCAACGAGTCGTTCGTCAAGCGCAACGCGCGGGTGCCCAACCTCGAGTACGTGATCCCCGCACAGGCGGGGTCGCCGGTGGCTCAGCAGGTGGTTGTGGTCGGCGCGCACTATGACACGTTCCAAGGGACGCCCGGCGCCGACGACAACGCCAGCGGCGTCGCGGGCGTGCTGGCCCTTGCGCGCGCTTTCGACAACCGGCCTCAAGCCCGCGAGCTGCGTCTGCTCTTCTTCGTCAACGAGGAGCCGCCGTCGTTTCAGACCGAAGACATGGGCTCATGGGTGTACGCGAAGCTCTGCCGCGCCAGGAAGGACGACATCGTCGCCATGCTGAGCCTTGAGACGATGGGGTTCTACACAAACGAGATCGGCTACCAGAAGTACCCGCCGCTGGTCGGGGGGCTCTACCCGGAGGAAGGGAACTTCATCGGCTTTGTCGGCAGCCTCGGCTCGCGGTCGCTCACCCGGCGGTGCGTGCGCGTGTTCCGCGAGCACGCGCAGTTTCCCAGCGAAGGCGCCGCGCTGCCGGGGTACTTCCCGGGTGTCGGCTGGAGCGACCAGTGGGCTTTCTGGAAGGAGGGTTACGCGGGTGTGATGGTCACCGACACCGCGCCGTTCCGCAACCCCCACTACCACCTGGCCAGCGACAAACCGTCGACACTCGATTACGACGCGATGAGCCGGGTGGTCGGCGGACTCGAGCGGGTGGTGGCCGACTTGGCGAACGACTAGTGGAGCGACGGAACCCCCGCGGGGGGCGTGAGCCGGCGCCGCAGCCGCGCCAGCCGCGACCATGCAAGCCCCAGCAGCAACACTCCGCCGAGCGTCCAAAGCCGTGTAGCGCCATGGCCTGCTCCATATGCGGCCCAAGCGAGCCCCAGCGCTCCAGCGCTCGCTTCAACCCACGTCCGGAGGGCGGCGGGCTGCTGCGTGCCACAGACGGCAATCAGCACGATGCACGGCAGGACCGACAGCCACGCGGCGCCCGGCGAGTTTGTTCCCAGCGCGGCAATCAGGATCACCGCTTGGGAAGCGATCAACGCCGCGGCGGCCGCACCGGCGGCGCGGGCCCCCGGAGGCGTGAGGGAGCGGAGGTACGGGTCGATGCACCCGATCAGGCGACCCAGAGCGGACCGCGCGGCCGACAGCGCCAGCACCGTGGTTGCCAGGGTTGCGCACGTCGCCGTGATGAACGGCACGACGTGCGATTCGCTTTTCGGCGCGTCGAGCGCAGCTGCGACCGCCATCGGACAGGAGAAGGAAAGGACGATCACCACCACTGCGACAACCCCGCTGCGCGAGGCGTTGCGGAGTGTGGTGAACCACCAGAGCCGGCGTCGCGCGCTGGCGATCAGCGGCCCGACCCAACGCAACTCCGCGGGGCTCAGCTCCAGCGCCCGCCGGAACGACTCCGCCGACTCTTCATGCAGGCCCTCCGACGAGCTCACCCAGCCGATATTGGCGTGCGTGCGTGCGTCGCCCGGGTGCAGCGCGCGGCAGTGGTACAACACCGCCTGCGCGCGCTTGCGGTAGCCGCCGTAATAGAGCGCGAGGCCCAGCGCGTTGAGCGCATCGGCGGAGTTGGGATCCAGCCGCACCGCTTCCTCGGCGTCGCGCTCCGCCTTGTGGTATTCACCGATCGAGTAGTAGCAGCTTGCGCGCTCGCTCCATGAGTGCGCGTGGTGCGGCGCCATGGCGACGGCGCGGTCGAGGTTCACGATCGCCCGCCGGTGCTGGCCGGCGGCCGAGAGCACCCAGCCGAGCACGTAGTGGTTCCACGGCTGGTCGGGCGCGGCCGCGACGCACTGACGCGCAGCCTTGATCGCCTTGTCGTGCCGGCCGGCCCCGCTCAGCGCGATGGCCAGCCCCCCGAGCGCGGAGGAGTTGCGGGGGGCAAGAGCGAGGGCGCTGGAGAAGCAGTCGACGGCGCTCGCGTGCCGGTGCACGTCGATCATCGCCCACCCGCGCCGGATGTGCCCCTCGGGTGTCTCCATGCCTCCCCGTTCCGTGTGGGCCGCGGGCGCCAGTCAGCCCCGGCCGCCGCGCAGACGCGACTCGAGCGACTGCACCTGCTGGCCGAACTCCGCGTCGGTTGTGCAGCGCTGCTGCACGATCTTCACGGCGTGCATGACCGTGGTGTGGTCGCGCCCGCCGAAGTAGCCGCCGATCTCCTCGAGGCTGAAGCGCGTGTTGCGGCGAGCCAGGTACATGCACAGCTGGCGGGGCAGCGCGACGGAGCGCTGGCGGCGTTTGCTCTGCATGTCCACCATCTTCACCCCGAAGAAGTCGGCCACGGCCTCGATGATCGTCGGGATCTGGACCGTCGGCTCCTCGGTCGGCTGGGCCTCACCCAGCGCGGCCTTCACCAGGTCCAGGTCGATCTCGCGCTTGTCGACCGTCGCCATCATCTGCAGCTTGATGACGGCCCCCTCGAGCTCGCGGATGTTGGTGTCGATGCGCTGGGCGATGCGCTGGGCAACGGGCTCGGTCAGCTCGAAGCCGCGCAGCCGGGCCTTGTTCTTGAGGATCTGCACGCGCGTCTCGAAGTCGGGCGGGCTCACCTCCGCCACCAGGCCGGACTTGAAGCGCGAGACCAGCCGGTCTTCAAGATCGGGGATCTCGTGCGGCGGCGCGTCGCTGGAGAGCACGATCTGCTTGCCGTTCTGGAACAGCGAGTTGAACGTGTGGAAGAACTCCTCCTGGGTGCGGTCGCGCTTGGCCAGGAAGTGGATGTCGTCGATCACGAGCACATCGACGTGGCGGAACTTATGGCGGAACAGGTGCATGGCCCCAGCCGCGACGGCGTCCATGAACTGCGTCATGAACCCCTCACACGAGGTGTAGTAGATCACCGCGTCGGGCCGCTGCGCCCTGATCGCCAGGCAGATCGCCTGCAGCAGGTGGGTCTTGCCCAGCCCGACGCCGCCGTGCACGAAAAACGGGTTGTAGTGCCGGCCGGGGTTAGAGGCGACCGCGAGGGCCGCGGCGTGCGCCAGGCGGTTTCCCGGCCCGACGACGAAACCGTCGAAGGCGTAGTCGGGGTTGAGGACGAGGCCGTCGTCGTACAGGTGCTCGAGGGTTTCCGGCGAGATCGACGCGTTGGGCGCCGGCCCGGGGACGAACTCACGCGGCGCCTCGCGGACGTTTTCGACCGGCGTGAGCTCTGCGGTCGGTGCGGGCGTGGACGGCCTGTGCACAGTGTGTGGAGGATCCGTGGACGGCGCAGGCTTGGGCTCCGGTTTCGGCGTCGCCGCCGGTTTGGGCGACGGTTCCACCGGCTCGTCGGGTCCGAGGAAGCGCACGGAGATGAGCCGGCCGGTGGCGGTCTGCGCCGCGTCGTTGAAGGGGCCCGAGCACGCCCTCTGGAGGTAGTCGCGGTGGATGAGCGAGTGGGCGCGCACGCGCAGCACGCCGCCGGCTACGCCGAGCGGCTCGAGCTGGTCGAACCACTGCCGGCAGATATCGGGCTTGTGGGCCCGCATGTGCTTGAGCAGCGTCGCCCAGATGTGAGCGTCCGGATCAACGCGTGAAGGCTTCATCTTGCCGCCGTGAACGCTCAACTCCACCTCCATCGAAGGGGTCCACGGTACGGGCATGTGCGTGTCCTGTCAATAGCGAAATCGCCCCGTATGCGCGGGCCGGCCCGACTTGCTTTTGTCGAGACCGAACGCTCGCGCGAAAGAAAACCGAGCGCCCTAGGGATAGCGGCCGCGCGCCACGGGTTAATCCGCGCAGATGAACGCGCACTCAGGAACGCGGCGGGAACGAACGTGAGGAGACGCGTCCCTCGCCGCCGTCGCGCGGGGGACGCCCGCGGAAGCCGCCGCGGCCGCCTCCGCCGCCCGCCGCGCCCTTCTGCTGCAACGGGTGCTCGCCCGCATCCATGAGCTGGCGCTCATACCGCTCGCGGTTCGCCTTCCCGTCTTGCAGGAAGTGGACGCGGTCCGCCTTGTCGCGCCCGAGCGACTTGATGAGGTTGCTCTTGGCGATCGCCAGGTTGGTCCGGCGCGAGACGTGCCCGATCACCATCGCCTTGCACTCGCAGACGCGGAGCCACTCGACAAGGTCGGAAACGTGCAGGTGCATGCCGATCTTGGCGCGCTCCTTGTCGTCGGGCTCGAAGAAGGTGCACTCGGTGAGGATGATCTGCGCCTTGCGCACGTCCTCGCGGAGCAGCGCCGCGCCCGGCGCGGTGTCGAAGATGTAGGCAACAAGCGGGATCTCGAGGAACCGCGTGATCTCCGTGCCGCGTTCCTTCAGCTCCGTCAGCTTCTCCTGCGGCAAGCCGACGTACTCGGGCTTGAGCTTCGAGCGGCGCTCGATGACGGTGTAGCCGCAGGTGGGGACGGTGTGCTCGAGGGTGATGGCGCGGAGGAAGACGTTGGGCTTGATCTGGAGCGTCCCCTCAGGCTCCAGCGGGTGGATCTTGAACGGCGTCTTCTGGCGCTCAAGATCGATGTACCCTTCCATCATCTTCTGGATGGCGGGGGCGATCGCCGCGGGGCAGACGATGTTGCCGGGCCCCATCCCCTGAAAGTTGCGCTGGCTGCACCAGTAAGCGAGCCCCCCGACGTGGTCCATGTGCCCGTGGGTGATGCACGCCCACTTGCACGGCAGCATCGAGCGCGGGCACGACCCCAGGTCGAAGACCACGTCGAGCTCGGGCACCATGATCGTCGTCGCCTCGCCGGCGACCGAGGAGCCGACGATGCGGTACGGCTCGATGTAGATGAAGTTGAGGGCGGGCTCTTTGGCGGGCGGTTTGGGGAGCACTGGCGAACTCCTGACGACGGGGCGGTTGGCCCGGCCGCGGGGGATGAGACGTCGAACGGGGACCGTGCTGGAGGGTGCGGTATCCCGAGTGTAGCGGCCGGGCCCATTTAGGGGGATGCCGGTGGCACGGCCGGCGAAAAGCCCGGCTGTGGGCGCCATCAGGCTCGGTGCTGCGGCACCAAATACCGTCCGGAGGCGCTCGCGGCTAAACATCACCCCTCAAAGCCGCAGACCTACCGGCCCCGTCTCAGGCGGGTTTGCGGATGATCCCGATCAGCTCCAGCAAAGACCGCTGGCTCTTGATGACCTTGCGCTTCCACGTCAGTGCCTTCCAGGCTACGCGGGTGGGCCCGGGGAAGTAGGCCTTGGCGCCGTCATGCTCGGCGAAGACGTATCGGGGCTTCTCGAACCCCAGCTGCTCGCAGGTCCGGTCGATCTGGCTCGGGCGGTTGAACTTGTACGCCGTGGGATAGTGGTACCCGTCGACGACGTGTCCGGGCCGCGCAATGCGGAGCACCGTCTCGTCGAGCTTGAGCATCCGCAGCGTGTTGGAGATCATCGCGAAGTAGTGGGCGCCGTTGACGGTGAGGAAGATGTACGTCCCCCCCGGCTTGAGCACCCGGTAGCACTTGCTCATGAACGCCTGCGGGTTCTGCACGTGCTCCATGACCATGCAGGAGTAGGCGAGGTCGATCGAGTTGTCGGGGATGTTGGCGTCCTCGAACAGTGCGTGCTGGAAGTTGGTGAACACCCCTTCGCGCGGCTTGATCCCTGTGTCAGGTTCCACGCCCCAGAACTCGTCGCTCTCGGCGACCACCCTCTTGAAGAGCTCGGGGTCGGTGCCGACGCCTTCGCCGCAGCCGATGTCCAGCACACGTCGCGGGCGCGGGTACGTGCGGGCGGTGTCGAGGACAAGGTCCATGAAGAACGCGTCGCGGTGCGACGGGTGGAGCAGGTTGTAGCTC
>Ga0196981_1000602_pt1 | contig 10147 bp, 8 predicted proteins | sample S3_2013CmetaG_FD_155462 | JGI IMG/M metagenome (GOLD analysis project Ga0196981, IMG submission 155462) | Soil microbial communities from Anza Borrego desert, Southern California, United States - S3_20-13C | ecosystem: Environmental > Terrestrial > Soil > Desert | place: USA: California...
CCGAACCAATGCCTCTCCGCCCGCCCATCGCACCGGGCAATGCACCCGCCGCCGACCGCGCCGCCCAGGCGCTGCAGCAGGCGCTGCAGCAGGCGCGCGTGCTGGCGGGCCAGGGACGGGCAGGGGAGGCAGAGCAGCTGCTGCAGCAGGTAACGGCGCTCGGCGACCGGCACCCCCTCTATGGCCCCGCCATCTACCAGCTCGGCATCCTCGCCGCGCGACGCGAAGACTTCGCACGCGCACGGGATTGTTTCACGGCAGCGCTGAAACTGGCGCCGCAGGCGCCCGAAATCCTTATCTCCCTCGCAACGGCGCTTCATGAAACGGGTGAGGCGGCATCCGCGCGTCCGCTGGCTGAAAAGGCGCTCGGCCTGACGGCTGCTCCGGCAACCCTCAGCCGCCTCGGCGCGTTTTTGCAGCAGGCGGGCGACAAGGAACTGGCGGAGCGGGCCTTCGACAAGGCGCTGGGCATCGACCCGTCCCATGTGCCCGCGCATTACGGGCTGGCCTACCTGCGCAAGGCCCGCGCCGGTGACGCCCATCTTGACCGGCTGCGCGCGCTGGCCGATGCCGAAACCCTCTCCCCGAATGACCGGATGCTCGCCGCCTTCGCGCTCGGCAAGACAGAAATGGATCTTGGCAACAGCACGGCCGGTTTTACCCGCTTCGCCGAGGCCAGCCGCCGGAAAAAAGCGCTGCTGTCCCCCTTCAGCGCCGACGCGTTTGACCGATATATCGACGGCATCATCGCCTTGTTCGATAACGCCGCCGCCGCGCGGCTCAAAACCATTGCCGCCAATGACAGCGACCGGCCCGTTTTCATCGTCGGCATGCCGCGCTCCGGCTCCACGCTCATCGACCAGGTGCTGTCCAGCCACCCGGACGTCACGAGCCTTGGGGAGGCGAAATTTCTCAACCGCTGCCTGCCCGTTTATCCGAACCATGAATTCCCGCAATTCGCAGCGCAGCCGTCATGGACTCCCGAACTGCTAGCCGCGCTGCCGGCCCGCGCAAAGGAAATAGGCGATAAATATATCGCCGCGACCGCTGCATCCGCCGGCGGGGCCAGGCGCGTCGTCGATAAAATGCTTTTCAATTATCTCTGGGCCGGCGTTATACGCGCGGCGCTGCCCAACGCGAAAATCATTCATTGCATCCGCGATCCGCGCGACATCGCGCTCTCGATCTGGCAGCTGCATTTCCCGAACGGCATGGGCTGGGCTTATGACCTTGGCGATATCGGCCGCTATTACCTTTCTTGCCGCAGGCTCATGGAGCATTGGCATCGCATCTTTCCGGGCGACATCTATACCGCGAAATACGAGGACATGGTGGCCGACCCGGAGGCGCAGACGAGGCGCCTGCTCGACTGGTGCGGGCTACCCTTTGATGCGCGCTGCCTCTCCTTCCACGAAACGGACCGCATCGTGAAAACCGCCAGCGCCAGCCAGGTGCGACAGCCGATCTACAGGGATTCCGCCGGCAAGTGGAAAAAGCACGCCGCGCATCTCGCGCCGCTGCTCTCCGTGCTGGAAGGCGCGGGAATAACGGGGGACGACTACTGAAAATGGGCAGGGCATTGAAAAAGTTCGCGACAGCCGCCCTGGTTGCGGCGTCTTTACCATCCGCAGCGCAGGCCGATATCCACCTCGATCTCGGCGGTTATATCCGCAGTTATATCGCCTATGCCGATCAAGGGGAGCGGGTTATCGCGCCCGGCGACAACAGCCTTGATACCTTTCGCTTCACGCGCGAAATCGAAATGCATTTTTCGGGCGAGCGCACGCTCGAAAACGGTGTGACGGTGGGGATCAAAAGCGAATTCAAGCTCGGCAACGAGGGCCATGACGGCGTGGTGAACTCGATCACGGGCGGCGCGCGCGATTCCAACCAGTTTGATGAAGCCTATCTTTATTTCACGGGCGGCTTCGGCCGCTTCCAGATCGGGGCGAAGGACGGGGCGGCGCACCTGCTGTCGGTCCAGGCGCCGGCGGCCGACACCTATGTCGATGGCATGCGCGTCTATATGCAGAGCTGGAATATCGACACCTGGGATGATGGGCGCGACAACGGCTCTTTCGCGCCGCCGAATTCCACGCTGCGCCTCGGCTACGACAACTCGAATTTCAGCAATATCGACCGCATCACTTATCTCACGCCAAAATGGAGCGGGGTGCAACTCGGCTTCTCCTACGCACCCGAAAACCGCCAGCATGTGACGGACGGGGCTTTCGAGCCTGCCTTCCCCGATGACAATGCCGGCGGCTTCGAAGACGCGATCGACCTTGCCGCGCGGTGGGATACCAAACTTGGCGACGTCAAACTGGCGCTCGGAGCCGGCTACAGCTTCGCCGGCACGGAGGTGGAGGCGGCACCGGGGGCGAACGGCTCCGACGATTTCCGCACACTCACCGCTGGGGTCAACATGGCGTGGCGGGAATGGAGCTTGGGCGGGGCGATCAAGCGCAGCAATACGGGCGTCTCGGGCGACAGTGACCAGCATATCGGCGTTGTCGGCGTCGCCTGGGACCAGAAGCCCTGGCATCTCGGCGCAACCTATTACCATCTCGACCTTGGCGCGAACGCCTTCTCGATTGGTTTGGCCGATGACCTCGAAGTAACGCGCATCACGACCGGTGGGTGGTACCAGCTGACCGATGGCGTCACGTTGCGCGGCACGGTATCCCTGCTTGATGTGGATAACGGGGCGAATTCGGGCACCGACCCGAAACCCCTTCAGGTCGCTTTGGGCACCGAAATTACGTTTTGATATCAGTGGATTAAGAATCGGCTTGCTTTAGGCCTGACCCGTGCTTAAATCACTCTCAGCATTTGTGCAGGGCAACAAGGAGGCTTTTATGGCTCAGAACAACGATCCTATCGTCATCGTCGGCATGGCGCGCACCCCGATCGGCGCGTTTCAGGGCGAACTCAGCAGCTTCTCGGCGTCCGACCTTGGCAAGATCGCGATCGAGGAAGCGCTGAAGCGCTCGAAGGTCAGCGCGAACGACGTCGAAGACGTCATCATGGGCTGCGTGCTCGCGGCAGGGCAGGGCCAGGCGCCCGCCCGCCAGGCATCGATCAAGGCCGGCATTCCCGATTCCGTCGGCGCGACCACCGTCAACAAGATGTGCGGCTCCGGCATGAAGGCCGTGATGCTGGCCCATGACAATATCCTCGCCGGCTCGGCGAATGTGATGATCGCGGGCGGCATGGAAAGCATGACGAATGCTCCCTACCTTCTCGAAAAAGCGCGCGGCGGCCTGCGCATGGGCCATGGCGCGGTGAAGGATCATATGTTCCTCGACGGCCTCGAAGACGCTTATGATAAAGGCCAGCTGATGGGGGTGTTCGCGGATGAAACCGCGCGCGCACGCCAGCTCACCCGCGAAGACCAGGACAAATACGCGCTCACCTCCCTCAGCCGCGCGCAGGAAGCGACCAAGTCCGGCGCCTTCACCGCCGAAATTGCGCCCGTGACGATCAAGGCGAAAACCGGCGACACCGTCGTTTCCGAAGACGAAAGCCCCAAGAAGGCCAAGCCCGAAAAAATCCCGACGCTGAAACCCGCCTTTACGCCCGACGGCACTGTTACCGCGGCCAACGCTTCCTCCATCTCCGACGGAGCAGCGGCGCTCGTGCTGATGCGCAAATCCGAAGCCGAAAAGCGCGGCCTGAAAATCCTGGGCGAGATCAAGGCCCATGCGACCCATGCGCAAAAGCCCGGCGAATTCACGCTTGCCCCGATCGGCGCAACCAAGAAAGTTCTCGAAAAGGCCGGCTGGAACGCAAAAGATGTCGACCTGTTTGAAATCAACGAGGCATTCGCGGTCGTACCGCTCGCCGCGATGAAAGAACTCGGCCTGCCGCATGACAAGGTCAACGTGAACGGCGGCGCCTGCTCGATCGGCCATCCGATCGGCGCCTCGGGCGCGCGCATCATTATCACGCTTTTGTCTGCGCTCGAAAAACGCGGCCTGAAAAAAGGCGTTGCCTCGCTCTGCATTGGCGGCGGCGAAGGCACGGCCATTGCACTGGAAAGGGCGGCGTAATCACCCGCGAGAGTTTTGCCAAGGCGCAAACCCAAAAGCAAACCGACCAAGACTAAAACGCGAAGCCGCCGCACGGGCGGCTTCCGTCCTTTTATGCGCTTTTGCTTCATTGGGGGGCTTTGGTGCTTCGCGCTCGGCCTTGTCTTCGTCAGCTGGTGCCTTTTGGATATGCCGGACACCAGCGAGGTAAAGGCGCTCGAGACGCGGCCCAGCATCAGCATCCTCGCGGCCGACGGCTCCCTCATTGCCCGCTATGGCGGGCTGAAGGGGGACGTGGTCAACGTCAAGGACCTGCCACCCTATGTGACGGCGGCGGTACTCGCGACCGAGGACAGGCGCTTCTACGACCATTTCGGCATCGACCCGATCGGCCTTGCACGCGCCATGCTCGCCAATATCCGCGCCCGCCACTGGGTGCAGGGCGGCTCGACGATCACCCAGCAGCTCGCCAAGAACCTGTTCCTCACGCCCGACAAGACCATCCGCCGCAAGGTGCAGGAGGCGCTGCTTGCGGTTATTATCGACGCCAAGCACTCCAAGGACGATATCCTCACCGCCTACCTCAACCGTGTTTATTTTGGCTCCGGAGCCTATGGCATCGATGCCGCCGCGCGCACCTATTTCGGCAAGAACGCAACCGAGGTGACGCTGTTCGAAGGCGCCGTGCTGGCGGGCCTGCTGAAGGCGCCGTCGCGCTTCTCCCCGAACGCAAATCCCAAGCTCGCGCGCGAACGCGCCAAGGTCGTCATCAAATCGATGGAAGACGCAGGGTATATCGGCGCGGATATGGAGAAGCAGGAAATCAAAAACGCGCGCATCACGCTCGCGGGCGCGAATGCCGGCACGCTCAACCGCTACTTCGCGGACTGGGTGCTTGACCAGGTCGATGCCTACGTCGCGAACAGCGAGCGCGACCTGGCCATCAGGACGACTTTCAACCCTGAACTGCAGCTGCTGGCGGAAGCGCGGCAGAAGGCGCTGTTTGCGCAGGTGACGCCGGACGCCAGGGTGAGCCAGGCGGCGCTTGTGACCATGAGCATGGATGGCGCGGTGCTCGCCCTGATCGGCGGGGTCGATTACACTGAAAGCCAGTATAACCGCGCTACGGTCGCGCAGCGCCAGACCGGTTCTTCCTTCAAGCCCTTCGTTTACCTCGCCGCGCTGGAGGCGGGATACAGCAAAGACGACGTGATCGAGGATTCACCGGTCCGCGTCGGCAATTACAGCCCGAAGAATTACGAAGGCCAATATAATGGCCGCGTGACGCTGACGCAGGCGCTGGCACATTCGCTGAACGCGGCGACCGTGCGGCTGCTGCAGGAAATCGGGGTCGGCCGGCTGCTCGATGTCGTGCAGCGCCTCGGCCTCACCGGGAAGTTCCGGCCGGAACTCGCAACCGGCCTTGGCGCGGGGGAATCGACGTTGCTGGAAATGACCCAAGCCTATGCCGAAATCGGCAATGGCGGCCATTCGATTTGGCCCTATGCGGTGCTCAGCGTCACCGACAGCGAGGGCAACGTGCTGTTCACGCGCGAAGGGGCGGGCGGCATGCGCCTGTTCAGCGCGCGGGATGTGGCGCAGCTTGACGACATGCTGGTTCAGGTTGTCGCGCAGGGCACGGGGCAGGCGGCGCAACTCAGCCGCGGGCATGTTGCGGGCAAGACGGGCACAACGCAGGACTACCGCGATGCGTGGTTCATCGGCTATACCAACAACCTGGTCACGGGCGTCTGGATGGGCAATGACGACAATACGCCGATGGCGGGCGTTACCGGCGGTAAATACCCGGCGCGGCTGTGGCATGATTACATGGAAGCGGCAATCAATGTTCCGGTTAAAAGCTCGGGGCGCGAAATGCCGCTCGGGGATGTGCAGGATGAATCAGGCTTTTCCAACCTGCTCGACCGGCTGCGGAACAGCTGGGGGGAGGACAGCCCGCCGAAGCAGAAGATCAGGCGCCGCTTTAATGGAAGCGATATCCCCGTTTATAACCAGTAGTCGCGTTGTCCTGGGACCACCAGAAATGCACCAGTTCCCGCTGCTGTTCGGTCGCGGCCTTCGGCGTCCATTTGGGTTGCACCGCGCTGTGCTCGACATTCTGCACAAACTTATGCGGGAATGAATCGCGCGGGGCGCGCAGCCCGCTTTCCACCAGCGCGCGGGCGACAACTTCGGGCGCACTGCCCGTTTTGCCGGCGGTCTGCTCGATCGCGGCATAAATGCGCGCCTCGGCGACCGGGGCCTTTTGGCGCTGGAACTCGTGCATGAACTGCATCAGGAAATGTTTGGTCAGCGTATCGGCCTGCGGAACGGCATGGGGCAGGGCATAAGGCTGTTGCTGTCTCATGGAGTCTCCTCCTGTTAGCGCGGCCCGATGTTCGGCGGGCTGTTGAAACGGCATCGGCGATCCTTCCTTCAGGATGCGCCACCAGTCACTAACGAATGATTAATAATCCCGCAGGTTCCCTAGCGCCCGGCCAGCGGCTCTTTACGCGGGCGCATCGGGCTCGACGGCGGCGGACGGGGCCGATTCGCGCTTCGGCACAGCCGCGCGCGCCAGCGCATCTACACGCTCGTTCTCGGGGTGCCCGGCATGGCCGCGCACCCAGATCCATTCAAGCTTGTTGAGGCCGAGCAGCGCATCCATCTGCTCCCAAAGATCGCGATTCTTGACGTCTTTTTTGTCGGCCGTCTTCCAGCCGCGTTTCTTCCAGCCCTGCAGGTATTCGGTTACGCCCTTCAGCACATACTGGCTGTCGGTGTGGATCGTCACATGGCAGGGGGATTTCACGGCGCGAAGCCCCTCAATGACCGCCGTCATCTCCATGCGGTTATTGGTGGTGAGCCCTTCGCCGCCGGTCAGTTCTTTTTCGTGGCGGCCGTAGCGCAGCAGCGCGGCCCAGCCGCCCGGGCCGGGATTGCCGCTGCAGGCGCCATCGGTGAACAGGTGGACATGTTTCATGACTTAAACGGCGATGCCGTAATCGGCGAGGGAGGCGACTTTTTGATGGTAGCGCAGGATTTTGACATGCTCCATCGGGTCCTTTGCGCGCACCAGCGCGCCCTCGACCGGATTGAGCCAGTCATAGAGACGGGTCGCAATGATGCGCACAGCGGCCGCGCGCCCGAAAAAGGGAAGCGCCTTCAGTTCATTTTTAGCAAGAGGCCGGCCCAGCTGATATTGCGTGAAGAAGGCATGCGCACGGCCTTGGTCAAGATCGCCCTTCCAGTCAAAGCACCAGGGATTGAAGGTCAGCATCAGGTCATAGGCGAGCGTATCCCAGCAGGAAAAGTAAAAATCGATCACGCCGGAGATTTTTTCGTCCTGGAAAAACACGTTGTCCGGAAACAGGTCGGCATGGACCGCGCCCTTGGGCAGGAATTTCGGCCAGTGGGCCTTCAGGTACCGCAGCTCCGCCTCCAGCATCTCGAACAAGCCGGGCTCGACTTCGTCCGCGCGGTCCGCGCAGGCATGGATGAGCCCTTCCCAGGCCTGAAAGCCCATGGTGTTGTGCCGCTTCATTGGAAAGCCGCGACCGGCCCGGTGCATGCGCGCCAGCATCTCGCCGATCGCCTGGCAGTGATGGGGATACACTTCGCGCGGCCAGCTGCCCTCGATAAACCGCGCGAGCAGGGCAGGGCGATTGGCGAGCGTAAAAAAGCGTTTCCCCTGCCGGTCCTCGATGATCTGCGCAGCAGGTACCCCGGCCGCGGATAGGTGCGCCATGAAGCCGGTATAGAACGGCAGCTCATCCGGCTGCGCGCGTTTTTCGATCAGGGTCAGGACATATTGCCCTGCCGTGGTCTCGATACGGTAGTTGGAATTCTCGACCCCCTCCGCAATGCCTTCGAAGGATTTCAGCTCGCCTAGGTCAAAGGCGGCGAGGGCGGATTTTATCTCCTCCGCGGAAATCTGGGTATAAACGGCCATAAGGGGCAGGATAGCGCAAACGCGCCCTGCCTGCAAAGCGGCGTGAAAGCCTCAGGGGCGCAGGGCAGGGGGCTTCGGGACCTTGGGTACCCCAAAGGCCGGTGGCTGCTGCGTAAACGGGAAATGGCGGCGCGTGCCATCCACAAGCCCGGTCGCGCCATGCGCCGTGATCGTGCGGCGCTCGAGATCGGCGAGGCCCTTCTCGATCACGCTGTAATGGCCGTCCGCATCGGTGAAATCGATCTCGATACGGTTGTCATAGGGGTTGCTCGACTGGATCTGCACTGCGGGCACTTCGGCATCGCCGGCGATCTGAATCGGGCTCGCGGCGTTCAGGTCCGCGAGTTCGTTCATGAGCTCCGCGATCGCCAGTTTCTTGGTATAGGGGTCGCAGTCGTAAACGGCATCGCCCGCGCTAAGCACGGCATCCTTAACCTGGTCAGCCCAGGCTTGGAAACCTTTTTGCCGGAGAATTTTTTCATCGTCATCAGGCAGGTTGAACGCAACCATATAGCCAAGGCCGTTCGTGATCGTCTTGCTCTCGACTTCGATCGTCAGGCAATACGTTTTGGTCATCTCTTCGCCTTTCTTGCTCAAGCGTCGCGGTGCCGGTTCTGTCTAACGAATATTCTTCCGAATGGCCGCCACTATATGGCGGCAAGTTTCAAAGGCAAGGGCTTATTTGAAAGAAGCGAAAATTTACCGGGGAACTTTGGTCAGGTGGCGAGGATGCGCGGAATTTTGAAAGTCACCGTTTCTTCAGCAACTACCGTCGTTTCCAGCGTCACGTCGAAAAGCTCGCGGGCCATTTCAATGACGCGCTGCACAAGAACTTCCGGCGCGGATGCGCCAGCCGTGACGCCGAGCACGCGGATATTTTTCAGTTCGTCCCAAGGCAGGTCTTCGGCGCGATCGGCAAGATATGCCTGCTTCGCGCCATATGCCCTCGCGACCTCGACAAGGCGGTTGGAATTTGATGAATTTTTCGAACCGATCACAATCACCGCATCCGCGCGCGGCGCGATATCCTTCACGGCCAACTGGCGGTTCGTCGTCGCGTAGCAGATATCTTCCTTCTTCGGCGCGGTCACCTGCGGGTAGCGTAGGCGCAGCGCGGCCACAATTTCCTGGGTATCGTCGATCGACAGGGTGGTCTGCGTGACATAGGCGATTCTGTCAGGGTGAATATCGAGCCGCGCGACATCCTCGACCGTTTCGATCAGCGTGACCGACCCCTCAGGCAGCTGTCCCATCGTGCCGATCACCTCCGGGTGACCGGCATGGCCGATCAGCAGGATATGGTGTCCCATCTTATTGTGCATTTCAGCCTCGCGATGCACCTTGCTCACGAGCGGGCAGGTAGCGTCGACGAAGATCATGTTACGCTTCTGCGCCTCTTCCGGCACGCGCTTGGGCACGCCATGGGCGGAGAATATAACCGGCGAGCCCTCCGGCACTTCGTCGAGCTCCTTGACGAAAATCGCCCCCTTGGCGCGCAGGTCTTCAAGGACATGCTTGTTATGGACGATTTCGTGGCGGACATAGACGGGCGCGCCGAATTTCTGCAGCGATTTCTCGACAATCTCGATCGCGCGGTCGACGCCGGCGCAAAATCCGCGCGGGCTCGCCAGCAAAATGGTGAGCGGCGGCTTTTCCATGCTACGGAATATAAGGTTGCCCGACCCTTGAGTCGAGCGGTTAAGCGCGTTAAGGTGTGCCGAAACCCGCCAAAGGAGCCGTGATGAAACGTTTTTTGCCTGCAATCTGCGCGCTTTTGCTGCTGGCCGGCTGCGGCATGTCCGACCGGATATCCCAATCGGTCTTCGGCGATAAACCGGCGCTTCCGGACTGCCCGGAAACCGGCATGCTGCCCGATTCCGGCGTCTTCCCGGTCTTCAAAGGCGATGGCGACGAGGTAAGCGCCACGGGCCGGGTGCTTGGCGTTTCCGGCACCTGCAGCGCCGAGCATCCGGGCGTCATCGATATGGAAATCAAGATCGGCTTCGGCGTGGCGAAAAACGACGCGGGTTTTGCGCCCAAGAAAATGGCGCTCCCCTATTTCATTGCCATCCTCTCGCCCGATGAGCAGGTGTTGCAACGCCAATCCTTCTCCACTAAAGTCGATTTCGATAATGCCGACAGCGCAGCCTCGGCGGAGGAACAT
>Ga0196981_1000603_pt1 | contig 10135 bp, 7 predicted proteins | sample S3_2013CmetaG_FD_155462 | JGI IMG/M metagenome (GOLD analysis project Ga0196981, IMG submission 155462) | Soil microbial communities from Anza Borrego desert, Southern California, United States - S3_20-13C | ecosystem: Environmental > Terrestrial > Soil > Desert | place: USA: California...
GCACGGCGCTGGCCGTCGAGCGCAGCGCCGCGGCTCTGGCCGGGCAGCGCTGGATCACCCGGGTCACGCTCATCCGGGCGCTGGGCGGCGGCTGGGATCTCCCGCCCGCGAAGTGAAGCGCATCCTGACTCTCAACCCGTCGACCCATGCCTATTCAGCCAGATCTCCGAGTCCTTGCATCCAAACCCGGCCGTCCCAATTCATCCAGACGCGCCAAAATGATCCGCGTCGGCGCCGCCGTCCTGGGCGCCGTCGGGAGCGTCGTTTCGCCCGGCTGCGGCCGCGGGAAGACGAAGGCGGCGGAAAACCCACCCCGGGTGGTGCGGGTGATCGAGGTCGGGGCCGCCAAGGACGGAGCGGCGGAGACGGCGCAATACACCGGCATCGTTCGGGCCCGCACGGAAAGCAGCCTGGGATTTCGCGTCCCGGGAAAGATCGCCGAGCGGCGGGTGAACGCGGGCGACGCGGTCCGGAAGGGCCAGCCGTTGCTGCAGCTCGATCCGGTGGATTACCAACTCGCCCTGCAATCCGCCCGCGCCGCGGTCGAAGCCGCCCGCGCCACCCACACCCAGGCCCGCCTGGAGCAGGAACGCGTCCGCGTGCTGGTGGAGAAGCGGGCCGAATCCCGCGATGCGTTGGAAAAGGTGGACGCGGCGGCCGAAAGCAGCGCGGCGCAGCTGCGCGCCGCCGAGGCCCACGCGAGCCAGATCGCGAATCAGGCGGGCTACACGACGCTGGTTGCGGACGCCGACGGGATCGTCATGACCACGCCAGCCGAGGCGGGGCAGGTGGTTTCCGCCGGCCAGACCGTGATCGTCCTGGCGCGGGACGGCCCGCGGGAGGCGGCCGTGGATATTCCGGAGGGCTCCCTGCAGGAAATTCGCCATCAGGCCGCCACCGCGCGCCTTTATCTCGACCCCGCGGTGACCGTTCGTGCGACCCTGCGGGAAGTCTCCGGCGTCGCGGATCCCGCCGCCCGCACCTACCTCGCCCGCTACGTGCTTGAAGGCGATCAGGGCCAATTCCCACTGGGCGCAACCGTGACCATTCGCGTCTCGCCGACGGGAGAATCCGCGCGGCCGCTGACCGAGATTCCCCTGGGAAGCCTGATCGATCGGGGCGACGGCGCCGCGGTATGGGTCGTCGATCCGCGGACGTCCGCGCTTCAGCGGCGGGCCGTCACCATCGCGAAACTCGGGGCCGAGACCGCGTTGATCAGCGCGGGCCTCCAGCACGGCGACGTCATCGTTTCCCTCGGTGCTCAACTCCTGAACTCCGGCGAGGTCGTGCGGATGGCCAGGCCGGCCCTGAAGGAGTCCCCATGAGCCGCTTCAATCTTTCGGCCCTGGCCGTCAAGGAGCAGGCCATCACCCTGTTTCTCCTGGTTGCGATCGCCGCGGCCGGCGTGCTGGCGTTCGGCAGGCTCGGTCGCGCCGAGGATCCCACCTTTGTGGTCAAGATCATGACGGTGACGGCGGTCTGGCCGGGAGCCACCGCCGAGGAGATGCAGGACCAGGTCGCGGATCGCCTGGAGAAACGGCTTCAGGAGCTCACGCACTACGACCGGACCGAAACCACGTCGCGGCCCGGCCTGATGACGATGAAGGTCTACCTGAAGGACAACACGCCGCCCGCCGAGGTCCCCGCCGAGTTCTACCAAGTCCGAAAAAAGCTCACCGACGAGGCGCTCCTCCTGCCTCGCGGCGTCCTCGGCCCCATCTTCAACGACGAATACTCCGACGTCTTCTTCTCCCTCTATGCGCTGAAGGCGGACGGCCTCCCGCACCGCGACTTGGTCCGGGACGCCGAGCGGCTGCGGCAGCGGCTGACACGCGTGCCGGGCGTGCAGAAGGTGAAGATACTGGGGGAGCAGGATCAGAAGGTGTTCGTGGAAATCTCGTATCAACGCCTCGCGACGCTGGGCCTGAGCGCCGAGGCCCTGTTCAGCGCCATCGCACGCCACAACGACGTCACGCCCTCCGGTTTCGTCGAGGCCGACGGTCCCCGCGTTCACCTTCGGGTCGACGGCGCCATCACGGACGTCGCGTCGGTCCGATCCATCCCGCTCGCCCTGCCCGGCCGGGACTTGACAGTCGGCGACATCGCGGAAGTCCGCCGGGGCTACGAGGACCCGCCCACCTACGTGATTCGCGAGGGCGGCCAACCCACCCTGGTCCTCGGCGTGGTGATGCACAGGCGCTACAACGGCCTCACCCTCGGCCGAGATCTCGCGGCGGAAGTCCGCCGCCTCGAGTCGGAGCTCCCCGTGGGCATTTCGCTCACGCAGATCTCCGACCAGGCGGCGGTCATCAACGCGGCGATCAACGAGTTCATGGTGAAGTTCTTCACGGCCCTGGGCGTGGTGATTCTCGTCAGCCTGCTGACCCTCGGCTTTCGCGTCGGGATGGTCGTGGCCGCCGCCGTTCCGCTCACGCTCGCCGCCGTTTTCCTCATCATGCTCGTGACGGGCCGCGACTTCGACCGCATCACGCTGGGCGCGCTCATCCTGTCGCTCGGCCTTCTGGTCGACGACGCGATCATCGCCATCGAGACGATGGTGGTCAAAATGGAGGAGGGCTGGGATCGCGTGAAAGCGGCGGGCTACGCCTGGACCTCGACGGCGGCGCCCATGCTCACGGGCACCCTGGTGACCGTCGTCGGCTTCCTGCCGGTCGGGTTCGCGCGCTCCACGGCCGGCGAATACGCCGGAAACATCTTCTGGATCGTCGCCTTTTCCCTCCTGGTGTCGTGGTTCGTGGCGGTGATCTTCACCCCCTACATGGGCGTGAAGCTCCTGCCGGACATCCGGGCCCAGGCGAACGAGGCCCACTCGATCTACGGCACCAGGAACTACAATCGGTTTCGCCGCCTCATCCGGCTTTGCGTGGACCACAAATGGGTGACCCTCGCGTGCACCGCCGGGCTCTTCGCCGCATCGGTGGCCGGGATGGCGATCGTGAAGAAGCAATTCTTCCCGAACTCGGACCGGACGGAGCTGACGCTCGAGATCAATCTTCCCGCCGGCTCGGCCTTCTCCACCACCGAGCGGACCGTCCGTCGCATCGAGCAGGCGATGATCGCGCTGCCGGAGGCGACGCACGTGACGAGCTACATCGGGCAGGGCGCGCCGCGCTTTTTCTTTTCCTTGAATTCGGAGCTGCCCAATCCCGCCTTCGCCCAGGTGGTCATCCAGACCGGGAATCCGAAGCAGCGCGACATCCTCAAAAACAAGATTCGTGCCCTGGCGGCCGAGGGACGCTTTCCGGAGGCGCGCGTCCGCGTCACGCAATTCCTCTTCGGACCCCCCGTGCCCTATCCGGTGCTCTTCCGCGTGACCGGTGAGGACCTTGGTGAAATCCGCCGCATCGCCGAGGACGTGCGGCAGGTCATGGAGAAGAACCCGAACCTCCGGGACGTGCACCTGGACTGGGGGGACAGGACGCCCGTGCTGCACCTGGCCTTCGATCACGAGCGCCTGCAGCTCCTCGGACTGAACCCGCAGAGCGCCGCGCTCCAGCTTCAGGCGGCGCTCCGGGGCGCGACCGTGTCCCAGGTGCGCAGCGGCGACCGAACCGTCGACGTCCAGGTGAGGAGTCCGAAACTCGAGCGGGACGGGCTCGACGCGATCGGTGACGTCGCCGTCCGCAATGACCAGGGGCGCTCGATTCCCGTCCGGCAGATTGCCCGCATCGAAACCCGGATGGAGGACGCCGTGTTGAAGCGCTACAACCGGGAGCTGTATATCGCGGTCCAGGGCGACATCATCGACGGGGTTCAGCCGCCCGATGTCTCCGCGGAAGTGCTGCCTCAGCTGGCGGCGATCAAGGCCGCGCTGCCCGCGGGTTATCGGATCGACACCGGCGGCTCGGTCGAGGAAAGCGCGAAAGCCAACAAGGCCCTCGCGCTGCTGTTCCCGGTCATGATCCTCGCCACCCTGGCTCTGATCATGTTTCAGGTGCGCTCGTTCTCGGCCATGCTCATGGTTTTCGCCACCGGGCCGCTGGGATTGGTGGGGGCGGTGCCGACGCTGATCCTTTTCGACCAGCCTTTCGGCTTCAATGCGATCCTCGGCCTCATCGGGCTTTCCGGCATCTTGATTCGAAACACGCTCATCCTGGTCGATCAGATCCACCACGACCAGGCGGCGGGACTTTCCGACTATGAGGCGATCGTCGAATCCACCGTGCGCCGCGCCCGTCCGGTCGTGCTCACCGCCGTCGCGGCGATGCTGGCCTTCATCCCGCTCACGCAATCGTCATTCTGGGGCGCCTTGGCCTACGTGCTGATTGGCGGCGTCGGAGCCGGCACCGCCCTCACCCTGCTGTTCCTTCCCGCCCTCTACGCGATCTGGTTCAAGGTTCAAAGGTCCGCCCGCCAGGAACGTCGCGAGATCACCCCGGCCCCGGTTTCGCCGTGATCGGGCGAACGAACGCGCACGGCGGAGGTGCCGGACCGTGATCGACCACGACTCGCCTTCCGCCCGCGCGCTCCTTGGCATCGCCGAGGGGCGCGCCGGCATCAACGCCGCGTGCTGCCGGGTCGTCTTTCGCCGCCTGGGCGCAGCCGCGCGGCTCCGCCGTTCGCTCCAGCGCATGCTTTCCTCCCATGCGCTGACCGAGCTCCAGTTCGCGATCCTCGTCGTCCTGCACAGAAACGAGCCGGAGCCGACACCCATGGCCGCCCTGGCCGAGGACACCGGGGTTTCGCGTTCCGCCGTGACGGACGCGCTCGACGACCTCGAAGCCCGCCGCCTCGCCCACCGGGCGCGCGACCGCGGCGACCGGCGGGTCCTGCAGGTGCGGGTGACCCCCCTGGGAGCCGCGATGGCCGATCAGGCGATCAACGATTATCTTGGGACCGTCGCGCGAGCGGCGGCGCCGACGGTTCGCAACCTTCCGGCCCGCTCCGCGCCGGGCTCCCAGGGCGGGCCCGGCGGTCCGCCGGCGATGGTTGCACCGTAAGATCGACACCGTCGCCGCCGGCCCAATCTTCCGACCATGCTCAGAACCGGCATCCTCAACCCCCGCCTCCTCGACCTGCTCGCCCGGGTGCGGCACACCAACACGCTCGTGATCGCCGACCGCGGGTTTCCGTCGTGGCCGGGGCCGGAGACGGTGGACCTGAGCCTGGTCGACGACGTGCCGACGGTGCTGCAGGTGCTGGCGGCGGTGCGCGGCAATTTCGTCGTCGGGAAGGCCTGGATGGCGGAGGAGTTCGCGCAGGTGAACACCGCGCCGGTGAAAAAGCGCTTCGAGGCCGCGTTGCGCGGCGTGCCGGTGACGTTCGAGCCCCACGGGCAGTTCAAGCGGCGGGTGCCCGGCGCGACCGGCCTCATCCGGACCGGCGACACGGTGCCGTACGCGAACCTGATCCTGGAGAGCGCGTAGCGCGGAAGCCGCCGCGTCTTCCCGGAGCCGCTAGGGCATCTTGGCGGGGTCCGAGTGATTTCCCTCAATCGCGACCCGGGTGTGCCGAAGGCGTGAGCATGGCTACACCCAAACCCTTGTCGGGCGCCGTTCGCTTCGGCGCGCTCCTCCTCCTGCTTTTGGCCGGCCCCTCGGCGCCGGCCGCCGTCTCCGTCGGTCCGTCGGACTCCGTCCAGGTCGGCGGCTTTTTCAGCCAGGGCTACCTGGTCAATGACGGGCCCAACAACTACCTCGGCGAGACCAGCGACGGCACCGCGGACTTCCGCGAGTACGCCGTCAGCGCGTCCTGGGCCAAGGGCAAGTGGCGCATCGGCGCCCAGGGCTTCGGCCAGAAGCTCGGCCTGTACGGCGGCGACGAGGCGAAGCTCGACTGGGCGGTCGTCGATTACCAGCACGCGCAGTGGCTGGGCGTGCGCGCCGGCCGCGTGAAGAGCCCGCGCGGGCTGTACAACGAGGCGCTCGACGTCGACGCCGTCCGCCCGTTCGTGCTGCTCCCGCAGAGCGTGTACGACGCGCGCCTGCGCGACTTCAACGCCGCGTTCAACGGCGGCATGCTCTACGGCAACATCGGCCTCGGCCGCGCCGGCACCGTCGACTACCGGGCGTTCTACGGCGAGATCCCGATGTCGATCGAGTCGGGCGCGAGCGACTACTTCAACAATGACATCCCGTTCCCGAACGTCGCCATCGGCATGGACTCGGCGCACGGCGGCACCGTGTTCTGGAACACCCCGGCCACGGGGCTCCGCGTGGGCTATTCGTACAGCGGCTTCCGGGACTTCACCGCCCTGCGCGTCGTCGTGGTGCCCGGCTTCAGCGCCACCCTCTACAAGTCCGCGCCGACGTACCACCGGCACCTCGCCTCCGTCGAGTACACGACCGGCGACTGGACCTTCGCCGCCGAGGCCGGGATCGAGAAGGCCACCTACGACATCGGCATCCCGGGCCTCCCGCCCACCAACCGGCTCGATTTCGAGGCCGACTATTTCTACGTGTCCGCCGCCCGGCGCATGAAGTCGTGGCTCGAGCTCGGGGCCTACGTGAGCTACTCGCACGAGCGCAGCACCCTGCGCACGAGCGCGGCGGTCACCATCCCCTCGCTGGTGCAGGCCGACTACGCGCTGAGCGCCCGCTTCGACGTCAACGAGAATGTCCTGTTCAAGGTCGAGGCCCACTACATGGACGGCTCCGGCAAGCTGTTCGACACGCCGCGCGCGCGGCAGCCGGTCGCGGGCCGCGACAACTCGTGGCTCCTCTTCGCCGCCAAGACCACCCTCTCGTTCTAACCCGAGGCGCCCCCATGAAAAACCTGCTCACCCGCCTCTCCGCCGCGCTGCTCCTCGCGCTCTCCGCCGCCCAGGCCGAGCCGGTGCTCGCCGGCAACCCGGCCTTCGCCGGCCAGACCCTCAGCGGCGACGACATCAAGGCCGTGCTCCTCGGCAAGAAAGTGACCATCGGCGACACCCGCGTCGTGCTGATGGTCGCCAAGGCCGGGGACCACCAGGAGGCCTTCCTCAAGCAGCACGTCGGCATGACCACGAGCCAGTTCAACAACCACTGGCGGCGGCTGTTCATGACCGGCGGCGGCTCGGCGCCCAAGGTGGTCGACACCGAGGACGCCGCGCGCCAGCTCGCGGCGGAAACGCCGGGCGCGGTCGCCGTCGTCGACGCCGCCAAGGCCGGCGGCCTCGCCGTCCTCGGCAAGTAACCCTCGCCCCCGGGCGCCGCGGCCGGCCCTCCCCCCGGCCGCCGGCGCCTTCCAACCATGAGCGCATCCCGCATGCTTTCCAGCCGGCTCACGGTGAAGACCGCGTTCCTCGCGATCACCCTGAGCTTCATCTTCCTCGCAGGCCTCATCGCCACCCTCGGCGGCCTGACGTACCGGCTCACGCGCAACGGCACGGCCCGCAGCGCCGAGCTGAGCGGCCGGCTGCTGCCGGCGCTGCAGGACCTCGCCAAGCTCGAGGGCTCCGTCCTGCGCTACCACCTCGCGAACCTCGAGTTCGTCACCGCCCGGGACGAGGAGACTCAGGCCCGGAACCTCGCCACCGCGCGCACCCAGCGCCAGCAGATCGACCAGTTCGCCACCGCGCTGGACGGCCGGCTCGACTCGGCCGACGCCCGCACGCGGCAGTCCGCCTTCGGCGGCGCGCTGAAGGACTACGACGCCGCCGTCGCGCGCCTGCAGGCGGCGCTCAAGGACAACAACTTCGAGGAGGCGATGAAGATCCTCGACGGCGACGTGGCCCGCCACAACGCCGCCATGGCCGCGGCCCTGGGCGAGCTCAGCCGCTTCGTCTTCGACCTCTCCAACCGCAACGGCCACGAGACGCAGGGCATCCTCGAGAGCAACCTGTCCACCACCCTCCGGCTCGCCGCCGTCATCGCCGGCCTCGCCCTGCTCGGCACCGGCTTCGTCCAGTGGCTGTCGTGGCGGATCCGCCGGCCGCTCGAGGACGCGGCCGGCCGCCTCCACGCCTTCGTCGGCCAGACCACCGGGGCGGCCCGCCAGATCGCGGGCTCGAGCCAGGCGCTCGCGTCCGGCGCGAGCGAGCAGGCGGCGTCCCTCGAGGAGACCAGCGCGTCGCTCGAGGAGATGGCGGGGATGACGAAGCGCAACGCCGAGGCCGCGCAGCATGCCAAGGGCCTCGCCGGCCACGCCCGCAGCGCGGTCGAGAACGGCGCCGCCGGCATGCAGCGCATGACGAGCGCGATGGACGGCATCAAGGCCTCCAGCGGCGAGATCGCGAAGATCATCAAGACGATCGACGAGATCGCCTTCCAGACCAACATCCTGGCCCTGAACGCCGCGGTCGAGGCCGCGCGCGCCGGCGAGGCCGGCGCCGGCTTCGCCGTGGTCGCCGAGGAGGTGCGCGCGCTCGCGCAGCGCTCCGCCAGCGCCGCGCGCGAGACCGCGGAGAAGATCGAGGCCGCGCTCGCCAAGAGCGACGAGGGCGCCCGGACGAGCTCCGACGTCTCCGCGATGCTCGACCAGATCGTCGAGCAGGTGCGGAAGATGGACACGCTTGTCGCGGAGATCGCCACGGCCTCCGCCGAGCAGTCGCAGGGCATCGAGCAGGTGAACCGCGCCGTCTCGCAAATGGACAAGGTCACGCAGGCCAACGCCGCCGCCGCCGAGCAGTCCTCCGCCGCCGCGCAGGAGCTGACCGCGCAATCGTCCGAGCTCGAGGAGCTCGTCGAGGGGCTGCGCCGGCTCGTCGGGGCCCGCGCGTCCGGCCCCGCCGCAAGATCCGCCGAGAAGCCCGCCGCGCCCGCGTCCGCCTACCACCTGGTGCGGCCGGTCGCGCCGCGCGCCGAGGCGGTCGAGGCGGGCTCGGCCTCCTGACCGGCCGGCGATCCGGGCGCGGTCCCGCTCGCCGGGCGGCTACACGAAGCTGTAGTCGTACGGCTTGCGCATCTTGCGCTTGAGGTAGCGGTTGGCCTCGCGTGCGTCGGGGCCGGTGAATTTCTCCGCCCGGTAATCCCAGGTGAGCCCCTTGCCTGTGCGGAGCGAAATCGCCCCGAGGTGGCACATCGTCGCCGAGCGGTGGCCGGTCTCGACGTCGCAGATCGGGTCCTGCCGCGAGCGGACGCAGTCCATGAAATTCCCCATGTGGTCCTTGCTCACGTACAGCCGCTCGGCGTTCTCGGGCAGCGGCGCGCGCAGGATCTCGGGGTCGCTGGCCTTGATCTCGTTGCGGTTGACCCAGATCCACCCGTCCGTGCCTTCGAACCGGATGCCGTTGCGCTGGCCGTCCTCCTTGAGCTTCGCGCCGTAGATCGAGTCGTCCTTCGTCGTGCGGATGTTCAGGCCGACGCCGTTCTCGTACGTGTAGCGCACCTCGTATTCGGGAATCGCGTCGTAGCCGCCGGGCACCGGCTCGGCCCAGCGGGTGGACTCGACCCGGGTCGGCGCGATCAGCCCGACCGCCCAGTAGGCGATGTCGTTATGGTGCGCGCCCCAGTCGGTCATCGTGCCGCCCGAGTAGTCGTACCAGAACCGGAAGTTGGCGTGGCACCGCTCCTTCACGTACGGGACCTTCGGGGCCTGCCCGAGCCAGTAGTCCCAGTCGAGTCCGCTGGGGGCCGCGGAGGCCGCGAACGGGCCGTCGCGGAGGCCCGCAGGCAGCCAGACGGTGGCGCTCTTCAGCCGGCCGAGCCGGCCGTTCCGCACGAGCTCGCAGGCCATGCGGAATCGCTGCGAGCTGCGCTGCTGCGTGCCCGTCTGAAGGACGGCCTTGGCCTTGCGCACCGCGTCGACGACGTGCCGGCCCTCGTCGACCGTCAGCGTCAGCGGCTTCTCGGCGTAGATGTCCTTCCCCGCCCGGGCCGCGCCGATGTTGATCAGCGTGTGCCAGTGGTCGGGCGTCGCGTTGATCACCACGTGGACGTCGGGGCGCTCGAGCACCTTCCGGAAATCGCGGTATTTGGCCGGGACCTTGCCGTCGACCGTGAACTTCTCGGCCGCCTCGGCGGCGTGGGCCTCGTCGACATCGCACACCGCGACAATGTCCCCGAAATTGGCCGCGTTCGTGGCGTCGCCCTTGCCCATGCCGCCGCAGCCGATGAGCGCGATGCCGGGGCGGTCATTGGGCGACAGCTTCCTTGCCGGGGAAGCGGCGAAGAGCATCTGCCGCTCGATGAACCAGGAAGGCAGCCCGGTGGCCGCCGCGATGAGGGCGACCTGCCGGATGAAACGACGGCGGGGA
>Ga0196981_1000604_pt1 | contig 10125 bp, 9 predicted proteins | sample S3_2013CmetaG_FD_155462 | JGI IMG/M metagenome (GOLD analysis project Ga0196981, IMG submission 155462) | Soil microbial communities from Anza Borrego desert, Southern California, United States - S3_20-13C | ecosystem: Environmental > Terrestrial > Soil > Desert | place: USA: California...
AGGAACAGGAAATTTATCGTTATAGAATTGTTCCAATTGTTTCCGCTTCTTATTCTGCATTATAGGGAATGCGATTTCATGATATAGCATTGGATGGATAAAGCTTAGTACTAACGGATTGTATTTGAGCAGATAATCTACACCCAAGCTTAGATCAAAACCTTTCCCTTCTAAATATCCTGCAGCAAAGCCAGAGCTTAGGGCATACACATCACGAACGCGTATCTTCATAATATTAGTATATATTGCAGTATTATAAATCTTTCTATATGACGTCATTTTATAGTAATAACAATACATTTACAAACCTTTATAAACAACCTATCACTCCTAGTAATATAATAAAGAATTGCTAGGAGAGCATAAGTCATTCTAAAAAAACTTAATGACGCTTGCTCACAAATGTGGCATCGTCGATCAGGATTCGTCTCGTGCGAATCATTCGATGTTTACTTATATCATACAAAAATTGTTGTGATATTTTGATGCTTTACAGCATCATGTTTAGTGATTCTTTAGGAGAATAAAATGAAATTTGAAGAATTAAGTCTAAAGCCTGAAATATTAAAAGCTTTAGTAGAGTTAGGATATTCAGAAGCAACTGAAATACAGTCTAAATGCATCCCTATTGTATTAAGCGGCAAAGATATTGTCGGACAATCACAGACAGGATCAGGAAAGACTGCAGCATTCGGAGTGCCGATGCTTAATGTTTTGACGCCAGGAAAAGGAATCCAGGCAATTGTACTGACTCCTACAAGAGAACTTGCAGTACAGGTTTTTGACAATATCAGAAGCATGGGAAAATATACTGGCCTAAAGATGGCATGTGTTTACGGCGGAGTAAGTTTAGAGCCTCAGACAGATGCTCTTAGAAGAGCAGACATCGTAATAGGAACTCCAGGAAGAGTAATAGATCACTTAGATAGAAGATCAATGAATCTAACAAATGTAAAATATTTCGTTCTTGATGAAGCAGACAGGATGCTTGAAATGGGATTTGTCGACGATGTAGTTACTATCTTAAAGCATACGCCAAAAGATCGGCAGTCATTAATGTTTAGCGCAACAATGCCTAGCCAAATTCGAGCAATCATACAAAGATATTTCAATAATCCAGTTCCTATCAAGGGACAGGCTCAAGTAGATACAAAATTATTGAAGCAAGTTTACTACAACGTAAAGCCTGAGGAGAAATTCTCATTGCTATTATACTTCCTGAAAAAACATCAGGGAATATCAGTAGTATTCTGCGCAACAAGAGAAGAATCTGACGCAGTAGCTGCAAATCTTGAACGCGAAGGAGTAAATGTAATGGCAATCCACGGAGGCCTTACCCAGAACAAGAGACTTCAGGTTGTAGAAATGTTGAAATCAAAGAAGATTACAACTATTGTTGCAACAGATGTTGCTGCAAGAGGTCTTGACATCAAGGATGTTTCTCACGTATACAATTACGACGTTCCAAAGAGCGCTGAAGACTATACCCATAGAATCGGAAGAACTGCAAGAGCAGGAGAGAGCGGAGACGCAATAACTCTTCTAACTCACAAGGACTTCGACAACTTCGACAGAGTATTAAGAGACAGAAGCCTGAAGATAACTAAAGAGCAAATCCCAGCAGATATGCCAATGGTAAGATTCGACAGAGGAATGGCTCGAAGATCATTTGGCGGACATCAAGGAAGAAACTTCACAAATCGTGGAGGAAGGCCTCAGGGCGGAAGGGGAAGATTCGGTGGCGGACGAGGCGGCGGAAGCAGCAGATCAGGTGGTGGCGGATATAACGGCCACAGGGATTCTGAAGGCGGAAGTTCTGAAAGAAGAAGCGAAGGAAGATCCGAAGGCGGCGAAGGAAGATCGCATGGCGGAGGACATCCACCACGAAGAGGATTCAGCGGCCATAATAGAAGATAATCTTCTGATTTTTTTTATTATTATCATTATTTTTTAATTTCTATAAAAATTTATAAATAAGCTCCATCAGGAATAGTTTGTGGATGTGTTAGAAGAATTAATAAAAAGAGATCCTCATTTCTCTGAATACCGTCATTTAAGAAATTATGTCTTGTTCCGACCATCATGCATTAATTCTAAGGGAGAAAATATCGAAATAAAGATGTATAAAGATATTATTAAATCATATATTAAGACTTATGAAACATTGTCCGACATATACCTCAACACAGAATATCCAAACTATAAAGAAATAATACAATCAAATACTGAAGAAGTTATTTTTAGTTCAAAAAGACTTGATGGCATAAAAATAGAACTTTCATGCAAATCAAATCATTTGCAGTTATATTTATGGGCAGAGCCGCGACCTTATTTAGAATATCAAGATAATCCAATTCTAGGAAGAATCTTGGGGGTTACGCATCCTCCTCCTGATGATTCATTCTTTGCAATAGCCACAATAAGAGATAAAGAAATAGATGAATATGAAGCTCCGAGAACATTTTTTATCCATAAAATAAATTTAACCCAACACGGAGTAATAATATCTGATGCTTTAGTAAAAGTTCCTGATATGATTAATGAATCAATTGATGGACGCCTAAATAATACTATGGTTCCTTTTCTGAATAGTACAATTATTCATAAAAACCGATAATAATTATAATATTCTATAAAACTTTATAAATTCTTCATACCAGTGATTCATTGTGGGTAGCTTAGATAAACTTCTAGAGGATCCAAAATATAAAGAATACAAACTTCTAAAGAATTATGTATTATATAGAGATTCAGGATATAGTAAATACGGAGAATTAAAACAAGTGAAAATATATCCTGAAACAATAGAACAATACATCAAGGCATACGAATTTCTCTCAGGCGAAAATTTAAGAGCCAGGTACATTAATCAGAGAAAAATAATCAATACAAGAAAAGAGAAAGTGACTTTCAGCTCGAAAAGATCCGACGGCATAAAAGTAAGTTTATTCTGCCATGCTGAAGCAATGGAACTTTTGCTTACAGCAAAAAATGATGATACAGATAAATCATTATATAGTATAAGCACGATAATAGGAGAATATAATGCTCCTAATACATATGCCGTGCTCTATACCGCGTTGACACGCGCAGGGATTAAAATAGAATGTGAATCTCTAAAAATACCTACGATAATTAAGGAAAAGATAGTAGATCATAAATACGGAAGGATAGGAATTGGCTTGTTCCCGAAGATTTCCGATCAATAATTCTATGCGCCATAAACCTTATAAACCCAAATTCTATCCTAATATTGGATATAAATGGTGTTAGACAAGCTTGGAGACAGCCTCAGGGGCACACTCGAAAAAATCAAGAATTCTCTCTTTGTAGATGAAAAACTGATCAATGAACTTGTCAGAGACATCCAGCGTTCTCTTCTTCAATCCGATGTGAATGTAAAACTAGTTTTTGAGCTTACAAAAAACATCAAGGAAAGAGCATTAAAAGATGAAATCCCCAAGAACTTATCAAAGAAAGATTATCTTGTGAAAGTTGTTTATGAAGAACTGGTAAAATTCTTAGGCGGCGAAGGCGCAAAAATAAACATCACAAAAAAACCTTATTATATAATGCTTGTCGGCCTTTTCGGTTCTGGAAAAACAACAACTTCCGGAAAGCTTGCAAAATATTATCAGAAGAGAGGATACAAGGTCGGTTTAATCAGTACAGATACTTGGAGGCCTGCAGCATACGAACAATTAAAACAATTATCAGATAAAATAGGCGTTGATTTCTTTGGAATTAAAGGAGAGAAAAATCCAGTAAAAATATTTGCAACATACGAGCAGGAACTTAAGAAATACGATATTGTAATAATTGATACCGCAGGAAGAGATGCTCTTAATGATGAATTAATCAAAGAATTAAACGATATAAGATCAATTGTCAAAGCAGATGAAAACTTACTCGTAATAAGCGCAGACATCGGCCAGACTGCAGAAAAACAAGCAAAGACATTCAACGAGACTTGCGGCGTTACTGGTGTAATAATTACAAAGCTTGACGGTACTGCAAAAGGAGGCGGAGCATTAAGCGCGTGCGCAATCACAAAGGCTCCAGTCAAGTTCATAGGTATCGGAGAGAAAGCTGACGCCCTTGAAGAGTTCAAGCCTGAAAACTTCGTCGGAAGAATCCTTGGAATGGGAGACTTAGAAGCGCTCTTAGAGAAAGTCAACGAAGTAATAAGCGAAGATGAAGCAAAAGACTTAGGAAAGAAATTCCTTAAAGGAGAATTCAATTTAATCGATTTATACGAGCAAATGCAGGCAATGAAGAAAATGGGTCCGCTCACAAAAGTCATGGAATTAATCCCTGGAATGTCAGGCGCAAAGATTCCAAAAGAAGTCCTTGAAAATCAAGAAGTCAAGCTCGATAAATGGAAGTATGCAATGCAATCAATGACCCGGGCAGAACTAGAAGATCCTGACATCATCGACGGCTCAAGAGTAGAAAGAATCGCTAAAGGCTCAGGCCTTTCAACAGGCGATATCAGAGAACTAACAAAGCAATACAAGCAATCAAAGAAATTAATGAAGATGATGAAAGGCAACGACAAGAACATGGAAAAAATGATGAAATCCATGCAAGGCGGACAAGTTAAATTCTAAATTAATTGAGAAAGTAATTAGAAATATTTATTCTTTTTTATTCCTAAAACTCTTTGAGATATTTGTCGACCAGAATGTCGGCAATGGATTTGTTACAAAGCCTGTGAAAGAATCTGAATAGACGTAAGTTAGGCCTTTGACATTCTTGTATTTCTTGAAATCTTCTAGGGCTTCTTCATATATTTCTTTTATTTTCTTTCTCTCGAAATCTAGCTGAAGAAGTGAAGATGGCTTCAATACTAAATAATCAGCCTGCCTGATTGCATTTATCTCAAGATTTGATGAATTCTGCGAAATGAACATGATGCTCAAGTCTTTGTGCCTTGCGACAAGTAGAAGCTTGCTCAATAGCTGGTTTGCATCAGAGAAGCCCTGTCTTGAATTAAACAATATTCCTCCTTCATCGATTAATACATAAGAACCGTCAGCGATGTCTTCTAGTGTTTCAGCGACATGTATCCATGCTGGAAGCTCGTTAGTCTTAAATCCCATGGCGTAGATTTTTCTTGTGTTTAATGCATGAAGATTTTCAAGAAGCTTCAATCCAAAGGCGCTCTTTCCCGACCCTCTTGCGCCAAGTATTATTCCGATTGTGCTGTCTTTTTTAGATAAAGTGTTTTCAAAATTCTTGAATGAACCGCTGTTTTGCTTGATTGTCTTGAACTCTACGTAATGTTCAATCCTGTCAGGATTGTTGTCTCTTTTTTTCTCAGTGTTTATCTTTCTTCTTTCGGAAATCTTCTTGACAATCCAGTCAATCCCCTTGAAAACATAGAGAATAATATAGAATACAGCTTTGAACGGAAATGAAATTATTATCCATAATACTTTGAAGAAAATCTTCCAATCAGATTCTTTCTTATCCGATTTTTCAGATGATTTTTTTGATTCGTGTTTTTTCTTTGCCATTTTATAGATTAATCATCATCCCATTGCTTCCAGGATTGAACATTCTTGTGCCATTAATAGTTTCGTCTGCCCCTGCAGTCTCATGTATGTGTCCTGAAACGGCAAGCATCGGTTTATAATTTATTATGAATTCTTTGATATCTTTATTTCCTACATGCTGGCCGTATTTATTGTCAACTTTTGTCTCGAATGGAGGAGCATGAGTCAGCAAAATTAATCTATATGATTTTCCATCTTTCTTGCAGATATTTGGAAACTCTTGCATGAAAATATCTGCATTTCTCCTAAAATTAGAATCTCTTTGGCTAAAGCCTCCGCCGCCATAGCCGTAAAATATCAAGTCATTGTATATATAGTAGGAATTATGTATAAAATGAATATTGCTGAATTTTTGGCAATCTTGTCCCAAAGATTCGCTTTCATGGTTTCCATGAATCAAGATCAATGGTTTATTGAATGAATTTAGCTTGTTTAACACTTCATGAAGTTCCATCTCAAAATTAGTTATATCTCCGCAGCATACGAGTAAGTCAGCATCTTTTGCTTTCTCTCCGATCCTATCTAGTGAGCGGAGGCCATGTGTATCTACAAAGAACAATACCTTCATTCTTTATTTATAGCAAGGGTGTTTTTAAAGTTTCCTCTATCGTTAAATATTTAAACATTCTAAAAACTCTTCATATACAATGGATTTCAAGCATAAGGTCAGCAAAGTGGAAAGTTCTCCTAAATTCTCCTCATTCATAAAGTCCAATCCTCATTATTATTTAGTGCATATTTTCAGCGTCAAGGATGAAAACCCAAATACTGTCTGGCAAGTAGGATATTATAGCAAAGACACAGATAAGATAATCGTCTTTGAAGACAATGACGCGCTTGCAGAAATAATTGTCCATGAACCTGAAGAGGCTCTCAAAGAAGAAAATTACATCAAGCAGCTTGAGCTTGATTCTTTAGTAGTCTCCCTTTCAGAAGCAATAAACATTTGCCAGGAAACAATCAAGCAAAATTATCCAAAAGAAATTCCAAGCAAACACATATTCTTGCTTCAGAATTTACCTGAATTTGGCCAAGTATGGAATATAACAATAGTAACTCTTGCTTTCAGCGTAATAAATGTCAAGATTGATGCTCAAAGCGGAAACATATTGAAGCATACAAGAGAAAACTTGATGAACTGGCGAAGCTAAATAAGCAAATCAATCACAACCGATCGATAATTACATTTTCTGCATCAAAAAGAAATAATTTATAAATAATTTCTTCCCAACGTCACTTCAGGGGATATATTGCATATTAATAAAAACTTAATTATCATTATACTAGCAGTACTTCTAGTTTCATCTATTGCCGTTAATTTTTTCATAGAAAAACATTATGAAAATAAGTACAAGCCAAAATTCTCCCTTATATCTCCAGAAATCGCATGGCTTGAGCTTGGCGACTTCATGGAAGTGCAAAAGCAATATTCGATTGAATATCAAGGCCTTAAGACAGAAATGCTTGCAATAACAGAAAATCCTACAGTTGATGGGACTTACGGCGTATATTTCGAAGATCTTAATACTGGAGCCTGGATTGGATTAAATGAGAAAGATGAATTTGTGCCTGCAAGCCTCTTAAAAGTTCCTATGATGGTTGCTGTCCTCAAGAAAGTTGAAAGCGGAGATATAAAACTGGAAGATAAAGTAATAATACAAGCGGATGATCTTAACACTAATTCTGGAACTCTATGGATGAAAGGCGGCGGATATGAAATTACATTAAAAGAGCTTCTTGTATATATGATAAAAGAATCAGATAATACTGCAGTGCTTACTCTTCACAGATACTTCCTCACTGATGAAGATATACTTGAAGCAAAGCTTGCAATGGGCCTTCCGATGGGCAATCACGAAACATATGATTCAATCGGGCCAAAACATTATAGCAATATATTAAGATCACTTTATTACTCAGCATATCTGAGAAGGACATTATCCGAGCTAGGCCTGTCAATAATGTCTGAAACCGATTATAATGCGCAAATACCAGCCGGAGTTCCGGATCATATACCAATATCACATAAGATAGGATTTTATTATGGCACTGATGGTTCAGCCGGATATCATGATTGCGGAATAATATATTATCCCAATAAGCCTTACATATTATGCGTGATGAGCAAGGGAACTGATAAAGAAGAAGCAGACTTTGTAATCTCGAGAATTTCCCAAGTAACATACGAATATGTTGATAAACATTTCAATGATTAAATTCTAAAATATTTAAGCAATAAAACGTTCTTCTTCACAAATTATACATAAAAATTTATTCATCACTATAAAATAAATTAAACTTTTCCCTGATGTGTATGATGTAAACTATAATTTACAAAACCATCTTTCCCGTGTCTATGTTGCCACACAATAGTCTTTATAAATAAGTTAAACTAGAAATAAATTAAGAAAAAAATAAGAAATGCATAGACGATAAGAATGTTGGAAAATCCGGCATTGGAAACTTATTGCAAAATGTTTGGTGGTGAGTGAAATGGGAAAGATAAGTTACGAAGCAAAGATCAACAGTAAGTCTTTAGACACATTCTTGGTTACAGATACAGAAAACACAGAATAATTTCTAAAATATTTTTTATTTTATTCAATTAAATCTAAATTATCATTTTGAAAAGAAAAAGTTAAACAAAAAAATTACTTTGATTCTCTTTTATCAAGAATTTTCTCAAGTCGTGATTGCATTTTCTTCCGGATTACTTCTTTAGTTTTATAAATATCAAAGCGATATATTTTTGGAGGTTTTGAATCATTTGCGCCGCAACCCCACTTATATAGATCTTCTATGAAGTTTCCAGCATATCGTTCGTTAATCAAAAGCTGAAGAGGAATATTATTTTCAAAATCATCAGTAATTCTCTTGCCAGTTCGCGCTTCTTTAAGTTTTATATATTCGTCTTTATCCCAACCCTTTGGCCCACAGACTATAAACAAGTCAGTCGGAGGGTTTTCAAAAGCCTTTTGATTGCCCGGGAATCCGTAAAAATCTGCATGCTTTATTCCATTAGGATTCGCATCTTTATCATGAATCTGGTAGCATCCAGCCTCTTCTGATCTGCTTCGAACAATTATTTTCCCTGCATCCCTCAAAGGTCCTCTAAATCTCAAGAATTCATCCTCTCTTATTGCCTGCAAGGCCATTGCTGCAGCATAAGGATTGGCATTCGATCCGAACTTAGTTCTGTATAATTCTATTGTTCTAACAACCTGTCCTGCGCCTCTATAAGTTGGCTCTTCCATTATCCACGCATCAGCGCTATTCGGATCGATATATTCTGTAATCCTTTTTCCAGTTTCTTTATCGCAATCTATCTTTGAGTCAACCATCGAGCCAATATGTAATTTATTATATCCTATTCCTGCAAGCATTTTAGTCATTTCGACAGCTAATTTTTCATAATGAGAATTATGAACCTTATTTCTGAATTCTTCAAGGGAAGAAAAATCTTTATTCCAATCCTTAAACTTTTCCGCATGGAATAATGCATCAAATTCAGTTCCGCGAATATCTCTGACAACAAGATTCTTATCGTTCTTAAGATAAGGAATAATATCATGATCTATCTGCGTGCTTGTTCCGGAAAAATCCGGACCTGAGACAACCAAGTCAACATATTTACCATTCACCATTCTAACCACCCACTAATTCCTGAGATAAAAAATAATATTAAAAAAATAATTTAGCTTCTATCCAAAAACTGATCCCTGTTTGAAGCATCAGGCCTGTTTCCAGGAGGCATCATTCTTTTGTATACTGGATCGTGTTCGCTGATAAGTTTTGCCGCATCGTATGCCATTTGCCTGTAATTAATAAGGCCGCCATTTCTGACTCTCAGATGAGTCATATAATGTGCTTGCTTAATATTTCCATGCATAATTATGTCTGAATTGTGTCCGAGCGGCAGGGTGTTCATCATGAAAGTATAATCTATGTCTTTGCCGTACTCTTTCTCTATCTCTGTCTTGAAATCTACTAATTTCGAATAATATTTATCAAATCCTTCACATATCATGTCTTTAAGGTGCTTGAATTCCGGAACATCAGTAACATACGAGCACAGTCCGTAGCCCTTATTTAATATAGCATCAAACATGTAGCTGTTTATTTCAGGGCCATTGAACAACGGAACATCCGGCATGAATCTTCCCCAAGCCCTGTGCCTGTTGAAGTCTCTTGCTTCTCCAAGAGTTCCCGCAAGCAGCAATGTCAATTCCTGCGGAGTTGCTATCTGCTGAGGCATCTCATTATATTTAGTGTGATCCTTGAATATTATCTCAGATATATCGCTTATTTGTTCACGGCTCAAGTTATACATTACATCAGCTGCCTTTTCTAATTGTGTTCCCGGATATGCTGCCATTATATATTGTACTACTAACTTATCCGGTGTAGACATTTCATTTAAGAATCTTACATTTTGAGGAACGAAGCGTATATCTAATTTTTCTGGAATAAATGATTTTGAAAGCCCTCTAGTGTCCAAATAATTTCTTATTGCAGTCAAATTGTTTTTCACAGTATTATCTGCTTTAGTGTATTTCACAAGTAATGG
>Ga0196981_1000605_pt1 | contig 10121 bp, 11 predicted proteins | sample S3_2013CmetaG_FD_155462 | JGI IMG/M metagenome (GOLD analysis project Ga0196981, IMG submission 155462) | Soil microbial communities from Anza Borrego desert, Southern California, United States - S3_20-13C | ecosystem: Environmental > Terrestrial > Soil > Desert | place: USA: California...
AGAGGAAGCGACCGGAACGTGCTGCAACATGCGCCGGCCGCTTCAACCCACAGACCAAACCTGTGAGCCGAAGCCAAGGCTTCCTGCCACGTCGACGCGGCAAGGTAAGCCTAGTACAAATTTTTAATCCGTGAAAAAGGCTTACAGACCATGCAAAACGAAAGTTATTCGTCCGGACGTAGCTTCTTATCTTGGATCGGCGGAAAGTCCCTCCTGGCCGATAGAATTATCCCGCTGATCCCGGAACACCAATGCTACTGCGAGGTATTTGCCGGTGCGGCCTGGCTGCTCTTTAAAAAGCCGGAGTCGGAGGTTGAGATCATCAACGACATCAACGTCGAACTCGTGACGTTGTACCGCGTGGTAAAAAACCACCTTGAGGAGTTCATCCGTTACCTGAAATGGATCCTCGTGGCGCGTGAGGAGTTCGAACGGTTCAAGGTGGCCAATCCGGAGACGCTGACCGATATCCAGCGTGCTGTCAGGTTCTATTATCTGGTGAAAACCGGGTACGGCTCCCGGATCAAGAACCCGACGTTTTCGATCGGCACGTCCAGAGCAAGCAACTTCAACCTGCTGCGGATTGAGGAGGAATTATCGGCCGCACACCTGCGGCTGTCTCGGGTCTATGTGGAAAATCTGCCGTATCAGCAATTGATTCAGCGCTTCGACAAGCCACACACGTTCTTCTATATCGATCCGCCGTACTATGGATGCGAGGATTACTACGGCAAGGGGATCTTCGGTCGCGAGGATTTCGGCAAGTTGCGGGAACAGCTCTCCGGGATACAAGGCAAGTTCTGTCTGTCGATCAACGATACGCCGGAGGTCCGGCAGATCTTTGATGCTTTTCGAATCATGGAAGTCCCGACACGCTACAGCGTAGCCAATGGCAAGAGCAAAGCAGTTGGCGAACTGCTGATCGTGAACTATGAGCCGATTATTCCGCAGGTAGCCAATGCGGTGAATCGATGTCGCAAGCGATAGCGCGATTTGGGTCAACCCGCTGATGTATTTTACCGTGCGCGATTATGTTTTACAGTGTGAAAATCGATAAACGCGGATTTATCTCGCAAAATGTGCATTATTTATCGTGCGCGGCTTCACAATCTCGGGTTGCTGGACCCGCGCTATTGCCTGGCGGACGAGGCCGGCTTGGTCCGCTCTCTGGGCATGGGGTATCGCCACATTCCGGTCGATTTTCAGGCGCCGAAGCAGGACGATTTCCGGCTGTTCCTCGAATTCATGGACGGGTCGAAAGGCAAGAGGGTGTTTGTCCACTGCGCCGCCAATTACCGGGCCTCCTGTTTCGTCGCGCTGTATGGCCAAGCCCGGCTGGGCTGGTCTCGCGATCAGGCCGAGGCCCATGTCAAACGCGTGTGGGAACCGAACGAGACGTGGACGGCGTTTCTCGATGCGTGCCGCCCGGCCGTGGACAGCGCGGTGCAGACGAACTACCCGGAGGAAACGGCGGATGAAAATGGATTCCGAGAAGATTGACGAAGCGGCGCTCGCATTGCTCTATCTTGGCCTTCATGACGATGCGCGGACATGGAAATCCTTCGATTGGGACGTCATGAACCGGCTTCATGAAAGAGGATTTATCTCGAACCCCGTTGGAAACGCGAAGTCGGTGGCATTCACCGACCAAGGTCTGCGCGAGGCCGAGCGCCTCTTTCGGAAGCTCTTCGCGGCAGCACGGCAGGATGGATATTGGGTTTGCCCAGGCTACGCGGGCTGTTAGGCGCGGACTTCAACGAACTCACTCGATGAATGGGGCGGAGGCAGTGAGAGATCTTCCTCTTTGAGCCCTTCAATGTGAAATTCCATACGAAGCACCTGTTTCTTTAAACCAGCTTGCTTCAGAACGCTGTTCAGCGTATCCGGCGGAACATCCACGCTGGGTTTGCCGGCCACGGCGACGGTTCCCTGCTTGATAGGATGGTGAAATTGACGATGGCCTCCCCGCTGTCGGACCTGGACCCAGCCGCCCGATTCAATCAATGCGGGCAGGTCTTTGACTTTCATGCACAAAGGATCGCATAGATACAGGCGCCTTGCCTGTATCGCGGACACGGGCCACTGGCTGAAAACCCAAGGGCTGCCCTCTGTCCGCGATCCGCGGATGCAAGCCCATGGCTATGCCTGATCTCGCCGTGTGTTCCCTTCTCGTGAACCGTCCGGTGCGGACCCGCATGCCGGGTGGTGTGGGGACTGGGGGTTAGAACCCCCCGGTTACCCGATTAGGTGCATGTTTTGGCTATTCCAGAGGCTTAAGCCGAAGGAGCCTTTCCATCTTTTCGACTCGCTTCCCGACGACCTCGATAGACTTCTCGGCTTTCTCACCTTCCTCATGCACATACGTGGAAAGGCCTCGCAACTGTACCGCGGCGCTCTCGACGTCTTTTCGGCAGGGAAGTGCACCGAAAGCAGCAAAGCGCGAAAGAGGATAACCAGGAACTGCATGGATTTTTGCAATAAGCTCACACGAACTCTTTAGCAAAGCCTCTCGCGCCGCATCTGAGCTTTCCTTCGAACGGCCGATTGGCGTGTGGATTGTTGGCGCATGAAACGCCAAATTGAAGCGCACTTCTCCAACCGCCTTTCTAAGCTCATGGATTGGCTCTATCAGAAATTTCGACAAGAGCTGGCCGGCAACGTACACAGCGAGCCCGCCGAAGGCACCCCAGATAATTCTTTCGACGTCGGTCACGCGCAATGCTCCTTAAGAACGGCACCTAACGAGGGTGTAGAAAAACTCGCGTTTGACTTCGGGGCGTCGATTTTGCGGGAATTCCGTACACCAAATCGCCTGCTGCGCGAAAGCTGGCGAGTTCACAGCATCCCAGTTGATCAGATTTCACGTACACGAAATTCCCCGGAGTTTTTCTACAACCTCAACGCATTTCTTCAGCCGCGCCCGGCTGCGCCCGCATGAAGGAGCGATGCAGCGTCCCGGCCGTCGGATGAAAGAAATGGTTAGGCATCTTCATTGCCGCAAATCAAAAGAAGTACCTCAGTAGCTGTCTGCCTTCGACCAGCTCGTGGGCTCTCCCACGAAACCAGAAAGCCAGCTTCGGTGCATAGACCTGCTTGTATGCAAACATGAGCATCTTGGTATTTAGGAGACTCACAAGTTCTTTCGTGCCTGTAATCTCCCCTTCGTGACCGTCGAATTCTCCCACGAGAGCCACATTTCTTGACAAGGGAAAATACACCTGCGTGTCCCTCATTCCATAGCCTGGGCTATGCCTGAAGAGGGCAGGCACTTTGTCCGGTTCCTTCCACGTAAGGTTGACGGGATTATCGGTTGTTATGAATGGGCCGGACTCATCGGTCGAGCGAACGAGCAACCATTTTCTCTGGGCCAGAAACGGAAGAATTGCTTCGACGCCGACGAACTCCATTCGGATGTGATGTTCCCTTGCTACCTCGATGTCGTATTCCTTTCCTTCGTGGAACTCCTTGATTTCCTCATAGGTGACAGCATCGTTCACCTCGATGCCTGCCTCTTTCATCCGCTTTACCTGAGATTCCCAGCGTTCCTTTGAGGCTAAGGCGAGATCCATTATTCTTTCAGCTAGGTTTGCCTGATACTGCCGCCAATGCTCGCGCATTTCGGGCGACCGAATTGCCAGCAATGCCACCAAGTTCAGAATTAGTGTTTTTGGTTCACCGTCAAATGGTGCGCCTTCATCTATCTTCTTTAATGCGGTGGCCGCAGCACCTTCGAATTCTGCTAGAGCATGCTCCAGATGGTTGGGGTCTACCCCCTCCGCCTCTATGCGGTTGAAATCTCTAATTCCACCTACGTTTCGTGGGATCGTTTCGAAGTGTCGCCTTCCTTGAATATCGATGACTGTTAGCTTCGATTTCTTGCTGCCACCGCCTGTAAAGCTTCGCAGGTAACACTGCGATAGATAGTGATGATGGCGTGCAGTCATGGATTGCCTAACGTGTGGCTCAGGCGCGCCGCGCGCCCAAGCGTGAAAATGCGCGTAGCTTTCCCGGCGTCGCCTGGAGCCACTGGTTATGCATCTTTTCCGTAAACGTAGAGCCGCAAGCGACCACGTTCTTTGTTGTATTGAGAATGCAAGCCAGCGAACAGCACTTCAATCTTCCCAAAGACAGACTGGTTGAGCTCGGCAAAATCTTTCTTTTTCTCAGCCACGACCGTCTTAAGAAGCTGCGAGCGCATGTGACACAGCCCTTCAAATGTTGAACCGCCCGGTTTCGCATTCCATGTGTCCTCGCTAAACATGTAGAACATCTCCAGTCTGCGAAGGTCCTCATCCCGGTGAGATTCGCGGTGGACTATGGCGTGCCTTTCTTGCGCTCTACGCTCGACCTCCTTCTTTACCGCCCTCAGCTGGCCTGCAACATCCGTTCGCGAGACCTTCAAGTTACTAATGACGGCCGAGTGACCAACATTGGAATCTTCTATCCCCAAGTGGAATACGTTATTTGTTAACTGAAGCGCTCTGTCGTAAACAGACTGCAAACGTATGAGGTAGTTTTCCACGCTGTAGAGCAGGTGTTTAGCCCGATTTACCCCTTCATCTTTCGCGTCCTTCTTGTATGAGAAGTCAGACAGGTAGTAAACCGCATGGTCAAGCTGCTCCATCCAAGTCACGATTTGTGCCAAGGAATAACCCACCCGCATAACGTAGAACTGGTATTCGTCAATCTCTTCGGAATCGCCAATGCGACCGAGGTCGTCCACTTGCTTTTGCAGAGGCACGGCCTCATTCCAGACGGCAAGAACAAAGGCATGCAGCTTCAGTGAATCTGGGATCACTTGTTGGCCCCTTCACGCATAACGTTGGAGTTGACCGGCACGCACCGGCAGGGCGCCGCGAGACGTATGCTCCGCGCTCGGCTCGCGGCGCCCTGCCGGTGCGTGTCCGTGTCGAACGACATGTTAGACCGCACTCTGGCACCTAAAAGAAGTTCTGACGCCCGGGAAAGACCGACGCAAACGAGACACATCGGTAAACATACTTGCGCCGCGTTCCACCGGCGGGAACGTCGTAATAGACGGTCGATCCTCTTCGGCTGGCGATAACCTGGGCGATCTGCCGCATTACTGCACCGATCTCCGATGGGTGATCGAACCCTCTGTCACCTTTTCGGAAGCCGAAGCCACCGAGATCTAGCGCCCGCCACTTGCCGCCGTCAAAGATGGCCGCATCGATGAAGCTGGTTCTGCCGGCACCCGGATGGACTGCTGCATCTCCCGCTAAGGCAAAGACCGCCTGTGATGAATGAACATTTCCGGTGAGGGTGAGTTGAGGTGGAGGGGTACTCATACGTAGTTCGTCGTGGCGAAGTTTGCGGTCTAACTAGAAATAGACACCCCAAAAGGCGTAAAACTTTACGCCTTGGATGTGTATAAAAAATCACGATCCTAGAGCCGGTGCGCCGTTCGAGATAATCAACGCCAGTTCTACACTCGAAATTCAAAACCGATTGCGCCTTCGGCACCGCGATAGTGAATCGTTCGTGAGACACCCGTCAAGTCGGCAAAAGCTTACAAACCCGGCTGAACAAGGCCGCCGATTTTCAGGGGAGGACCGAATCGATCGGAGCGATTCTCAAGTCTGGCGGCGGGCGGACGGGAGCGAGCGCGGACGGGAAATGCCTCCGCTGCGGCATCTTGGTCTCGTGTTCACATCCAATCCTTCGCCTTTTTCCTGACTTGCTCATAAAAGGCGTCCATCACCTCGACGAAGGACACGTCCTTGGGCCAGAACGGCGGGAAATCGCCGCCTTTCTTGACCAGAATGCCCGAGACCGGGGCGGGCTCCGGGGGCTCCACGCCGGAGGGCAGCTTCCTGGCGCCGCGCCAGTAGTCTTTGGGGGAAACGGTTTCGGGCGCGGGGATGGGCTTCGGACGGCTGAAGTAGGACTCCGCCGAAGACAGTTCTCCCCCGTTCTCGGTCAGGGCGATGGCCAGCGCCGAGCCCAAGGGCGTCTTCTGGAGCCGTCGGGCCAGTTCGGCGCGGGGGAGCCCCCTCAGCTCGAACAATAGAAAGGGATCGTGATCCAGCCGCGAGGCGAGGAGGTAGTACAGCGCGGCAATGTGCTTGCACGGATTTTCCGGATCGGGGCAGGAGCAGCGGGTCTTGATGTCTTTGCGGCTTCGCGGCAGCAGATCGATTTCCAGATCCTCGAACGGTTTTTCAATCTCGTCCGGCATCTCGTTCAGCAGCAAGCGGGCGAGAAAACCCGCCCGGCTCCCGATCAGGCGGATGGCGTTATCCCAGGCGGACTCCGGCAGGGGCAGGAACTCGATGTGGATTTCATAGATGGGCTCCTCGTAAAACCCGAGGTAAGGGCTCATTCGCCCCCGCACCCGCGCATGGACTTTGTTTTGTTCCACCCGCCATCCGAGGATGCGGTGGGTGCTGAGATACTGGCGGCCGCGCGTCAGCCGCTTCGGATCGGTAAACGTTTCCATCGCTTCGATGAAGCGCTGGCCCCACCAGGTTTTGCCGATTTTGCTCATGGGCTACTCCATCACGGCTTGCTGATTGAGGGCGATCAGTTCCTTGAAGGCCTCGTTGTCCAATCGGGTCAGCCAGGATTCGTCGTTGCCGACGATCAGCGAAGCCACCTGCTTCTTGTCTTCGATCATGCGGTCGATGCGTTCTTCCAGCGTCCCGAGGGTGATGAATTTGTGGACGAAAACGTTCTTGCGCTGCCCGATGCGAAAGGCGCGGTCGGTGGCCTGGTCCTCGACCGCCGGATTCCACCAGCGGTCGAAGTGAAAGACGTGGTTGGCCTTGGTGAGCGTGATGCCTACCCCGCCCGCTTTCAGCGATAGGATGAACACGCCGGGCTCGGTGTCCGGATCCTGAAATTCGGAAATCATCCGCTCGCGTTTCGCCGGCGGCGTCCCGCCATGCAGGTAGAACACCGGGCAGCCCAGGGCATCGCGCAGATACTTGTAAAGGCTCTCGCCGACTTCGGCGAACTGGGTGAACACCAGGGCGCTTTCGGTCTCGGCGATCACGTCGGTTAGCATGTCGTGAAGCCGGTCGAGTTTCGGCGAACGCTCGGGCGTGAACTCGCTGCCGTCGCGCAGAAACTGGGCGGGATGGTTGCACACCTGCTTGAGCCTCATCAGCGCGGACAGCATCAAGCCTTGCCGCCCGATGCCCTCGGCCATGGTCAGCCGCATCTCCACGTCCCGCACCACGGCCTCGTAGAGCGAGGCTTGTTCTTTGCAGAGATGGCAGAATTGCTTGTTTTCGACTTTGTCGGGAAGGTCCTTGATGATGTTGGGGTCGGTTTTGACGCGCCGGAGGACGAACGGCTCGATCAATTGCTTCAAGGTCTCGGTCTGTACCGGATCGTTGTCCCGCTGAATGGGAAGCTCGTAATTCTGGCGAAACTGCGTCTGCTTGCCCAAGTAACCGGGGTTCAAAAAATTGAAAATCGACCAGAGGTCGAGCAGCCGATTCTCCACCGGTGTTCCGGTCAAGGCCAGGCGGTGCTCGGCGTTAAGCCGCAAGACGGCCTTGGTCTGGGCGGAAAGGGGGTTCTTGATGTTTTGGGCCTCATCGAGCACAACCCGGGCCCACTGGATCTGAGAGAACAGCTTTTCGTCCCGCCGGACCAGGGCGTAGGACGTGATGATCGCATCGTGCTCCAGGCAAATCTGCCGGAACTGGCCGATGTCCCGAAAGCGTCCGCCGCCATGGTGGACCATGGCCCGGAGGCCCGGAGCGAAGCGCTCGATCTCTTTTCTCCAGTTGCCGATCACCGAAGTGGGCACGACCAGCAAGGTGGGGACATGCCGATTCGTTTCGGTCCGTTCCTGGACCAGGCGCGCGATGACCTGCACGGTTTTTCCGAGGCCCATGTCGTCCGCCAGGCATCCGTTCAAACCGAGACTTTCCAGATAGCTCAGCCAGGCGAGCCCGCGCCGCTGATAATCCCGAAGCCGCGCGACCAAGCCCGGAGGGTCGTCCACCGGCTGCAAGCGGCTGTGATCGCGGAGTTTTTCGAGCATCTCCAGCAACGCCCCTTGGGGATCGATCTCGAAAAGTTCCGAATCCTCCGCCGTCTTCCGCATCAGTTCCGGCAGGCTCATGCCGCCGTCCTCGCTCCGATGCTTGCGCCAGAATTCCAGCATCGTGCGCATTTTTTCCCGATCCAGCGTGAGCCACTGGCCCCGATACCGCACCAATGGGGTCTTGCTTTCGACCAGGCGCTCCCATTCGGCCTCGTCGATGGTCTCGGCTCCCAGCGCCAGTTCGTAGCGGTAAGCGATCAGATTCTGTAAACCCAGATCGCGGCGAGTGCCCGAGTCCGAGGGGCTGCGGCGGCTGGCGTAGAGGCGGATTCGGGTGCGCCGGCGGCCTTGTGGCGTCCACCATGTGGGCACCATGACGGTAAACCCGGCATCCTCCAATACCCAGGCATCCTCTTGAAGAAACGCGAAAGCCTCCTCCAGCGTCAGATCGACACCGGTGGGTTGCGCTTCGTCCAGGCCTTCCCACAATTTGGGGTAGATCCGGGCCGCCTGACCTAGCCCGAGCAGCAGGTTTTTTTCGAAATCCGCGCCGGCCGGCTCGGCGAAAGTCTCTTTCCCGGCGGCGCTCAGCACCCAATATTCAGACAAAGGCAAACGCAAAGTCGGATCGCGGCGCGGCGAGAGAAGGATTTCCAGTCGCCAGTCTTCGTCTTCGGAGGACGCTTCCTGCAAGCGGAACACCAGTTCGAGGTCCGCTTCTTCGCGCCGCCCCAGTAGATTGCGCCGCCAGCCGAGCCATTGCCGGTAAAGCTCGATGCCCTCGTCGGTCTTCCACGGATGTCCGGCCGGCGCGCCATTGCGGCAGGCATTCAGCAATGTGCCTTCGATCTTCCGGGTCTGCTTGGCGCCCGACGACGCCTGAACGACGGTGCGATGCACCAGGACATCGGCGCAATGCCGGAGCAGGCTGGTTTTTTCGTAGGCGAGGCGTCCGGCCGAGGCGCAGGCCGGCGGCATACGCTCGACGGCTTCGCGGATCAAGCGCTCGTAACTGTCGGAGACGATTTCCCAACCGGCGTAGATTTCGTAGCCTTCCGGCGGCATCGTCCGATAGAACAGCGCCGGAATGTAGCGATCCTTCACGATCACCGATTTGAGCGATTGCGTGAAGTAATGCCAAAACAAAAGATCGACGCCCGCCTTTGTTTGCGAGGTTCGGTAAGCCGACAGAAAGCGCAATTCACCGAGCTGTTTGAAGGGGTGAGCCAGCCGGTAACAGTCCACCTCCCAACAGGTTAAAGCCGCTTCGCCAAGTTCCTCGTCCGCGCCGCTCTCCAACTCATGACCCGTCAGCGGCATGCCGTCGAGGGTTGGCAGGAGCAGCGTCTGCGGCGCGAAGTGGAATCGGCGTTCGTAAGGCGAGATGTCGAGGCCTAACTCGCCTTCGAGGAAGGCGATCAGCTCCGCTTTGGCGAGGCTCCCGGAATGTCGGCCCGGAGGCCCCGAAAGGTCAGCCGGGCCGTCGCTGCGCTCTATCCACAGCCAAAAGTCGCCCGGCTGGACGAATTCGTCGTTACACTCGGGAATCCATGTGCAGTGCAGGACTTTCATGTCGCTTATTTCGCAAGCCGAAAATCGGCTATTGTACCCGCCAGGAGCCGGTTTTCGCCGATCTGTAAATGATTGGTAATGTCCGCGGTCAACCCGCTTCAGCTCAGCTTAACAATAAAACATCCTGAACGAGCGAGCGCAACGCCCACTATCGAGTGCCGATAGATGGGGTTGTGGTCATTCCATGGTATCCAGGCTCTGTTGGCAAAAAAGGGAGTTATCTGCGGCGGCCGCCGTTGCGCGGTGGTGTTGCGGCAACGGCGTCTTCTTCATTCGCTTGTCCCGCCGCTGCGAATCGACCGAGTCGTCAAGACTGATTTTTGCACTGACGATATACCGCCAGGAGGTTCGTTACCTTACTGACGTTACGCAGAAGGGCGTGGACTTTGGTAAGTTGGAGGAATGAACAACGAACTCCTTGAACTTTATACAGACTACCTGATTAGCAGCTTCGGTGCCGCCACGGCCACGGGTTTATCGGAAATGGTGGGCGGGACGATCAGCCATGACCGGGTAACGCGGTTTTTAG
>Ga0196981_1000606_pt1 | contig 10114 bp, 7 predicted proteins | sample S3_2013CmetaG_FD_155462 | JGI IMG/M metagenome (GOLD analysis project Ga0196981, IMG submission 155462) | Soil microbial communities from Anza Borrego desert, Southern California, United States - S3_20-13C | ecosystem: Environmental > Terrestrial > Soil > Desert | place: USA: California...
CAGCGCAGCCGACAGTTCCCAGGCATAGACGCCAGCCACAAGGGCGTAGACCAGCGCAGAGGACATGGCAAAAGGTGGAGAATGGATGAACATGTAGGCACCGACCGCAGCCAGTGTAAGGGCGATGGGGTATCGTACGAAGGGGCTCGCGGTCATAAAGAGCGTCTGGCCATGGTAGAATACCAGATCCGCCACTTTGCTAGTATTTGCTGCCTCGGTCATGCCAACCGCCACTTTGTTAATACCTTATTAAGAGTACGGTCATTTTCGCATTACGGCAAACAGTCAATTCTTGAACGGAAAAATTTCCTTTCGTATCAGTAGCTTGAATATGACAGTCGAGTTATCCCCAGAATCACTACTCGGCCGGTACTTAAATACTCACCCGTCCCCGCAAATTTTTGAACACTTAGAAATCATTGTCCTGCATAGCTTTTCCGGAAGCCCATTGACCGCCCCAGAGGAGGGGGATATACAATCAGTCCGCGTAGATATTTCCATAGCTTCCAATGAACGGGGACGGGCATATGAAATTGAAACACGCGTGGGACACCGCCAAAACGGCGGACAAGACCAATGGCGCGCCCGATGTGGAGCTTAAAACCCATCTGAAGGCGACCCAGCAGGAACACCTTCCGCAGGCCGACCTCCTGCAGGGATGTTTTGAGATGCTCCGCGATAAAGGGCTGCTTGAAGAAGCCTATCTGCGCGGCTCTATCGGCCGCGGCCATGCCGACCATCACTCCGACATCGACCTGTTCACCGTCGTCGATCCCAACAAGCTCCCCGAAGTCTTTGAAGCCGTCTCAGAATTCCTGGCCTCCAAAGGACGCGTCGTCACTGTCTGCCACGACCGCCTGGTGGAAAATTATGGCGGCATCGGTTTCATGTTCATCGCGCAAAGCGCGGAACACAACAACATGACTTACCAGTTCGACCTCTATATGGCGATGAAGGGCCAGCCCCCGCAAAAGCCCACTTCAATCAAGCCCCGCATCTTCCACACTGACGAAAACTACAAGTGGACAGAGCAATACGGCAAGGCGCCGGCGGAGCTGCCCCAAGTCGCAAAGGATTTCATCAAGGACCATACGCTCGGCGCCAACCCCGGCGACCGCATGGAACTGATGATGCAGGAAATGATGATCAACCTGTACGTCACGCACAAGCATATCAAAAGAGGCCAGATGTCCCGCACGGTGGTCGACAACCATGCGATCATCACCTCCGCCGTCGAATTCCTGCAGATGCTGACCGAATACCGGCCGACCGGCTATTCGCCCGTCTACCTCGGTAACGAAATTGTCAACTTCTCCCGCCAGCACGGTGATGAGGATCTGGTCAAGGCCGCAGACAAGTTGGAAAAGCTTTTCACCCAGAAAGTAACCGACCGCAAATTGGTCGACGCGCTGGATTACGCAACCGACGTACTGAAAGGTGCTTTCCCCGAGCAGTATGAAGCGCAGAAGGAATCAATCCGCTTCTTCCGCGAGGAAATATTGCTCAACGGCACCGTGCCGAAACACCTGAAAAGGAACTTCGGCGGCCCGCGCGCGGCCTGATAAAGAAAGAAAACCATGAAAATCACTGTTCTTGGCAGCGGCTCCGCCTATGGCGTTCCCTTCGCCGGCGGCGGCTGGGGCGCTTGCGATCCCAAACAGCCGCGTAACAAGCGAACGACCCCTTCCATTTTTATCGAAGACGGCACGACCAGCCTGCTAGTCGATATGGGGCCGGACCTGAAGGAACAGATCGCGCGGCACAGCATCGCAAAGTGGGACGCCACATTCTTCACCCACCCGCATGCCGACCACATCGCCGGAATGTTTCACCTGCCCATCCTGATGGCACAGCGTGACGGCGTACACCTGCCGATGTATGCAGATCGCGCAACGCGGCGCGATATCGAAAAAGTCTGGTGGTACATGTTCGACCCGGCAATCGCCCTGGAGTATACCGGAACAGCGCGTCCCTACTGGATCGAGATGCTGCCGCCGCAAAAAATGAAGATAGGGTCGCTGGACATCCAGACCTTCTGGCAGCAGCACGGACGCATCAAATCCATTGGCCTTCGCCTTGGCAGTTTCGCATACTCAACCGATGTTAACGAATTCCCGCCTGAGAGCGAGGAGCACTTATACGGACTGGATGTGTGGATGGTGGATTGCAATTGCCTGACCGGCACGGATAAATCCCACTCCTATGTCGAGAAGTCGATCGCTTGGGCGCAGAAATTCAAGCCGAAAAAAACATACCTCACCCATCTCGATTACACGATTGATTACGACTCGGTGGCAAAAAACCTGCCGGAGGGCGTTGAGCTTGCTTATGACGGACTTGTCATCAATTTGTAACACGGGAAACCGTTGAATCTCCGGCGAGTTTCGCCTTCGGGAACCCCGTGCCCCCGCGGGACTTTAGTATGGATGTAACATCGACAGTAATACGGGGGCAATAATGGCACAGCAACAGCAACAGCAACAAGAACGTGCGCAATATAAAGTATACTCGCCAGACTGGTTCCAGGCGCTGCACGCGCGCGACCCTGGATTCTCGTACGACCTGAAGGTTCGCCTAATGATCAGCCGCACGCCCGAGATCTGCACGGTCTGTAACAGCCACAGCCACCGGGATTACGCAATCATGGCTGACAACACCGTGTCCCCTGTCCGGCTCTGCAAATCCTGCAAATGCATTTACAAGGAAGCATTTGGCGAGGATGCCGTTGTACCTTTCATGGCCGGGCATTCCTAGCCGCGCAGGTATTTTTCAAGCTTGTCCCGCAAATTCGCCATTTCGAACGGCTTGGACAGATAGTCATCCATTCCTTCAGAGATGCACCTCTCCCTGTCGCTTTCCATCGCGTGAGCCGTCACGCCGATAATCGGCAGGTGCCGCTTACCATCTTTTTGCTCGGCGGCGCGTATTTCCCGGGTTGCGTCGTAACCGCTGATCCCCGGCATTTGAACATCCATCAGGACGGCGTCGAAATTACCGGACAGCGCCATTTCCACCCCTTCGCGGCCGGTGCGCGCGACGTTGTAACTGTAGCCAAGATTTTCGAGGAAAGTCGTCGCGACCAGAACATTTGGTTCATGGTCCTCAACCAGCAGCACGCGGCGGTTCTGAGACGGAGTTGTGTGGCCTGTATCAACTTCGGGTGAGGAAGTGGCCGGCGTAGCGATCCGCAAAGGTAAGGTGACGACGAAGGTGGAGCCTTCACCCGCGCGGCTTTCAACAGCAATTGTACCGCCCATCAGCTCGACGAGCCTGCGCGTGATGAAGAGACCAAGGCCTGTCCCGCCATACCGGCGGTTGATGGAACTGTCGGCCTGCACGAACTTCTCGAAAATAGCGTCACGCTTTTCGTCCGAGATACCGATGCCGGTGTCTGACACGCGCAGGATTACCTGGGCGAGATCCGGCCCATGTGTCGCGTCGCAGGACACATGAACGGTCACGCCGCCTGTTTCTGTGAATTTGACAGCATTGCTGGCAAGGTTGCTGACAACCTGGCGGAGCCGTGCCGGATCGCCAAGGAAATTGAGCCCCTTGACCGCGGCTGTATCGGCGCTCAGAGTCAGGCGCTTTTCCTTCGCCCGTACATCCAGCATCTGGAGGGTGTCGCGCACGATATCGGAGAAAGAGAACGGCACCTGTTCAAGTTCAACAGTTCGCGCCTCGATCTTGGAAATATCCAGCAGGTCGTTGATAAGCTGAAGCAGCGCATCGGCCGACGACTGCAATGTGGAAACATATTGCTCTTGCCGGGGCGTCAGCGGCTTGCTCATCGACAGAATAGAGGAAAGCCCGATAATGGCGTTCATCGGTGTGCGGATCTCATGGCTCATCGTCGCCAGGAAATCACTTTTCGCGCGGTTCGCAGCCTCGGCCCTTTTTTGCCCCAGCTTGACCTGGTCGTAAAGCCGGGCGTTGTCGATGCCGACAGCGGCCAGCGCGGCGATACCTTCCGCGAGGCGGGCGTCCCGTTCCTGGAAAACTGCTTTGTCGGGATGGCCAAAAAACAATCCGCCGATGACCTCGCCGCTGCGGGAAACTACAGGTACGGCCAGGTAACTGCAAACCGGCAGGTGGCCTTTCGGCATGCCTTTGTGCGGGGAATTATGGCCGTAGCGGGCATCCGCGGTCACGTCGTCCAGCAGAATCGTCCCGTCACCCTTGAAAGTAGGCGCAAAAATCTGCGTTGCGCGCGGCATGCCGAATTTCTCAAAAGCTTCCATAGGCGCACCTGACAGCGTGTAAAGCATGAAGGCTTCGCCGTTGTCGTTGATCACGTTGTAAAAGAACGCCCCGAAGGCGGCCCCTGTCAGCTTCGTCGCCTCGTCCGTCGCGCGCTGCACCAGCTGCTGCAGGTCAAGCGTGGAAGCAAGGGCTGGAGCCAGGCGGTTAAGGGTTTCAAGCGTCTGCCGCTCTTCGGCAAGTTGGCTCGTGGTCCTGACGCTCTCGGTGATATCGCGGGCGATTTTGGACGCACCGACAATCTTGCCGTCGGCGCTGCGGATTGGCGAAACGGTAAGCGAGATATCGACGAGCTGACCGTCCTTGCGCCGCCGACGCGTCTCGAAATGCGCGACGCGCTCTCCCGCGCGGACCTTGCTGATGATCTCGTTTTCCTCGGCGATGCGGTCGGGCGGTATAATAAGGCTGATATGCTTGCCGATCGCTTCTTCCGACGTATAGCCGAAGATGCGCACCGCTCCGCTGTTCCAGGAGGTGATTATCGCGTTGAGGTCTTTCGACACAATGGCGTCTTCTGAGGATTCAACGATAGCCGCAAGCCGCATGGCCGCGGTGCTTTCCGTGTGACGCAAAATGTAATAGGCGATCCAGATGGCCGCAATCACGGCGGCAAGCACGCCCCCGCCCAGCACCAAGAGGGACCAGAAACGGGGCGTATCGATCAGGCCGGATGGTATGGCAAGATGAGCTGACCACCCCGTCACCGAAGAGCGCACGAAGGCGGTATAATTGGTCATACCTTCCAGCGTTACCCCCTGATAAATCCCGCTCTTTTCGGTCGTCGCAATGCTCCGCCGCAGGTATTCTGATCCGGGCTTACCGATCATTTCATCATAGTGGAGAGACCGGGAAATAAACCGGCCGGCACCGTCCGCGATGGCGAGCAGCTGCCCCTCTGCGACATGCGGGACCGCAAGGCGATGAACCTCTTTCGGGTCCAGCACCGCGACCAGCATTTTGTCCTTCTGGCCGTCGTCGGTTATTACGCCGACGCCCAGATACACCGCTGCGCCAAACGGCCCGCCTGTTTCAATTCCGGTGACGATTGGCTCATTTGAAAAGCTGTACAACACCTCTGGCAGCCCGTCTGCCGCCATGTCTTTTGCGGTTACGAGGACGCGCCTGCCGGGGACGTCGAGAACGAACAGGTTCTTCCAACCCGGATACATGCTCGCAACCTCATTCAGGCGCGGGCCCGCAGAGTCCCAGGCCCCATGCCGCATGGCGGCCGAACCCGCGTGCACGCGCAAGGCGCCCAGTTGGGCGGTTACGTTCAGATCGACAATATTTAGAATCTTCGCCGCCCGTTCCAGCGTGGCAGTTTCGAGTTCGGCGCGGCTTTCGCGCACCATGGAGTAAATCTGGAAAGAAACCAGCCCAAGAACCGGCAGCAGCAGCACCAGCAACAGGCTCAGGGCAGGGTTTTTTAGGTGCGTCTGTTTCATGATCCGCTATCGTAAGAGGCTGGATATGAAGCAGTAAAGCCTTTTGGCCGGCGTGACAAGCGAAGGGATCGCGAGGATCCACGGCCCCGAGCTAGTTTATGGTAATCATTTAGCAGATCCCGGTTTCGCGCTTGCACCTTCCAGCCGCGCCGCGACAGAGGCAGGCAAAATCCTTTCCATCAACGCGTCCAGGTGGGCCTTGCCGGAGTGAGCGATGACCTTCTCCCTGCCCGCCATCATCGCCTCGAAACCGTCGCGGGCAACATCGACGGCATTGTCCTTGTCCGCCTGCCCTAATTCAGTATCCTCCGCCATTTCCGCGCGAGAGAAGAAGCCCGTTTCCGTGGCGCCCGGCATAAGCGCGGTCACCGTCACCGGCGTGTCCTCCAGCTCGATACGCAAAGCCTGCGCGAATGAGAGCAGGAACGCTTTCGAGGCATTATAGGTCGCCATATAAGGGCCGGGCGCGAGTCCGGCGATAGAAGCGGTTATCAACAGCCTGCCTTCCTTGTTCTTGACCATATCCTCCAGCACGCGCTTCGAGAGATGGACAGAGGAAAGCACATTCAGTGAGATTAGATTCATTTCGTCCTCCAGCTTGTTATCGCGGACGAAATCGCCATTCACCCCCACCCCGGCATTGATTGCCGCCGCCGCAAGCGGGCGACCTTCGGCGCGCACGACCTCGTACAATTCTTCAACGCCCTCAAACGTTGCGAGATCGACCTGCACGGCCTGTGCATTGCCGCCGAATGTGGAGATTGATTCCGCAACCGTATGAATTTCGTCATTTTCTGCCGCGATGATCAGGTCGAACCCGTTTTTAACGAATTCATGTGCCAGCGCGAGGCCGATCCCGGAGGAGGCACCGGTCACAAGCGCAAGCTTTCTCCCGGCAGCTTTTTTCACGCGCGCCACAGATTTTTTCTTGTTAGATGCCATGTTTCCGCTCCCTTGCCGATCCCAGAAGCCAATTAACCGGAAACAGCGAGGTTCCTTCCGCGAACGGCCGATTACACGGTTGATTATAAAGGCAATTTTCACTTTGCCTTATGAAAAGCCCGCTGGTAATCTTGCGCGAAATGGGCACACCGGGCAAATACGGCGTCGAAGGGCAACTTCGGACGGCGGATGAGATAGCAGAACTGCGCGATATCAGCGCGCAGCTCGCGGACTATTTAACAGCGCTCGACACAGCAGAGAACAAGGCAGCGAACTGGATCGAAGCTCATACCGAGCTCATCCTATTCGGCACCCATTGGCTGGATCGTTCCATTACTTTGGGCGCAGAGAAGGAGGCACTTGCCCTGCTCGAGGGGCTCGGCGACGTCGCAGGTCTGGTCCTCTCTGTTCGCGATATCAAGGATAGGGCGATTTCGACCTTCGGGCCTGACAGCGCACTTGGCCAGGCCATCAATCAGGCGCGTCCCTTGCTTCCCCCCGCACTCATCGAGGGTGTGCCACTACCCGAGCTGCCATCGCTGCCCGCCACCATCATACCGGAAAAGGTTCAGCCACCAGAAAAACCACGGCGTAAATGGTGGCAGCGCGGACCGCTGGCAGTCGCCGACCAGCCCGATAAAACCGCCGCTCTGGCGCAGGAATGGCAGGAAGCGCGGAATGAGATCACAGGCCAGCAGAGCGACAGGCATTACTATGTGGATAGCCTGATGGCTTGGGTCGGCGATACCCTCTCCGGGGACGCAGCCGACCCCGCGGTCGCCATGGAATATCAGGACCCGAAAAAGATCGCCGCCATGGCGGGCGCCGACCATGCGCGCGCTTTGATCGAACTTACCCTCCCCGTCAGAAGGCTTGCAGCGAATTATGCCGGCCTTGTCGAGCTACTGGACGAACAGAAAATTTCCGCTTTCGCCAATGCGCTGCCTGCGTTATTTCCCGCGAAGAATACCGAGGAGGCAGCGACGTTGCGTGGATTACTCCTGAAGGATTACAAATCGGCCAGTTTCGCTGATATTGCCCTGACCGCGGTGGAGCGACGCGAGGACCAGATGCTGCTTTTTGAAACCGCACTGCGGCTGGAGCCGGAGCTGCGGCTCAAGGGTGCGAATACCCCGGCTGAAGTGCTGGAGCGCATTCGCCGGGAAACTGTTTCGGCGGACCCCTTGCCGCGCAGGGCACTTCACCTGGCCCGGTACAAACTGCAGCTGCAGGAGGCGCCCCGCGACAATGGCCCGACGCTCAGGGAATTATTCAGCCGCGCGCTCAGTCATTTCGAGGCAGCGTTGGAGGAAACTCTGCGGCCGCGCAGCCGTCCGGGTGCGAGCCCGCGCCGCTAGGCACCATATCCGGCGAGCATGACGGCTGACATCGCAGCCATCCCGAGATCCTCGACCAATGTCAGGGTGGACATTGGCAGGTTGAGGACCGTGCCCAGGCATGCGCAGCGGATCGCCTGACGGCGACGCAACGCCTGCATCACGCCGATGCTGCCAAACAGCATGAGCGCGGCGGAAATCAGCAATGCGGCCTGCAATTCAAGGCGGAACAAAAATGCTGCGCCCAGCGCGAGTTCAATGAAAGGGTAAATATACCCATAGCCGGGTGCGAATTTGGCGAGCAAGTCATAACCCGCATAGGCCTCCTTGAAACCGCGCAGGTTAAGCAGCTTGAAAAAAGAAAAGACGATGAAAAACCCTGCCATGAAATTCAGCATCCAGTCATGCAGCGACAGCGCGCCGCGGAAGGAAACCGCCGAAATGAAGGCAATAATGAGCAAGAGCGGGTAGTAAGTCGCAACCCACTTAGTCTCCGCATGGTCCGCGATTTTATAGTTACCTGCGGATGCAAGGATGTTGTCGAGATTGCGTGGGGCGCGGTCCTCAAAGCGTATGGCTGGAGGGGTAAGGCTGACGGTGCCCGACATGCCCGCAGCGCTCAACGCCTGCGTTATTTTCGCGACACAACTCTGACAGCTCATTCCCGAAACTGACACTGTTTCCATGCAAGTACTCCTTTAGGCTCAATATAGGCAGCTTTTGGCTTAACTCCAATTCTTGGCGGCAATTTCGATAACGCCTCGGAGCAAATATAACTGCGGAGTTGACCATTTTCGCGCAATGAAAAATCGGCTCGCGCGTTGAACGCGGCGTTGCCGCGCTACTCGACATAAATAATGCTTGGCCTCGCGCCGCATGGTAAATACGCAAATGCCTGTCCCGTACCTGAAAACCCTTATGCTGTCGCCCCGCCGGTTGGTACCGGCGCTGATGTTTATGCTTATGCTGCTGTTAGCTGGTATCTCGGGTCGCACCGATGCAGGGCTCTTCGGCGGAACCGACTACCGCATTTCGGGACTAGAAGGCGACGCCCGGTTAGAAAAGACGATTAACCACTTCCTGAAAAATCAGACTGCGGACATCAAGAAGCCGAAAGCGGCAGCGGAAGCCGCCGCTGCATCTGCCTACCGCGCCAATCTCCTCCGTGGTGACCTGCGCGACGCGATGCGTGCCAAGGGGTATTACGATGCGAAGGTTCGCTTCACGCCTGGCAAGAAACTTTGGTCCGGCACATTTCAGATCACGCCGGGCACGGCCTATGAAATCGACCAAGTCGCACTGAAGCCTTACGGTTTTGAAAAATATTACCCCAGTCTTGCTGTCCTGAAGGGCCAGCGGCTGGACGCCGTGAATGTTCTTGGCACCCAGGCGGAACTGAAAAAAGAACTAGAGAAAGACAGCTGTGCCTTTTCTCTCGAACTCGATCACCAGGTACTGCTTGAACCCGCATCGCACACTGCCGATATCACTTTCACCGTCGACGCAGGTCAAAGCGCGGATTTCGGTAAAACGCTGTTTATCAATAACGGGAAAGTGAAACAGTCTTACCTGCGGAAAATGGTGCCGTGGCGGGAAGGCTCTTGTTTCCGGCGGGACCAAGTCGAGGACCTCCGCGCCTCCCTGTTCGAGACCGGACTGTTCTCCCGCGTCGACCTGAAGCTTCCTGACGCACCGGGAAAGGATGGCCGCGTCCCCGTGACGCTCGAGCTCAAGGAGCGCGCGCCGCGCAGTGTGAGTTTCGGGCTAAGTTATTACACGGATGAAGGCCCCGGCGTCACAGCCGGCTGGAAGCATCGCAACTTTTTCGGCGGCGCAGAAACGGTGGATTTGGGCGCTAAATATTCCACTCTCCTTCAGGGCCTGAACGCAAAGTTCACCAGCCCCTTCTTCCTGCGGCGCGACCAGAGTCTTTCGGTCAATGGCGACATCAAGCGCGAAGACAGCGATGCGTACCTCAACCGCGGGGTGGAGACAGGTGCGGCGGTCAAGCGGTTGCTTTCCAAGCGGCTGACCGCAACTTCGGGTGTGCGCCTGGCCTTCAGCCATATAGAGGACAAAACGCTCTTCACGACGGAAAACTATGGCCTGCTGTCCCTGCCGCAGACCCTC
>Ga0196981_1000607_pt1 | contig 10102 bp, 4 predicted proteins | sample S3_2013CmetaG_FD_155462 | JGI IMG/M metagenome (GOLD analysis project Ga0196981, IMG submission 155462) | Soil microbial communities from Anza Borrego desert, Southern California, United States - S3_20-13C | ecosystem: Environmental > Terrestrial > Soil > Desert | place: USA: California...
GCTGCGCGGCGCCAGTCGGAGGCCCCGGCACGTCGGGCACACGCCGCTGACCATGTAGCCGGTGAGCCGGGCGCGGAAGCCCTCGCTGTCGGTGTGCCGGTAGCTTTCCGCCAGGTCCGCGATCACGCCCGGGAACGGCATCGCCTTCGGCTCGCGCATCCGGCGGAGCTTGAAGCTGAACAGCCGCTCGCCCGCGCCGTGGAGGATCGCGTCACGCGTCGGCTTCGGCAGCTGCTCCCAGGGAACCTCGGCGTCGAACGGCAGCTGCTCGGCCAGCTGCTTCAGGAGGGCGTTGTGCTTGATGATGAGGTTCTTTCCGCCGATCCGCCAGGGCTTGATCGCCCCCTCGCGCACGGATTTCGAGGGGTCGGGGATGACGAGCTCGTCATCGAACGTCATCTGCCGGCCGAGGCCTCCGCAGTCGGGGCACGCGCCTTCGCGGTGGTTGAAGGAGAAATGCCGCGGCGTCAGGGGCTCGAAGGGGTCGCCGCAGATCTCGCATGCGAGGTCCTGGCTCAGCAGGATCTCGCGCCACGGGGCCTCGGCCGACGGCTGCACGAGCACGAGCGCCCGGTTGCGGCCCTCGCGGAACGCCAGCTCGAGGGAGTCGGCGAGCCGGCTGCGCTGGTCGGCGTTGAGCACGAGCCGGTCGACCACGAGCTCCACCTCGAGCTCGGCGGCGCCGTTGGGCAGCAGCTTGGGCTCGTCGAGCGACTTCACCTCGCCGTCGATCCGGACCCGCTGGAAGCCGCGCTGCCGCAGGCGCGGCAGCTCATCGCGCAGCACCGCGGGCTTCGCGCGGAGGAAGGGCGCGAGCAGGAGCGCGCGTTCGCCCGGCGCGTCGCGGAACAGCTGCCCCACGCAATCGTCGAGCGAGCGGCGCACCACGCGGCCGCCGTCCTTGGGACAGCGCTGCTCGCCGCAGAGCGCCCAGAGCAGCCGCGCGTAGTCGGCGACCTCCGTGACGGTGGCGACGGTGCTGCGCGGCGAATCCCCGCCCGTCCGCTGCTCGATCGCGAGGACGGGCGAGAGGCCGTGGATGAAGTCGACGTCCGGCCGCTTCAGCTGCGCGAGCATCTGCCGGGCGTGCGTCGAGAGGCTCTCCATGTACTTGCGGTGGCCCTCGGCGTAGAGCGTGTCGAAGGCGAGCGATGATTTGCCGGAGCCGCTCGGCCCGGTGACCACCACGAGCCTCCCGCGCGGCAGGCGCAGCTCGAGGTTCCGCAGGTTGTGCTCGCGGGCGCCCTTGATGTGGATGTGCGTGGCCGGCTCCATGAAAACGAATCCGCTAACGTTGCCGTTTTGGCCGGTGCGTCAAAACGCTAATGGCGAAACCTCCTGCCATTGCGGCTGTTATAACCTTGAGTTCCGGTGCCTTTGACCGCTTCATCCCGGCCAGACGAAACCGGGCCTTTCTCCCCATTCGATTCCGGCGGCCCTGGCCTGTGGCCGCGTTTACCCCCACCGCCATGCAACCTGGACTGTTCGTACCCCACCGTCTGCGCGTGCAGACCGCCGCCCTGCTCGCCTGCGCCCTCGCCCTCGCGCCCGTCACCCGGGCCGTGGTGTTCCAATGGGGCGAGGTGAAGGGCAGCTTCGACACCACCCTCTCGGCCGGCGTGCTCGGCCGCCTCGACGACCCGGACCCGCAGCTCTACGGCATCACCAACACGTACGACGGCGTCCCGGGGCTCCAGCGCTCGGTGAACGCGGACGACGGCAACCTCAACTACACGGCGGGCCTGGTGTCGTCGCTCGTGAAGGCGAGCCACGACCTGCAGCTCGACTACCGCAACGCCGGCGTGTTCGTCCGCGGCTTCTATTTCTACGACTTCACCAACGCGAACGGCTCGCGCAACCGCACCGCGCTCAACGACGAGGCGCGCGACATCGTCGCCGAGGGCGGCGAGCTCCTCGACGCGTACGTGTATTTCAAGCCCACGCTCGGCGACATGCCGGCGCGCATCGCGGTCGGCCAGCAGGTGCTGAGCTGGGGCGAGAGCACGTTCTTCCCCAACGGCATCAACTCGGTGAACCCCATCGACGTCGCCAAGCTCCGCACGCCCGGCTCCGAGCTGAAGGAGGCGCTGCGCCCGCTGAACATGGTCTCGGCCTCGCTCGGCCTGAGCGACACGCTCTCGCTCGAGGCGTTCTACCTGCTCGACTGGGAGCGCACGCGCGTCGACCCGCCCGGGACCTATTTCAGCACGAACGACTTCGTCGCGAAGGGCGGCAGCAAGGTCTACCTCGGCTTCGGCGCCATTCCCGACACCTCGCTGCTCGGCGCGATCCTCCGCGGCACCGACGACGAGGCCCGCTCGATGGGCCAGTACGGCGTGAACCTGCGCTGGCTCGCCTCCGGGCTGAACGACACCGAGTTCGGCGTGTACTACATGAACTACCACAGCCGGCTGCCGGTGATCTCCGCCCGCACGCCGACCACGGCGGTCAACGGCCTCGCCGCCGCGCAGGTCGCCGGCGCGGGCCTCGGGGCCAACACGACCTTCACCAGCAGCCTCGCGGCCGTCGTCGGCCCCGCCAACGTGGCCAGCTCGATCACGACGCTGGTGGGCGCCGCGCTCACGAACGTGCCCGCGGGCGCCCTGCCGGCGGCCCTGCAGCCCTTCTACCCGACGGTCCAGACCGCCGCCAGCCAGGCCCTGCAGCAGCAGTTCTTCATCTCCGCCGCCACCGGCCGCTACCTCATCGAGTTCCCGGAGGACGTCCACCTCTTCGGCGCGAGCTTCAACACCAGCTTCAAGGGCGTCGCCCTGCAGGGCGAGATCAGCTACCGCAACAACCAGCCGCTGCAGGTGGACGACGTGGAGCTGCTCTTCGCCGCCCTCTCCTCGCTCAACCCCGTCTTCGGCCCGAACAACCAGCTCGGCAACTACTCCGGCCAGCTGAACACCTACGTCCCCGGCTACCGGCGCCACAAGGTCTGGACCGGCCAGCTGACCGCGACCTGGGTCGGCGGCGGCATCCTCGGCGCCGAGCAGACCACGCTGCTCGCCGAGGCCGGGTTCGTCCGCGCGGACCTGCCCGCGAAGGACGTGCTCCGCTACGACGGCGCCGGCACCTTCCGCGGCGGCAACCTCGCGGCCATGACCGCCACCGGCAACGGGGCGGTCGGCGCCGACCCGGCCGAGGCCTTCGCCGACGACTTCTCCTGGGGCTACCAGCTGGTCGGGCGCCTCGACTACACCAACGTGTTCGCCGGCGTGAACGCCTCGCCGCTCGTCGTCTTCGGCCACGATGTGAGCGGCAACACGCCGCTGCCCCTCGGCAACTTCCGCGAGGACCGCAAGACCCTCACGGTGGGCGTCGACTTCACCTACCAGAACGCGTGGGCGTGCGAGCTTCGCTACGTGAACTTCTTCGGCGCGGGCCGCTTCAACCTGCTCGGCGACCGCGACTACGTCTCGGCCACGGTCAAGTACTCGTTCTAACCCCGCGCCCTCCCGCCATGAAACGCCTCCTGCTCCTCTCCCTCTCGCTCTGCCTCCTCTCGGCCGGCCCCGCGGCGATCGCCCCGGCCGACGTCAACCGGCTCGGCCGCGACCTCACGCCGCTCGGCGGCGAAAAGGGCGGCAACGCCGACGGGTCCATCCCCGCGTGGAACGGCGGCATCACCGCTCCGCCCGCCGGCTACCGCCCGGGGATGCATCACCCGGATCCGTTCGCGGACGACCAGCCGCAGTTCACCATCACCGCCGCCAACGCCGACCAGCACGCCGCCCGGCTGACGCCGGGCCACCTCGCGTTGCTGAAGGCGTACGACACCTACCGGATGCCCGTGTACCCGACGCGCCGCAGCGCCTCGAATCCGCCGCGGATCTACGAGGCGACGCGGCAGAACGCGGCGTCCGCCCAGCTGACCGAGGGCGGCAACGGCGTCAGCGGTTCCGTCGTCGGCGTGCCGTTCCCGATCCCGCAGAACGGTCTCGAGGTGATCTGGAACCACCTCACGCGCTACCGCGGCGTCGCCGCCTCGCGCACCATCGCGCAGGCCGCCCCGCAGCGGAACGGCTCCTACCAGCTCGTCGATTTCGAGGACGAGTTCCTCTTCAATTACACCCGCGACGGCATCACCGAGGCCGACCTCGACAACGTGCTCATCTACTTCAAGCAGGCCGTCACCGCCCCGGCCCGCCTCGCCGGCTCGATCCTCGTCGTCCACGAGACGATGGACCAGGTCAAGGAGCCGCGCCGCGCCTGGCTCTACAACACCGGCCAGCGCCGCGTCCGCCGGGCGCCGAACGTCGCCTACGACAACCCCGGCACCGCGGCCGACGGCATGCGCACCTCCGACCAGTTCGACATGTTCAACGGCGCGCCCGACCGCTACGAGTGGAAGCTCGTCGGCAAGCGCGAGATGTACGTGCCGTACAACTCCTACAAGCTCCACAGCGGCGACCTGAAGTTCAGCGACGTCCTCAAGCCGCTGCACATCAACCAGGACCTCACGCGCTACGAGCTGCACCGCGTCTGGATCGTCGACGCCACGCTCAAGCCCGGGACCAGCCACCTCTACACGCGGCGCACGTTCTACATCGACGAGGACAGCTGGCAGGTCCTCGCGGTCGACCAGTACGACGGCCGCGGCCAGCTCTGGCGCGTGTCCGAGGCGCACTGCATCAACTACTACGACGCGCAAATCTTCTGGAGCACGCTCGAGGTGCACACCGACCTGCAGGCCGGCCGCTACCTGGCCATCGGGCTCGATAACGAGCGCCCGATGTACAACTTCGGGATCACGCGCTCGCCGCAGGACTACACTCCGGGCGCGCTGCGCCAGGAGGGCGTGCGCTGAGCCGGGTTCCCCGAGTGAGGGATAGCCTCTTCAGCCCGCCGGTTGGGACGGCCCCGGGGTCGTCCCCACCCGGCGTTTGCGGTCCGAGGACCGGACGCCGCCGGCCGTTCTTCCCGGGCGCGGCGCTGCGGAGCCCGGCCGGCATCGCGGTGCTGTTGTTCGCGTTGACGTCGTTTCTTCCTGCGGCGGAGACGTCCGAGCGTGCGCCGCTCGCGGCCCGGGCCCTGCTCCTCGACATCGCCCGCGCCGGCGACCGGCTCGTCGCCGTCGGCGCCTATGGCAATGTCGTCGTCTCCACCGATGAGGGCGCGAGCTGGCGCCAGGTGCTCGTCCCCACCCGCGCCTTGCTCACCGCCGTGTGCTTCCCGGACGAGCGGCACGGCTGGGCGGTCGGCCACGACGGCGTGATCCTCGCCACCGCCGACGGCGGGGACACCTGGACGCGCCAGGACAGCGGGGAGGACCTCGAGACGGTCTTCCTCGATGTCCTGTTCCTCGACGAACGCCGCGGATTCGCGGCCGGCGCCTACGGGAAATTACTCGAGACCTCCGACGGCGGGAAGACGTGGACGGCCGCGCAACCGTCCGACGAGGAACCGCACTTCAACGCGGTCCGGACCAACGGCCGCTGGCTCTACCTGCCGGGCGAGGCCGGCACCCTGCTCGTCCACAGCCATGCCTGGGTCCGCGTCGCATTGCCCTACGACGGCTCGCTATTCGGGCTCGTCGCCGTCACCGACCAGATCCTCGTCGCCTACGGCCTCCGCGGGCACATTCTGCGGTCGGAGGATGCCGGCGGCAACTGGGTCGAGGTGGCGAACGACCTTCCGGCGCTCATCCTCGGCGGCACCGTGCTGCGCGACGGCCGGGTCGTGCTGGCCGGCCAGGGGGGCAATTTCTTCGTGAGCCGCGACCGCGGCGCCTCCTTCACGGCCTGGAAGCCGGGATCCCTGGGCGCCGGCGTCGCCGAGCTTATCGAGGCGAATGACGGCGCGCTCGTCACCGTCGGCGAAGCCGGCGTCGTCCGGGTCCGCCTGCCATGAGCCGCGCCGCCAACCGCCCGCGCCGGGCCCGTGCGCCGTCCCCGTGCCGCTTCCCGTCATGATCGCGAAGATGGAAGCCCTCGTTTTCGGCCATCGCGGGCTGACGCTGGCGGTCTTCGCGGTCGTCACCGCCGTGCTCGGCTGGTTCGCCGCGCAGACCCGGATCGACGCCAGCTTCGACAAGCAGCTGCCGACCGACCACGAGTACATCGCCACCTTCAAGAAGCACCGCACGCAGTTCGGCGGCGCCAACCGCGTCGTGATCGCGCTGGTCGCGCGCGAGGGCGACATCTTCAACGCGAAGTTCCTGCAGACGCTCAAGGCGGTCACCGACGAGGCCTATTACCTCCCCGGGGTGGACCGGACGCAGGTCACGTCGATCTTCACGCCGAACGTCCGTTTCATGGAGGTCGTCGAGGACGGCCTGCAGGGCGGCAACGTGATCCCCGCGGACTTCTCGCCCACCCCCGAAGGGCTGGCGGAGGTCCGCGCCAACGTCATCAAATCGGGGCGCGTCGGCATGCTCGTGGCCAACGACTTCACCGGCGCGGCGGTGGTGGCCGCGCTGCAGGAGGTCGACCCGCAGACCGGCCGGCGGCTGGACTACGCCGAGGTCGCCGCGGCCCTCGAGCAGCGCATCCGGGCCCGGTACGAGTCGGAGCAGATCTCGGTCCACATCATCGGCTTCGCCAAGGTTATCGGGGACATCACCGACGGCGCGAAGGGCGTGCTGATGTTCTTCGGCGTGGCGCTGGCGATCTCCGCCGCCCTCCTCTATTACTTCTCGCAGTCGTTCTGGCTGACGTTCCTGCCGCTGCTCACGTCGTTCTGCGCGGTCGTCTGGCAGTTCGGCGTCCTCAATCTGCTCGGCTTCGGCATCGACCCGCTGTCGATCCTCGTGCCGTTCCTGGTCTTCGCCATCGCGCTGAGCCATGCCACGCAGATGCTCCGCTCGTTCCGGTACGAGTTCAACCTGGGCCGGGACGAACGGGCGGCCGCGCGCGCCTCCTTCAGCAACCTCTTTCTCCCGGGGTGCATCGCGATCCTGACCGGCACCGTCGGCTTCAGCACGATCTACCTCGTGAGCGTGCCGACGATCCAGGAGCTCGCCATCACCGCCAGCCTCGGCGTGTTCCTCATCATCTTCACCGACCGGTTCCTGCTGCCGGTCCTGATCTCGTACACGCGCATGTCGCCCGATTTCCGCCGGCGGGTGAACTTCCGGCGCTTCGCCCTCCAGCCGTGGTGGCGCCGGCTGGTGAACTTCACGACGTCCGTCGGCGGTTCGATCGGCATCATCGCGATCTCGGCCGCGCTCCTCGTCTTCGGCTGGGTCAAGTCCCACCAGGTCAAGATCGGCGACCTCCACGCGGGCGTGCCGGAGCTCCGGCCCGAGTCCCGCTACAACCGGGACACCGCCGTCATCACGTCCAGGTTCAGCATCGGCGTCGACGTCATCACCGTGCTCGTCGAGACGGTGCCGAACGCCGTGATCGACCACCGGGTGATGGCGCTGGTCGACCGTTTCGGCTGGCACATGCGCAACGTCGAGGGCGTGCAGTCCACGCTGGCCCTCACCGATCTGGCCAAGACGATCAACGCGGGCTGGAACGAGGGCAGCCTCAAGTGGCGGGTCATCCCGCGCAATCCGCAGGCGCTCGCGCAGGCCGTGTCGCCGGTCGAGACCTCGAGCGGGCTGCTCAACGACGAGGGCAGCGTGATCCCGGTGAACATCTACCTGCGGGACCACAAGGCCGAGACCATCCAGCGCGTGGTCGCCGCCGTGAAGGCGTTCCGCGCCACGCACGGCACGGACCGCGTGCGCTTCGAGCTCGCGACCGGCAACGTCGGCGTCATGGCGGCGACCAACGAGGTCGTGGAGGCGGCGCAGACGCCGATGATCCTGTGGGTGTACGCCGCGGTCATCGTGCTCTGCCTGCTCTCCTTCCGCTCCTGGCGCGGCGCGCTCTGCGTCATCGTCCCCCTGGTCGTGGTCTCGTACCTGGGCTACGCGCTCAAGTACTACCTGAACATCGGCCTCAAGACCTCGACCCTGCCCGTCATCGCGCTCGGCGTCGGCATCGGCGTCGACTACGGCATCTACCTGTTCTCGGCGATCCAGGAGCGGCTCGAGGCGGGCGACAGCTTCCAGGACGCGCTGTGCTTCGCGTTCGCCACGATGGGCACGTCGGTGATCTTCACCGGCAGCGCGCTCGCGGTGGGCGTGGGCACCTGGGCGTTCTCGGCCCTGAAGTTCCAGGCCGACATGGGCATCCTGCTGTCGTTCCTCTTCTTCTTCAACATGCTCGGGGCGATGCTGATCATGCCGGCGCTCGCCCGCTGGCTGTTCGTGCGCCGGCTGGTGCCGGCGAGGCAGGAGCCGCAGGGCTGCGATGCGGAGTGACGCGGCGGATCCCCGCCGCTCCGGTCCGACCTCCATCCACGTCCATCCGCGTGATCGGCCGGCCACCTCGCCGACGGCGGACAGCGGCGGTTTTTCTCCCGCCGATCACGCGGATGGACGCCGATGAATTAGACAGGAGACCGCGGAGGACTTGGAGCCGATTCCAGGCGGGCGGCGTCAGGCACGAACGGACACTTGCCGCACCTAGCCGGACCGAGTCGCGCGGCTGACCCGCTTCGTTGCCAGAACGCGCGCTATAACCTGTCCCCTTTAGTTCCCTCGGGCAGCGCAAAGGGACAGGTTGTTTCGTTCCTATTTTTGCCGCGAAAGAACGCAGGGATCACAAAGGGGAGCGGAAGGGACACGTTGTTTTATTATCCGCGTCCATCCGCGTCATCGCCGGGGAAAGCGATCGGGGGGCTGACCTGCCGCCGCATGCGTCTCGCGACCCGCGGAGCCGGTGCCGCTCAGGCCTCGGCCAGGCCGACCTGCCGGACGGGCTGCGCGCGTCCTCCGCGCGGGACGGTGGCCCGGAAGACCGTGCCGAGCGGCCCGGTGTTCACGAGCTCGAGATCTCCGTCGATCTGCCGCGCGAGCAGCCGGCTGATCGCCAGCCCGAGGCCGGTGCCGCCCGCCCGCCCGGTCACCCCGGGCTCGAAGAGCCGCGCGCGGATGGCCTCCGGCAGCCCGGGCCCGTCGTCGGCCACGGTCAGGATCAGGTCCCCGTCCTCCTCCCGGAGGTCCACATCCACCCGGCCGCCCGGGCGGGCCAGGGCCGCGTTCTGGACGAGGTTGCTCGCGATGAGGCACAGGAGGCTGCCGCGGTGATTCTCAACTCCGCGCGGGAGACAGCTCGTGACCCGCAGGGCGACGGCCTGGGCGGCCACGATGGCGGACGCCCGATGGCGGATCACGTCCGCCAGCTCCTCGCCCCGCAGCTCGAAGACCGCGCCGGTCCGGACATCGCCGAGCAGCCCGACCACCTCGGCGATCAGCGCCTCCATCGCCTCCGCGTGGCGGGCCGCCTGCACCGCGTCGACGCGGTCGCCCCGGACGGCCGAACGCAGCCCGGCCACGGAGCCCTGCAGGCCATGGATCAGGTGCGACGTGATCTGCCCCAGCGCGGACGCCTTCGCGGCGAGCGTCAGCTCGAAGCCCGCCCGCGCGAGGCGCTCGTTCCGCTCGGCGACGGCGCGCTGGGCGCGCACGAGGCCCCAGTGCGCCGCGCCGAGGACGAGCGCCAGCAGGGCCGCCGCCGCGCCGAACGTCACCGCCGTCTGGCGGCGCAGGCGGCCGGCGATGGCCGCGAGCTCGGCCTCCAGCGCGCGGGCGTCGAGGTAATACTGGGCGAACCCCGCCACGGGCCCGCCCGCCTGGCTTTGCAGCGGGAGGAGGACCTCCAGCACGGGCGCGGTGGCGCCCGCGCCGGCCCCCCGGAAATAACGATCGAGCGGGAACCCGGCGTGGAAGCGGCTGATCGGGCCGCCCTGCAGGAGGACGAAGTAGTCGGTCACGGGCAGTTCCGCGAACAGCAGCGTGTCGGGGATGGCGCGGACGAGGTTGCCGTCGCGATCGAACACGGCCACGGCCAGCATGCCCTCCTGCTGCGCGCTGGGCAGCACCGCGGCGGGGAGGTCGGCCGCCACCAGCCGGCCGCTGCCGGCGCGCGCTTCGGCCGCCGCGACCTGCTGGCGGGCGGCGGGCTGCAGCGCCGCGGCGTCGCGTCCGATCACGGTGCGGCGCACCTCCTCGTGAAGCTCCGTCCGGAAGAAAACGAGCAGCGCGCCGAAGATCGCGGCCAGCAGCAGGCCGAGACCCAGCGTCGCGTACAGCAGGCGGACC
>Ga0196981_1000608_pt1 | contig 10096 bp, 3 predicted proteins | sample S3_2013CmetaG_FD_155462 | JGI IMG/M metagenome (GOLD analysis project Ga0196981, IMG submission 155462) | Soil microbial communities from Anza Borrego desert, Southern California, United States - S3_20-13C | ecosystem: Environmental > Terrestrial > Soil > Desert | place: USA: California...
CGGAAGCCGAGCGCAAGGGCGGAGGTCATTCGGGGAGGGGGGCGGTTGGACAGGAGGGGGCGCCCGCAGGCCAGTTGTGTCGCCAGGTGGGAGGCGCGGCCGGGCCCGGATATTCCCGGGAGCCGGGCGGACGTTTCGCCATTCTCCGCCGGGCGGGGCCCGGGCGGCCTACTCCGACCGCAGGGCCACCAGGGGATCCACCCGGGCGGCGCGGCGGGAGGGGATCCAGCAGGCGATGAGCGCCACGGCGATGAGGAGCGCGGTGACGGCCGCGAGCACGACCGGGTCGGTGCCCGGGGTGTCGGGCAGGGCGGCGCGGGTCGCGAAGTTGATGGCGATCGAGCCGAGGATGCCGGCCCCGGCGCCGATGAGCGTCATGCGCAGGCCCGAACGGATGATCATCCAGGCGATGTCGGGCGAGCGGGCGCCGAGGGCGATGCGGACCCCGATCTCGGGGGTGCGCTGCGCCACGAGATGGGCGACGACGCCGTACAGCCCGACCGCCGCGAGGAACAGGCCGAGGCCCGCGAAGCCGACGAGCAGGGTGTTGACCATGGAGAACCCGCCCAGCGTGCGCTCGACGAGCTGCTGGACGGAGCCGAGCTGCTGCAGGACCAGGTCGGGGTCCAGCTCGCCCAGCGCCTGGCGGACCGGCTCGGTGAGCTCGGCGGGCCGGGGGCCGCGCACCGCGATGCTCGCGTAATTCCAGGTCTCCTGGGCGAGCGGGCGGTACACGAGGAAGCGGGTGCTCGAGGGGATGAACCCGATGGCAAGCTCGGTGTCGGGGACGACGCCCACGATCTCGAGCCAGCCGCGGTTCTCCGGGTCGGGGCTGCCGATCCGCCGGCCGACCGCGCTCTCGCCCGGAAACAGCGCGCGCGCCATCGACTCGTTGATCAGGGCGACCGGCACGGACCCGGGGCGGTCGGCCTCGGTGAAGTTGCGGCCGTCGGTGACGCGCAGGCCGAGCACGGGCAGGTAGGAGGGCGTGACGGCGTTGACCGAGGCGACCGGCTCCCGCCCGGGGGGCGGCGCGTCCTGGCCGTCCACGACGTAGCCGCGCTGGGTCAGGTAGGTGAAGACCGGCAGCGTCCAGCCGACCGCGACGTGCTCGACGCCGGGCAGGGCGCCGAGGCGGTCCCGGACGCGGGTGAAGAACGCGTACGTCTGGTCGGGCGTCGGGTACTTCGCGGCGGGCAGGTTGACGACGGTCTGGAGGATCCGCCGGTGGTCCCAGCCCGGGGAGCGGGCCAGCTGCTGCTCCATGCTGCGGACGAACATCGCCGCCGTGGCCAGCAGGATGAGGGCATTGGCGAACTGGCCGGCGATGAGGAACTGCCGCAGGCGGTGCTGCGCGCGGTCGCCGGTGTTGCCGCGCGCGCCGGACTTGAGCGTCTCGTTCACGCGGACGCGCGAGACCAGCCACGCGGGCACGACGCCGAAGGCGACGCCGGTGGCGAGCGAGGCGCCCATGGCGAAGGCGAGCACGCGCCAGTCGAGGCCCACGTCGAAGGCGACGAAGACGGAGAGCCGCGCGGAGATCCAGTCGTTCGTCCAGAACGCGACGAGGATCCCGAGCAGGCCGCCGGCGAGCGCGAGCACGACGCTCTCGACGAGCAGCGGCCGGAGCAGGCGCGCGCGGGACGCGCCCAGGGCGGCGCGGATGGCGTATTCGTGCGCGCGCGCCACGGCGCGGGCGAGCTGCACGTTCGCGAGGTTGGCGCAGGCGATGAGCAGAACAAACCCCGCGACGGCGACGAGGAACCACGACAGGCCGATCGTGCTGCGGTCGACGGCGGTCGAGGCGAAGCTGACCGCGCGGAGGCCGTCCTCCTTCCGCTCGCGGGGCCGCGCCTCGGCGAGGCGCGTGGCGATCGCGCGCAGGCGGGCGTCGAGCTGCGCGAGGGTGAGGTCGGGAGCATGCCGCGCCAGGATGCGGAACGAGGGGGAGGTGCGGTCGAGCTTCTCCGAGTCGCCGAGCCCCAGGGGGCGGAGCACCTCGGCCGGGCCCCACAGCGTGACGGTCGAGAACGACTCTGGCATGATGCCCACGATCATCGTCGGCTGGCCGTCGATCCGGACCATCCGGCCAACCACCGACGGATCGCCGCCGAACTGGGCCTGCCAGGTGGCGAAGGAGAGGATGGCGACGTTGTTCCCCGGCACGTCCTCCTCCAGGGTGAACACGCGACCATGCTGAGGCGCGAGCCCGAGGGCGGTCAGGAAGCTGGCGGACACGCGCAGGCCGTTCAGGTTGACGGGCGGGCGGCCCTCCAGGGCGAGGGTGTAGCCCCACATGCGGTAGGCCGCGAGCTGGGCGAACGGCGCGGACTCGCGCGCGAGCTCGAGATAGTCGGACGCGCTGTGCTGCGCGCCGTTGTCCTGCGGCGTCGTGCGGTGGATCCGGACCAGCCGGTCCACGTCGGGGTACGGCAGCGGCCGCAGGATGAAATGGTTCATGACGCTGAACATCGAGGTGTTCAGCCCGATCCCCAGGGCGAGCGTGACCAGCGCCACGAAGGTGAAGCCCGGCGACCTGGCCAGGGAGCGAAACGCGAGTTTCAGGTCGGTGCGCATGGGGTGCGGGGCCGGCGGCGGGCGCGGTCACTCGGACCGCAGCGCGACCATGGGGTCGACCTTCGCGGCGCGCCGGGCGGGGATCCAGGAGGCGAGGAGCGCGACGGCGAGCAGGACGAGCGCGACCGTGCCGAGCACGAGCGGATCGGGCTCGGCCACCCGGGGCATGGCCGAGCCCAGCAGCCGGGAGAAGAAATAGGCGCCGACCAGGCCGAGGACCAGGCCGATGGCGGCGAGCCGGGCGCCGCGGCCGACGACCTGCATGACGAGGTCCGACGGCCTGGCGCCAAGCGCGAGGCGGATCCCGAACTCGCCGGTGCGCTGGGCCACGAGGTGCGAAATGACGCCGTAGAGCCCGACCGCCGCGAGCACCAGCCCGAGGGCGGCGAAGCCGGCGAGGAGGTCGGAGATGACGTGCAGGTTGTGCTGGGTCCGATCCACGAATTGCCGCACGGTCCCCAGGCCGTCGACCGGCAGGTCGGGGTCGACCTCGCTCATGGCCTGCCGGACGGTTTCCGTCAGCGCGGCCGGGTTCTCGGCGCGGACGACGAGGTTGAAGAACGACCAGGGCTCCTGGACCAGCGGGCGGTACACGACGAACCTCGTGTCGGGGTCCCGGATATTCGCGGCCGCCTCGACGTCGGCGACGACGCCGACGATCTCGCGCCACACCACTTCATTCGCGCCGGTGGTGGAGTTGTCCATCACGCCGAGCCGCCGGCCGACCGCGCTCTCGTTCGGCCAGTAGTGCCGGGCCAGCGCCTGGTTCACGACGATGTACTGGGGACCGTCGGACGCCAGGTCGGGCGGGAGCTCGCGGCCTGCGAGCAGCGGGATGCCCATGGCCTTGAAGTACCCGCCGGCGATCATCGCATGGGCCGCGGCCGGGTTCGTGGCGGAACCGTCGCCCGCCGGCGCGTCGATGAACACCTGGCGCGCCGAGGAATAGCCGAAGAGCGGCAGCGAGGTGGCCAGTCCCACGTGCTGCACGCCGGGCAGCTCCATCAGGCGCTGCTCGACGCGGCGGAAGAGCGCCCGGCGCTTCTCGCCGTCGTACCGACTTTCCGGGATCGTCACGGCCGCGGTGAGGACGCGCGCGGTGTCCCAGCCGACCGGGCGGTCGAGGAGCCGGGCGAAGCCGCGGTTCATCACGGCCGCGAGGCCGAGCAGGACCAGGGCCAGCGCGAGCTCGCCGACGATCAGCGCGTGGCGCATCCGCTGGTGGCCGCGGCCGGCGGTGGAGCCGCGGGACTGGGACTTGAGGGCGGCGTTGACGTCGGTGCGGGAGGCGAAGATCGCCGGGGCGAGGCCGAACAGCGCGCCGGTGAAAAGGGAGACGCCCAGGGTGATGCCGAAGACGGCGGGGTCGATCGCGATGCGCAGGCTGGGCGCGCCGTCGATGAGGATGCTCGTCTCGAGCGCGTGATTGACCCAGAAGGCCACGAAGAGCCCGAGGGCACCGCCGACGACGGCGAGGAGCAGGCTTTCAGCGAGCTGGAGCTGCACGAGGCGGCCGCGCGAGGCGCCCAGCGCGGCGCGCACCGCGAACTCGCGGACCGAGCCGGTCGCGCGCGCGAGCTGCAGGTTGGCCAGGTTGGCGCAGGCAATGAGGAGGATGAAGCCCGAGAGCCCCAGCAGCATCCACGAGATGAAGCGGCCCACCTCGTCCATCGACGCCGAATGGAAGGGGATCACCCGGTAGCGGAGCCGCGGGTAGTCCTGGGGGAACTCCTTTTCCTGCCGGGAGGCGAGAGGCGCGAGCTGGGCGGTGATCGCGTCCGGGGTGGCGTCCGGACGCAGCCGGCCGATCAGCAGGAAGCTCCGGTAGCCGCGGTATTTCAGCTGGTCGGCGGTGTAGTTGATCGGCCGCCAAATCCCGACGTTGCCCCAGAAAAGGTTGTAGTCCGCGCGGGCCGGCAGCACGCCGACGATGGTCACGCTCTCGCCGTCCAGCCGCAGGGTCCGCCCGAGCACGGACCGGTCGCCGCCGAAGCGGGAATGCCAGAACGCCTCGGACAGGATGACGACCTGGTTCTTCCCGGGGCCGAACTCCTCCTCGGTGAACATCCGGCCGTGGAGGGGCTGGAGCCGGAGCGTGTCGATCACGCCCGCCGAGACCGCCAGCGTGCCGATGCGCTCGGCCGGCCGGCCCGGCTCGACCATCGTGGCCACGTTGCGGGAGAACACGGTCAGCGAGGAGAAGGCCGTCACCTGCGGGTTGATCTCCGCGATCTCCGTCGGGGAGAAGTTGCGCTGGCTGCCGTTGGCCTGGGTCCGCTCGAGCAGGACGAGCCGGTCGGGCTCGGGATAGGGCGCGGAACGGAAAAGCAGCGTGTCGACCACGCTGAACATCGAGGTGTTCACCCCGATGCCGAGCGCCAGCGTGGCCAGCGCGACGACGGTGTAGCCGGGGGACTTGAGGAGGGAACGCGCGGCGTAGCGGAGCATGGCGGGAAGGGTTGAGGTGGGGGAAGGACGAGCCCCGGGAGTCAGCGCGACGTCCCTCCGGAGAGATAACCCCGCGGGCGGACCCGGGGTTGCGGCGGGCGTGTCATAGCGTGGCGTCGCATCGCGGGCCCAGGATCATTCGGACCGCAAGGCGGCCATCGGGTCCACGCGGGTGGCCCGTCGGGCGGGCACGAGGGCGGCGACGAAGGCGATCAACGCGAGCAGCACGGCGACCGCGAGGTAAACGACCGGGTCCGTCGGGCTGGTGTTGAAGAAGAAGTTCTGCAGCTGCCCGCGAAGGGTCGCGCCGAGCGTCATGGTGATGCCCAGTCCCAGCGCGAGGCCGATGCCGATCTGCCAGGCGCCCTGCCGGAGGACCATCCCGAGGATGCGCGCGGCATCGGCGCCGAGGGCCATGCGGACGCCGAATTCCTGGGTCCGCTGGGTGACCGAGAAGCTCATCACCCCGTAGAGCCCGACCGAGGCGAGGCCGACGGCCACGACGCCGAAGATGCCGACCATGATGGTGACGATGCGGTTCTGCGCCGTGAACGACGCCTGGTTGGAGGCCGGCGTGCCGACGAAGTAGAGGGGCAGGTTGCCGTCGACCTTCTTCACCGCCCGGCGGAGCGACTCGGCCAGGGCGTCGGCCCGGACGCCGCCGCGGGGCTTCACCACGATCGTGGCGAACTGGGCGACGAAGGGCTCGGGCGTGACCGGCCCGAACACGGTCGCGTAGAAAGGCGTGTAGAAGCCGTACTCGTCGACATTCGGGTTGTTGAAGGGGCCGAGCATGCGGACGTCGGAGACGACGCCGACGATCGTGCGCCAGGGGCCGAAGAGCGTGCCGTTGTTCCCGACGGTGCGGAAGCGCCGGCCGACGGCGGACTCGGTGCCGAAGTGCTTCTTCGCGAAGCCCGCGCCCACGACCGCGACGGGCAGCTTCTGGTCGAGGTCGTCCTCCGTGAACGCGCGGCCGTCGAGGATCCGCTGGCCGGTCACGGCGAAGAAGTCGCCCGCGATGCTCTCGAAGTTGGTGGTCGGCCGGTCCCGGTTGTCCTTGTACTCCTTCCCCTCGATCTCGATGGGCGCGTTGCCCGAAAAGGTCATCCGGAAGCGATTGGTGAGCGCGGCGGCCTCGAACTCCGGGTGCAGGCGAAGCTCGCGGACGAGCCGGTCGTAGAACACCTGGCGGTCCTTCTGCGTGGGGTAGTCGCCGTCCATCAGTCCCATCCGGGCCGACATGAGGCCCCGCGTGTCGTAGCCCCAGTCGATCCGCTGCTGCCGGTACATGGCGATGGCCAGGAGGAGCGACGACACCAGGATGAAGCTGGCCATGCCGATCTGGCAGGTGACGAGCGCGCGCGTGACCAGGTTGACGAAGCGGCTGGTGTTCCCGCGCCCGCCCTCCTTGAGGGCGTCGGCGGCGTTCGCCCGCGACGAAAGCCAGGCGGGCACGAGCCCCGAGGCCAGCGCGGCGAGGAAGGTGGCGGCGACGGTGAACCCGAGCACGGCCACGTCGATGTCGAAGGTGATCCAGGACGGCGGCGGGTTCTCGAGATTGCGCACCACGGCGGTCAGGTAGTCGACCGCCCAGTACGAGGCGGCGACGCCGACGATGGAGCCGAGGGTGGCGACGAGCAGGCTCTCGGTCAGCATCTGCCGGATGAGGCGCGCGCGCGTGGCGCCGAGCGAGGAGCGGATCGCCAGCTCCTTGCCGCGCAGGGTGGCGCGCGCGAACTGCATGTTCATCACGTTGATGCAGGCGCTCAGCAGCAGCAGGACGCAGAGCGCGAGCATGGCGCCCATCAGGAGCGTGAGGAAGGTCGGCGTGAACGTCTCGCGCAGCGGCCTCACTTCCGCGGTGCTGAACGTCTTGTTGGTCTCGGGATAGGAGGTCGAGAACCGGCGTGCGAACTCGGTGCACTCGAGCTGCGCCTGGTCGGGGCTGACGTCCCGGCGCAGCAGCCCGATGACGGCCGGCGAGTTACCGCGCGGGTCGTTGCGCGGACGGACGGGGAACTCGCTGAACAGGGGGATCCAGAGGTCCTCGTTGGTGGGGAAGTTGAAGCCCTTGGGCATGACACCGACGATGGTGGCGGGGCGCCCGTTGATGCGGACGCCCCGGCCGACCACGTCGTTCGCGCCGTTGAATTCGCGCTGCCAGAGGTTGTGGCTGATGATCGCGACCTTTTCGGCGCCGGGCCGATTGTCCTCGGGCGCGAAATCGCGGCCCACCACCGGGGCGACCCCGAGGATCTTCATCCAGTGCTCGGTGATGTACGCGCCGGTGAACCGCTTCGGTTCGGTGCCGATCGTGACGTTGACGGTCGAGCCGTTGAGGTAGGCCGCGAGATGCTCGAAGGACCGCTGCTGCTCCACCATCTCCTCGTAGTCCTGACCGTAGACCTGACCGTTCACGCCGAAGAGCGTGCGGGTCGACTCGTCCACGAAGTTGACGCTCATCAGGCGGTCCGCGTTCGGAAACGAAAAGCCGCGGATGATCGTGCCGTTGACGACGGCGAACTGGGTGGTGACCGCGCAGATGCCGAGCGCGAGGACGAACACCGCGAGCGCGCAGAAGGACCTTTCCTTGAGGAGGACGCGGAGGCCGATGCGGAGGTCTTGGGCGAAGGTGAACATGGAGGCGGATTTCAGGGTTGGGCCCCGGGGTGGGCGGTCATTCCGATCGGAGCGCGATCATGGGATCGACCCGCGTGGCCCGCCGCGCGGGAACCAGCGCGGCGAACAGCGAGACCGCGCTGAGCAGCACGGCGACGCCGACATAGGTGGGGGCGTCGTGGGGGTTGGTCTGGAAAAGGAAGTTGTTGATGGCGCTGCGGAAGAACCAGGCGATGCCCTGGGCGAGGCCGAGGCCGACGACGAGCCCGATGACCAGCTGGCGGGCGCCCTGCCCGAGGACCATGCGGAGAACCCGGCGGGGCTCGGCGCCGAGCGCCATGCGGATCCCGAATTCCTGGGTGCGCTGGTTGACGGCGAAGGACATGACGCCGTACAGCCCGACCGAGGACAGGATGATGGCGATGAGGCCGAAGATCGCGAACATGGTCGCGGTGATCCGCTGCTGCGCGAGGAAGCCGTCCTGGTTGTCCTTCGGGGTCGCGACGAAGTAGAGCGGCAGGTTGGGGTCGAGCTTGTTCACGACCGCCTGGAGGGCGGAGGCGAGGCTCTCCGGCCGCTGGCCGCCGCGCGGCTTCACGATGATGGTGCCGAACTGGTTGGCGACCGGTGCGGGCGCGGCCGGGCCGATGGCGGAGCCGAAGAACGGGATGTAGTACCCGGCGCCGTCGTTCACGGTGTCGAACGGGCCGGTCATGCGGATGGTGCGGACCACGCCCACGATCTTGCGCCAGGGGCCCGGGTTCGTGCCGTTCGCCGCCGTGGTGCGGAAGCGGCGGCCGAGGGGCGACTCGTTGCCGAAGTGCTTGCGGGCGAAGAGCGCGTTCACGACCGCGACGGGCTCGCGCTGGTCGGAGTCCGTGTCCTCGAGGTCGCGGCCGTCGATGATGCGGGTGCCGAGCACGTCGAAGTAGCCGGGGGTGACGAGCTCGAACTGGCCGTTGGTGCGCTCGGAGTCGTTCTGGTACTCCTTGCCCTCGATCTCGACGCGGCTGCCGCCGGAGAAGACCATGCGCTGGCGGTTGGTGAGGGCGGTGGCCTCGAACTGCGGGCTGGCGCGGAGCTCGCGGACGAGCCGTTCGTAGAAGAGACGGCGCGCGTCGGAGTCGGGATAGTCGCCCTCCATCAGCCCGAGCCGCGCGGAAAGGATGCCCGCGGTGTCGTACCCGTAGTCCACCGTCTGCTGGCGCGTGATCGACTGGGTCATCAGCAGCGCGCTGACGAGGAGGATCGAGGTCACGACGATCTGGACGACGACGAGCCCGCGCGTGACGAACGCCACGGCCCGGCCCGTGTTGCCGCGGCCGGACTCCTTGAGCACGTCCACCGCGCTCGCCCGGGACGAGAGCCACGCCGGCAGGAGGCCGGACACGATGGCCGACAGGAAGGTCGCGCCGACGACGAATCCGACGACCTTGCCGTCGATCGTGAACCGCATCCAGGTGGGCAGCGGATTCGGCAGGTTGTGGACCAGCACGTCGAGGTAGTCGGTGGCCCACGCCGCCAGGCCGACCCCGGCCGCCGCGCCCAGCGAGGCGACGAGGAGGCTCTCGGTCAGCATCTGGCGGATCAGCCGGCTGCGGGTGGCACCGAGGGAGGACCGGATCGCCAGTCCCTTCGCGCGGATCGTCGCGCGGGCGAACTGCATGTTCATCACGTTCACGCAGGCGATCAGCAGCACGCCGACGCAGCAGCTGAGCATGAAGTAGAGCAGGCCGGGGAGCGCGCCGAAGGTGAAGCTCTGGATGAGGGGGCGGACGTAGCCGCGGGTGAACTGGCGGTTGGTGTCCGGGTGCGCCTCGGCGAAGCCCTTGGCGAGCATGCCGACCTCGGCCGAGGCCTGCTCGAGCGAGACGCCCGGCTTCAGCCGCGCGATGATGGCGATGAAGTTGATATTGCGGTCGTTGCGGGGCCGCACGGGGAACTCGGTGTTCACCGGGATCCACAGCTGCTCGTTGGTCGGGAACTGGAACTTCGGCGGCATCACGCCGACGATCGTGCCAGACCGGCCGTTCACGCGGACCGACTTGCCGACGATGTCCGGATCCGCGCCGAAGTCCGAGCGCCAGAGCGCGTCGCTGAGGAGGACGGCCTTGTCGACGCCCGGTCGGTCCTCCTCCGGCAGGAAGTTGCGGCCCAGCACGGGCGAGACGCCGAGCGCGGGGAAGAAATCATGCGTCACGTAGCCGCCCTGGAGCCGCTTGGGGGCGCCCTGCCAGGTCAGGTTCACGGTCGACCCGTTCAGGTATCCGACGAAATCCTCGAAGACCGTCTGCTTCTCGCGCAGCTCGGCGAAATCCGCCGTCGTCATCCGCGCATTGAAGTTCCGCGGCGAGAAATTGTTCGGGTCGACCATCTGCACGTCGACGAGCCGGTCCGCGTCGCGGAAAGTGAAAGCGTGGAGCAGCACGCCGTTGACCACGGCGAACTG
>Ga0196981_1000609_pt1 | contig 10090 bp, 6 predicted proteins | sample S3_2013CmetaG_FD_155462 | JGI IMG/M metagenome (GOLD analysis project Ga0196981, IMG submission 155462) | Soil microbial communities from Anza Borrego desert, Southern California, United States - S3_20-13C | ecosystem: Environmental > Terrestrial > Soil > Desert | place: USA: California...
TGGTTGAGCTTCACGGTCTCGAGGAGCCCGAGCACCAGCGTCGGCCGCAGGTGCGACTGGTCCTCGACGAAGGGATTCAGCAGCGCCAGCTCCTGCGCCGCGGCGTCGGAGACCCAGGTCTTCAGCTCCTTGCCGGAGCGCAGCGTGTAGTTGACGCACTCGTGGAAATGCTGGCCGACGAGGTAGTCGGTGGCCTTGCGCGAAAACACGGCCGCCGGAGCGTCGTCACCGTCGACGAGCGCGGGACCCACCGCGGGGGCGGCCGGCACGCGGTCCGTGCCGTGGATGCGCAGCACCTCCTCGACGAGGTCGATGGGCCGGTCGAGGTCGGAACGGTAGCTCGGAATGTCGACGTTCCACTCGATCCCGCCGTCCGGCAGGATGCGCTCCTGGTTCAGTCCCAGGTTGAGGGCCGAGAGCGCGTCGCGGATCTCCTCGTCGGTCACGTCGAAGCCGAGCTTCCGGCGCACGAACGGCGTGGCGAGGCGGATCTCGCGCTTCCACGGGCGGTCCCCGCCGACCCGGAACACCGGACCGACGACGGTGCCGCCCGCCGTCTCGAGAATCAGGTCGATCGCGCGGCAGGCGGCCTCGAAGGTCCCGTGGGGATCCACGCCGCGCTCGAACCGGTACGAGGAGTCCGAGGACAGCTGCAGCTTCTTCGACGTCCAGCGGACGGACTGCGGCCGGAAGTACGCGGCCTCGAGCACGATGTCGGTGGTGGCCTCGTCCACCTCGGCGTCCTGCCCGCCCATCGTGCCGGCGACGACGAGGGGCTTCCGCTCGTCGGCGATCACGAGCATCCGGCTCGTGAGCACGCGCTCCTTGCCGTCGAGGGTCACGAGCTTCTCGCCGTCGGCCGCGCGGCGCACGACGATCTTCCGCCCGCCGATCTTCCTCGCGTCGAACACATGCAGGGGCTGCCCGAGCTCGAGCATCACGTAGTTGCCGACGTCGACGAGATTGTTGATCGGGCGCAGGCCGACGGCCTTGAGCCGCTCCTGCAGCCACGCCGGGCTCGGCCCGACCTTCACGCCCGCGACGGGGATGCCGACGTAGAGCGGGCAGTCCTCGGGCGCCTCGACCCGGATGTCGGCGAGGAGGTCCGGCCGGGGCGCGCCCGCGGCGCCGCGGTAGGTGATCGCGGGGTATTCGGTGTCGGTCCGCAGCCAGGCGGCCAGCTCGCGCGCGAGGCCGACGTGGCTCAGCGCGTCGGGCCGGTTCGGCGTGACCTCGATGTCGAACACCGTGTCGCCCGGCGGCAGGACCTCGTTGATCGGCTTTCCGACCGGCGCCGCGGGGTCGAGGATCAGCAGGCCCGCGTGGTCCTCGCCGAGCTCGTCGGGCGCGCACAGCATGCCGTCGGATTGCTGGCCGCGGATCTTGGACTGCTTGATTTTGAACCCGCCCGGCAGCTCGGCGCCGGGCAGCGCCACGACGACGCGCCGGCCGGCATCGCAGTTCGGCGCGCCGCAGACGATCGTCCGAATGCCGCCATGCTCGGCCCCGACGTCGACGGTGCAGACCGACAGCTTGTCCGCGTTCGGGTGCTTGTCGCGGGTCCGGATCTCGCCGACGACCACGTGCGCGAGCGCCGGCAGCCCGGCCGTATGCACGCCCTCGACCTCGAAGCCGAGGAACGTGATCGCGCGCTTCAGCTCCTCCACCGAGGTGTCGAGCCGGACGTGTTGCTTGAGCCAATTCAGCGAAATTTTCACGGAAGAGTCTGAACCCCTAGTCTGCGCCGATTCCCGTCAATGATCCCGGTTGGTGCCTCATGTCGGAGGTCAGGAAAACTGCCGCAGGAACCGGATGTCGTTCTGGTAGAAGTACCGGATGTCATCGATGCCGTAGACGAGCATCGCGAGCCGCTCGAGGCCCATGCCGAAGGCATAGCCGCTCCAGACCTCGGGGTCGTAGCCCACGGCCTCGAAGACCGCGGGGTCGACCATGCCGCAGCCGCCGATCTCGATCCACTCCTTGTTCACCTTGGGCAGGTGCTTGGCGGCGAGATCGACCTCGAACGACGGCTCGGTGTAGCCGAAGTAGTGGGGCCGGAAGCGCGTGACGGTGTCCTTCCCGAGCAGGGACGCGAAGATGTAGTCGAGCAGCGCCTTGAGGTCGCGAACGGTGACATCCCGGTCGACGTAGAGGCACTCGAGCTGGTGGAAATTGGCCGAATGGGTGGCGTCGGTGGTGTCGCGGCGGTAGACGCGGCCGGGCGAGACGATGCGGATCGGCGGCGGGCCCTTGAGCATCGTGCGGATCTGCACCGACGAGGTGTGCGTGCGCAGGAGGTACTTCTCGCCCTCGACCTTCTTGGCGACGTTGGCGAAGCGCGCCCGCTCCGGGAAATAGAACGTGTCCTGCTCGGCCCGCGCCGGGTGGTCGGCCGGCGTGTTGAGCGCGTCGAAGCAGTAATACTCGGTCTCCACCTCCGGGCCGTCGGCGATCGTGAACCCGGCCTTGCGGAGGATCCGGCACATCTCCTCGCGCACGAGCGTGAGAGGATGGCGCGTGCCCGGGCCCGCGTCGGGCGACGGCAGCGTGGGATCCACCGCCGGCCCGAGCTGCGCCGCGATCTCGGCGGCGGCGATGCGCGCGCCGGCGGCGTCGAGCTCCGCCTGGAGGCGGGCCTTGGCCTCGTTGACGAGCCGGCCGAGGGCGGGCCGCTGCTCCTTCGGCGCGGCGCCCAGCTGCTTCATGAGCGCCGTGAACTCGCCGTGCGGGCCGGTCAGCCCGGCCTTGAACGACTCCAGGTCGGTGCGCGTCTGCAGCGCCGCGATCTGGGCGGGGGCTTTCGCGAGAAGGGCGTTGAGCGTGTCTTGCATCAGCGGATGATCGTCTCGTTCTTCGGTCCCGCGGTCCGGGCCCACGCGATGGCGAGGGGACGGGGACGGGCTAAAAAAAGGACGGGCGCCCCGGGGCGGCCCGTCCTGCAGCGAAAGGTGTGGGAGTTCCGTTGGCGAGCCCCGAGGGGCCCGCGCGTCCCGCGCCGGGAATCAGGCCTTCGCGCCGGCCGCCTTCGCCTTCAGCGCGTCCTGGGCCTGGGCGACCAGGGCCTTGAACGCGGCGGCGTCGCGGATCGCGATGTCCGAGAGGATGCGGCGGTCGAGCTCGATGCCCGCGGCCTTGAGGCCCTCGATGAACCGGCTGTAGGTGATGCCGGCCTCGCGGCAGGCGCCGTTCAGCCGGACGATCCAGAGGCCGCGCATGTTGGCCTTCTTCTTCTTCCGGTCGATGTAGGCGTACTGCCAGGCGTGCTGGACCGCTTCCTTGGCGTAGCGGAACAGCTTGGACTTGTTGCCGAAGTAGCCCTTGGCGTACTTCAGCACTTTCTTGCGGCGCTTGCGCGACGCGGGGGAGTTGGTGACACGAGCCATGTTGTCTTAGTGGGTTGGTCGCCGGCGGGTCGGTTCGTTGGAGTTCACCCGCCTGGCGAAGTTGTGGTTTCGCTTCGGCTGTCGATTTAGAGCCCGAAGGGCAGACAGCGCTTGAGCGGCTCCGCATGGCCGTCGGCCACGAGCTTGTCCCGCGAGGCACGGCGCTTGGACTTCGTGCTCTTGGAGGCCAGCAGGTGACGGAAGCCGGGCGTGCGCCGGATCAGCTTGCCCTTGGCGGACAGCTTGAAGCGCTTGGCAACGGACTTTTTGGTCTTTTGCATGGAAGGAGCGGGCCAAAACAGAGGTCCGCCGCACCCTTGGCAAGGGGAATCTTCCGCCGGCTCGGCACCGGTCAGTACAAGCGGTAAGTGGCTAGCCAGTAGTAACGTCCGAACTCCGCAACCACATCTTGGCCGCGGTCGCGGAGGACGGCGCCCAGCTCCGATTCAGTCGGGAAATTCTTGAGCACGTCGTACTCGCGCCCGTCCGCGAGGCGGCGGCGCTGCCACGTGTCCCCGGCCGCGTCGGTCCGCGCGATCGGGGTGCTGCTGCCCTCCGCATACACGTTGTCGAGGAGCACGATCCGAGCGCCGTGCCCCAGGGTCCGATGCCAGCGGTCCAGGAACGCGCCTAGCCGGACGCGGGGCACGTGGGACCACCAGAACGCCGCCAGCCCGGCATCGCAGTCGGGCGCCGGCGGCGGAGCATAGGCGTCGCCGCGCACAAACGCGACGCGGCCCGCGGGCCAGACCTTGGCCCGGGCGACCGCCAGCACCTCCTCGTTCACGTCCACCGCGCGCACTCGCTCGGCCGACGCGGCGACCACCGCCGTCCAATAGCCCGTGCCGCAGGCCAGCTCGAGGACGCGACGGCCGGCCAGGAGCCCGGCGACGCGCAATCTCAGCGCGCGGAGTTCATCCTGCCGCTCCGGCTTGGCGTAGACCTGCTCGTACTCGCGGGCGCGGTGCGCGTAGTAGGCGGCGAGGTCCGAGGACATGGCGCGGTCTCAAGGGCCGGCGGCGACATTGGTCCGCCGGGGGTCGGCGAAGCCGGTCCACGTGCCGTCCGCATTCCGCTCCACGGCGTTGACGCCGCCGAAGTGCCGGCCCCGCCCCGCCGGCTCGATCCGCCTGACCTGCCAGCCGGCGGCGACCAGGGCCTGCTCCGTTTCGGACGGCAGGCTCGCCTCGACCTCGAAGATGTTGTCGGGGTCGTCCGGCCCGAGTGGGCTGACCAGGTGCACCCGCGTGTCGCCGATCGCCTCGGCCAGCGGGCGGCCCCGCGCGAAACGGTCGAGCAGCACCTGCGCGACGGCGGTCGGGATGCGCTGCGCGCCGGGGACCCCGAGCGCGAGGACGGCGCGGCCGCCGCGCGAGAGGATCATCGGGCTGATCGTGCTGCGCGGCCGGCGGCCGGGAGCGACGAAATTCGGGTGGGCCGGATCGAACGTGCCGAAGTTGCTCATCGAATCGTTCAGGACGACGCCGGTGCCGGGCGCCACCACGCCGGCGCCGAAGTGGAGGCTCAGCGACTGCGTGGCGCTGACGACGTTTCCGGCGGCGTCGACGACGACGAAGTGCGTGGTGGAGGCGTGGACGGACTCGAGTTCCGCGTCGGCGGAAAAGCCCGCCGCCAATCCCGCGGCTTGTGTCGCGATCGGCGCCGCCGCGCGTTCCCGGACGCCGCGCACGAACTCGGGCGCCAGCAGCGCTTCCGCCGCCTCGCGCGCGCCGGGCGCGTCGGCGACCACCCGCTGCACGTGCGGCTGCACCTCCCGCCACACGCGCGCGAAGGCCGCGAGATTCCCGGCCGTCCGAAACTCCTCCCGGGGTTCCCCGGACTCGAGCGCAAGCAACACCGGCAGCACCAGGGCGCACCCGCTGGTCGGCGGAGGTCCGCCCGCCAGGCGCATCCCGCGCCAGTCCGCCTCGAGCGGCGCGGCCAGGCGCGCCCGGTAGCGCGCGAAATCCGCCGCCGTCACGTACCCGCCGCCGGGCCGCGCCGCGGCGGCGATCGCCTGCGCGGTCTCACCCTCGTAGAAGGCCGCCGCCCCCTCGGCCGCGACCGCCCGGAGCGTCCGTGCGAGGTCGGGGTTCGCAAGCTTCGCGCCCGCTTCCGGCAGCCGGCCCCCGGGCAGGTAAAGCCGCGCGAGCTCGGGGTCGGCGCGCAGGCGCTCCTCCCGCTCCGCAAAAAGGTCGCGCGTCTTCGGCAGCACGGTGAACCCCGCCGCGGCCAAGTCCGCGCTGGGCCGCACCAGTTCCGCCCACGGACGCGTGCCCCAGCGCCGGTGGGCGAGTTCGAGCGCCGCTGGCAGGCCCGGGACGCACACCGATTTCCAGCCGTAGCGGCGCGCGTCGGCCGGCAGCGCGCGGAATTCAGCCGGGTCGACCGACGCGGCGGCCTCGTCCATCCCGTCGACCGCGTACGTCCGCCCGGCGGCCGCGTCGAAATGAAGCAGCATGATCTTGCCGCCCGGACCGCTGGCGTACGGCTCGGCCACGCCGAGCGCGAACGAGACTGCGACCGCGGCGTCGACCGCGTTGCCGCCCGCGCGAAGCACCTCCACGCCGATCGCGACCGCCTCCGGGTGGCCCGCGACGACCACGCCGCCCCGCGCGGCCACCGGCTCGACGGGGACGGGGACCGCCTGCGCGAGGACCGCCGCCGCGAGAGCGGGCGCGAGGAGGCGGAGCAGGCGCAAGGGGGTCAGGTCCATCCGTAGAGCGGAGCGAGGAACCGCACGATCAACCAAACCGTCACCGCCCCGAGGACGTCGAGCCAGATCCCTTTCCGCATCATGGTGAGAATGCGGACGTGTTTCGTCGCATACGCCTGCGCGTTGGGGCCGGTCGAAACCGGCAGGAGGAAGCCGAAGCTGCATGCCAGGGTCGTCGCGAGCGCGACCGGGATCGGATTGAGCCCCTGCGCCAGCGCGACCGCGATCATCATGGGCACCATGATGTTCGCGGACGCCGTGTTCGAGGCGGCCTCGCTCAGCGCGATGCTGAGCCCGATCGCCACGGCGACCAGGGTCCAGAGGCTCGGGGTGCCCAGCGCCGCGCCGACCGCGCCGCCGAGCTCGCGCGCGAGGCCGGTCTGGAAAAGCTGTCCGCCCAGCGAGAGTCCGCCGGCAAAGAGCAGCACCGTGCCCCAGTCGATCTTCACGGCCTCGTGCCATTCGAGGGTCATCTCCCACTTGCGGAAATCCGTCGGCAGGACGAGCAGGACCAGCCCGATGAGCAGCCCGATGATGTCCTCGGGGAAATGCGCGCGGATCCATCCCGCGCCCCACCCCTGCCCCCGCCCGGCCAGCTCCATCAGGCCCGGCCAGACCCAGAGGAAGATCGCGGTGCCGAGCGCGACAGCGATGTACGTCTCGCCCCGCGTGCGCGGCCCCAGCGCCGCGAGCTGCCGGCCGAACTCCGCGCGGAGCGCCGCGGGATCGACCAGCCGCGCCCCGTCGCCCGGTCGCAGCAGCCAAAAGAGGAAGAGCACCAGCGCGATCGTGAGCGGCAGCGCCAGCTGCATCCACTGCACGAAAGACAGCTCGATCCCCGCGTGCTCGCGCAGCGCCGCCAGGGCGATGAGATTCGGCGGCGTGCCCACCGGCGTCGCGAGGCCGCCCATCGACGCCGCGAACGCGACGAGCAGGACCAGGTTCTCGCGCAGCCGGAGATTCTCGCCCAGCTCGGGACAGGACCGCAGCACGCCGAGCGCGATCGGCAGCATGACCGCCGTGGTGCCCGAATTGCTCATCCACATCGAAAGCCCGGCCGTGAGCGCGCCCAGCGCCATGAAGATGGTGACCGGGGAGCGCGCGACGCCCGGCAGGCAGAGCAGGTGCAGCGCGATGCGGCGGTCCAGCCCGTGCTTCTGCATCCCGAGCCCGAGCATGAACGTGCCGATGAACAGGAAGGTGATGGAGCTCGCGAACGGCGCGAGCACGGCACCCGCCGGCCCGACCCCGAAGACGATGCACAGCGCCGGCACCAGCAGCGACGTGGCCGCCATGGGAATCGCCTCGCTGACCCAGAGGACGACGGCCAGCGTCATCAACGCCGCCATCTTGTGCGCGGGCGTGTCCAGGCCGGGCAGCGGGGCCAGCCACACCGCGAAGGCGGCGGCCGGCGCGAGCACGAACCCGACCGGACGGCGCAGCGCCTCGAAGCGCGCTTCCAGGGATTCCGCCGGGGTCGACATGGGGCCGGCCGACGCTGGGCGACGCGCCGCTGGCAGGCAAGCTGGCAGCCGGCGACGCCGGCGGCTGTGCGTCAGGCCCGGCCCCAGGACCGAGCCCCGCGAACGGACATCACAGACGCTTGGTGATCTCGATCGACCAGACGCGGCCGCGCGCGAGCGACATGTATTGGTTGGTCGTGTAGCCGCGCGAATCGGCCGCCAGCGGCGGCTGCTCGTCCGTCAGGTTGATCACGCCGAGCCGGATGGTCGTGTCGTCGAGCCAGTCGTTGTCCGTCCGGAGGCGGTAGCTGACGTACCCGTTGAAGGTCGTGGTCGCGTCGACGAGGTACCGGTACCGGCTCGAGCCGGCGTCAAAGGTCTCGACGATGTAGCCGGGGCGGCCGAGGGATTCCCACACCGCCTGGGTGGTCGAGCCATCGGCGTCCTGGAAATCGCCCGTGTAGTGCGCCGAAAGGCCCGCGCGCCAGTCGCCCTGCCGCCATGTCACGCCGGCGTTGCCTTTCCAGATCGGCGCGCCGCTCTGCCAGCGCAGGTCGTTGCGGGGCGCGCCGGCCGAGTCATAGGCGTGCGCGTCGCGCACGTAGGTCCACTCGGTGCTCAGCGTGACGGTGCCGTACTCCCGGAAGGGCAGCCGGTAGGTGGCGCCGAAATCCCAGCCGTTCGTGAAGCGCTCCGCCCGGTTGAAATAGGTCTCGTTGATGAAGGCGATCGTGCCCACGACGGCGCGCTGCGCGGATGGCGCGCGGGTCGCGTTGTAGGCCGCGAAGGCGTCGCGGTCCGCCTGCGTCACGGGGTTGCGCTCGACCGACGGGTCGCCCTGGTACGCCGCGGTGCCGGAGCCGAGGTCGATGCTGTTGATGTTCTGTCCGGCGGCGAGGGCGGCCTGGGTCGCCGCGATCAGCGCGTTCGTGTCGTCGGTCACGCCGCCGGCGGTGCTGATGGCGCCCTCCTGCCGGATTTCCCAGTAGTCGGCCGACACGGACAGCCCCTTCACGAACGGCACGTCGATGAAGATGCCGGCGGAGCGTCCCTCGGCCTCTTCGGGCCGAAGGTCCTGGTTGCCGGAGCGCCGGAACAGCCGGTTGACGCTGCCGTCGGACGGCAGGCCGGTGACCGTGCTGCGGTAGCTGTCCGTCTGGGAGGTGGAGCGGATCAGCTCGCCGGTGAAGAGCTGCGCGAGGTTCGGCGCGCGGAAGCCCTCGTTGTAGGAGCCGCGCACGACCATCCAGCGGGCGGGCCGCCAGGTGAAGCCGACCTTCGGCTTCGTCGTGTCGCCGAAATCCGAGTATTCCTCGTAGCGGACGGCGGCCGTGACGTCGAGGGCATGGACCAGCGGCGGCGTGAAGCGGCCGCCGGCGAGCGGGACGTTGAGCTCGGCGTACGCGCCGACGACGTCGCGATCGGCGTGCGTGTCGCTGTTCGGCGAGAACGCCAGGAAGTCGTTGTCCAGCGGATCGAGGTTGGAGCCGGGGGGATTCAGCCCCGCGAACGGCGGGCGCTCGTCGGAATACGTCTCGTGCCGGTATTCCGCACCGACGGCCGCGGTCGCCTTGTTCCCGCCCCAGAGCGTGAGGGCGTCGCCCGTCGCCCGGAAATCCCAGCTGGCGATCGAGGTCTCGCCCTCGCGGACGAAGCTGCGCTGGAACGTGTCGATGACGCTGCGAGGATTGGCGTATGGCGCGGCCACGACCAACGCCCCCCCTTGGACCGCGAAGGTGTAGCCGAACGGGTTGTACGCCGTGGCGGGGCTCGTTTGGTTGAGGGCGTCCTGGAACAGGCTTTCCCGGGTCGTCCGCGCCTCCTCGTCCCTCGTGGCCGCCAGCGTGTAGAGGGCGGCCGACTCCCAGCTCCAGGTGTCGGCCAGCTTCCCACGGAGACCGCCCGTGAGGCGGTAGACGTCCGAGTCGACATCGAACACGCGGGTGCCGAGGTCCATGAACCGCTTGTTGACGATCACGAGCGTCGCGGGCGTGCCGGTGAGCCGGGGCGTGCCGTCGCTGTTCGGCGCGCCGGTCGGATGCCAGAAGCGCTCGCCGAAGGGGTTGAACGGATTCGTCGTCGGGACGTAGAGCTCGCCGTCGGTCGTCCGCGCGGCGCTGTCGGGCTCGCGCGTCGCCGAGGATTCGGCGTGGTAGATGCCGAGGTCGGCGAAGGCGGTGAGCCGGTCGGACAGGTCGTATTCGAGCGAGGTGTGCCAGTTCAGCCGCATGCTCTTCGGCTGCAGGGTGCGGTCGGCGCTGAGGTTGTAGTAGTAGTCGCGCTCGACGCCGGTGCGGGCCGGGGTCGAGGTCTTGAAGCCGACGCCCGTGGCGGTCGGGACGAGGAAGAAGGAGCCGGAGGCGGCGACGAGGCTCGACGGCACGCCGGCGGGCCGGGCGCCGGTGAAGGTCCCGCCCGCGCTCAGCGTGCCGGTGAGGAAATTGCCGAAAGCGCTCGCGCTGGACCGGAAGAAGAAATCGCTGTCGGAGCTGAAGTCATTCCACGGCGCGGGCGCGCGCGCGGTGAGG
>Ga0196981_1000610_pt1 | contig 10088 bp, 8 predicted proteins | sample S3_2013CmetaG_FD_155462 | JGI IMG/M metagenome (GOLD analysis project Ga0196981, IMG submission 155462) | Soil microbial communities from Anza Borrego desert, Southern California, United States - S3_20-13C | ecosystem: Environmental > Terrestrial > Soil > Desert | place: USA: California...
CCCTTGAAACTCTAGTTGGCTATGGTGCAGGAAAATTAGCAAGCCAATTTATGTGATTATTATTTGTTTTTACTTTGAAATTCTGACTAATAATAAAATTTAAATATCCTATATGTTGAAGTAACTGTATGATTGCCTTTAAAGTAAATGACTTGAATGATTTGGAACTTAGACTGGGAAAACTCGCCATCCCTTTCAATTACGTATGGTATGGTGCTGCATGTTTTGGCGTTGGCTTATATAATGGCTATTGTGATGGGAAGGGAATTCCTGTTTCTGAAAAAATTTCTCACGCAAAATATAATCTTCCTATAACTTCAATGATCTTTAGCGGAGCATCCAAACTTCTCCCACACACCTGGATGAGAAAAAAGGAGGAGAAAGATTTTGAAGAATTATCAAATCCTGATTCCGAATTATCTAGTATTTATGGCAAAGATTTTAGGGAAAAGATGCTGGAAATTAAGCCTTCGATTATAGATCTAATGAAAAAAGACGAGACGAGGCAGAAAAACACTAATTATACTAAACGAATTCTAAAAAACGGAAGCATAAGCGCTCTTGAAGTTGCAGCTGGTTATGGGATTGGACGACTTGCAAGCCAATATTTCTAATTTTAGAATTTATTCTTTATCTTCTGTGTTATCAATATCCTTGAATTGATCTCGCAACTTCATTTCTCTTCTTTTCTTGTTATAACCAAGGACGAAATCATGCACACTGTCTCTAATCTCTCTGAGTAACAGCATCATCTTTGAATTTTTCTCGAACTGCATCGGCTCTTTTGAACTCGGAGTGTAGATTTCTTCATTTTGTTTTGCAAGTGATATAATCGGGATTTTTAATCCAAGATGCTTGAGAGATCTTAATGCAGCATTAAGCTGTCCAAGGCCTCCATCAATTATTATTAATCCAGGATACTCTCCTCTTTCCTGCTTGATGCGCTTGTATCTTCTATATACTACTTCTCCCATTGCCATGAAATCATCTTGCTTTCCCATGTTTGATTTTATCATGAATTTCCTGTAGCCTGTCTTGTCTGGCCTGCCATCGACGAATCTGGTCATTCCTGCAACTATATGCTCGTAGCCTAGATTTGAAATATCAAAGCATTCAATGATTTTAGGGTATCCTGGTAGATTTAATTTCTCTTGAAGTTCTTTTAATGTATTATTCTCCTCGAGATTCATGAGCGCGTTCTTCTCTGCCATCTTGATTAATGATAATTTATCTCCTTTTTCAGGATATGTTATTGTGACTTTTCCATTTCGCAATTTGCAGAAATATTCCTCTAAGATTTCTTTGTCCTGTTCTGTGTCGTAGAATTTTTGGTTCACGATTATTTCCTGCGGGATGCTTCTTGCAGAATAGTATCTCTTGAGGAATTCCTCGAATACATCTTCAGAATATTCTATCTTGTATTCTGATTTGCCGCTGATTACTCCTTTTGCAATCGTGAATATTTCTATGATTACATTATCATTGTATTTTATCATGCAGATGACATCCTGGTCGTATCCTTTGACTAGTTCTACTTTTTGCTTTTCAAGGATTCCAGCTATTGCTTCTAATTGTCTTTTTCTTTCGAGAGCTTTCTCGAATTTCATCTCTGCTGAATATTTTTTCATTTCCTCAGTCAGCTGCTTGATTGTGTCGTCCATGTTTCCTTTTAGGAATTCCTTTGCCCTTGCAACTTGCTTACTGTATTCTATTTCATCTACGTTTTTTATGCAAGGTGCTGTGCATATTCCGATGTGATAATTCAGGCATGCATTCTTTGGAAGAGTTTTGCATACTCTTAATTTGAATATAGAAACAGCTGTTCGAATTAATTGGACTCTCTGATATCCGTCGGTATAAGGCCCAAAATAAGTTCCGTCCTTCCCGACTATTCTTGTTGATAAAATTCTCGGGAATTTTTCATTGGTTATCTTGATGTAAGCGTAGCGCTTGTTGTCTTTTAGATCTATATTGTATTTCGGATAATGTTTTTTGATTAAATTGTTTTCAAGAAGAAGTGCTTCGACTTCATTATCTACTATGATCCAATCAATGCTGTAAATTTTAGAAACTAAATGCCTTGTCTTTACAGAATGCTGCTCGCTATTTGAGAAATAAGATCTTACTCTATTAAGAAGATTCTTTGCCTTTCCAATATAAATAATCTCTCCATCGACATTCTTGTAAATATAGCATCCAGGATTCTTCGGAATCTGGGAGAAATCTACTTTTCCATGAACGATGATGAGTGGCATGATGTTGTGAACGTAGGAGTATTTAAATGGCTTTTGAATGATTGTCTTGTGTATATGTACTTACTTTAAAGTGACTACAAAATGGAAAAGTTTATAAATATAAGAATCTCCATTATTTTATGGCTAAAACATACGGAATATTATCAGATATGCATGATGTTGACATCAGGGAAGTACCTTTTGCGCTAAGTGTATTGGGTCATGAAGGAATTGACTCTATTATATTAAATGGAGATATATCGGGAGAGAGATCAGGATATGATCCTCAAGAATATCTGGCTACAGTACTAGATGTATCTGCAAAATATGAGATGGATGTATTTGTATTGCCAGGAAGCCATGAGCAAGTCAAAATATTTGAGCCATGCCTAAATCACTTCTCTAAAAAATATTCAAACATTGTAAATACTTTCAATAATCAAAAAATTGAGTTTCCTGACCATCATTTACTATTCCTCCAAGGCTCAGACTTTATGCCTGGAAAAGATCATTTAGATGGATATGTCTTAAACTCTGAGAGGGAAAGTGGATTTTACAAGAATGATGATGGAATTCATCACAAAGTAATCAACCCAAATGATATGAAGAAATTAGTGACTCATCCCGAAAAGACTTTAGTCTTCAGCCACGTCCCAAGAAGATTTGATTCTCTTGATAGCGTTGATGTTGCAGAATTTGGAGAGTTCCAGGATTCTTATCACGAGTTTCATGTACAATTTAGTGACGACTCCAAAGATATTTTATTTTTACCTATAACTTACACAAAAAATGAGATAGAAAAAGTTTTTAAGGATTCAAGAGTGAGAAAGGTATTGTATCAAAATCAAGTTCCACAAGGAACAATATATGCTCCAATAGAAGCAGCTATTGCTCATAAAAAGAAATTTCCTTTTTTAAGATTTTCAGTAAAGAAAGGCAATCGAGGAAATGAAGAGCTAACAAAACTATACGCTGAATTAGGGATTACAAAAAACGTTACAGGGCACTTCCATGAATCAGCAGGAAAAGCAAATGATTTAGAGGGAAAAGTAGTAGAAGAAAGTCAATTTGTTGAAAATTTATTCTACAATGCTGCATGCATGGATAGATCCATGGTTGGAATGGTATCTGTGGATGGAAATAAAGTTGCCTATGAGAATATTGATCTAAGAAAATATAGGCAGCAGTAATTTTCTAATTATTTTTACCCTTTCAACATACTCTTCAAGAACTGCCCCGTATATGACTTTGAAATCTTGACAATCTCCTCAGGAGTTCCAACGCCGATTATGGTTCCGCCGTTGTTGCCGCCCTCTGGTCCCAGATCGATTACATAGTCTGAGCATTTCACGACATCTAGATTGTGCTCGATTACGAATACGGAATTTCCCTTGTCCACTAGTTTGTTGATTACTGTAATAAGTTTTCGAACATCTTCAAAATGAAGGCCTGTTGTTGGCTCGTCAAGCATGTATACTGTATTTCCGCGCTTTTGTTTTGCTAACTCGCGAGTAATCTTGATTCTTTGAGATTCTCCGCCGGATAAAGTCGTAGATGATTGGCCGAGCTTGATATATCCAAGACCGACTTCCATCAATGTTTCAACTCTTCTCTTTATTGTTGAATGATTCTCGAAGTACGAAAGAGCTTCTTCAACTGACATGTCTAGAACGTCAGCGATGTTTTTCCCCTTATACAAAATCTGAAGTGTTTCTTTGTTGTATCTCTTTCCTTTGCACTCTGAGCATTCTACGTAAACATCAGGAAGGAAGTTCATCTCGATCTTTATGACTCCGTCTCCAAAGCAGCTCTCGCATCGACCGCCTTTTACATTGAAAGAGAATCTTCCTTCTGTATATCCTCGAGCCTTTGCATCTTTTGTTGCAGCAAATATCTTTCTTACATCGTCGAATATTTTTGTGTAAGTTGCAGGATTTGATCTTGGAGTTCTTCCGATAGGATCCTGGTCGATTACAATTACATTGTCGACTTCTTCAGGAATTTCTATTTTCTTGAATTTTCCAATTTTATCGACTTGCTCTCCGAAGTATTTTCTCATGTAAGGCATTAAAGTCTGATTCATTAAAGTTGATTTTCCGCTTCCTGAAACTCCTGTGATAGCACATAATACTCCAAGAGGCAAATCTATATTGAAATTCTTCAGATTATTTTCTGTGACTCCTGAAACTTTGATATAGTCTCTTGGTTTTCTTCGAGTCTTTGGAACAACAATTTTCTTTTTTCCCGACAGGTATTCTCCTGTGATGCTCTTTGAATTCTTTGATATTTCTGCAACCGTTCCTTTTGCTGTTATGTGCCCGCCATGTATTCCGGCTCCTGGCCCCATGTCAATAACGTAATCTGCTCTCTTTATTGTGTCTTCATCATGCTCTACGACAATCAATGTGTTTCCGATGTCTCGCAGCTTGTGAAGAGTATTTATTAATTTCTCATTATCTCTTTGATGAAGCCCGATTGATGGTTCATCAAGTATGTACATGACGCCCATAAGATTTGACCCAACTTGAGTTGCAAGTCTTATTCTCTGTGCTTCTCCGCCGGATAATGTTCTTGCAGATCTTGACAAAGATAAATATCCAAGCCCGACATTTTTCATGAATCCAAGCCTTTCATTTATTTCTTTCAAGACTTGCTTTGCGATGAACATCTCTTTTTCATTGAGGGATTTCCCTAGATTATTGAAAAAATCTATTGCATCCTCGATGCTGAAATTTGTTACTTCGATGATTGATTTCTTTGCGATCTTTACTGCTAATACTATGTCTTTTAATCTCTGGCCGTTGCAAGTCTTGCAAGGTTTTGAAACCATGAATTTTTCCATCTCTTGCTTTCGCCATTCGGATTCTGTCTGTTTATACAGGCGCATTGTCTGTGGGATTATCCCTTCCCAGCCATTGTTGAAATTCATGCTTGCGCCTGTAGACCATCGTGCATTTATTGGCTCCTGAGTTCCATAAAGGAGGACATCAAGCTGTTTCTTTGAGAATTTTTCAATAGGCGTAAAAACGTCAAAGCCAAATTTTTTCCCGACGGCAGAAATCTGCTGGACTCTCCATGAGATGTCCATTTTTCCATATACTGCAAGAGCTCCATCCATTATGCTCTTTGATTTATCAGGAATTATTAGATCTTCAGAAATCTGCTGGATCTCTCCAAGACCATGGCACTCAGAGCATGCTCCAAAAGGACTATTGAATGAAAACATTCTAGGCTCAAGAGGCTCGAATACAACTTCAGGATGATTAGGACATGCGCCGTGAGTTGTGTATATTGTTTCGCCTGCTCCTCTTTCTAATTCTTTGAGTTCTTTTTTAGAATCTTTCTTTGAAGTTTTTTTAGATTTTTCCGCTTCGTTTACGTCAATAATTATTATTCTTCCTTCTCCAATGTTTAAGGCCTGTTCGACACCTTCGCTTATTCTCAGGCGTTCATCGTCGGAAATTGTTATTGTGTCTATGACTGCTTCAATCCAATGCTTTTCGTATCTCTCAAGTTTAACTTCATCTTTTACAGTTTCAATGTCGTAGACTTTGCTGTCTACTCGCACTTTTGTAAAGCCTTCTTTTTTCAAATCATCATATACATTCTCATGGGTTCCTTTCTGTCCTCTAATTATAGGAGCAGTGATCATTATTTTCTTTCCCTGGTCTCCCATGATCAAATTGACAATATTTTCAGAAGATTGAGGTTTTATCGAACTGTCGCATTTAGGACAATTGACAACGCCGATTCTCGCGAACAATAATCTTAGATAATCGTAAATCTCCGTGACTGTTCCTACAGTTGACCTAGGATTTTTTGAAGTTGTTTTTTGCTCGATTGAAATCGCTGGGCTTAGCCCATCAATTGAGTCTACATCTGGTTTTTTCATTAATCCAAGAAATTGCCTTGCGTACGCCGAGAGGGATTCAACATATCTTCTTTGACCTTCAGCATACAATGTATCAAAAGCAAGAGTCGACTTTCCAGAGCCTGAAAGGCCAGTAATTACAACAAACTTGTTTCTCGGGATGTCAACGCTGACATTCTTGAGGTTATGCTCTCTTGCTCCTTTAATACGTATAAAATCATTCATACGCCTAAGAATTGAGAATTATTTATAAGTATTATGTATGAATGTCGAGTGCATAATTTTAACCTTACTTTTGAGTAGTTATAATATTAAACTTTATAAACTATCTTTCTCTTCTTATATTATTGATTTTTATGGGGGATTATTATGGAAACAATTGAAAAAAATTCTATTATTGATAAAATGAAGAAAGATGGTGTTAAGGAAGGAACAAGTTTGGAAATAATACTAAATAATAATGCGGTATTTGAAGATGGTCACGGTCCAGCGCCAACTGTTGATCCTCAAGGATTTAGAAAATTTTGGGACAATTATGATAAAGATACGGATAGAAGAAAAGATTATAAAACTTCAGGTTTTGTACAAGAATTTAAGGAAAATCGAGTTTTCTTAGTTAATCTTTGGCCTCCAGAATTCGGCTACGGAGAAACAAAGAGCTGGTATGTAGATAATGATGTCATACAAAACTACAAGATAAACAAATAAATTATTTTTTCTTCTTAGAATTTTTCTTTTTTATATCTTCCTTTTCTTTCTTTGCTTCTAATTTCTCTGCTTTTTTCTCATCGATTTTATTGTCGACATATTGTTTCTGGTTTTGAGTCTGAGTCAATTGATATTTTAACTCATCCATCATGTCTCTGCATTTGATTGCATTCTCGAAATCAAGATTCTCTGCATGAACTCTCATTTGTGATTCGAGCTCTGCAATCTTCTTTTCTATATCTCTTGGAGCCATGTGTTTTATTCCCTTGAGATCTACTTTCTTTTCAGCAATTTTCTTGATTACTGTCTTTGGAGTTATATTGTGTTTCTTGTTGAATTCTATCTGAGCTTCTCTTCTTTCTCTGGTTATTTTCATTGCGCTCTTGATTGATTTAGTCTCTCTGTCTGCATAAAGTATGACTCTGCCGTTGACATTTCTTGCAGCTCTTCCTATTGTCTGTATAAGTGATCGTTCGTCTCTCAAAAATCCTTCTTTATCAGCATCAAGGACACATATTAATGAAACTTCAGGAATATCAAGGCCTTCTCTTAGAAGATTTATTCCGACGAGAACATCGTATTCTTTTGCCCTGAGTTGCCTGATTAATTCAATACGCTCAAGGCTCTCGATTTCTGAGTGCATGTATCTTACTTTGATTCCTTCTTTTGATAAATAGTCAGTCAAATCTTCGGCCATCCTTTTTGTAAGTGTTGTTACAAGAACTCTGTCTCCGTTCTTTATTGTATTATTTATCTCGCCAATCATGTCTTTGATCTGATTCTTTATTGGCCTCATTTCGACAATCGGATCAATTAATCCAGTCGGCCTGATTATCAGAGGAACGATCTGTCCAGAACTCTTTGTTTCATACTCTGCAGGAGTTGCAGAGACAAATACTACATGATTGAAATATTTTTCAAATTCTGGGAATTTAAGCGGCCTGTTGTCGAATGCGCATGGAAGCCTGAATCCGAAATCAACAAGATTTTTCTTTCTTGAATAATCTCCGTTGTACATCGCGTTAGATTGTGGGATAGTCTGGTGAGATTCATCAATTATCATGAGAAAATCTTCAGGGAAATAATCAAGAAGCGTACTAGGAGGAGTCCCGGGATTTCTGCCGTCAAAATGCCTTGAATAATTTTCAATTCCATTGCAGTATCCCATCTCTTCGATCATCTCAATATCATACTTGACTCTTTTTTGAAGTCTTTCAGCTTCGAGAAGGCCGAGGTTTGGAAGATGCTCTTCAAGTTCATCTTTGATTAAGTCAATTGCACGCTTCTGTTTTTCTTCAGGAACAACGAATTGTTTTGCAGGAAATAATATAGTGCTATCAAGCTTTGTAATTATATCTCCAGTAACTCCATGGAGTTCTGAAAGACTTGCTATTTTATCATCGTCAAGTTCTATTCTTAGAATATTATCTTCATAGCCTGGAATGATGTCGATAACATTTCCTCTTACCCTGAATTTTCCTGACTCTAGAGAATTATCATTTCTTTCATATTGCATCTCGACGAATCTTGTTATCAATGAAGTCCTGTTGATAGTTTCTCCTTTCTTTAATTTTAGGCTCATTGCCTTGAAATCTTTTGGGTCCCCAAGACCATAGATGCATGAGATTGACGCAACAATTATAACATCATCTCTTGACATCAAGCTAGAAACAGCGTGAAGCCTCATCTTTTCTATCTGCTCATTGACAGTTGCTTCTTTTTCGATGTATGTATCAGATGTCGGCATGTAGCTTTCAGGCTGATAATAGTCGTAGTATGAGATGAAATATTCTACCCTGTTCTTTGGGAATAATTCTTTTAATTCTGTATAAAGCTGCGCTGCAAGAACTTTGTTATGCGCAATGACTAGCGTCGGTTTGTTTATCTTATTGATGACATTTGCCATGACAAAAGTCTTTCCTGAACCAGTTATTCCTAGAAGAGTCTGCCTCTTATATTTTGGAAAACCTTCAACTAATTTTGCAATTGCTTCCGGCTGGCCTCCAGCAGGCTTGAAAGGAGAATCTAGCATGAATTTCATATGATTCTGGAGCATATAGGGTTTTAAAAACCTTATGGAAGGTTGGCTAGTGAATGGAATTTACCACTAATTTTATAAAGCCAAACGCCAAATGTGTTTCATGGAAGATAAAAAATTTCCACAGTTCAAACCTATTGCGTATTTCGGAGGCAATTTACTTTTAGGAGGTTTATCTTATATTCTTCTAAGACAGTATAAAAGATTCTTTATGTTTCTAGGCTTAATGATTGTTGCTTCATTTATTCCTTTTGGCAATTATTTAGTTTTATTTTTGTCTGGATTTGATGCTTATTCAATTGCTAGAAGACTAGAACAAAAAGAAATCCCTGTACCTGAATATAGCGCTACATGGACTTGGGTTGCTATAGCAATATGGGTATTATCAATAATAGTTGTTATAGCATCACTACTTATGATAGGGATGCTTGCATAATCTAAATTTCTATAATATTTCATTAATTTTATAAACCTAATATTTTTTCTCTATCTTAAGCGCGTCGGTGGTCTAGCGGTTATGACTCTGGCCTTCCAAGCCGGGTACCTGGGTTCAAATCCCAGCCGACGCAGTTTCTTATTCTTAGAATTATGCTTTTCCTTCTTCTCTAGTTGTAGCATCTATTCTGGTCTTGATATTATCTAGGAGATTGCGAATTTCTTCTTTAGCTTCATTGCCTGATTCTTCTATCTTATTTTCGGTGTATCTGAGCTGGGTCTTTATATCGTTTAATACTTCCTCGCTGGCGTCTACTGTTTTATCCTTAAGATGCTCTGCTTGGTATTTCAAATCATTTAGTTCTTCCTTGAATTTTGCTTTAATGTTTTTTGCCATTTTTATCACCTTTTTTTAATTATTTTATGAGATATGTTTTAGTGCTTTAAGTAAATTGTGTAATATTGCTCCAGTTTTATCAATACCGTAAACCTTTTAATTTAGAAATTATCTAAAATATTATGGCAGAGATAACTCCTATACTTCCAATACTTGTGATAATGAGCGCAGTAGTGTTAGTTGTCGGAATATTATCAAAGAAATTAAGGCAGCCCTATGTTATTTCTTATATAATTGCAGGCTTTCTTCTCGGACCTTCTGTATTTGCGATATTGCAGAATGATTTAGTGATATCGAATTTGGGAAATATCGGCATAGTTCTATTATTGTTTTTTGTAGGTATGGAGATTGATTTAAAGAAGCTTTTGTCAGGATGGAAAAGCGCTTTTCTCGGGACGATATTTC
>Ga0196981_1000611_pt1 | contig 10075 bp, 8 predicted proteins | sample S3_2013CmetaG_FD_155462 | JGI IMG/M metagenome (GOLD analysis project Ga0196981, IMG submission 155462) | Soil microbial communities from Anza Borrego desert, Southern California, United States - S3_20-13C | ecosystem: Environmental > Terrestrial > Soil > Desert | place: USA: California...
ATAGCCGTTGTAAGCGCTTAACACAAGGCTTATTATCGTCGAGAATAAAACTCCAACCAAAAGCATCCTATTGTGAGAATTTCTTTTATGATCGCTGTTGAATGAATATATCAATAGCAATGCAATCGTGACAATTCCGCTGAACGCGTCTATCAATGGGACTATTCCGAAAGATATCCCGCTTAAAAGAGTCTTGTTTCTGATCGAGAAATACATTCCCAGAATGTTGAAAAATATTATGAATGGATAATTTTTGAAATCCATGAATGTATAGATAAATATCGGGCTGACGACTGCAAGTATTAGTATTACTAATATTGTCTTTTCAGATATGTTATGCTTGTGCAATACATGATATGCCAAAACAATGCTAAGTAGCCCAAGTATTGTCGGTATTATGCTGAAAAATATATCTTCCGCTATCCCATCAAGCTGAATTAAATTTAGGATGTTGAATTGCATCATCCTGCCCTGAAGAATATCATATTTGTAATTATCCTGAGTGTTTAGCCTGATGCTGTTATAAGTCTCTCCGCTTATAGCGTAGTTGTCGTCATTGAAGTATCTAATTATGGAAGGCGTGACTAGCAAAAGTCCTGCGATTATTACAAGCAGTACAATGTGTTGGGTTTTGTTGTCTATCATTTTATTCTATCTTGCAATCCATCCTGTATAAGTAGGTATCTGAACTGTAATATTCTAATTGGAAGCATTCATTATTATTTAGATATGCTGGCATTGGGGTGTCATATTCTTCAAGGGTTTTAGGGCTTACAACAAGATATTTTGATTTGTATGAATTCATGATTCCAATTGCCTGGGTCTCAAATTTTGTTGTGTAAATGTCATTTATGTCTTTGAGCCTTTGATCAATTCTTGGAGTTAGCAGGAAATTTGTATCCATGACATTTTTCCTGTTTGCATAATACGCAACTATATTTCCTTCATCAAGCCCTGACATTATTGTTGCGCTTCTTGGAGTATTTTCAGATGCCCATTGAAGAACTTTTACTTCATCAAATGTCGGCGTATCATAAGGCCCTAGATTTTCGCTTGCAACAATGCTGATTATTGAAGGGACAGATGTCAAAAGGAACAGTACAATCAAGAAAACCTGAAGTATTTTATCATATTTATGTATCTTGCTTTTATCAAGGAAATCATTGAATCTCTTAAGAGAGTATGCTGTAAGCACTGTAAGCGTTATTCCAAGAAACATAAGGCCGTTGATTAAATCTATTAATTTAAACCAAAGCAATATGAATGTACTAAATCCTAGCGAAATTATTAGTAATACCTCCTTGTTGTCTTTGCTGTAGTTTAATGAAGCGTAAAATGCATATACTCCAAATATGATCGGGATTATTCCTATTGCCACAAGTGATTCTACAAATCCGATACTTACAAAAAATTCATTTAAGATCTCTAGAGGAATATTCTGCCAGATTACAAGCAGGCCGTGGCTTAGAAATGCATTCTTGTATATCAAAAGATTTACCCAGAATACAAGGAATGTGAAGAATAATATTATTTCAAGTTCCTTCATCTCTATTGCATGATTCTCAAGTTTTAGCAAAAGCAGATAGATGAATAATCCAACAACAAGTACAAATGCAAGAGGAGTCGCAAGGACTAATAAGAACATAAGTATCAGGGCGTAGTCAACATACTTTCTCTCATTAAGTTTAAGCATGCAATATATTATGGAAAATATCAAAAGTATTGCAAGATAGCTTATGCTGATCCTATTAAGATCAACAAAGTAAATAGGAACAAGCCCTGACATGATGGCTGTAAACATTGATATTTTATTGTTCTTTGTTATTTTAAGGGACAGATAATATACTACAAATATTATTAGTGTAGCTATGATATTTGGTATTACCTTTGCCGCAACGCTAAAGGGCATTAGCAGGCTGAAGAATGCTATTATATAATGGTTTAGCGGGGCAAATAAATTAGTCTTGCCGCCAAAACTTAATGTATCTTTATATGCTGGAAGGCCGGTTTCTCTGATTGCCTCGATCTGCCTTAAATTTCCATAAGCATCGTAATTAAACAAAGGAGTCTGGAACGCTATGACCAATCTTACTGCTAATATTACTAGAAATATTACAAAGAGCCAAAAAACTGGCTTTGTGAGCATGTTTTTGAAGTTTTTCAAGGTCAAATCATGCTTTAAGCTATTAAAACCATTCTTTATGGTGTTCTTTGCGCTGCTTGCTAATGAATCTAATTTCATGCTTAGCAGGCATAGTGATTATATGTTTAAAAAGGTTGCTTAGAATCCGGATCATTCAATCCTTAGAGAACATTGCCAGCGCTCGCATCTTATTCTTTTATCGCTTCCGCAAACGAGTCTAGATTAATAGATTATATAATTTAGGGCTCGCCAGGTGGCAATGTTCCAGCATATGTTTTTTACGCATTTTCTCACAGCAAATTTATAAAATGCTTTGAATGTATTAGATCATGAAAGTTTCAACAGGCTCGGGTTTCATTGATACTCTCCTTGAAGGAGGCTATGATAATGATGTAATCACAACTATCTATGGCCCTCCTGGCTCGGGCAAGACTAATTTTTGCATAATGGCAATGACTGCAGTCAAAGACAAGAAAATTCTTTATGTAGATACTGAGGGAAGCTTTTCTGTTGCAAGGTTCAAGCAAGTCTGCCCAAACTATCAGGAACTTTTAGATAGGGTAATCTTCCTGACTCCAACAACCTATGATGAGCAGCGCGAAGCTTTTGAATTCATGAGAAAAGTCGTAGATGATAAATTCGGCCTTGTAATAATTGACAGCATCGCAAGCCTTTACCGTCTTGAACTTGCGGCAAATAATGATGTACAGAATGTAAACAGGACGCTCGGCCTCCATCTTGCAATGCTTACTGAAGTTTCAAGAAAAAACAAGATTCCTGTTCTTCTGACAAACCAGGTCTACGCAGATTTTGAAGATAGGGAAAGGACAAGAACTATCGGCGGGGATCTAATGAAATACTGGAGCAGGACAATGCTTGAGATACAGAAAATGAAAGGCGATTTAAGGAAGGTAACTGTTGTCAAACATAGATCAATGCCTGAAGGCAAATTTGCAGTATTTAGGATAGTCCAGACAGGAATTGAAGAAGTCAATGGATAAAACAACTTCTAACTTCTCATTACTATTTTTAAGTAATTATTGGTAAAATTTTTAAAGTATTTTCTTCTTTTGACTAAATATGGCATGTCAGGAGGGCAATCCTCAAGAACGAGAAGATCCTATAGTTATCCACAAAGAGATGGGAAAACTCGAACTCGATGACAAGCTCTACAAATTATATAAAAAATACGGTTATTCTCGTCCTGTAGTGGCTTCTCTTAAATTTTCTCCATCAAGGGATCTAATAACAAAGCAATACATTGATGATTATGTAAAATTGGATGATTTAGCAAGATCTTGCTGCGACGATTTTATTGCAGATGTGATCCATCTTTACGCTTCTGCCAAAGAAACAGAATTCATAGTCATGGCAAAATATGACCAGTATACAAGGCCAATACTTGACGAAGAGAAAAAAATAGATTCCCAGCTTAAGCGGGACTATATGAGGCCCTACACTTCTAAGAGAATGATAAAATCTGTTTTCCCGATGATTATACTCAAAGAATCTTTGCCTTGTGAATGCAATATCCCTCGATTCATACAGGCCTTGGATAAAATGTCGACTGTTTCCAGGTTTGAGAATGGATTCAATCCAGTCCCGATAAATTTAGGATATATATTTTATCACGTCAAGCCGGATGATATAAAATATCTAAATATACATAAGTCAGGGATGGGCTACAATTCTGAAGACTTGATGCCTTTAGTTTTGGGAAGATCAAGATTCAGGGTGCCTCTTGAATTATCTCATGAAGCGATTCAATCAGTCTTTGAGCATGATATCTTGGATAAAGAATTCTATAATAGAAATGATATTAATTAATTGTAGAAAATTAATTATAAAATAAAAAAATAATTTCAGACTTATTCGTCTGAGAAATCATTCAATGTGTACTTGAACTCTTCAGGCTTCTTTATGATGTGCCTTGCAAGCATGTACTTCTGAGCAATTATCATGAACAATATTCCTAAGGATTTCTTTCCCTTATTGTTGCATGGAACAACTAAGTCCATGTAGTTTGCGTTATTGTTAGTATCGCAAAGTCCAATTACTGGAATTCCAACCTTGAATGCGTCGATAACTGCGTTCTTGTCTGGCCATGCGTCTACTACTAGAACGATCTTTGCCTCAAGGAAGTTCTTTAGTGATGGATTAGTCATAAGTCCTGGAGTGTATCTTCCTGCAAAGATTTTGATTCCAGTCAATTTTCCAAATTGCTTTACTGCTTTCCAGCCGTTCTCTCTTCTTGAGATTACAACGATGTCTTCAGGAGCATATCTTGAAAGCATTTCTGCTGCAAGTCTGATTCTCTCGTCGATCTGCTGGATGTTTAATACTGTCAAGCCGTCTGGTCTTGTCTTGTAGATGAATTTCTCCATGTACTTTGTCTTGAACTTTGTTCCGATATGTATTCCGGACTTCAAGTAATCTTCAGTTGGTACTAATAGTGCTTGTTCGCTCATTTTATATCTCCGTGGCTTTGCGCCAATTTATTTATTATCAATATTACAAAACCAATTAGAACGTTTTCTCCACCACTGTTTTTAACCTCAGGTGGCATTCCATGTCTCTACGGCGAGACAGGTTCGGTAATAATATAGGGAATAAAGGATGGTTTATAAATGTAATCCTTATATCATTTTGTGAATTGTTGTCCCAAGGCACTGACAACGTAAGAATGTTTAAATAAGAGTTAATGGCAGCAAATTATAGTGGGGTTTGATACTATGAATGATTTGGAAAAAGTAATGAAATTAATAGGATCTTCTGATGTTAAGGAGAGAGTAAAATTTACTCCAGAATATTTGGACAAAGTCAAGGAATTCTTTCTTGCTCCGATGAAGGATAGAATTACGTTACTTCAATCTGTTCGGGGTGAAAATGAAGTTCCTCAGTATGTAAAGGATTATGTAGCAAAATCTGAAAGTGAAGGAAAGAAAGTATATATTCCATTTCACTATAATTATCAAAAAGATGAAACAGGCGGCATCCAGATTTGCAACAATATGAGATTAGTCGTAGAAATGGCAGGAACTATTGCAGTTGCTTATAATCCTGCAAGTGAAGGAACCAAGTTTGATTTCGGAATAGCGTTATATCACGACAAATCTGTCGAATTATTGAATCCGGATTTGGATTTATCGAAAGATTTGTTATATACTTACATGAAAATAAAATCTGGCAAACAGCATGAGGATCCATTTCGTCTGATGAAAAATGTCGAAAGCGTAAGAAAAACTTTCCAGCAAGAATGCATTGATAAAACCAATGATGGCGAATTCATGAGCTTAAGCCTTAATTATTTTTTAAGAGATGGAAAGCCTCCCGGACTTACACTTGAGAGTGCTACTCAATTCGGAGCAATGTATGCCTCAAGAGCTGCTTTTAAGATAAATCCTGTAAGCAGACTTTTCACATCCGATGAACCAGATGCTAAATTTGTCAAGAAGACAAGTATAGAAGAGCAGCTAAAGCTTGAAGAATCAATGGGAAATATGAAGAGCTATAGCAGGGTTGCTTATTCTCTGGCAAATATATTTGCTTCTGAGAATAAATAATAAAAAAATAAATTTTTTATTTTAATTTTTAATTATGGCGCAACGCAGCCAGTCAATTGCTCAAGTCTTTCTATGCTTTGCTCTCCAGGATACTGGAGTCCATTGATTACCCATGTTGGATAGCCTGAGATTTCTGCATCAGTGCATTCTTTAGTCTGTACTTGAGGCTGGTCTTTTACTGCGCATTCAATATATGTTATGTGCTGTATGGAATCGCCGAAGAGTTCTTTCTGATTTTCGCAATGAGGGCACCAATATGCTCCGTAGAATACTGCTCCTTTTGAAGTCAGGCACTTTGCAAAGTCATCCATTGTTGCAGTCTCTGCAGCTGCTGTTTGTACGCTCTTGTCTTTTGTAACATAATTAACTATTTCTGCTTCAGACAAAAGTCTTGCTAGTAGCGCGTCAAATCTTTCTTTTGCAATTTCATTACGCAGCGTTGTATTGATTATTTGCTTGACATCTGAAAGCTTTTGCACAGTTGCAGGAGTTGTATCAAGCTTCTTTATGATATGATAGCCAAACATTGTCTTGACTATTGTCTTCTCTCCTACTTTCAAGTCAAAGCTAGGGTTTTCAAAGTCTGGATTATTGAAGTCTCCTTTTGCAAACGTGTATACTCCGCAAGTTTGCAAGCTTCCAGGATCCTGGCTGTATTTTATTACCATCTGGCAGAAATTAGTTGCATTGAGTTCAGAATTTACTTGTTCTGCCTTTGCCTCGGCTTCAGCATCATTTACCGATTCATTTATCATTATCAAGATATGCTGTACTGTTACTTTTTCAGCAACCTTGAATTGCTCTGCATTTTTGTCATAATATGATTGTATTTCTTCGTCAGTTATTGTAATATCTTTTAATATTGTTGTATTGATCAGCTTATCTAAGAGCAATTCTTTTTCTATGATTTCTTCTACATCTTCCATAGTTAGGCCCTGGGCTTTTAGAGCTGCTTCAAGCTCTTCATCACTCATCATGTTTGTTTTTTGTATATTATCTAATTGAGCTTCGATCTCTTCAGACTCTACCTTAAGGCCGATATTTTTTGCTTCCTGATATAATAGCAAGTTTTTGATTGATTCATTTAATATAAATTCAATTCCATATACTTGCTGCATCAATGGATTTAATTGATTGTATTGAGTCAATACGTCCTGCATGTATATTGGTTCTCCATTTACTGTTGCTGCGACGCTCGTATTTGTCTCGTTTGTATTTACTAATGCTGGAGAATTATTTTTTGTTACAAGTATTAATGCTACTACTAGTATTAATGCCAGAACTCCTATTCCAATCCAGATTAAGAGGCTTTTTGTGCTTAATCCATTTTCGGATTTTGATTTTCCGTTCTTATGATTTTTTCCATTGCCGTTTTTGCTTGCGGATTTTTCCATTTTTTTGATCTCCGGTTTTGCCTGTACTTTCTGAACTTTTTTAGGTTCAGGCTTTTGTTCGACTTTTTTTGCCTTATGACTTACTGGCGCTGCTTTTGCATGACTATTGTCGTTGCCATTTTTTTTAGAATTATTTTGAATTGGTTTGTGTTTTTTTGGAGCAGGCTTCTTTTCTTTTTTCACAGGAGTTTCTTTTTCCTCTTTCTCCTCAGAATTTTCTTTAGCATCTGCCTGATCTTCGACATCAGATTCTTCTTTATTTGTTTCTTCTGTCTCTTGAGAATCATCTTCTATTTCATGGACATTTTCAAGCCCTTCATCAGGCTGGGCTTCTTCTGATTCATCTTCATCTCCAGAAACAAGGCCGTTTATCTGGTCAATATTTGATTCTTCGTTAAATTCATTAGAACTTTCCCTGACATCTTTCTCGTCTGCCATCAATAACACCCTCGTAAAAATTTGTTTTAAAAATTCTTTTTAAAGTCTCACACTTTATTTTTAGATAGAAGATGAATTTTTGGATAATATATAAATCTTATGGTTGATTTGATAAAAAGATATTCGCTGATTGAGTATTTTTGTCACTCATTTAGGACGGATAAATTTATCACAGATTCATAAACAATTCAATCACTGCGTTCCAAACTTTTCTCTAGAAAAGCTTTATAAACATATAATCTAAATATAAATCCATGTATGATGTAATTGTCGGAAGAAACGAAAACGATAGAAAAAAGCTTGGAGATAAGGGTACTATCTTTCTTGGAAGACATTATGTAAAGATGGGCAGGACTACTAGCCTGAGCAATAATGTATTTATTGATGTTACAAGAGCTCACGTTTTCTTTATTGTCGGTAAGAGGGGTTCAGGAAAGTCCTATACCATGGGAGTCATAGCTGAAGGAATCTCTGACTTGCCTGCTGATATTAAAAATAATATTTCTGTAATACTTCTTGACACAATGGGAATTTACTGGACAATGAAATATCCTAACCAGAAAGATAAGGAGATATTAAAGCAATGGGGATTAAAATCAAAGGCTCTTGATGTCAAGATATATACTCCATCAGGATTCTTCAAGCAGTTCAAGGATAAAGGCATCCCGACCGATTATCCATTCAGCGTAAAGCCGTCTGAACTTGATGCAGGCGATTGGTGCATGAGTTTTGGCGTCAATGAAAACAGTACTGTCGGAGTATTCATAGAAAGAATAATCTATGAACTCAAGGATGTTACTGACATTGCAAATACTAACGAAGAAACTCATAAAGAATTTAGCATGAATGATATTTTGCGCGCGATAGATGCAGACAAAGATTTCGACAACAATACTAAAAATGCCGCCAAGAATTTATTCCTCAATGCAAGAAACTGGGGAATTTTCGAGATGGAGCAGGATGCAAATTTGAATATTGATAATTCAAAAGATAAGTTGAAAACTAAAGATGCTTCAAAGCTAAATTCAAAATCAAAGCCTCAGGAAACCTACAAAGCAACTTCGCTTTCTGAACTTGCAAAGGGCGGGCAAGTAACAGTTCTTGATTTATCGTGCTACGCAACAATGCCTAATTCTTGGAACATCAAGAATTTAGTAGTTGGATTGATTGCTGAAAAACTTTTCATACAGAGAATGCTTGCAAGAAAAGATGAAGAGTATTCTCAAATACATAAATCGATAAACTTGTTTGGCGATGAGGCAAAGAAATCATTTGATTATCCTATGGTCTGGCTTGTAATCGATGAAGCTCACGAATTTTTGCCTGTCTCAGGAAAAACTCTTGCAACTGATCCATTAGTCACAATACTCAGGGAAGGAAGACAGCCAGGAATATCATTGATTCTTGCAACCCAGCAGCCTGGAAAAATACACACTGACGTCATGACGCAGGCAGATGTTGTAATTGCGCACAGGATAACTGCAAAGCTAGATACAGAAGCTCTAGGGGCATTAATGCAATCTTACATGAGAGAAGGTTTAGTTCATCAGCTTGATGATCTTCCTCGAGAGAAGGGAGCTGCAATAATATTTGACGATAACAATGAAAAAATGTATCCTATAAAGCTCAGGCCAAGATTCACATGGCACGGAGGAGAAGATCCGTCAGCACTTCCAAAAAAAGAAGAGAGTTTCGAAGAAGAAGAGAAAAAATTATTATAATTCTAAACATTCATAAATTATATTCTTACTTGAAGAAATGCTTCTTGTGTCTTTTATGTATTGGACCTTTCTTTCCTCTTTCATGTATTGCAAGTTCTGCCTGAAGCTCTTTATCTGAGAAGTCTGCCTTGGACATGCTGATTATGCTTGCGACAAACATTATTGTAAAGAACAATGCGAATGTAAATCCCCATGAAATAGATAGATTCCAGACAAAGAAAACTGATACAAAAAATCCTATAATGCTAGTCAACATGAATCCTGCAGATAAATGAGCATATCTCATAAGGCACCTCTTAATTTTACTATTGATTTTATAATAACTTAATAGTCTATCTTTAGAGGATGGCTTTATATAGTTTACTTAGAATTTGTAAATATTATTTTTAGTTATTCAATTATTTCTTTCAAATGAGAACATCTGTATTATTGCTTCTTCAAGTTCCTTGTCTATTTTTTCATCAGTTAACGTGTCATATCTGTAATGATATTCTTGATTGTTTAATATGTGAAATATATCCATTATATCGAATTCTTTTTCCAGATTAAAATATATTTCTCCCTTGATTTCAATTTTAGGCTTCTCTTTGTATATTGGCAAGAATTTATCCCTAAAGAGGCTGAATATATTTCCTTTCTTTAGCTGTATTCCTATTTTTTCAAGATCATATCCGCTTTTGAAGCTGAATTTTTCTCTCTGGATCCCGAGGATATTTCTATTTTCTAATTGCGCATTTAATCCTATGTAGAATGTATTGCCAGGATTTTCTGAATAGCTGTGTATTCTATTATCGATTCTTTTCAGTTCTATTCCTT
>Ga0196981_1000612_pt1 | contig 10066 bp, 9 predicted proteins | sample S3_2013CmetaG_FD_155462 | JGI IMG/M metagenome (GOLD analysis project Ga0196981, IMG submission 155462) | Soil microbial communities from Anza Borrego desert, Southern California, United States - S3_20-13C | ecosystem: Environmental > Terrestrial > Soil > Desert | place: USA: California...
GTTTGCGGCCCTTTTCCCGCGCGGTTAGGAAAGTTTTGACAAAATCTCGCGGCGACCCGGCTTGCGGCAGGTTGTTCCGCGGAAAAAGTTTCCGAAAATCCGGCGGGACGCGGCGGGGACTGGAACCCGGACGCCGCGGTGGTGTTTTTATGGGCTCCGACCGGGGTGACCAACCGTCGCTCCGGCCGGTACCTAACCAAACCAAAATACCATGAACACCTCCCATTCGTTCAAGACGCTCCTCGTGGCGGGCGCCCTCGCGCTCGGCCTGACCGGCTCGGCCGTGGCCAGCCAGGATCCGCTTGCCGCCGGCGCCGATGGCGCGCCGTCGGTCGCCGGCCAGGGCCTCCTGGGCCAGAGCTTCTACCACGCGAGCTACGGGTTCCTGAACCTCGACGGCACCGGCGTCGACGCGCACTCGCTGACGCTCGATTACAACCGCCCCATCGACGAGACGATGGACACCTTCGCGTCGGCGCGCTTCCTGCGCACCGGCTCGCTGCCCGGCGGCCGCTACTCGGAGCAGGCGCTGAACTTCGGCGCGCGCTTCTATCGGCTGTTCCATGGCGTGAAGCCCTACTGGGATGCGGGCATCGGCTGGACCTGGGCCAAGGGCCCGGGCGGCTTCCGCGACAACACCTTCGCGTGGAACTCGTCGATCGGCGTCGAGGTCCCGACCGCCTTCGGCCTGAGCCTCACCCCGTACGTGCAGTACGCTGACGCGATCGACTTCGCGGACGGCGACAGCTGGAACGTCGGCCTCAAGGGCAACTACTGGCTCAACGACCGCACCGCGATCCTCGCCGGGGTCGAGCGCGCGATCGAGGAAAGCTGGGAGTACCGCGTGGGCGTGAATTTCCGGTTCTAACCGCCGGAAGGTTAGTAGTGTGTGCGGGCCGCGGTGCAGGGGTGCACCGCGGCCCTCTGCTTTTCGGGGGCGAGAGGGCGGGAAAAGGACGGAGGCGGGCGGATCGGCCCGAGGCCCATCCCGCGCGGAGCGCGATCCGAAGCGGGCGCGCGCCGCGGCGCGGACTCAAATCGGGGGGTGGAAACCCGCGCTCGCGCCGACCCAGGTGCGGCCCTTGTTGAAGTCGACGCCGTGCATCGCGCCCTTCGTGAGCCGCACGAGCTGGTTCAGCAGCCGCGGCATGCCGGTGCCGTCGCCCGCCAGGATCATCCGCACCTCCGCCTTCGCCGCGCCGTCGGGCGTCTCCATGACCGGCGCATACTCGACCTTCCGCTGCAGCAGCCACTCCGACGGCTTCTCCAGCGCGGCGATCTTCTCGCGCGTCGGGGCGATGTCCACGCCGAGCCCGGCGAACGAGTACAGGGGCTTGAGGACGTAAGGCGAAAGGTCGGCGGGCAGCGGGATCGTCCCCGCGCCCGCGGGTCCGGGCGCGGCGGAATAGTCGGAGACGAACCGGCACTCCGGCACGGCCGGGCCGCGGAGATAAGGCAGCGTGTGCTTGCTGATGCGGAAGTACCAGTTCGGGTGGCCGGCCCACTCGACGTCGAGGTCGTCGAGGAAGCTGAATCGCATGGGCGGCTGCTTGCGCAGGAGCTCGTCGAAGATGACGCGGTTGAAGATCCGGTGGATGGGCACTTCCCGTCCGCCCGAGAAATAGAACAGCCGCGCGCCGCGTTTCACCACCTTGGTCACGCACACCGGCCGAATGCCGAGGAACGCGTGGGTGCAGGCGAAGTCGACGCGGGTCTTCTGTTCCTCCGGCGCGATCTCGAGGAGGACGACATTCTCGGGCAGGTGCCGGCCCAGGATGATCCCGCGCAGCGTGTCGCCATAGCCGTCCTCGCCGAGGCCGCCGAAATACGAGGTGAACTCCGCGGGAATCTCCGGGAAGTGCTTCCGGTAGGCCCGCGCGAGCAGGGCCTGCCAGCAGGCCACGGTCGGGAAGCCCTGCAGCTCGATCAGCTGCGGGACGATCCGGCCGGCGCCGTCGCGGCAGAGCGCGAAGTCCACCGCGAGGAAGTGCGGAAAGGGCGTCTCGCGCGGAACCGACAGCCCCGGCGGGATCGCCGGGACGGCGTGCGACCGGAAGGCCGGTTGCGCGAGCTGGCCGACGACGTCATCGGTGGCCTCCACCAGGGCGCGCGTCGTGGCCTCGTCGAGGAAGAGGGGCGACTCCGCCACGCGGAAGTCCGCGGGCCAGTACACGGCCCGGTTGAGCTCCGCGAGCATCGCCTGATACCGCGCCTCGGTGAACGCGGCGTTGTAGCGGCGGCGGACGGCGGGGATCATGGCGCGTCTGGACTAACCATGGATTTCACGGATCGCACGGATGGAATCACAACACGACGCGCTTCCAGCGCAGTTGGGAATATTTGAAGTTCAGGAGCAAAGCGACGCGCCGGCCGGTGATATTGAGGTATCCAAGCATCTGCGCGACATGCGCGTCGTTGAAGCCTGTTACAACTTTGGGATCCACGATGACGGCATCATCGACGACCAGATCGGGAATGAGAGTCCCAATCTTCCTCCCCGCGTACCGAACCGGGAAAGCCTTTTGTTGCGATAGGCGGTGCCCGGGGGCGGTCAATTCTATGACCCAAGCGCGCTCATAGAGCTTTTCGTCCAAACCAGGCCGCAGTGTGTTCAGCACCTTCATGGCGCCGCCGATAATTCCGCCCGTGATGTCCTCATTGATCACACCCCGGTTGTATACCGAAGTTATCACAGCACAAAACCCACCCTTGAGGGAATTCCCGCGGTGAATCTTTGCCGGCAAGCGACCGCTGGTGCGTGCAATCCGCGTTATCCGTGCAATCCGTGGTGAATATCAGATCAGGAACTTCCCCCGGGCCATGACCTGCTCGTCGTCGAGCCAGATGTCGAAGTCGCGGCCGACACAATCGATGTGCGTCGAGCTTTTCCACGGCTGGCCGGTGTGCTCGGAATAGGGATGGCCGAAGGCGATGTGGATGCCCGGGAGCTTCTCGTCCTGGAGGATGTGCCCGATGACGCGCTGGCACGCGGTGTTGGTGCCGATCGCGAACTCGCCCACGCGGTCGGAGTTCTCGTCGGTGTGGCAATAGGCCTCGAACTCCCGGAGCAGCTCCCGGTTGGCGCAGGCGAGGCCGGCGATGCGGTTGTCCCGGATGTCGATCGTCAGCGGGGTCGCCCCGATGTCGCCGTATTTCTGGCAGAGGTAGTCGCCGACGACGCCGTCGACGACGAAGCGGCCGTTCGAATTGAACGGCGAGGTGAAGATCTCGCCGCCGGGCAGGTTGCCCCATTTTTCCGGCGAGATGAGCCCGGAGGTCTTCACCCAGCGGAGGTCGGGCGAGAGCTCGGCGACGTAGTCGGTGCCGGCGGCGGTGCGGCAGGTGGCGCGGCGCGCGCGGCGGCATTTCTCGATGAGCCGCTGCGAGAGGCGGTCGACGGCCAGGAAGTCGGCGCGCATGCCCTCGACCATGATCTGCCTGTTGATGTTCACCATGTGCCCGTGCCGGATGTGGCGGGGGTTGATGACGTCCATCATCTGCATGCGCGTGCGGAGCTCGCCGGCCTGCGTGAGGCACGCGTAGATCGAGACCTGGGACTGCGCGAGGTCGGCGAGGACCGGCGCGGGCATGTCGCGGTGCGGGCGGGCGCCGTATTCCTCGAGGACGAACACGCTGTAGTCGGCGCCGGTGACCTCGATCTCGTGGACGAGCGCGGCGGCGATCTCGGCGCTGGCGCGGTCGGTGATGAGCGTGATGCGCTCGTTGGCCTGGAGCCGGAGGCAGACGTGGATCGCGTTGCGGGCGCCCGGCAGCAGCTCGGGGTCGAAGTTCTGGGGGAGCGAGGAGGAGTGAGGCAAGGCGTGGGCGGGAAGGCGGCCGGGGGAAGAGGCGGGAGGGAGGGCGGGCACGGGAGGGTGGAGGGAAAGGGGGACTAGAGCTTCACGTCGAGGCCGTGATGGGTCTCGGACACGATGTAGTCGACCACCTGCTTGAGGTCTTTAGTGCGGTTGAAGACCTCGAGCTGGCGGTCGGAGCCGGTTCCCTGGCGCAGGATCTGGTGGACGTAGTCGACCTCCTCCCGCGAGCCGAGCTCGTCCACGACGTCATCGATGAACTCGAGGAGCTCGCCGATCAGGCTGCGCGTCTCGACCTGCTCCTGCTTGCCGAAGTCGATCATCAGGCCGTTGATGCCGTAGCGCGCGGCGCGCCAGCGGTTCTCGTTGATGAGCCGCGCGCGGTAGGTGCGGAAGCCGAGGTTCTGGCGGTGCAGCTTGTACAGCTTGGCGACCACGGCCTGCATGATGGCGGCGAGGCAGATGGTCTCGTCGACCCGCATGGGGATGTCGCACATCCGGAACTCCAGCGTGTGGAAGAGCGGGTGGAGGCGGATGTCCCACCAGATCTTCTTCGCGTTGTCGATGCACCGGGTCTTCACGAGGAGGTTCACGTAGCCGTCGAACTCCTCGACGGACTCGAAGAGGTCGGGGATGCCGGTGCGCGGGAAGCGCTGGAAGACCTGGAGGCGGTAGGAGTGGTAGCCGGTGTTGCGGCCGACCCAGAACGGCGAGTTGGTGGACAGCGCGAGGATGTGCGGCAGGAAGTACCGGGCCACGTTCTGGAGCTGGATGGCCGTCTCGCGGTCGGGCATGCCGAGGTGCACGTGGAGGCCGAAGATGAGGTTCGCGCGGGCGACCATCTGGAGGTCGTTGATCACGCCCTGATACCGCTCGCCCGGGGAGATCTTCTGGTCGTGCCAGTGCGAGAACGGGTGGGTGCCCGCGGCGGCGATGCGGAGGTTCGTCCGGACCGCGAGGTTCGCGAGATCGGTGCGCAGCGACGTCACGGATTTGCGGGCGCATTGGACGTCCTCGCAGATGTCGGTGCCGACCTCGACGACCGACTGGTGGAGCTCGGGCTTCACGCGCTCCTTGAGGATCATCTTCCCGCCCTCGATGATCTCCTCGATGTGCGACTTCAGCTCGCGCGTGACGGGGTCGACGATCTGGAACTCCTCCTCGATGCCGAGGGTGAACTTGTGGGGCTTTTTGCGGGAGGGGGCCATGGGGCGGAGGGGCTGGGGGGTTGCGTCACCGCGATGACGGGACGGGATGGGCCGGGGGCACGGGGCCGTCGTGGAGCAGGAGGCGCGCCGGCCGGCGGGCGGTCATTGCGCGACGGCCCGCTGGACGTACTGGCCCCAGGTGAGGTTGTCGGCGCCGTCCCGGTGCGCCTGGGCGCGGCGCACGAGCATGCGCGCGGCGGCCTCGACCACCCAGGTGAAGTTCTCGTCCCCGACCGACTTCCGGTCGGCGTCGGGCGCGGGGTTGCAGAAGTCGATCGCGTAGGGGACGCCGCCGCTGACGGCGAATTCCACCGTGTTGAAGTCGTAGCCCAGCGCCTGGTTGAGCGTGAGGACGTCGCGCTCCACCCGGGCGAGGAGTTCCGGCGGGGCCGGCGGACGATCGACGACGTACCGCAGGTGGTGCGCGTTGCGCGGCTCGTAGGGCATGATCCGGACCTCGGTGCCGCCGATGCAGTAGCAGCGGAAGTAGTCGTCGAACTGCACCTCGGACTGCAGGAGCATCACGAGCTGGCCGGTCTCGGCGTAGGCCTTGAAGAACTCGTCCGGGTTTCGGACCTTGTACACGTTCTTCCAGCCGCCGCCGGAGTGCGGCTTGAAGTACGCGGGCCAGCCGATGTACGCGAAGATCGCATCCCAATCCAGGGGGAAGGCCAGGTTGCTGAAGGATTCGGCGGTGCAGTCGGCCGGGTGGTCCTTCGAGGGGAGGAGGACGGTCTTCGGCACCGCGACGCCGAGCTTCGTGGCGAGGCAGTTGTTGAAGAACTTCTCGTCGGCCGACCACCAGAACGGGTTGTTGACCACGGCGGTGCCGTTGAGCGCGGCGTTCTTCAGGTAGGCGCGGTAGAACGGGACGTCCTGCGAGATGCGGTCGAGGATCACGGCGTAGGGCGTGGGCTCGCCCTGCGCGACCTTGTTGAGGTTCACGGGCTCGGCGACGATCCCGGGCTCCTTCAGCGCGTTGATGCGGGCGAGGAGCGCCTGCGGGAACGTGCGCTCGCGTCCGAACATGAGGCCGATCTTTTTCATGCGGGGAGGGGTCAGCGGTGGATGAGGTTGAGGTAGCCGGGGAGCATGTCGCGCCAGTAGTTCCAGTCGTGGCCGCACCACTTCCGGTCGTCGAGGAAGTGGGGGATGCCCTTCGTGTTGAGCAGGTGCGAGAGATGGAGGTTCCGGTCGCGGCAGGCGTCGCGGTCGCCGGTGCCGAGGACGATGCCCATGTGCCGGATCGCCTCGAGGAACCGGGCGTCCTGCAGGTTGGGCAGGTAGTCGACGGGGTTGTTGAAGTAGCAGTTGTCGTCGTAGTACCCGTCCAGGAAGCTCTTGATGTCGAACGACCCGCTCAGGCTGAAGCAGTACGCGGCGATCTCGGGATGCCGGAGCGAGATGTTCACCGCGTGGTAGCCCCCGAAGCTCGCGCCCGCGAACGCGACCCGCTGCCAGCCCGTCGCCTGGCGCGCGCGGGGCACGACGTCGTGCAGGATCACGCGCTCGTACGCCATGTGGGTCTTCACGCGGTCGGCCGGATGGATCGACTTGTTGTACCAGCTTTGCTCGTCGATGCCGTCGGGGCAGAAGATCGTCACCTGCCCCGCGTCCACGAGCCCCGCGACCGCCCCGACGAGGCCGAAGTCCTTGTTCTGGTAATAGCGCCCGAGCGACGTCGGGAACGTGATCACCGGGCAGCCCGCGTGCCCGAACACCAGCATGTCGAAGTCCCGGTTGAGGTGCGGCGTGTACCAGCGGACGTGTTGCTCTTTCATGCGGGCTCGGCCGACGCGCCGGCCGCGCGTGACTTATCGGCCGGGCACAGAGAGCAGAAAACGCGCCGGCGGGCAAACTCCGGGCGGACGCCGAGGAAAACCACTTGCTTCACGGGGGTCGTGCGTAGGCAGGCCGCCGCAATCCCCGGGTGGTCCTGGCGCGGCCGAGGCCGCGGCCATCCCGCCGGAATGCGCCGCAATGACCGAACCGCCGACCGGGCCCCGTCCCGCCCATCCCCGCCGCCCGCGGCGCGCCAGCCAGCTCCGTCTCCACCGCCGGTTCCACTCGCGGATCCTCCGCAACTGCCGCGACGTGGCGGTCTGGCTGCCCCCCGGCTACGGCGCGGACCCGCGCCGGCGGCACCCCGTCATCTACTTCCACGACGGCCAGAACATCTTCGACCCGCTCACGGCGTTCCTCGGCCAAGCCTGGCAAGCGGGCGAGGCGGCCGAGAAGCTCATCGCGGCGCGCGCCATCCCGGCGCCGATCCTCGTCGGCGTCTACAACACGGGCTTCAACCGGATGAACGAATACGCGCCGTCCCCGGGCGAGTTCACCGGGTGGGACAAGGAAAAATGCCGGAGCGCGGGTGACGGGAAGCGCTACGCGCGGTTCGTGGCCACGGAGCTGAAGCCGTTCATCGACGCCCGGTACCGCACGCGCCCGGGTCCGCGCGACACCGCGACGGCGGGCTCGTCGATGGGCGGCCTGATCGCGCTGTACTGCGGCCTCTGGCACCCGCGCGTTTTCGGCGCGGTCGCCGCGATGTCGCCCTCGATCTGGTGGGACGACCGCGTGGCGTTCCGGGATTTCGGCCGGCTCGCGCGCAACCCGGGCTTTCGCGTCTGGCTCGACACGGGGATGTCCGAGGCGGGCGCCGAGACCGGCGTGCGGCTCTTCCGGGACCTGCTGGTCAGCCGCGGCTGGGCGCTGGGGGGCGATCTCGAATACCGCGAAGTGCCGGGCGCCAGCCACAACGAGGCCGCCTGGGCGGCGCGGGTCGGCGAGGTGATGGCGTGGCTGCTCGCGGGCGGGCCGGAGCGCGGCGCGACCTGAGCGCCGCGGGGGCGCCCGGGGCGGCGTCGACCGCTACTCGAGGCCGGCCACGGGCAGGTCGTTGGGATGCTCCACGCTGAACTTCACCGTCAGCTCGCGCTTCTCGGCGGGCTTGAGGTCGAGCGTCCACTTGAGCAGCCCCTCGTTGTCGGGCTTCACCTCGCCGGCGGCGGGCGCGAGCTGCTTCACGACGATCTTCTCGTGGCGCGAGAGCGGCACCTGGTCGGTCACGACCACGCGCTCGGCGGTGCGCTTGTTGTTCTGGACCGTGATGAGGTACTCGTAGGTGATCCGCGTGCTGGAGTTCACCAGGCCGGTCTGTTCGACGAAGCGCGTCACGCGCTTGTGCTTCACGCTGATCCCCTCGTCGGCGCCGAGCGCGAGGTCGAACTTCTCCCCCGGCATGACCGTCGCGAGCCGGCTCGTGGCCACGAAGGTCCCGTCGAGGAACACGTTCATCGCGCCGGCCAGCAGCGGGAATTCCGAGTTGTTGAAGACCTTGCTCGTGAGGAAGGCCACGGCCTGTCGCTTCGGCGTCGTCGCGTACTCGGGCATCGCGTTGAGGGCGGCCATCGTGATCGGCACCTTCTGCGGCGCGTTGTCGCTCGGGACGGTGGTGGCGGTCGTGACCCTGAAGGTCGCGCTGGTCGAGCCGGCGTCGACCGTGGCCGTCGCGAAGGCGGAGTCCTTTGCCTCCGGGGCCTGGTCGAGGTCGTAGGCGCCGGCGGCAGCCGGGGCGGCGGCGGGCGCGCCCCGGCTCTTGGCCACCTGACCGCCGACCTGGAACCGCGAGAGCTCGACCGTCTCCGCGACGGGCATGGGACGCGGCACGTACACCTCGATCGCCCAGGGTTCGAGCTTCGGCGCGGCGCCGCCCAGCCCCGGGCGGGCGGTCGAGAGGGTCAGGGCCACGTCCTTCCAGTCCTCGCCCGTGTTCTGCCGGACGAGCCCGAAGTAGCCGAGCGCGACGGCGCGCTCCCCGCTCGTCACCCGCGCGTCGTAGCTGGGCGACCAGCTCGCGCCGCCGACGGTGTACGACAGCGAGAGCTCGAGCCGTCCGGCCTGCGCGGCCGCCAGCCGGACGGTGACGGTCTTGACCGCGCGCCGGCCGCCGCCGCGCAGCTCGTGGAGCTGCTGCTGGACGGCCGCAACCTTGCGCTCGAGGTCGCCGCGCTCGTCGTCGATCGCCGCGCGGTCCGCGGCGATCCGGGCCCGCTGGTCGGTGAGGTAGGTGAGGGCGCCGTTCAGCTGGTCGAGCTCCGCCCGGGGAACGTCCTTGGCCGGCGGCGCGAACAGCGCGGCCTCGATCCGTTCGAGGGAGGCCGCCCGGACGTTCAGCAGCTGCTGGCGGTCGTCGAGCCCGCGGACCTGCCGGCCGAGCTGCTCCAGCTGGTCCTCGAAGGCCTTCACGCGCTCGTTGGGCGTCGTCTCCGTGAACGTGCGCCGGGCGCTCACGTCGAGGATCGTGGCCGACGCGGTGCCGCGGCCGCTGACCTGCAGCGACTGCTCCTGCAGCGATTCGGGCAGATGGGCGAACACCACCTCGCCCGGCCCGGCCGGCAGCTCGAGGCTCGCGGTGCGCGTCACCACCGCGCGGTCGGCGTAGACCGTGACGGCGGTGATCGACGATTCGACGGGCGCGGCACGGAGCGCGACGGCGGCAAACAGGACGAGGCAGGACAGGGGGCGCAGCTTTTTCATGGGGATGGCGGGGGAACGACGGGAACGACGGGAACGACGGGGACGCCGGCGCTTTCTTAGGCAGGACTTTGGCCAAAAGCCCGTCAAAGCCGAAACCGGCGGCGGACGGATGTCCTCCCCGGCGGCGCGCTTCGTCCTCGGGCTTGCGCGGTGGCCGGACCCGTGCGCGCGAACCATGACGAAGGTAATGCCGCCCGATTTGCGCTGGCCCGGGGGGCCGCGGGCGGCAGACTGCGCGCATGCGTGGCGCGCTGCTCAAGAATGCCCCGGGCGGGGAGAAGTACTTCCGCTGGCGGGGCACGGAGATATCGCGCGTCGAGAATCTCAGCGATGCCGTGTTCGGCTTCGCGATCACATTGCTCGTGGTGTCCGCGTCGGTGCCCGGGACTTTCGCCGAGCTCAAGGACGTGCTGCGGCTCTTCGTGCCCTTCGGCGTGTGCATGCTGGCAATCGGTCTGATCTGGCACGCCCATTACACGTTCTTCCGCCGCTACGGCCTGGTCG
>Ga0196981_1000613_pt1 | contig 10037 bp, 7 predicted proteins | sample S3_2013CmetaG_FD_155462 | JGI IMG/M metagenome (GOLD analysis project Ga0196981, IMG submission 155462) | Soil microbial communities from Anza Borrego desert, Southern California, United States - S3_20-13C | ecosystem: Environmental > Terrestrial > Soil > Desert | place: USA: California...
CCGAATATGCCCTGTTGAGCGCCTGTATCACGGCATCCGCCGATCCGGATCCCGAACCACCGGACTCAATGGTGCCCTCGATCTCGATCAGTGCCGTATGCGGACCAACGGTCTCCGCATCAGGCTGGCCGTAGCCGAACGCAATCCACATGCCGAATCCGATGAGGGCGAGCGTGACAAATCGAAAGAAAATATTCCACCGACGTGCGGCGCGCTGCTCACGCAATGTGGCAAACGCCAGTTTCTCAAGGATTTCCCTCTCCCAACCGGCACCACGCACAGGTCCTGCCGAAGGCCCGGAATTGCGTATCTGGTTCTGTTCTTCGAAGTTATCTTCAATCATCGCTCTTTACTCACTGTTTTTCATACCCGTCAGGCCATCGCAGGCTTGACGTAGTCGTCAGGACGCCAGTAGACCTGGCCATCTTGCTCGAATACGGTAATCGGCCGCAGCCGCCCTCCCCGGCAAGGCCCACCGGCGCAGCGCCCGGTCTCGGGTGTGTACAGGGCACCGTGGGTGGAACACATCAGGTACAAGCCGCTGGACTCGAAGAATTCCCCCTCGTTCCAGTCGAGTTCGATGGGCACGTGGGCGCAGCGGTTCAGGTAGGCATAAACGGTGTTGTCATAACGAACCACAAACCCTGTGCTGTCCTCGCCGCCCGCAGTAACGGGAAACCGAACACCCTTCCCGCCTTCTTGCAACGCGGACGAGGCGCAAACCGGAATCACGATTTCATCCATGCGGGAATTATGCATTCTCGCGTAACCACATGTGCAGTTCTGCCACGGAACTTGCAATATACAAAGGGTCAAGTGCCTGTAGCTCGGGCGCCGAGTGTGCGCCGTAATGCACACCCACGCCAGACGCGCCCGCGTTGACGGCCATCTGCAGGTCGTGCGTCGTGTCGCCGATCATCAGCGTACGCCGCATGTCCTGGCCAAGTTCGCGCGTCAATTCCTGGAGCATCGCCGGATGGGGCTTGGAAAAAGTTTCGTCGGCACACCGGGTTGCATCGAAAACGGACAGGAGGTTAGCCGCGTCAAGCGCGCGATTCAAGCCTACCCGGCTCTTTCCGGTCGCCACGGCAAGGAAATATCCCTCCTGAGAAAGGTCGGCCAGCATTTCCTTCACGCCGTCGAACAGTGCCAGGCCTTTGTCCTTGGTGAGGTAGTGATAACGGTAGCGCTCGACCATATGAGGGTAGTGTTTAGGCTCCAATCCGGGAATGACTGCCTGCATCGCCTCCGGCAAAGCCAGGCCGATAACATAGGCGGCCTGCCTGTCGTCGGGAACGGGCAATCCCAGATCCTTCGCCGCCGCCTGGATGCACGTCACGATGGTGCCCGTGCTATCCATCAATGTTCCATCCCAGTCAAATACGATCAGGTCAAATTTCTTTTTTGCCATTATCAGGGCAGCACTGCTGCGAGTATTGTTGAATTCGAAATTAGGGGCGGCTCAGGCGGCTTTCTTCTCAATGCTTTTCAGGAAGCGCTCGCATTCCGGTGGGAGCGGCGCCTTCAGGGTGACTTGAGCCCCGGTGGCTGGATGCCGGAATGTCACTTGGTATGCATGAAGTAACATCCGCTTGAGCGCGATGCGGTCGCCGTCCGCCTTTTGCAGCGCCTTGTTGAGGCCGAAATCGCCGTACTTGTCGTCGCCGACAATCGGGAAGCCGCTGGAAGCGAGGTGGACGCGGATCTGGTGGGTTCGCCCTGTTTTCAGCTCGGCCTCAAGCAGGGCGAAGTCGCCGTAGCGTCGTATGAGGTTGAACACAGTGTGCGAAGCCTGGCCGTCCGCCTGGACGCGTACGCGGCGCTCTCCATCCGCCGTGGTGTATTTAAATAGCGGCAACTTGACATGCTGCCGCGCGTTTTTCCATTCGCCCTGCACCAGCGCCAGGTAGCGCTTGTCGAGTTCGCCCTCGCGGATCTGCTCATGCAAGTCGGTCAATGCAGATCGCTTCTTGGCCAGGAGCAACACGCCGGACGTTTCCCGATCGAGTCGGTGGACCAGCTCAAGGAACTTGGCTTCGGGCCGTGCGGCGCGAAGCTGCTCGATCACCCCGTAGCTGACACCCGAGCCGCCATGGACGGCGACACCGGCGGGCTTGTCGATGACCAACATGTGCGCATCTTCGAGCAGGATACTGAACTCCGCCCCCGGCACTGCTTGCGTTGACTTTTCAGCAACTCTGACTGGCGGTATGCGCACCAGGTCGCCTTCCTTCAGGCGATAGGTCTGGTCGATCCTTCCTTTGTTGACACGGACTTCGCCGGACCGGAGCACGCGGTAGATATGGCTTTTCGGAACGCCCTTGCAGATCCGTAACAGGAAATTATCGATGCGCTGGTCTGCTTCATCTTCGGAAATCGTCACGAGGCGAACCTGAGCGGATGCCTGGGAGGACTGTTCATTTGGAGAGGAATCCGCGCGCCCTCCAGAAAATCTCGCTAAGTCCTTCATTTTGCAGATATAATTGTTTCGTGTCGGTTACAAACCGGCGCGCGTGTGAGAATAAAAAGCACATTCTACACAGGGGCGTGTCCATCAGCCTCGCCGAATTGCAAATTCGATGGACAGGGCACCACGAAAATGACAAGAGTGCCTGAGACCAGGGTAAGAGGAGCGGACATGCACAGGAGTGCATCGCGCCCCCTCGATCCAGGTTCGGGCGCCCGGTTGTTTTCCTGATACCCGAAAGACGTGTATGCATCGTCCTTGTGCGAGTCAGGGTTGCACCGTAGTTGCAATCGGATAGCGCGCATCGACGCTGGACAAGATTGCTTGAATTCCAAGGATATGTCTGGCGAGCATGCCTGTATAAGGTTGCTCGCTGGTTGATGTGGTTGACCCCTGTTTGCCGATTTCGCTGAATGCCATGATTTGTTTGGCTCCCTCACATTGCTCGCTGCCTGACGCTGCGCCCGACCCGGCCCATAACGCCCCGGTCGGAATGCGCAATGCGGATGCTGCGCGCGCTCGGCAACTGTTTCAGTCACATCCGCGCCCCGTTGCGGTTCCTGCGCTGTCGTACCGCGCTTCCGCACACTAAAGGCAATTCCCTCCCTCAAGCACTCCGACCTCGCGTACATCCCTGTACCAGTTGCCGCGGCGGCGAAGCCCGTCGTTCGCGGTCTAGTTGACCCAAGAGTCACGGAGTAAGAAAAATGAAACGTATGTTGTTCAACGCCACGCAGCAGGAAGAGTTGCGCGTGGCCATTGTCGATGGGCAAAAGCTCATCGACATCGACATCGAAACGACTGGCCGCGAACAGCGCAAGTCGAACATTTACAAGGGTGTCATTACCCGCATCGAACCGTCGCTGGAAGCCTGCTTCGTCAATTACGGCGAAGAACGCCACGGCTTCCTGCCTTTCAAGGAAGTGGCGCGCAGCTACTTCAAGGAAGGCATCGACGTCCGCAACGCCTCCATCAAGGATGCGCTGCGCGAAGGCCAGGAAATCATGGTCCAGGTCGAAAAGGAAGAGCGCGGCAACAAGGGCGCCGCCCTGACCTCCTTCATTTCGCTGGCCGGACGCTACCTGGTCCTGATGCCGAACAATCCGCGTGGAGGCGGCGTTTCCCGCCGCGTCGAAGGTGAAGACCGCCAGGAACTGCGCGAAACCATGGACAAGCTGGAAATCCCTTCCGGCATGTCCGTCATTGCCCGCACCGCAGGCATCGGCCGCAACGTCGAAGAACTGCAGTGGGACTTGAACTACCTGTTGCAACTCTGGCGCGCCATCGAAGGCGCCGGCCAGTCTTCGCCGGGCGCCTTCCTGATTTACCAGGAGTCCTCGCTGGTCATCCGCGCCATCCGCGACTATTTCCAGCCTGACATTGGCGAAATCCTGATCGACACCGACGACATCTACGAACAGGCCCAGCAGTTCATGAGCCACGTGATGCCGGACATGGTGCACCGGGTCAAGCGCTACCGGGACGACGTGCCGCTGTTCTCGCGTTTCCAGATCGAACACCAGATCGAAACCGCTTACTCCCGCACCGTCCCCCTGCCCTCCGGCGGCGCTATCGTCATCGACCACACCGAAGCCCTCGTTTCCATCGACGTCAACTCCGCCCGCGCCACCCGCGGCAGCGACATCGAAACCACCGCGCTCCATACGAACCTCGAAGCCGCCGACGAAGTGGCCCGCCAGCTCCGCCTGCGCGACCTGGGCGGCCTGATCGTGATCGACTTCATCGACATGGAGAACGCGAAGAACCAGCGTGAAGTCGAGACCCGACTGAAGGATGCGCTGCGCTACGACCGCGCCCGCGTGCAGATGGGCAAGATTTCCCGCTTCGGCCTGATGGAGCTGTCCCGCCAGCGCCTCCGCCCGTCGCTGTCCGAAGGCAGCCATGTGACCTGCCCGCGTTGCAACGGCACCGGCCACATCCGCGATACCGAGTCCTCCGCACTGCAAGTCCTGCGCATCATCCAGGAAGAGTCGATGAAGGAGAACTCGGCCGCCATCCACGTCCAGGCACCGGTCGATGTGGCCGCTTTCCTGCTGAACGAGAAGCGCGGCGAGATCCTGAAGATCGAAACACGCCACCGTGTCACGGTCATTCTGATTCCCAACAAGCACCTCGAAACGCCGCATTACAAGCTCGAGCGCATCAAGCACGACGATCCGCGCCTGGAAGAACCGCAGGCCAGCTACGACATGGCCGAGGAAGCGGATACCGATATCAGCTACAACAAGCGCCAGAAGGAAGAAATTCGTCCGCGCCAGGAAGCCGTGGTCAAGGGCATCACTCCGGATCAGCCAGCGCCGATCATCGAGCGCAAGCCTGTCGAGCCGGCACCGGCGCCCGCTCCCGTTGCGGCACCGGTGGAAGAGGAAGGTTTTCTCAGCCGCGTCTTCGGTTTCTTCCGCAAGAAGCGTCTGGCGCCTGTTGCGCCGCCCGCCCCGGTGGTTGAAGAAAAGCCTGTCCAGGCGCGCGAGCGCGGTGAACGGAATGGCCGTGGCCGCAGCCGCCGCGGCCGTGGTGGCCGCGACCGTGGCGAAGAGCGTGATACTTCCCGCGAAGAGAACGTGAAACAGGCGGCCGTGCCGGCAGCCGACGCGCCGCAACCGCAACGTCCGCCCCGCCCGCCGCGTGAGCCACGCGAACCGCGTGAGACCAGGGAGCAGCGCGAACCGCGCGAGGCCCGCGAAGCACGTGAGCCGCGCGAACCCCGTGAAGGCAACGAAACCCGCCGCGAACGCCAGCAGCGCCAGCGTGAAGAGCGCAAGGAAGCGGCACCAGCCGAAGACTTGCTGAAGGCAGTTCCGGCCGTTACCGCGGCACCTGCCCTGGTTTCGCAAGAACCGGTCCCGGCGGTCGAGGACGAGGCCGTGGTCGATGCAGCTCCCGGCACCGAAGGTGAAGGCGAAGAGCGCCGCCGCCGCCGCCGTCGTGGTGGTCGCAATCGCAACCGCCGTGATCGCGAGACCGGTGATGTCATCGCTGGTTCCGAGCAGGAAGCCACCGAGGAAGCCGTAGCGGAGCAGCAGGCCGTACAACTGGAAATCTTGGAAGTCGCTGCTCCGGCGGAGGCTCCTGCCGTCGTCGAAGCAGTGGTTGCCGAAGCGGTCGTTGAGGCAGCCCCTGTTGCAGAAGCCGTGGCTGAACCGGTGGCTGCTGCACCTGTTGCAGCCCTGGTGGTGGAAGCACCGCGCGCAGAAGTCCCGGCAGCACCCGCCCCTGTGTCGGCTGCACCTGCGGCACCTGCGACGTTCATTGCACCTGCGCCGATGCCGCTGGATCAACTGCGCGACGTGCTGTCAGCAGCCGGCTTGACGCTTGCAGTAACCGATCCGGAAAAGCTTCGCGCCGCACAGGAAGCCGCGGATCGTTTCGTGCCGCCTCCGCGCGTGCCGCGCGTTCGCAAGCCGCTGCCGCCAATGTCGAACGAGCCGCTGATCCAGGTGGAGACACGCCGGTAAGCACCTGTTCCACCATGACCTGAAGAGGGTCAAATGGCAACAATGCAGAAAGGGAGCGTATGCTCCCTTTTTGTTTCCCCGACAATCATTTATTTGCCGACTTGCATCCGCTGCATGAAAGACGAACTGCAACCACCGAAGATTGTGCAGCTGAGTGAGGCCTTCTGGTACTGGCTGAAGCTTGGATTCATCAGCTTTGGCGGCCCGGCAGGCCAAATTGCGATCATGCATGCAGATCTGGTCGAGAAGCGTCGCTGGATCTCCGAGCACCGGTTCCTGCATGCGCTCAATTACTGCATGCTCCTGCCCGGCCCCGAGGCGACGCAACTTGCTGTTTATATAGGGTGGCTGATGCACCGGACGTGGGGCGGCATCATCGCTGGCACCCTGTTCGTACTGCCTTCGCTCCTGATTCTTATTGGCCTGTCGTGGGCGTACATTGCGTTCGGCAACACCCATGTTGTGGTCGGCCTGCTCTACGGAATCAAGCCGGCTGTCGTTGCGATCGTGCTTGCGGCTGCATGGCGGATCGGAAGCCGATCGTTGAAGAACGAATTGCTTATCGGTATCGCCGTTGCCGCTTTCGTTGCGATTACCTTCCTCGATGTTCCTTTCCCGTTGATCGTGCTTTCCGCCGGTGCCATCGGACTGCTTGGCGGCCGACTTGTGCCGGCGAAGTTTCATAGCGGCGGCGGGCATGCTAGCGCAGGAAAAGCTTCCTACGGGCCTGCCTTGATAGACGACGATACGCCAACGCCCGTCCATGCCCGTTTTTCGTGGCGAAAACTGGTCGTCGTGACCGCTGTAGGCATCGCCTTGGGCGGCGGCATGTGGACATTCCTCGCTGCGTATTACGGTGCGTCCAGTCCCTTGGTCCAGATGGGCTGGTTCTTTACGAAAGCAGCAATGCTCACATTCGGCGGTGCGTATGCAGTATTGCCGTATGTCTACCAGGGTGCGGTCGAGCACTTCCAGTGGGTGACGCCAGCGCAGATGATTGACGGTCTCGCGCTGGGAGAAACAACGCCTGGACCGCTGATCATGATCGTGGCCTATGTCGGCTTCGTCGGTGCATGGGCCAAGGCTGCGTTCGGACCGGACGCCCTCCTGCTGGCAGGCATTGCAGGTGCATGTACGGCAACCTTCTTCACCTTCCTGCCCTCATTCATCTTCATCCTCGCCGGCGGACCGATGGTGGAGTCGACCCGCGGGAACATCAAGCTGACCGCGCCGCTCACCGCCATTTCTGCCGCAGTCGTCGGCGTCATCGTCAGTCTGGCAGTGTTCTTCGCCGAACATGTCTTCCGGCTCGACAGACCAGCCGGCGAATGGGATTGGCTATCGATGGCAGTCGCGGCTGCAGCAGCCGTCGCTCTGCTCCGTTTCAAGGTCGGCACCATTACCCTGATCGGCGCCTGTGCGCTGATTGGTCTCGTGGTATCTTAGGCCGAGTTCCCTCCATATCGACCGCATTATTAGCATGGCCGAAAGAATCATTCCCGTTGCCGACCACCGCCTGCTTGCCGCTGCGCCGGACATTCCCGCAACACTCGAGACACCCGACGGCCTCCTGCAGGATGCTCTCGCGCGTCCCCTGCATGACCTGCGTATTTCGGTCACCGATCGCTGTAACTTCCGTTGCGTTTACTGCATGCCGAAGGAAGTGTTCGACAAGAACTATACTTTCCTTCCGCATTCCTCACTGCTCTCGTTCGAAGAAATTACGCGGCTCGCCAAAGTGTTTGTCGCACACGGCGTGCGCAAGATTCGGCTGACCGGCGGCGAACCGCTGCTGCGCAAGGATGTCGAGCGGCTGATCGGAATGCTGGGCGCGCTGACAACGCCGGAGGGCGAACCCGTCGACCTCACGCTGACCACGAATGGCTCCCTCCTCGCGAGGAAGGCACGCGCCCTGAAAGACGCGGGCCTGCGCCGGGTAACCGTGTCCCTCGATGCGCTCGACGACACCGTATTCCAGCGCATGAACGATGTCGATTTCCCGGTTGCGGATGTCTTGAAAGGCATCGACGCCGCGCATGCAGTGGGACTGGGACCGGTCAAGGTCAACATGGTGGTCAAGGGTGGCATGAACGACCAGGAAATCCTGCCCATGGCACGGCATTTCAAGGGCTCGCCCTTCATCCTGCGCTTCATTGAATACATGGACGTCGGCGCCAGCAACGGATGGAAAATGGATGAAGTTGTGCCATCTGCCGAAGTCATTCGCCGCATCAGCGCCGAAATGCCGCTCGAGGAAATCGAGCCCAACTACACCGGCGAAACCGCCGAACGCTGGCGCTACAAGGACGACGGCAGCGAGATTGGTGTCATCTCGAGCGTTACCCGCGCTTTCTGCCGCGACTGCACGCGCGCGCGGCTTTCCACCGAGGGCAAACTCTACACCTGCCTGTTCGCCACGAGCGGCCACGACCTGCGTGCACTTATCCGCAGCGGACGCAACGATGCCGAACTGGCCACCGCCATTGCCCACATCTGGCGCCGCCGCACCGACCGGTACTCGGAACTGCGGACGGCCAATACAGCCATGCCGGACACGGCGGTGCGCAAGGTTGAAATGTCCTACATCGGAGGTTGAGCGTGAGCGTTACCGGACTCATCCTGGCCGGCGGGCGCGGTTCGCGTATGGGCGGCGTTGACAAGGGACTGCAGTCGTTTCGCGGCAAGCCGATGGCGCAACATGTCCTGGAACGCCTTGCGCCGCAGGTGCAAAAGCTGGCAATCAACGCAAACCAGAACCACGACACGTACCGCGCGTTTGGCCATCCCGTCTGGCCTGACCGGATGGAAGCATTTCCCGGCCCGCTGGCCGGGCTGCATACCGGGCTGCTTGAATGTGACACGACCTACCTTGTCACGGCTCCGTGCGACTCCCCCTTTTTGCCTATGGACTTGGTGGCCCGCCTGAAGGATGCTCTCGAGGAACACGACGCGCGTGTTGCCTTTGCTTCCACCGGCAACGGCGACTCGCTGCAGGCGCATCCCGTTTTCTGCCTTCTCAAGGTCGATGCGTGCCTGGAGCCCCTGGTGCGTTATCTCGAAGACGGCGGCCGGCGGATGGAAGCGTGGATGCGTTCCCAGGATGCAGTTGAAGTCCATTTTTCCGACGAATCCGCCTTCCGCAACATCAACACGCGCGAAGAACTCAACAAGCTCGACACCCCATGACCAAGCTCGATGACATTGCAGGACGGATCGCCAATTACAACCCGGATGCACTGGAAGCAGGCCATGCACAAGAGATCATCCGAGGGTATGTCGCGCCTGTAGAAGGTGTAGAGACGCAGACACTCACAGCAGCGTTAGGACGCGTACTCGCCGCCGACATCATCTCTCCTATTAACGTGCCAGCGCATGACAATTCTGCGATGGACGGTTACGCCTTGCGGGCCATTGATCTCGGGACAGGGTTGGTCGACCTGAAACTCGTTGGCACAGCGCTTGCGGGACATCCTTATGCGGGCGCGGTCGGTGCCGGGGAATGCGTGCGCATCATGACGGGCGCCCTGATGCCCGCCGATTGCGATACCGTCATTCCCCACGAGCTTGTCACTGCGCATACCGAGACGTCGGCGACCATCCCCTCCGGCGTCGTCAAGGCCGGAGACAACCGCCGCCGGCAAGGCGAGGACCTCGCTGCAGGCACACCTGCCCTACGCAAGGGGAAAATCCTCCGTCCGGCCGATCTCGGACTGCTGGCCTCGCTCGGGATCGGCGAAGTGCCGGTCATGCGCAGGCTGCGCGTCGCCTTCTTTTCAACGGGCGATGAATTGCGCTCCATCGGCCAGTCGCTGGACGAAGGCTGCATCTACGACAGCAACCGCTACACCGTGTTCGGCATGCTGACGCGACTCGGTTGTGAGGTGATCGACATGGGCGTGGTACGCGACGATCCGGCTTCGCTCGAATCCGCCCTGCGCACGGCGTGCGAGAGCGCAGACGCGATCGTGACCTCAGGCGGGGTATCGGCGGGCGATGCGGACTACACGACCGCAATGATGGAAAAGCTCGGCGACGTCCGTTTCTGGAAGCTTGCGATGCGGCCGGGACGGCCGATGGCCTTCGGGAAATTGCAT
>Ga0196981_1000614_pt1 | contig 10028 bp, 10 predicted proteins | sample S3_2013CmetaG_FD_155462 | JGI IMG/M metagenome (GOLD analysis project Ga0196981, IMG submission 155462) | Soil microbial communities from Anza Borrego desert, Southern California, United States - S3_20-13C | ecosystem: Environmental > Terrestrial > Soil > Desert | place: USA: California...
TCGTTATCTAGCCATTGCGCACCCGTTGATTTATTAGCACCAGTAACAACACCAGCTTTAAATAATCTTATTGAATTGTCGGTCACGTTTGGTGGACCATCAACAGTTTGACTTCTCTCAACCTCTACTAAAATTCCACGAATAACCGCATCTGTAGGTATAGACAATCCAAAGTTGGTTGCCAGTAAATATTTACTGGTTGCCGTTTCATCATTTTGGATTGTTGCATACACATCATTACTAGTTGCGGCATTTGAAGGGCTAACCCAATCAATATCACCAACGGTATCATTATTCGAAAACGTCCCTCCACTTGCATATGCAGTAGTGAAAGGGACTTTCCTTCTTTGGTTTGCTATTTGCTTATGTAGTCCTATGCCTAACATTTACCCTACCTGATTATAACCAATTGCACTTCCACTACTCATCGTTATTGCTGCAATAGTTTCCTCATTTGTACAAGGAATGTAGGCTCCAGCCTTGAGTGTCTTACCACTTAAGTTATAAGTGGATAAATAGTTTGTCCCTTTACTACCTGTAAGGGTTGTTATTACAGAGTCCTCTTGAATTACTACAGCAAAAAATTCTTTTCCTGTTACAGCAGATGTTGTTATGTGGTAACATCCTTTATTTGCTAAAAGATTTTGTATTCCGGCCATCTTCTTTTTGTTTTAAAAATTTTTCTAATAGTTCGATATTCTTTTTATTGCGACCTCTTTTCTTCTTAACAGTCGCAGTCGCTTGTGTTTTCATAAGGGTTCCAGTCATTATCTTTTTTCTTATAGCCTCCTAAATACCAATCAGTCGTATAGTTATTTCTCTTAGGGTGAATAGTGTCTACTGTATTCCCCGGATTGATATATAAAGGATAACTAGTTTGATTTTCTAATAGATATTTTGTAATTCTCTCTGAGTACCATTCAGCCTTATTTCTAAAGGCGTCCATGAGCCTTCTGGTTTCTTCTAGGTCAAGACTTGTGCTGTTCTCAGAGCTCTGCTTGTATATTCCTTTGTTTCTAATCTTGTAAGTAAAAATGTCCACCCCTTGGTAGAGCGTCCAATAAATCAAAGCCCACTTTATATAGTCATCTAAAAGAGTCACATTAAGCGCTGTTACAGTACCAGCGTTAACCTGTGTTTTTAATTCGTTATAAAGTCCTGTTCCGAGAATAGGATGTATGTTAATATCCTGCGCTTCCCTAATAGCATTCATAATAAGTTTAGCATCAATATTTTCATCAATTATTGACACCTCCTTTATGTGCGCTTCGGTTATAAATAATATTACTGTACTCATGTTATTTCTTCTACTACATGCTGTACCCACTGATGTCTACAGTGCGGTTCTATTTTACCATTGTTATTCCAAAACCCTCCACCACTTAACCATACATCTAAATCGGTTCCATTATTCAAAGAGTTTATTTCATCAAAAGAGTAAAGCTTTTTTTGTGTAGCCTCGTATGTATCCTTACAGAAGTCTCTAGTGGTTGGTAGTATTGGATTTCCTTTAACTCCATCTATCTTTTCGTAAGAATATTTAATAAAAATATCTATGGTTTTTGCTGGCTGTTCTTCGATAATATCTTGTCCCCTAGTTGTAGGTTTTATTACCTCTATCTCTCCTTTTGTGGAGGGTTTCAATATTTTAGTATCAATTAGTTTGTCTATAGTGGATTGTACTTTTTTTACAGTGCTATTTGTAACATCTGCAATTTGCTCCGCTGTCATCTCAGGGTTCTTAGAAAGCAGATCAATTATTGATTTTTCTAACGTCTTATATTCGATCTCTAACGCAAAGTGTTGCTTCATTAAATCCTTCTCAGCCTCAAACAACTCCTTACCACTGGTATACTTTGGATAATAACTTTTGAGAATTTTAAACTTCTCTCTAGGCTGCCCAAAATTTTGAAGAACTTCTTTTATTTTTCCAAATTGGGAACTTTCCGTTACCGTGGTCCTTTGTATACCTGTGGTGGCTCCGAGCCCAACTAGAGCTCGTATCTCGTTAACGGACATTGATTCTATTACTTTATTCGCAACTAATGGACTTATTGAGTTAAGCGCTGTGAGCGTGTCTTGTGTGCCTTTAACATTCTTTAATCCAGCCTTCTCTCTTTTTTCTTCATCAGTTAAAAGATTAAATAAGTCTGTATTGCCAAACCAATCTAATCCAATAGGTGAGGATTTTGTTAATTTTAAATTCGGTCGTAGCCCGTTTATGTCTGCGAACTCGTTAAATATTCTTTCAAAAATCTTTTGTTTAGGATTAACATAAGTGGCTTGAAATAATTCGTTCGCCTCTATCATTTCTGTTCTTCCTCCTAATTGCCCCTCTACTCTTACACCCATTAACATAGGGCTTGTAATACGATGCCCTACGAACATCTCTTGCATAGTATCCTTTCTAAGCTGCTCGAACATTGTGTGAGCATCACTCATGTTAAGTACTATAACCTCTGCACTCTTATCTTTCCCATCTCCAAAAGAGAGAATAAACTTACCGGCATTATCTGATCCACTTAATTTAGTTTCAATTTCTTTTTGAATCTTTTTCTTTTCTTCATCGGTAGGTACTCCGTTATTAAAATTGATTAATACCGTAGCTGTGAATCCGTTCTTTAAGTTATTGTAGTGGTAGTTATTAATCTCGATGTCTGTCTCAATGGCTACGTTCGCCCCTAAGTACTCAGGAAGAGGGTAAACGTCCAATGAAGGGCGATACATCTTATAGTAAAGCAGTTGAGGCTTCTTTTTATCGTCTTCTCCGTAGGGTTTATAAACAGTAAAATCTTCTGAGTCTTCAGGGGTATTGGTCTTTAAAAAAGATTCTCCACTTTTTTTATACCAGTTCTTAGTATAGTAAAACTCGGTGTTATCTTGGTTGCTTCTTACGTAAGTAAAATCAACATGCGCTAATCCTGCTATCTTCTTACCATCTTTACTCCATGTAACTTCTAAAGCAAACCCTCCAAACAGTTCATAGTCTAAAATTATTTTCCGTGTAAGATCATTTAACGGCTCCTCAAATCCGTTAATGAATAATTGCATCTTACTTTTCTGAACCGCGTCTACTCCTAACTCATCAAAGCTCCAGCCATTTCCTAAAATGTAATTGGCTTTAGAATTTATTATAGCGTTGTGCTTTGCACTTCGATTGTAAAGCTTTAATATATACTCAGGGTAGGCGTTGTCTGTTCCAAACAAAACATAATCCTTTCCCTTCTGCTCCTTAAATTCTGGAACCTTATGGGTATTGAATTTTATTATTAAAGGATAGTTAAGTTTGTCCATTACCGTAGCCCTTGAAATATGTTGTTTGTTCGTACTTCTTCACATTAGTAGCTGTGTATTTAACCCACATCCTGCCGATCTCTAATGGCACTGTATTGGTGCTTAATCTGTAATCCAGATTACTAGAGCTCGTTTGCTCGTACACGTAATAAGTCCACCAACCGCTAGGGTTAAGGCTTACCGTACCACTAGTTAAAATCTCGTTTGTGCTTTCTGTAACTGTGAATTGATTATACCTTGTTTGATAAATTGACTGATCACTAGGCAGAATAAATGCCTTCTCTGTTAGGTTACCATCACTCACGCAGCGCATCAAATAGTAAGGAGACGCTAGTGTAACTTTCTCAGTTAGCGTCAACACAATTGGATTGTTTGCGTTTTTGGTTATTTCCAGCACATATATAAAGTATAGGAATGGGTGAGTTGTATAAAAAGAAAGGGGCCGTTAAGCCCCTCCCCTAAAACAAACTGAACTTTATTATGAGAATAGAGCGGATATTAATGAGCTTGTTACTTGTTCTGCTTTTGTTGCTTCCATTCCAGTAAAGGTTATTGTGTGTCCGTTAAGATCACCAAAAGCCCTTCCAGTCTGAGTTGTGCCAGCGGTCTTATCCATACCATTAGTTCTACCAAGTAACCAGTAATTATTGTTACGATCTTTTATAATTATCATTAATCTGTTTTTTGAAAGCCTCTCTAAGTTATTTCTGTGAGTAGCTGTCATCTTTTTTAGAGTTACGTTTAATGTTTGGGTGTAAAATACCGTACCATTGTCAACTGAGTTATTATCAACTTCTGTAAAATCTGCATCGTTTTTCTCTAATTGATATACCCAGAACTTTTTCCCTGATGTACAATCAATAGCCGTAACAATACCGCTAGAAACAGTAATATTTGCCTGTGGTACATTTTCAAATTCTGTTACATAAAACTCTTGTATACCACCAACTGAATCGCGGCAATCACGCAACACGTCTGTTATTAAACTGCAATCTGTTAATGCCATGTTTAAATATTTTAAGGGGAGGTGTTACCCTCCCCGATTAATTATGAGTTTGTGTATTGAACTACTAGTTCTGGATATTTGATTCCAACACCGATATGGAATCGCGTTTTAAACTTTAATAGATCGTCGTCATCCGAGAACCATACTTTAAAGTCTGCTATATCATTTTCTGCATTCATACCAATCATAAAATTGTCTTCGTAGGTTGCAAAAATTCTATTCTTAACCGCTGTTGGAAGGGCTCCGGTATCAACTGCGTTATCATTGTTTAGACCAGGTAGCGCAACTAATTTTACATTAGTCCCGAAAACAGTCATTGACCAACCATTAGTGTTTATACCATTTACATTATCGTTTGAAGGATCGTAGTGGTATAAATTATCTGCCATCAACTTTTGTTTGTAGATTAAGAATGTGTCTTGTCCGCAAAGGATAACAGGGTTCATTGATCTGATTCGTGAAGGAATCTTAGTGAAGGCGATTTCTTCGATTATACCTCTTACTGTTGTGGTTGAAATAGATGCTTGTTGTGTAGCAGCAATTGCAGTCCCAGCGGTATCAAGCGTTGCAATCCATCCATTAAAATGTTTTAAATGAGTTGCATTGGTGTAAGTTGTTTTAGCTTGCCACAAAGCAGACTCCATTTGCAATGCCACTTGTTCCATCTTACGTCCTGTCCACATATCCAATAGTTGGAATGTTTCAGGGCGATCATTTGCTGGTAAAAGTTTTTGTGTGAAGTACCCTTCTAATGTTTTCAAGCAAATAGATTCTTGAATTGTTACAGGGACAGTAGTTAAGCTAATCTGTCCTACAGTTGTAGTCCCTGAAGGGGTGAAGCCACACGCTGATCCATTAGCCCAAGGTGTAGTAGTTTCAAAAGTTGGGATTTTAATAGTGTGTCCTTTAATTCCCATTCTCTTATCTACGCCTGTAAGTACCTGCAAGGTCTTAGCTGCTAATATTGGTTTTAAGATAAAGTCTGATTTATCTCCTAATTCATCCGTCCATGCGGATATTGCTGATACGTCAAATGCCATTGTTTTTAGTTTTAATTATTTGAATACTTTATTTGAAAGCTCTGCGGCCGAAGCGTACAGCGAGCTTTGTGATTTTATTTTTTTAAACCCGTCTTTCTTTTCTTGCTTAGTTTCAGTTACAGGAAGGCCCGCGATTTTCTCAACTAGAGAGAATGTTTCTTTTAAGAGCTCCTTTTGTTTTTCTAATTCTGCTTTAAGGATTTTGTTTTCCTCGATTAGATTTTCGTAAGAGGTTTTGCTCTCAGAAAATTTTGTTTCAATTTCTTCTTTAGAAAAAACTGTTTCTTTAACAATAGACTCTACAATTCTCTTTACTGCGCTTTCGGTCATTGGGCTTTGTGGAGTAGGGTCTGCCATATCTTGAGGAGCCTCTACGGCTTCAGCCTGTGGGGCCACTACCTCAGCAATTACCCCTTTAGCTACTTTCAGAATTGTTCCATCTTCCATCATATACTCACCATCTGCCAATGGCATCACTTCCCCCGTTTCAGAAATAACCTCTATAGGCATTCCCATTGTTGGTGTGTCACCTTCATAGCGCACTATTGAACCATCCTGTAGTTTTGCGTCTTTAAAATTTTCTGCTTTTTTCTCGCTGAATTTTTCTTTTAGAAATTTCACAAGCTCTTTTATAGTTCTTGTTTGTTCTGGTATTTCCTTAATTGCGTCTTTCAAACTCATTGATTTGTTTTTTGCTACCTATAAAGTATTTTTTGACCCCTCTTGTATAATTTGATTTATCATTTCTGCTATTTCTTCCTCTTCATTCTCGTACTCAAAAACACCCTCTACGCTGAAACCATTGAAGGCTTGCATGTTGTCCCATAGCTTCATGTTGTCGACTTTCATCGACACAAACCAGCTACCGTCTGTTAAGTCCTCAAATCCTTTTGGAGGTTTTATTCCGCGGTCCTTGTCTATGATGAATGATTCAAACACATAAACCCCATCAACTACTTTTGTAGAATCGTGCATCAGGTTCACATTTCCTGTGTAACCTTTGCGCATAAACTTTAATACTATCTTCTCGATTGTTTCTTTATCGAACACTACATAGTACTCTCCGTACTTTTCATCTCTACGGTAAATGGGTAGGTCGGCAATCATAGCAGGGCCGCTGACTATGCGCCTTTCTTTATCTGCAGCGAATTGGAGTTTATTGGAAAAGGTGAGAAAATTACGCTCTATTGCTGGCTCATCAACAAGTGCAATAAAACTTACTTCACTTTCCGATTCGTCATTATCAGAAATGGTGAGTTTGTAAATTGGTAATTTCCTCATACCATAAAGTATTGGTATGAGGGCCCTGTATAATTTACTCTATGGTGGCTTGGCTAACGATTTGGTTAACGTTGTTCTGAGTATTACTTATATCTGTTTCTGTAACGAACACTTTTAATAGTTGACCTTGGCCATTATCAACTGCATTCTGATTTATTTGAGTATTAGTATTACTAACTGGATTTATTTGTGGAGGGCGTGGACTATTAAAACTTGCCCCACCACCTCCTAATGTAGGCGCACTAAAACTTCCGCCACTACTTAATAATTGTTTAGCCTTAGCAATATTGGCTAATATCATGGCAGCTAATCCAGCATACTTAGCCACTCCGGCAAGTCCACCAGTAGCAACGTTATCAGGAGTGGGGGCATTCGCATTTGCTAATGCACTAGATAAGGCACGAGCTGTATCAACGCCTAACTGTGCTAATGCCAAACCCTTTTGAAATTTTTGCAGCTTCTCACCATCGTTAATTAATATCTGACCTAAAGAGGAAAGACCGCTAAATAATGATTGTTCAATTGATAGTTTTGCATCGGCAATTCTTTTTGCCTCCAATAACTTTTCCTCATTTATTTTTTTCTCTTGCTCTAATTGAGCTAACCCTAATTCAGCTTGTGCCTGTAGTCTAAGGTCGGCTTCGGTCTGTAAAATCTCGGTTTTTGCTTGTTCACTCTCTGTTAACCGCCTTAATTCTTCCGCTTGTTGTTCTTCGTTTATAGTGTTAATCGCATCATTAAATGTAACTGCGTTTAGCTTCTCTTCGTCTTCTAATTCTTTGTTCCTTTTGATCTGAAGTATTTTAAGCCTATTAGCGGAGTCCGCAACCCTTTGAATATATTCTAGTGTATTTTGACCAGATTTTTCTGCAAGGGCTTGCATCTCTTTAGTCTTTGAAAGAATAAACTTTTCTTTCTCTATCTCTAAATCGATTGTATTTTTTTGTAACTCCTTTGCTAAAGCAATTCTTCTATCATAGTTTGCCGTTTCAATCTTTAATACATTCTCTTGTGTTCTTAATGCGGCATTATTATACTGTTTAGTTTTTTCTTTTAATTCATCGAGCTTAAAAGAACTTAACCCTATTGCATCTGATAAGTCTTTAAAAAATTGAACTCCTTTACTTACAATGCCACTGGCAAAGTCAAACGCTTCGCCAAATATTTTAACCTTATCTTTTAATGCAACAAAAACACCTATTAACGCTGTTACAACAGTTAGTATTAAGCCTATTGGATTAGCTCTAAGAACTAACCAAAAGGCCTTAAACGCCTTTCCTAAATCTTGTACAGACTGAATACCTTGTGCAAAGGCAGTTGCAGCTTGAACCTTTAACATTGCTTTTTGTACATCCTCTCCTGTGCTTCCAAATAAAGCCATTGCCCCTTGTGCAGCTTGAAAGCCACCAGCTATCTTAGAACCAAGATTTGTAAATGCTGTCCCTAATTTACCGGGGTCAAGTGCTGCAATAGCATCCTGCGTATCTTCTAATTTATCTTTTGCTTGTGCCGCTGCATTAGCTAACTTCTTAAACTCGGCAGAATTCTCGCCGACTTTAAGCATTTCATTTTTAATATCCTTTATAGATTGTTTAATCTCGCCTACAGTCTTTGCGCTGTCGGCTGCATTGATTAATAAATCTAGTGCTACTTTTTCTGCCATTATAATATTCTATAAGTGAAATTGAATGTTAGTATAACAGGGTCTATATCCGCCGCTATCCAAGTAAATACTGCTGTATTGTTTGCAATACTGGCTATAATGATTGCAACCTCATAAGATTGATTAGTTCCAACACCAGCAAGATTATACTGGGATGTAAAGTCTGAAGCTATAGGTAAGCTCATCTCAAAAGATGAAGTAACAGTAGTTGTCGAATTAACAACTATTGCGCCCCCAACATGAACAATATTACCAACCCTTATATAGCTTGTTACCTGCGGTGTTATAGAGTCTATATTTACCCTGTTTGTTATAGTTGGAGTGTATGTTCCCCCTGAATTATTTGTTGTATTAACTCCATTTACATAATGAGTATTACTTGAGGTGATCGTTACACCACTAGTGTTAACAACAGATACATTAGATAGCCCACCCCCTACCACTACACCACTACTGCTTAAAATATTCACCATGTCAGAATAAGCCCCCACAGTATTATCGTGCCCACTTACTATTACATTCTTAGCTGTAGGATGAACATAGTTAGTTCCTATTACTAAGTTCCCATTGTTGTTACTATCCCCTGTGCTTACCTTCATTAATGGTAAGTTCTCGTTATCGTCTAATGCTTCACCATAACCACCTAACACTTGTCCGCTAGTTGCTACAAATGGGGTTCCCTCCTTTATCTTTATTAACTCAACCTCGGTAGTGTTTTTAACTATTGGATTGTAATCTTTAACAGAGTTTAAACGGTAGTAAAGACCATTGACAAATACTTTCTTTCTAAAGTCTAACTCTGATATATCGTTCGGGTTTAGATAAAACTTGGCGGCAATTATCTTGCTGTTCTTATCTGTGATCTCCTCTATAAATTTCTTATAGTACTTATTGTAAAGATTATTGTTGGTGTAATAAATATCCCCCGACCAGAATATCTCAGCAGGTACTCCAAAGTTTATATCTGTCGTAGATAAATAAGGGTCGTCCAAATGACCAGCGTAAGGGTATTGTGATTCACTAGAAGTACCACTTGAATTAGATACAAAGTTCCAACTAGGAGCACAACTTTTTAATCCCCCCCTTTGCAGGATTCTTAGTTTAGAGCTCTTTTGTACTTTATTCCCATTACTATCTACCTTAACAATTGTTGGTAAAACTCGATCATTCCAAGTCTGGCCCACACTAGGAGTTGGAGCAAATATCAACTTAGATTCTTTCTTCTCTTTTATGAAATCATTATCTACGGTTATCTCTCTATGTCCATAGTTTTTTTCATAAATCTTTTTATAGGTGTCGTTATAATAATCTCCATCGTCATCGTACTTGAATATGTAAGTACGCGCATCTAACGCCCCCATAGGGCTTATTACAAAGGGCTGTGATATATCCAACTTGTTTGACCAGTCTACATAATCACTCGTATAAAAATCATTCCTTGGCTCAATTAATAATCTGTTTGAAATCTCTTTATCTAGGTCAACATATAAGTTGAACATTCGAATTATAGAAACAAAAAAATCTTTAAGCTTTATATCCTGTGGGAGAACATTATTGAATGGTATTGTTTCACCTTCTTTAAGTCCATTGTTAATAATGGAAACATCAACATAACTACCTGTACCTATGCGGTAATAAATATCCCCAGCTATCTGAGCTCCGGAACCATCAACAAATAAAAAGTTGCTAGTTTGAATAACAAAAGGATTTATCCTTGCATAGACTTTTTCTCCGGTGTTTAAAT
>Ga0196981_1000615_pt1 | contig 10028 bp, 12 predicted proteins | sample S3_2013CmetaG_FD_155462 | JGI IMG/M metagenome (GOLD analysis project Ga0196981, IMG submission 155462) | Soil microbial communities from Anza Borrego desert, Southern California, United States - S3_20-13C | ecosystem: Environmental > Terrestrial > Soil > Desert | place: USA: California...
TCCAGGAGTATTTTGAAATACTTCAGAACCTGCGGGAATAATTTTATCTATATGAAGAACTTCCTCATACTTATTCTTGAATTTTTCAAGAGCAGCTTTCTTTCTTGATGACTCCGAAATATACGTAGCGTCACCAGCCACTCCTAAAAGCGCAAGAAGCGATAGAGTCGCTAATTTCTTCATACTATTGATATTAATGTTAATATCCCTTAATAAAGTTTTATAAAAACTCCCCAGTTAGAAAAATAAGCTTACATTAATTCGCGCTTCAAAGTTTTATGCGCATTGTTTATCTCTTTGAATTTTATGACGTCGCCAGTAGGAGTGTCAGGATGATGCTCTTTTGCAAGAGTCTTATATGCCTTATCTATTGCTTCAACATCCATAGTTTTTTCATCAAGGCCTAGAACTTCGCGAGCTTTTCTTCTTCTTTCAGCAACATCTCTTTCTTCACGGAATTCTGCAATATAATCTTCTGGAGTTATTTCTCCATCCATTAATGCAGCAGTCTTTATTTCAAGAAGTTTTTGTACAACATACAAATTTTCAACAAACTTGCTGCATCCATTAAAGCTATAATGCATAGGATTGTCTCCCGCATACCAATCAACTGATGCTGGCGCCTTTTTCATCGCTACACTTTCTAGAGGAATATCTATATCATCTTCATTTATTCCCGAGTTAATCAAGAGCTTGAAAATATTATTTCTATACTGTATTGCCCGTCTTGAGAAAGAATCCCTGATAGGAATAGCATTTATTTCGCATCCTTTAATTTTTATTATTGCCATGTTAAGCTTGATCTAGTATGAATTTAGGATTGATCAAGGCTATATAAAGCTATGGACTAATCATAGAAAAAAATCATTTTAAATAAATGCATTAATTCTTTGGATATTTTCTATCTAAATCCTTCATTATTTTTGCAGCATTTCGAGAATCAACTTTTTCTAGTATCCTGTCAATTTTCTCTTCCGTGCGTTCAGAACTCTCCTTGGATTGTGGAGATCCTATATATAATAGCATCGATAAGCCGCACACTTGCCAGATTAGCTGCAAGAATTCAGACTGCCAATTCTCAAGAGTATCGCGTGATGTCTCTATAAAATAATCCTTAAATTCTATTGGAGCATTATTCTCTTCTTGCTCATTCACATATGCAGACCATGCAAATATCCAGTGGCCTGCTATCGATAATAAAAAGAATACTAATGTTATCCATAGATAACCATACTTTTTGGTGGCTTTCATTTTTACTCCCTCAAAAACCCACAAATGACAATAAAATTGAATTATTTCTTCAATTTCCCAATAATCTTCTTTAACGATTTTGCTTTCTTGAAAAAATCTTTCCAAGCGTCTGTTTTCGGATAATTCCTTATAGTATAGAATTTTGGATCGACATTAGTTAATTCATTCCATTCAAAGGGGCATGCTATTGGAAGCCCAATTTCAGATCTTGCTGCATAAGGGCAAACAGAAGTCTGCATCGAGGAAATCCTATTGACATCTATGAATATTTTATTGCCTCTCTTGTTTTTATGAAACTGCGTTGTAACGCCAGAATCATTTTTTTCAAGAGTCTTTGCAATACTTAATGCAAAATCCCTCACTTCATCATTTTTTAATTCGCGCTTTATTGGAACAGCTATATGATAGCCCTTGTTGCCGGAAGTCATAATAAATGGAACAAGCCCTATTCCTTCAAGCATTCCTTTTAATTTTAGCGCGATGCGTTTTAATTCCTTGATATTTTCAACCATTGGATCTAGGTCAAAAATCATTTTATCCGGATGCTCCAGATCATCAATTCGCGTGACCATTATATGAGGAACTATCACTTGGTTTGCAAGATAAACTATTCCTGCCCTGTCTGTTACGACAGTATAGCAGACTACACCTGAATCATGCTTGACTTTTTTGCATTCAAGCCATTCTGGAAAATAATCCGGAGAATTTTTCTGGAAAAATTTCTTTCCATTAACCCCCTCGGGAAATCTAAGCATAGAGATGAGCCTGCCCTTTATATGAGGAAGCATTAGTGGCGCAATATTATGGTAATAATCTATCAGCTCATATTTTGTTATATGTGTTATTTTGTCAACTTCTTTTTTCACATTTGTGAGCTGAATTATTTTGCCTTCAATCTTTAGTTCAGATTTCGTCTTTACATCCTCTCTCTTTTTGACGACTATCCAGTTGCTTTTAGAATTTTTAGATTCAGGATTTTTAGATCTAGAATTTGTATCAACATCTTTGGCGCCGCCAATTTTTGTAAAGGCGTAAGTTCCTTCTGTTTTCCTTCCTTTCAAATACAGTATAAAATGGCCTGCAGCAAGAGCTTCATCTATCGGCTGGACTTTTCCATTTTTTACAGTAATATTTACATATTTCCCATTATCCCATACTTCAACAGTCCCCGCGCCATAATGTCCTTTCGGGATGGTTCCTGAGAAATTTGCATAAGATACGGGATGATCTTCTACCATCACTGCAAGTCGTTTATCTGAGTGATTGCTAGATAAACCTTTAGGGATTGCCCAACTCTTCAGGACACCTTTATGCTCGAATCTGAAATCAAAATGAAGCCTTGTTGCATTGTGTTTTTGTATTACAAATGTTGATTTTTCACTCTTTATAGACTCATCTTTAGCAAAATTATTTCCATCTTTTTTCCATGATTTTTTTCTTGCAGAAATTTTAGGTTTCGGCTCTTTTGTCTTCTTGAAATCCCTTTTTTTCTTATATTCTTCAAGCAATTTTTCTCACCTGGTCAATCGTGCATTCTATCGGAAGCTTATCTTCCCTTAATCCTAAAAACACTGGCGCCCTGAATTTCCCATCTTTTGTATATTCATGAAACTTGATTTCACAAACATTCACTGGTATTACTGGAATTAGCCCTCTTTCAAATCCTGAAACTTCAGTAGTTGCAATTCTTGCAAGCAGCTTTGATAATTTCTCGAGGATCTCTTCATTAAATCCTGTTCCGACCTGGCCGCTATATTTCAATAATTTCCCGTCATAAAGCCCCAGGGCAAGGGATGCTATTTCTCTTTTTTTCTTCTTATAGCCTACAATGACGCAGTCAGCAGTCTTTTTATGTTTTATCTTCAGCCAATCTCTTGACCTGCCATCAATATAGAAGCTTCCTTTTCTTTTGGCCATGACTCCTTCAAGATTTCTTGAAATCATTGCTTTCCAAAGTTTTTCTCCATCTGCATGACTTGGGACTATCTGAAGAAAATCATTTTCTAAAATAATATCACGTAAAATCTCTTTGCGTTTTTCTATAGAGATATTTTTGATATTTTTTCCGTCAAGTTCAAGTATGTCAAAGACAATATATGCAGCATTCATATCATGCAGCTCTCGCCGTTGCATGAGGGAAAAAGAAGGGTTTCCCTTGCTATCAAAAACAACTATTTCTCCGTCAAGAATGCAGTTTTTCTTTATCCTCCTGGAAAATTTAAATTCAGGATAATCGCGCGTTATATCTCTTCCACTTCTGGAAATAAATATCATGCGGCCATCCTGTTTTGCGCAAATGGCGCGAAATCCGTCCAGCTTAGGCTCGAATAAATATTCTTTCGATTTCAATACGTTTTCCGTGCCGAGAGAAGAGAACATCATATTATCACATCATTTTAATTCTCAGATCAAGATCTCAAATCACTTCAGGCTGGCTTTCAATGCCTCGATGAGATTTTCTTCCTTAGTTCTCTTGACTGATTCAGTCTTCTCAATAGTGATCGTTTCGCCTTTGGCTTTTTTCTTGACAATTTTTTGCATTTCCTGCTGGAAAGTATCCTTGAATTTTGAAACGTCAAATTCATCGACTTCTATTTTTCGTATCAACTCTTTTGCAAGATCAAGCTCTGCATTAGATATCTTTGGCCGTTCTTTGAGATCTTCGAGTTCATTTATATCACGTATTTCATAGCCATAATTGAGAGTTGTAACTAATATCCCATTCTTGTATGATTCTATTGCGCATAAATATTCCTTCTCGCGCATTACAAATTTTCCTATCGCTATTTTTGCTGTCTGGCTCAAGGCTTCCTTGAATAAGAAATAAGTCTTGTCTTTAGGTTTTTCCGGGCCTGCAAAATAATGCGAATCAAAATATATAGGTTCGATCTGATTTGATCCAATGAATTCAATGACCTCTATCCTGCTTGATTTTTCAGGCCTTATTGCCTTGAGTTCTTCGTCATCTAAAACAACGTATTCGCCTTTAGATACTTCAACTCCTTTCACAATATCTTCCTGGGCAACTTCTTCAGTACATTCATCACACCATTTCTTATATCTTATTGGAGATAGCTTATCTTTATGTAACAGGCGCATCTTGAACGCTTTTTGCTCAATTGCAGAATAAAGTTTTATAGGGATATTTACAAGGCCGAACGCGATTGATCCCTTCCAGATTGATTTCATGCAAGATACCTTCTTGTTCTAGAAACCCACAAAACACCCCAGAATACTAAAAACAAGCGAAATAAGATATATGTGCTTTGCGGAGCAGTCTTCCATAAGGGATTTCCATAAGGGATAAATAAATATCTTCCGTGCTTTGATGATGGAAACGCTTGCGGACTACGAAGATCTTCTATCAAAACAGCTTGTTGATCTAAATGAAGCTGCAAAAGAAATAATTTCTGAAGTTCCAAGAATTATCGCAAATGCAAATTCTCAAAGCCTAAGAGAGGCCATGACGGATCATCTTATCCGGATAAAAAGGCAGCAAATGATGCTTGATTTGATAATAAGGGAGAGAAACATCCACTCAAAAGGAAGTGAAAGAAAAGCGATAAAAGGAATAATTGAGGATGCTAAAAATGCCCTCTCAAAAGGCGCTTCTCCATTGATTAATGACACGATAATAGCAATGATGTATCTGAAAATAGAGCAGCATGAAATTTCAGGATATAATTTTTTGATAAAACTAGCAAACCAGCTAGGAGAATATGAAATATCTGAACTTCTAAGCAAATTTTTGAATGATGAGAAAAAGACACATTCATTATTCATGTCTTTGATCGATAATGATACTATAAGCACAGATATTGAGACTGCCTAGAAATTCTCAAATATTAAATAGCAATTTAGGGTATTAATATAAAACTATAAAAACTGCAGGCACTTATTCGAAAAAGAGGCAGCATGGAAGATAATATAGCAAGATTATACGACAGCATCCTGGGCGTTGACGAATCCGGCAAGGGCGATTTGTTCGGCCCTCTTGTTGTTGCAGGAGTTTATGTTGAGGATGAAAAGAAAGCATCAATTCTCCTAGCTCATGGAATACGCGATTCTAAGACATTAAGCGACGCGCAAGCTCTAAGGCTTGCTCCAATCATCAATAATTATTGCAAGACAGTCATTGTAAAGATAGGCGTTACAAGATATAATGAATTATATGAAAAGATCCAAAATTTGAACAGGATGCTAGGTTGGGGTCATGCAAGGGTCATTGAAAATTGCCTCAAAGATGTTTCTCCAAAATATATAGTATCTGATAAATTCGGCGATGAATCAGTAATTAAAGTAGCCTTAATGGAAAAAGGCAAGAAATCAAATCTTATCCAGAAGACCAAGGCAGAGCAAAATGTTGCCGTAGCTGCGGCATCAATTATAGCGCGAGCAGAATTCCTGAAATCAATGCAAAAAATGACAGAGGAATATGCAATAGAATTTCCTAAAGGCGGCGGAAATCCTAAGATAGATCTTGCTCTTGAAAGATTTGTAAAGAAATACGGCAAAGATAAATTAAATCATGTAGCCAAAATGCATTTCAAAAATCTAAAGAAATATAATGAAAGAGAAGCATTCAAGAAAATTCTAAAATAAAATTAAAAGAAAAAATGGAATACAAGGCTTACGCCTTGAATAATCCTGCATACTTATCCCAGTTTCTCCATACAAGGAATCCAGTAAGCAATACTATTACAATTCCGATTGCAAGACCCCTAGTATCAACGAATATATCATATAACAATATATTAAGCACTATTGGCGCAAGAATTATCAATGCCAACGGGTTCCATCTTCTAAACAGCAGCATAAGCCCAGCAATTCCTTCAACAATTTTTAAGAATGGCATGAAGTATACTGATGCAGCAAGTCCAGCAGCAAACTGTCCTGCCTTAGTTTCCATATCTAATGGCGGCATCGGCATGAAAAAATATCCGAACCCGAAAAACACAAATATCGCTCCAAGAAGTATCCTTGAAACAGTAGTTGTATATTTCAAAAAATTATTTTCCTTTGACTTAGTTTCTTTTGTTTTCATAAAATCAATCCTCACACAATTAACTATAAGTATGATACTATATGAAGCCTATTTAAAGGTAACTGAAAAACAGTAAAATTTTAGAATTTTCTTATATCAGAATTGCTCAATATCTTCTTATCAAATCCATTTAGAGAAACAGAAACCATTGCCCTTGCAAGCTGGTTTGATGTTGTAGATAGATTCGTGGATAAAAATTTCACAATAGGATAAAGAGCTTCAAAGATATAATAGTTCAAAGACTTGTGAAGTTTTGCAGGGTTCGATGGATGGATGTATCCAGGCCTTAATATATAGATATCCTTGAAATTTAGCTTCAAAAGATAGTCTTCGCACTCGCCTTTCCATTTTGCAAATAAAATATTGCTTTTAGAATCTGCGCCTCCGGCGCTAAATAAGCAGAAAGTAGTCTTCTTGCTCTCAATAGTGTGTGCAAGTTTTGTAAAATATTCATAAGTTATTTCGATGAATTTTTCTTTAGGGACAGATCCTTGATAGACTCCAATACAATAAAAGCAAACATCGTGGCCTATTATCTGTTTTTTTATCTTTGAGAAATCATTGAAATTCTGATGGATTATCTGTTTTACTTTCTTATTCGGGTTCGGAGTTGGAACCCTATCGACAACAGTTATGCTCTTTATTCTGTCATCCTTAATGCATTCGGCCAAGACTTCAGAGCCCACCATGCCAGTTGAACCAAGAATTAAGACTTTGAATTTCTTTGAAGGCATTTTATCCTCTGGTCTTTAGCCAATGCCATTCTATTATTCCCTTGCAAATGTCAAACAGCCACCTTGGATGTTTGAAAAGCAACTTTTTGTAAACAAGTATTGAGCCATGTTTGCCTAAAGAAACTAATGCAGGAGCAGGATATACTTTGAATGTCTTCAAAGGCTTTCCATTTATTGCTGCATAGACATTATGCGCAACAATTGGCGCCTGATGCACAGCAAACTGCGCAGTCTTTGGGCAAGGAGAGGAAGGAATTGATACAGCGTCGCCGCATCCGAAAATATTTGGATGTGAAGTCGATCTTAGCTCAGTATTTACAACCATTCCCTTGCTATCTTTTTCAAAATCAGAATTTTGTATGACTGAGTTTACGCCAAGTCCTGCGCACCATATGAGTATGTCAAAATCTATAGACTCGTTTGATTTGCTAATAATCTTGTTTTTTTCAACTCTTCCAATTTGAAATCCTTCGTGAACTATTATTTTATCTCTCGCCATTATTTTTTTCAAGAAAATCTGCGTGCTAGGATTTGCCCATGGAGCAATAGTCGGCATGACCTCAACAATATGCAAGTCAGCGTTCTTTGCTATATTTTTCAGATAGGTCTTGAGCTCAAATATAGATTCAATTCCCGTCAGGCCTGAGCCTGCAACAACAATCGAGTATTTATCCTTAGATTCAAGATTGATAATTTTTTCTTTAATAACAGACGAATCTTCTGAAGTCTTGAATGGAAGAGAATATTTATCTGCTCCCGGGATATTATAATAATTCCCGACTGAGCCTAGCGTGTTTACCAGATAATCGTAAGAATATTTCCCGTCTTTTCCAATGACTAAATTTTTCTTTGTGTCAATTGATATGATCGTGTCTTTTTTGAATTCTATGTTATGATAAGTATATACTGATTGCAAGTCTATTTCAAGATCTTCAATATCACGATACCCTGATATTACTTTATGAGTTGACGGATAATACTGGGCATTATGCTTATCTATCACAACTATCTCAAGAGACTTGTCTTTTTTTCTTAATCCTAAAGCAACATCAAGACCTGCAAAATTAGAACCAAGTATCACCACTTTTGTCATATAGTCAAACCGGAAACATTCGTTTAAATACTTTGTGATGGAATTTAATTGATTTAGAAATTATTGCTTGAAGACTTTATTGAGTATCTCAAGAGATATAGGATTTATATTAAGTCCATGAAGCTTACCATGAAAATGTAGGTGCGGGCCGTATACTCTTCCTGTTTTTCCGACAGATCCTATTATTTCTCCTTTAGAGACTTCTTTTCCGAAAAAAGCGCGATATTTCGAGTTATACAAATGAGCATAAATAGTATAAAGACCAAGCCCGTGATCAATCATGACTGTGCTCCCGAGAAGAGGAAGATCTTTTTCTGAAAAGACAACCTTGCCGCTCATTGCTGCCGTTATAGGCTTCTGGTAATCGGAAGAAGAATTGCAATCAACGCCAACATGAGGGCGAATTTCTTTCTCTGTTCCTTCTATTTTTTTACCCTTGGCATCATAAAAATAATTGAATCTTCTGGCACCATAAGTTAAATCACTGCACATCAAGTAAGGTCTTGGATTGGCATATCCTTCCAAAATAGCATGAGAGACTCTATCATGCCGCCATTGTTTTGGCAATTCTTCCGTCTCTAGTTTTTGCCGCTCTAAAGCATACAATTTTGCAGCCTCAATCTGCTCAAGAGTAAGTGTTGATTGTTGTTTTTCTTTTCTAGTAAACCTCGGATCCAACTTTCCGAATTTCTGAATTATCCAATCTCTATCATTTATCTCTATATAATATTCTTGAATAATTTTTTCTTGTTTTTTTGAGAATAGACTAAAATCATTATTTGTAATCTTTAACTTTAAGTTTAAATTTTGCATAGGACAAAACCTGTCTGTTCCAGTCAATGTATATGCCTTATTATTGCAATAAATAAAATTTGAATTGAAAGAATAATCTTCCAAAGGAGTATTCCAATTTGATGATCTCTGCATTTTAGAATTAAGGCGTATAAAATCCATATCTTTCTTCGGCTCTACTTCAACTAATATCGCGTCCCCTATTCTAAAGCCAATGCTGTATGCATTTATGTTACACCATTCATTTTCATCGATTGTTCTCTTTTCCCAATTAAACAATTGTTCAATAGAGTGTTCTTTTGGACAATTGCTAGTAGATTCAAAAGAATATAAAGAAGAAGATAATACAAGCCCCGAAAGGCCCTTAACAAAATCTCTGCGATTCAATAAAGAATAAAAAAAATAAAGAGTATATAAAATTTATCCTTTCTCAACCTTTAGGGTTCAAATACTTATGCGCAACAGCTGCAAGCGCTCCGCCGATTAAAGATCCTATAAGATATACATAAAGATAAACTATTGAATCTCCTCCAGCAAAAGAATCTATTATCATAGGCCCGAGCGCCACTGCAGGATTGAATGCTCCGCCGCTGATTGGCCCAAACGAGAATGCAAGCGCAGTCACTGTAAGTCCAATTACAAGCCCGTAGACAAAGTTTCCCTCGAGTTTTTTTGTTGCTGCAACTGAAAGAACAACTAATGCTAGAACGAATGTTCCAAGTATTTCAAATAATATTGCAAGTAAAGGCATAACTCCTGGCGCAGGAGTCAATACTAATGCTGCGTCATTTTTATATAATATAAGCGCGCATGCAGCAACTGCTCCAAGAATCTGCACAACTACATATCTAATCGCTTTCATTCCATCGATTTTCTTTCTCATCCAGACTGCAAGAGTTACAGCAGGATTAAAATGCGCTCCAGATACATGTCCGCCGATATAAATAACAGCAGCCAGCATAAGGCCTATTGCAAGAGGATTGCCAGTTAAGCCTATTGCTAATAATAAAAAGAATGCTCCAAGAAATTCCATTAAATATTCTCTCATAAAAGATCACCCACAATAAATCTTAGGCATGAGAGTATATAAAGTTGATTGAAATCCCGGATCTTT
>Ga0196981_1000616_pt1 | contig 10027 bp, 12 predicted proteins | sample S3_2013CmetaG_FD_155462 | JGI IMG/M metagenome (GOLD analysis project Ga0196981, IMG submission 155462) | Soil microbial communities from Anza Borrego desert, Southern California, United States - S3_20-13C | ecosystem: Environmental > Terrestrial > Soil > Desert | place: USA: California...
TCCTCAAATTTAAGTTCAACAACTATCTGAGGGCTTATCTCTACCTCACGGCCGTCTTCATTTGTGATGAATGGTTTTAATGCATCAGTTAGTTCCTGAAATGATACGCCATCAACATTTGTTTCTTCATCTTTCTTTTCCTTGATTCCCGTTCCGAATTTTCCAATTTCTAAATACTCATCAGTGTCAGAATCGTAAATTGCAACAGTATAACTTGTAAGCCAGCCTGCTCTTTTTCCTTCTCCCCATTCTGCCTTTACAATCACAACATCAAGAGTTTCCATTGTCGGCTTGAGTTTCACCATGTATCCTACGCGAGATCCTGGCTTGTATGGCGCTCCAAGCGATTTGAACATAACGCCTTCATTGCCTGCATCAAGGCTTTGCTTGTAGAATTTCTCTGCATCATTTTCATTATCAGTGATGATTGCCTGCGCAATTCTTATGTGCAAAGGCTTCTCAACAACTATTTTTTCTATTATTTTCCTGCGCTCTTGGAAAGGCATCTTGATTAAGGATTCTCCTTCATAATAAATTATGTCAAAGATGTTTAATTCAACAGGAAGATCTTTTGCAAGTTGCTCAATATCATACTTCCTTTTGATTCTTTGAGAAATATTCTGGAATGCGACATATTTTTTTGTCTTAGGATCATATCCTACTGCTTCGCCATCAATCATGCAGCTCTCTGCTTTGACATTCTTTCGAACTAACTCAACAACTTCTGGGAATTGATTGCTGACATTCTCAAGTCTTCTTGTATGAAGTGTCACAACATCTCCTTGCTTTCCTATGAGCATTCTAAATCCATCATACTTGTATTCCAATGCTGCAGGCTTTCCAACAATCTCGAATGCTTCCTTTGTATCCTTGGCTTTCTGCGCAAGCATGACTTTGACTGGCTTATTTGCATTAAGAGTTAATTTTCCAAGGGCATCGATTCCTTCTTCCATTATTATCTGGGCGACTATTGCATAATCTGTTGTCATGTCATATGCTTCCTGGATTTGGTTTCTGATTTTTGCTAATTCTGATTCAGCTCCAAAAGATGGATCTTTGCTGTTTAGATCTAAAGTGCCGCCTGTCTTTTCATAGTATGCAATAGCGATTGCGTCACGAAGTGTTCCTTCTCCAAGTCCTACGCGCAAATCTTCAAGCAAAGTCCTGATGATGTATTTTGCTTCAATCGGTTTTGCGCTTGTCAATAACTCTGCGATTGTTTTAAGTTTGATATCTGTGCTTCCAGTTCCTTCAATTGTTGCAAGTTTCTGGATGTTTTTGAAAACTTTATCTACTGTTAATTCTTCGCTGAAAAGAGAATGCTGTTTTTTCTTCTTGACAAGTTCTTCAGTTGTCAGGCCAAGATCGCCAGTATGTTTCCATGATTTCTCAATATCAGAAAGATCAATTCCTGTTGCAACATTTAACGCCTTGACAACTAGTTTTGATGCAATTCCAATCTTTCTCTCATCTGCCTTTGGAAAAACTAAGCCTTGAACTAGAAGCATCACTTTATCTATTTCTTTTTTCGGGCAATTCTTTAAGAATTCTGATAGGAATTGCGTTTTTTCTAATCTTTTGCTTGTACTTTCAAGCTTTCCATACAAGTGAGCCAGCTCAATATATTCCATGATTTAGAAACGGAAAGATGTTTTATAAGGGTTATGGTTTTAGAAATGTAATTACTATAGAGTTACTAAATAAATAAAATTTATAAATATTCAGATGTTTGCACTAAAATGATCGAGAAAGTCCAAGATTATGTAATATCCTTTGAAAATATTCTTAAACTATTAGAATCGGAAAAACTTCCTGATGGATCTTGGATAAATCATCTCTGTAATGATTTTGATACAAATTATTCATATCCTGATCTTAGTGAACCTGCAAAGCATGACGAATTTCAAAAATTTAAAAATCAGATTGTATTTGATTTGGGTGCAGGCAGCAGTCCTCAAACAGCCTACAAATTAATGAATACTGTTGGTGCCAAAGGATATATTGGTGTTGAACCTTTTAATTTCCATAGGGCCAAATATAATTTAGAATGGATTATGGATTCCCTAAAAAAAGAAAATGGTGCTATAATTCCTGCATCTATAATATCTTCAGACATGAAGTCAGTTCTTAAAAAAATACCTGATAATTCTGTAAGCTTCATAACTTCCGGTATAGATGATTGCATTATTACAAATAATTTGTATTTTAGAGAGTGTGCAGATTTAATCGCAGAAAAACTGCATCGGGACGGGATACACATTGATAATTTTTCTTATTTTAATCATATTGCTTGGAGTAACGCTTCTCTTCATGTACGGCCTCTGGCTGACTATCTTTATGCAATAACAAAAAAATAAACCAAAATTTTATAAATTCTCAGAATTCCCTTAATTAATACTTAAAAAGGGGCGAAGACAGTTGAGGGGTTGCGTGTGGGTCTTTACGATAATTTACTAAGAGGCGGCGAGTCTTTATTCAAGAACGAATATGCCTTAGATTATACTTTCTTGCCAAAATCTGTTCCTTTCAGGACGCAGCAGCAGATGTATCTTGCTTCTTGCATCAAGCCATTACTTATGGAACATAATGGGCGAAATGTCCTGGTCCATGGCCCGCCAGGCGTTGGAAAGACTGCAGCATTGAAGCATTTATTAACTGAACTTGAAGAATCTGACGAGTTCGCAGACAAATTAACTTTAGTTTATGTAAATTGCTGGCATAAAAATACTACTTACAAAGTTGTATTGGAATTATGCGACCAAGTAGGATACGCATTTGTCCAAAACAAAAATACTGAAGATTTGTTCAATATCGTAACACAAATTTTAAACAAGAAAGGAGCTGTAATCGTATTTGATGAAATTGACAAGGCAGAAGATACTGATTTCTTATACATATTATCTGAGAAAGTCTTCAAGAAAACAATGTTCTTAATCACTAATTACAAATCATGGCTTCTCGAACTCGACGATAGAATCAGAAGCAGGATGATGCTTGACCAAGTTGAATTCCCTAATTATTCCCAGGAAGAAATTTTCGGGATCTTGAAAGAAAGAATGCCTTACGCGTACAACGATCCAGCATGCGTTCCTGATAGTTCAATAACTATTATTGCAAAGAAAGCTGCAGAATTAAAAGATGTAAGAATAGGGCTATTCTTGATGCGAGAATCGACTGTTCTTGCTGAAGAAGTTGCAAGCAAGATTGTAAAAGAAGAATTCGTGCTAAAGGCAATTTCAAAGATAGATCAGTTCAGCATAAAAAATGTTGATGAACTCGACGATGAATCAAAGCTCATACTCAGGATAGTCAAAGAATTCAGCGGAAAGAAAATCGGAGATCTGTTCAAGACTTACGAGAAATCCGGCGGAAAATCTTCCTACAAGACTTTCCAGAGAAAAATAGTCAAATTAGAAGAAGGAAAGTTCATCTCTCTTGAGAGGACTCATTCTGGCGGCAATACTACTATTGTCAATAACAAGAAATTGACTGAATACTGACCTTCTACTTCTAATATCAAAACCTTTTTATTTGATCTTATTTATCCATTATTAAGCTTAAATCAGGTCAAAGACAAATGTACGATGACAATAATGGATTAAAGTACGGCTTATGCGGGCCGATGTTTTTCGAGGCTAAAAATAATCATACCTTGAGACAATTATATATCGATACAATTTCTGAGCGAAATAATATTGATATAAAAAAAATTCTTCCCTGCGTCCGGAAAATAACTTATGTTCATGATTATAAGATGGTTTACGGTATAAAAAAACCGATATTCTTTGAATTACAAAAATCTTTGTTCTCTAAAGGTTCTCCTTTTAATAAAGGTCTTGAGATACAGCTATTCCGCCCATGTTTTGAGAACAATGCTTTCGAATACGAAGCTGATTTTCTTCACAATTTGTTCAATAGGGCAGGATATGACGCATATGAAACCTATAATGAATCTCCTGTAAAAACAAAATTTATTGATTTATTTGCTGACGAATTCGGAGCAAAGCTTCAAGGCTTAATGGATGATCTTAGGGTTGAAACTTATGCCTTATCGGCGATAGGAAATCTCAATGGCTTTCAATATAAGATGCTTCTTGAGAATCTTGTTTCTTATAGGAAAAAATTGGCAAAAGATCATCTAAGAACATATCATAACTTTAACGAGAAATCTCTCGAAGAAATATTTGAAAAAAATAGCCCTGCATTAGGGAAAGCTATTTTAATTCTTGATAACGAAACTGAAAAATCATCCGGACTTGATTCCAATCCATATCTAAGAATAGCTAAATGACGCTTGCAATAATTCCCAAACAAGAGAAAGAATATTCGCCATTTGAAAAAGCCAAGTTTTTTGCAGACTCGCAGTTTCGCAAAGATTATATTTCTGAACTTAATTGGGCAAATTATTTGCCTTTTGTCGAGGAGATATATTATTATTCTTCAAAAAAGCAGCAAAATCTAATGACTAAGATCTACCAGCAAGATAGCGAGATTGTGGGTTCACATTTATACATAAAAATATTTCCTGCCGCATTCGACTATGATTTCATAGAGAAGGAAGAAGATTTCTTGCACAACTTGTATAATTATGTCGGTTATGTGGCAAAAGAAAGAAAGATAATGAGTTTCGGCAAATTTCCGGAGATTTATCCTTATTGGGCTTTGAGATATAGGAAAGATTTAGATGAAAGCGATGCATTCCTTCATTCTATTGCTGGCTATCATCGATCTCTTAATTATGCACTTTCTACACTTTCAGAAAAAAATAGCGAAAAATATATTGAATATCTGTCTGGCAATCAAGAACGGCTTGAGGATTTCATTGAGCATAATTTGCAGAAAAAAAGAATAAGAAAACACTTAAGCTTTAATCCTCCATTGTTCGTAGATCCGATATATTCTCCATGAAAAGCTGACTGAAATTTGTGCTTAATTGTGCTCCACTAGACGCACTGGACATGAGGAAATAGGGTATTTAAATAAATCGTTCTATAATATATTTATTGAGTTAAAATTGACGGAAGTCGAATTGTTGTGTGCATGGAGGAAAAAATGGTGTTTGATAACTACGTAACGGAGCAGGTATTTATTTTTGATGATGAAGGATTTGTTGATGGCTTATTCCACTGCCAATTCAATGCTAATATAAATCCTAATCGAGCTTAAGTCTGGGGTGAAAAAAATGAAAAAAAACATGGCACACGGAAGAAATATTATGAATGGAAGAAGCAGGATTGTTGACTTGCTTGAAAAATATGAAGAGAATGACTTTTTTCATGACCGAGCAGGTTATCTTGAGAATAGCCGCCTGAATATCCGCGATGAAATAATCGCATAAATTTTTTACTTCTTACTTTATTACTCTAATGTTCTTTTTCTATGTTCTTTATATATTATTCATCAACTTTTTAAACATGCGATCGTGTTGTAAATTATGAAAATTGTAAATTTCGACGAGTATAATCTGAATAAAAAAACACTGCTTGCAAATATTCCTAAAAGCGTATTTATTTATCCTACAGATACAATATATGGGATAGGATGCAACGCTCTCGATGAAAAACTTGTTGCAAGGCTTAGAAAAATAAAAAATACAGAAAAACCATTGTCAGTTATAGCCCCTACAAAAGAATGGATATCTAATAATTGCGTCATAACTGAAGAAGCGGAAGGTTGGCTAAAAAAACTTCCAGGGCCTTATACTCTCATATTGAAATTAAAGAATCCAAAGGCTGTTGCAAAAAATGTCTACAATAATTCTGAAATGACTCTTGGCGTTAGAATGCCTGACAATTGGTTTTTAGAAGTTGCAAAGTCTGCCAGAATTCCAATAATTACTACAAGCGCAAATATTTCTGGAGAAAACTTCATGACTTCAATAGATGATCTCGATCAAAAAATAAGTGGCAGTGTAGATTATGTATTTTATGATGGTGACAAGAAAAAAGGAACTCCCTCGACTATAATAAATCTTGCTGGCGCTGAAATAATAATACAGAAAAGACTCGGCCCTAATTCAAAGAGCAAGAAGAATGCCTCTAAGAAATTAAAATTTCCTTCTAAAGAAATTGATTCATTAAAAAGGTAAAATTAAAAAACATGAAAAATTACCTAAGAAATATTTACATAACTAATATTAATGCTTAAACTAATGATGTGATCTTTATGAAAATATTATCAGCTGGAGATTTGCATGGAGATAGCGGCCTTGCCAAAAGGCTTGCAGATAAAGCGCTAAAGGAAGATGTAGATCTTGTCATATTGTGCGGAGATCTTACTCACGCTGATGAAAAAACAGATAACATAATTGGCCCATTTCTAAAAAATGGACGAAATGTTGTCTTAGTTCCTGGAAATCATGAAAGCCTTGCAACAGCGGATTTCTTGGCAGAATTCTACGATGTAAAGAATCTTCATGGCTACGGCATAAAAATACTTGATAAAAAAACAAAATCAAAATCAGGAAAAAATGAAGATAAGAATTATGTAGGACTCTTCGGATGCTCCGGCGTAAATATCGGGATTCATCAGATAGAAGATAAAGAAGCATATGATCTTTTGATGAGAGGGCATCACTATGTCAAGGACGCAAACTTCAAGATAATGGTAAGCCATGTTCATCCGGCAGGAACAAAGATGGAAAAATTTACTCAATTCTTTGAGGGAAGCAAAGCTCTTAGAAGAGCAATAGATAAATTGCAGCCAGACATCATGCTATGTTCTCATGTTCATGAGGCCGAAGGCCTGGAAGAAAAAATAGGAAAAACTCGGGTTATAAATGTCGGCGCTAAAGGAAAAATATTTGAGATATAAATTCTAAAATGGTTTATCTTCTACCAAGAATTATCTCCGCTCATTAAATTTCTGATTATTTTTTTACTGATGGGATTATATCCTTTGACATGAAGATCTATGCTTTTGTTGAAATTATATCTAGCTCTTGCTTCAGAATAGCTATCCTGGATTTTTTCATATTCCTCATTTATTGTATCAAGGCCTAAAATATTATTTTTAATGAATTCTGCGCGTTTTCTTATTGCGCGCGGCACATTTCCATCAACAACCGGTATTATTGGGACTCTTATTGGTTCATATCCCTTGCGCTTATATGCTTCAATTATGCAATCATGCATTCTTTGAGCTTCTTCTTCGCTGTCTTCAAGTCTTAGTCCGTCATTAATCAATGGAAGCCTATCCAGGACGAATACTTTATGATATCTTTTCAATGGCTCGCCATTATAATTTGTAGGCGTTTTCTGGTATTTTTTTGGAACACGGCCGTATCTATGAAGGCAATATCCGTCTATATCAATCAGGCTCCTGTCCATGAAATGCATTGATAAATCTCTGCTGTCTGCGTAACTTTCTTTTTCGATCATTTGCGCATATATTTCTGATTCAAGGATGTTGAATTGTCTATTTGAGAGTTTTTTATTCTGCCAATTTTTTTCTGCTATTATTTGTCTTGCAACTTCATCTATTGTATCATGGCCTCTTTTCTTGAAGTATTCTATCACGCTGGTTTTTCCGCAACTCGGTCCGCCTGTTAATACTATCTTCATATCAATCACCTTTATACTTTTATTTAAAATTTTAATGATTATTTCGCTTCTATCCATCCGCTGTCGATGTCTGGATTTGTATCGATGAATACGCATTCCATCTCCATCAATGCATCCGGGAATTGCTTTTTTATTTTCCTGAATTCTTCTACATATTGCTGCTTTGAAAATTCGAGATCTGAATATTTTCTGTTGCTAAGGAACCATTTCTCATTATTCTCGTCTGAATTCAGCATGCTTCTGCTCGCGTAAAGGCCAGTGTGTTTTTCTATTTCCAAAACTTGCCATCTCTTGCTGCTTGGTATTTTTATTTTGGTGTGGCATTCAGTATATACAGGAACTGAATTTGTTATTTCAAAACTTACATCATTCATTTTTTCATTCAATGCTCCTTCGAGCTTTATTCTCGTAATTCCAAATCCATTTTCCTTGACTTCTCTTTTTATTTCCTCGACGATTAAATTGACTTCCTTTGCGCTTGAAGGGAAATTTTTCGTGCACATTAGCTGCACGGGATGCTTGCCTTTTGTCAAAAAAATGAGGATGGGTTTCATTTCCATTTTCTCGCATAACTTTGACCATCTGTCAACTTCAAAAGAATTAACCGTCACATGCAATTCAAACATCATACCAATCGCCTCCAGCTATCTGCGTTTCGAATTCAATTTATCCTAGAGTTGTATTTTACTTGTATTTTTCTGATCTTTTTTTGTCCACATAGTTGTATGTCGATTTTTTAGCAAAATTTATAATGCCTTTCGCAAATAATCTAATATGCTCGACGGTAATGTTGTAAAAAAAATAGAATCATTTGTTTATTCCAAGCCAAGAAGCATGGATGAAATAGCAAAACACATCGGCAAGAATTGGCGAACTGCAGACAGGTATGTTTCTGAGATGGAAAAAGATTTCGGGACAGTTTCTACAAGAATATTCAGGGAAGGATCCCGGGGGGCATTGAAGATAGTCTTCTGGAGCAGCGTCGAAAAATTCAATAAATCCGTGTTCCAGGAAAAACTTGAGGAAGAAATCCTGACTCGCAGAAGAAAGGAAGATTTCTCATCTTTTGAAATATTCCAGTATGTTCCCGACGATAAAAAAATAGTCTATGTAGAATCTGCAAAAAATGAAAATGATACTGACTTAGACGTCGTGACTGAGATACTCAAAAGCACAAAAAAACAGCTTCTCATGTTTTCAGGGAATCTTTCATTTGTAAATATTGGAAACAAGAAATCCAGCATACTAGAATCTGTCGAGGATTGCATAAAGCGCGGCGTAACAATCCGGATTATATGCAGGGTTGATCTTGCAGGGCAGGAAAATGTCCAGAAAATAATAAACTTGAACCATAAATACGGCAAGAATGTTGTCGAAATAAGGCATAGAGATCAGCCTCTGCGAGGATTCATATCTGACAATCAAGTAATCAGATTAAAAGAAGTCCAGGAACCGACTGGAAAAATAAACGAATTAAACAAAAGAGTTTTCATATTCTATACTATCAGGGATAAAGAATGGGCTGAATGGCTTTCAAGAATATTCTGGAAGATGTTTTCATCGTCACTCGATTCAGGAAAAAGGCTCGAAGAATTGAAGAAATTAAAGATCTGAGGTTAGTCTTTCTTGATGCGCTTCAATCCTTGGGGAGTGAGGCTTACTTTATAGGATGGCTTTCCATTTGAAGGATCCTTTTCTGTCTTTGTTATTTTCACAAAACCATCTTCTTCTAACGCTTTGCAATGCGACTTTATGGTGTTAGGGTTAGTGTCTATTTTTCTCTCTAGTTTGGAGTAGACCATGGGTTCTTCTTTTAATGCAAGAAGTATTTCTTTTCGTATTTCATAGCTTGCTCTTTTTGTCATACTACAATATTATAGTAACATTTAAATATATGTAACTCACAATATTGTAGTAAGCAGTTAAATCTAATAAATAGACCTGCTGCATATGACATTGCTTGATTGAATCGATTGAATAGATCTTTAGGAGGGGGCCAATATGGAAATAGACATATCTAAAATAAATTCTTTAGAACTAATCGATGAGGACACTCATTATTTGCGAAAAAGGATACGCATAACTGTCATTCTTAAGGATAAAGGACGCACACTTGAAATTGTTGTTTTGCCATCCAATAATTTTCAAAAGAGGTGATTTACTTAAGGAATTGATTTATTTTAATTTATTAGCCTTAAGAATTTCTAAATAATTATTTCATGAACTCTGTTCCTTCCAGCTCCAGTATTTGTTTCCAACAATTACATGGTCGAGAATTTGTATCCCTATTTCTTCTCCAATATTTGCCAATTTTTCTGTGATCGCAATATCTTCAGGAGATGGCGCTGGATCCCCTGAAGGATGATTGTGCACGAGAATTATTGCAGATGCGCTTTCTTTTATTGCATCTCGAAATATCTCCCTGGGATGAATTATCACGCTGTCAAGCGTTCCGATTGCTATTG
>Ga0196981_1000617_pt1 | contig 10021 bp, 10 predicted proteins | sample S3_2013CmetaG_FD_155462 | JGI IMG/M metagenome (GOLD analysis project Ga0196981, IMG submission 155462) | Soil microbial communities from Anza Borrego desert, Southern California, United States - S3_20-13C | ecosystem: Environmental > Terrestrial > Soil > Desert | place: USA: California...
CTGCCGGCGGCCGAAGCGTGCTCGCTCGAGCACCTCGACGCGTCGCTCGACCGGCTGGCCGGCGCGCACCTGGCGGACCGCCAGCGGCTGCTCATCGCCGCCGCCCATGCCATCGGACACGACGGCGCCATCACCGTCGAGGAAGGCGACCTGTTCCGCGCGATCGCCGCGACGATCGACTGCCCGATTCCGCCGCTCGGCGCCGCCAGCTGAGCCGCGGGTCAGTGCCGGATCTGGTTGATCGCGACCGCGATCACGATCGAGCCGCCGATGATCCACCGGGCCAGCCGCTTTCGCTTTTCCGAGTCGGGCAGCCACTGCGCCTCCCGCCGGTGGAGCCAGGCGAAGGCGGCCGCCGGCAGGATGATCACGTAGAGCCAGTGCACCCCGAGGCTCGACAGCAGCCGTCCAACGCCGCCCGCGATCGACACGCCGAGGACGAACGAGGCGAAGAGCGCCGCGAACGTCACGCTGTGGCCCTTCAGCCCCCGCCAAAGCCACGCGATCACGCCGATTTCCATGCCGCGGACGAAACGCGGGCGCCGGCCGGCTTGCAAGCCGCCGCCCGCGCCCGCACCGTGCGGCCGTGACGCTCGCGGAAAAGCACCGGCGGCTGCTCGAGGAATACGCCGCGATCGACGATCCGCAGGAACGGCTCGCCGCCGTCGTCGACCGGGCGCGCCGCCGGCCCCCGCTGCCGCCGCATGAGCGCACCGACGCGCACCGGATCAAGGGCTGCGTCTCGGCCGCGTGGCTCGTGGGCGAGTGCCACGCCGGCCGCTGCCAGTTCCGCAGCGACGCGGACTCCCCGATCGTGCGCGGCCTGCTCGCGTTGCTCGCCGACCTGCATTCCGGCGCGACCCCGGGGGAGATCGCCGCCGCGGAATCGTCGCTGCTCGACGACCTCGGTCTCACGCGGTCGCTTTCCCCCACCCGCCTGAACGGCCTGCACGCCGCCGCGCGCGCGATGCGCGACTTCGCGCGGAGCCAGGCCTAGCGGTCGGAACCGCCTTTACAGAAACTTGCGGGCGCGACCGGCCGTCACTACGCGCATACCGCCATCCGCATGAACGCCGGCGATCCCCACCACGGCCCTGCCCATCCCTGCTGCGGCGTCTCGACGAACCTCGAGGATTACTTCCTCACGCGACGCCAGTTCCTCAACCGCGTCGGCCTGGGGCTCGGGGCCCTCGGCCTCGCGACGCTCCTCGATCCGCTCCCCGCTTTCGCCGCGCCGGCCGCCGCGGCGGGCCCGGGCCCGCTGCTGCCCAAGGCGCCCCATTTCCCCGGCCGCGCCAAGGCGGTGATCCACATCTTTGCGCAGGGCGCGCCCTCGCATGTCGACACGTGGGACCCGAAGCCGGAGCTCGCGCGGCTCGATGGCCAGAACATCAACGGCGACGGCGTGGCCATGGCCTCGCCCTTCGCCTTCCAGCGCCACGGAAAATCCGGCCTGGAGGTGAGCGAGCTGTTCGCGCGCACCGCGGCCCACGCCGACGACCTCGCGGTCATCCGGTCGATGTACACGGACATCCCGGCGCATGATGTCGCGACCGTCTTCATGAACACCGGGTCCGTCCGGATCACCAAGCCGAGCCTCGGTTCCTGGGTGGTCTACGGCCTCGGCACGGAAAACCAGAACCTACCGGGCTTCATCTCCCTCCGCGGCAACCGCATCCCGACCGGCGGCGCCACGACCTATGGCTCCGCCTTCCTGCCGGGCATCTATCAGGGCACGAGTGTCAACACCACGGCGCAGAACGTGCAGCAGATGATCCAGAACATCCGGAACGCCTATGTCTCCAAGGCGGAGCAGCGCCGCCAGCTGGATTTCATCCACCAGCTCAACGATCTCCACGCCCAGGCCCTCGCCCGCGAAGCCGCCCTCGAATCGCGGCTCGAGACCTACGAGATCGCGTTCCGCATGCAGGCCGAGGCGACCGACGCGTTCGACGTGAACAAGGAGCCCGCGGACGTGCGCGCGGCGTACGGCGAGTCGCAGCAGGGCCGCCAGCTCCTCATCGCCCGCCGCCTCGTCGAGCGCGGCGTGCGGTTCGTGCAGGTCTGGCACGACGGGTGGGATCACCACGACGACCTCGAGGACCGGATCACCCAGAAGGCCGGCGAGATCGACCAGCCGCTCGCCGCCCTGCTCGCCGATCTCAAGCTCCGCGGCCTGCTCGACTGCACGCTGGTGATCTGGGGCGGCGAGTTCGGCCGGAAACCCACCCGCGACCGGAACGGCGGCGAGAGCCCCGGCCGCGACCACAACGCGAAGGCCTTCAGCGTGGTGCTGGCGGGCGGCGGCGTGAAGGGCGGGATCGTCCACGGTGCGACGGACGAGCTGGGCGCCGCCGCGGTGCAGGACAAGGTTCACGTGCACGACCTCCACGCGACGATCCTCCACGCCCTCGGCTTCGACCATAAGAAGCTCACGTACCGGCACAACGGCCGCGACTTCCGCCTCACGGACGTCGCCGGCAACGTCGTCCACCCGATCTTCGCATGAACGCCGCCGAGGTCTTCCGTCGCGCGGGCCGGGCGCTCGCCGCCGCGTGCCCCCTCGCCCTGCCCGCGGCGGAGCCGGCCATCGTGTCCGCCGCCGACGCCCAGTTCTTCGCCTCGCGCGTCCAGCCGATCCTGAGCGAGCACTGCTACAAGTGCCACTCGCACACCGCGGACCGGATCAAGGGCGGGCTCCTGCTCGATTCGAGGGCCGCCGTGCTGCACGGCGGGAACTCGGGGCCGGCGGTCGTCCCCGGGCAGCCGGACGAGAGCGTCCTCATCCAGGCGGTGCGCTACCAGGACGAGGACCTGCAGATGCCGCCGGAGGAGCACGGCGGAAAGCTGCCCGACCGTGCGATCGCCGACCTGGTGGAATGGGTCCGGCGCGGCGCGCCCGACCCGCGCGTGCCGGCCCGGACCGCCGCCGGCGCGTACGGCGGCGTGGGGCGGCAGCACTGGGCCTTCCAGCCGGTCGTAAAACCCGCCCTCCCGGCCACCGCCGACACGGCGTGGCCCCGCTCGCCCGTCGACCGGTTCGTCCTCGCCCGGCTCGAGGCGGCCGGGCTCCGGCCCAACCCCGCGGCCGACAAGCGCACCCTCATCCGCCGCGCCACGTTCGACCTCACCGGCCTGCCGCCGACCGAGGCGGAGATCCAGCAGTTCCTCGCCGACGAGACGCCGGAGGCGTTCGCGCGGGTCGTCGATCGCCTGCTCGCCTCCCCCCATTACGGCGAGCGCTGGGCCCGCTACTGGATGGACCTGTCGCGCTACTCCGACACGAAGGGTGACGCCCCGCGCCGCGACGACCCGCGCTTCCCGCACGCCTGGACGTACCGCGACTACCTCATCGAGTCGTTCAACGCGGACAAGCCGTACCCCCAGTTCGTGACCGAGCAGCTCGCGGCCGACGTGCTGGTGCAAAAGGAGATCGACGCCGCCCGCCGCGCGAAACGCGAGCCGCCCGAGGACCAGCGCGTGCTCGCCGCGCTCGGATTTCTCACGCTCGGCAACCAGCACGACGGGCGCCGCAACGACATCATCGACGACCGGATCGACGTCACGACCAAGGCGTTCCTCGGCCTGACCGTCTCCTGCGCGCGCTGTCACGACCACAAGTTCGACCCGATCCCGACCCGGGATTACTATTCGCTCTACGGCGTGTTCGCCAACACCGCGGAACCGAACCTCGTCTTCCGCGCGCCCACGCTGGCCACGCAGCTCGAGAAGACCCCGGAGCTCACCGAGTACTTGGCGAAGTCCGCCGAGCTGATGACCCGCGCCACCGACATCCAGAAGGAGTTCCAGGAGTTCCGCCGCTCCCGCAACCGCAACGCCGAGCGGCGGCGGGAACTGGTGCGCGCCGAGGGCCAGGTGCAGCGCGAGATCGGCGTCCTCGAGATGACGCACCCCGGCGCGCCGGCCCGCGCCCACGTCCTGACCGACGTCGCGAACCCCCGCGACTATCCGGTGCTGATCCGGGGCGAGGCGCAGAACACCGGCGACATCGTGCCGCGGCGCTTCCTCGAGATCCTCTCGGCCGATCCGAAGCAGCGGCCCGCGTGGCGCGAGGGCTCCGGCCGGCTCCAGCTCGCCCAGGCGATCGCGGATCCGCGCAATCCCATCACCGCGCGCGTCCTGGTGAACCGCATCTGGCAGGAGCATTTCGGCAGCGGCTTCGTGGCGACGCCCGACGATCTCGGCAACATGGCCGGCGCGCCCACCCACCCCGAGCTGCTCGACTGGCTCGCGGCCAGGTTCGTCGAGGACGGCGGGTCGCTGAAGCAGCTCCACCGCACGATCCTCCTGAGCGCGACGTACCAGCAGTCGAGCCGCGTGCACGACGCGGGCCTCGCCAAGGACCCCGACAACCGGCTGCTGTGGCGGGCGCGCCTCCGCCGGCTCGACTTCGAGGAGGTCTACGACGGCCTCCTCACGGTCGCCGGTTCGCTCGACCGGACGATCGGCGGCCGGCCCGTGGTTCCGTCCAGCGAAGGCTTCGGCAAGCGCCGCGCGCTCTATTTCTTCATCGATCGGCGCAATCCGCCGGAGCTGCTGACGCAGTTCGACTTCCCCAATCCCGACACGCCGTCCGGCAAGCGCTTCGACACGACCGTCCCGCAGCAGGCGCTCTTCCTGATGAACAGCCCGCTCGTGATCGAGACGGCCCGGAAGCTCACGCACCGGCCCGAGTTCACGGGCCTCGCGCGCGACGAGGACCGCGTCGCGTCGCTGTACCTCGCCATCTACCAGCGGCCGCCCACCGCGCGGGAGCTCGAGCTCGGCCTCGCCTACGTCCGCGCCAACCCGAGCGGCACCGGCCTCGAGGTGTCCGAGCCGGCCGCGATGAAGTCCGCGCGCGAGCGCCAGCAGGAGCAGCGCCGCGCCCAGCGCGCCGCCGGCGGCACCGCGCGCGGCGAGCAACTCGCGCTCGCCGCCAGGGTCCAGCACGGCGGACCGCTCGACGCCTGGACGAAGCTCGCCCACGCGCTCTTCCAGACGAACGAGGCGATCTACGTGAACTGAACGAGCGCGGCGCGCCGCGCGCCGCTCAGGGGCCGAGCAGCTTCGGGCCCTCGGGCCCGGGCAGTTCCGGGAAATCCTCGGCGCCGCCGCCCGAGACGGGCTCGTGCGCCTCCACAAACATCCGGCCGTGGCCGTAATCCCACAGCCAGCAGGCGCCGTCGTGACCGTCGTTCACCAGCATGAATTCGGGCTCCTCCGCCGATGAGCGGCTGCGGATGCTGAAGCGGCGGGAGGTGAGCCGCTCCACGCTCACGCGCACCTCCTCGAGCAGCGGTGTCTCGTCGAGCGTCACCGTCCACTTCCCCGCCATCACCACGGGGCTCGCCCCCGTGAAATAGTAGCCGCAGAACCGCGGCGGGCGGAACCGCGCCTCCAGGCCGAGCTTCCGCGCGTGCTCCTCGACGGCCTCGACGAACCTCACCCGCCACGCCAAATCGCGCGGCAACCGCATCCAGGGCAGTTCGATCAACCGGCTCTCCATCATCGATGGTTCATGCTCCGGGGGTTCGGGCCTGTTTCCTTGGCGGCATTATCGGGGACGGGACCGGGCCCGTCAACGCCGGCTTCGCCCCGTGCGGGCGCGGACGGCACCGTAGTTCCGGCCCGCCCAAGGCCCCACCCGCCCCTATTCGGGCTCGCCGGCGAAATCGTCCGACTCGGCCGCCGGCTCCTCGGCGGAGAGAAACGCATGGCCGTGCGTGAAGTCCCAGAGCCAGCACGAGCCGTCGTAACGGTCGTGGATCAGCATGAACTCGGGCTTCTCGGCCGGCCCCTCGCTGGCGATCGCGAACCGGCCCTCCGTCACCCGCTGCACGATGACCTGGAGCTGATCCAGCAGTTCGGTCTCACCAACGGTCACCGTCCAGCGACCGGCGGCGACCACCGGCTGCGTGCCCAGAAAGTAGTACCCGACAAAACGCGGCGGCTCGTAGTCGCAGTTCAGCCCGAGCCGCCGGGCCACCCGCTCGACTTCAGCGACGAACTTGGCGCGCCGCGCGAGGTCGTGGGGCAGCCGGAGTCCGGGAAGGTCGATGAGCCGTTGGTCCGTCATGGACAGGAAAACGTCCTTGTTCTGACAGCAGATATCGGCCGCGGCAGCATGGTTCTTGAGTCGGGTCCAAAGACAATTTCCCGTGCCCCCAGTTCCGGGTTCTGCTCTAATCCACGCTATGCCGGCGCTTTACGACGCCCATCAGCACCTGCATTTTCCCGCCCTCGCGCAGCATCGCCCCACTGTGCTGGCCGACCTGCGCTCCATCGGCCTGGGCGGCGCGGTGGTGAACGGCACGTGCGAGGAGGAATGGCCGGTGGTCGCCGCCCTCGCGCGCGAGCTCCCCTGGGTCGTGCCGGCGTTCGGCCTGCACCCGTGGGACGCCGGGAACCGCTCGTCCGACTGGCAGCGCCGCCTCCGCGCGGCGCTCGAGGCCGAGGCGCGCGCCGGCGTCGGCGAGATCGGGCTCGATCGCTGGATCACCGACCACCTGCGGGCGGACGACCCGCGGCTGGCCGGCCTGCGGGTCGCGCCGCTCGAGGAGCAACGCGAGGTCTTCGCCTGGCAGCTGGAGCTCGCGGCCGCGCTCGACCGCGCCGCCTCCATCCACTGCCTCCGCGCCACCGGCGCGCTGCATGACGTCCTCCGCCACGCGCGGCGGCCCCGCCGCGGCTTCCTGCTCCATGCTTACAGCGGCCCGCTGGAGCTCGTGCAGCCCTTCGCGGAACTCGGCGCGTACTTCTCCTTCAATGGCTACTTCCTGCGCGCGCGGCACGAGGCCAAGGCCCGCGTGTTCGCCGCCGTGCCCGCCGACCGGCTGCTGGTTGAGACGGATGCGCCGGCCATGGAGCTTCCCGCGTCGCACGCGCGCTTTTCGCTCCCCTCGGCCCCGGACGGCAGCGTGGTGAACCATCCCGGCAACCTCGTCGCCGCCTACGAGGCCCTGGCCCGGCTCCGCCGGGTTTCCGTCGAGGAGCTTGCCGCGCAGGCGGAGCAGAACTTCGCCCGGCTATTTCTCTGATCCCGGCGCGATCTCGATGAGGTGGCCGACCCCGGGGATGGTCCGGGGATTGCGCAAGCGGGGCAACAGCGCGGCGGTCTGGTCGTCCGTCAGCGGCAACGCGAGCTGCAACGCTCCGCCGGGCGCCGACGGCTGGTCCGGCTGCATCGCCGTGACCACCAGCACATGGCCGTGCGCCAGCAGGTCGCGCTCGGCCCGGGCCCGTTCCCACGGGCGCACAAAGCCGGGGTACCACCACCAGTGCCGGCCTTCGCGCCGGGTCCCGAAAAAATGATGCACGCCCCCGCCGCTCACCATCACGGCCACCGGACGGCCGGCACCGATCCGCCCGACTTCGGCGGCCAACCGCACGAGCTTCTCCTCGTCGCGCGGGCGCATCCACAGCGCCTGGCCGTTCGGCATCACCCGCGGCTGCGCCGCCCATGCCTTTTCCTCGCGTGCGGTCCGCCACGCCCCGGCGGCATGGTGCCATAGGATCGGCGCCAGGAGGACGGCCCCGGCGAACCGCCAATGCCGGCTCTCCCGCCCGGCCCACGCGAGCGCCGGCCACGCCAGCCAGAAATGCGCGAGCACCGCGTAGCGCGTCCGGTGCAGCACCAGCACCCCGAGGACCAGATATCCGGTGGCGAGCAGGAGTCCCGCCGGCAACCCGTCGCGCTGCCGCGCGCGCCCCAGCATCGCGACGGACGCGGCCACTGCGGCCAGGGCCGGCAGCCAGGTGATGGCGAACTCGAAGGCGGTGCCGGCCGACGGCCAGCGGTCCTCCGCGCCGTACGAACTGCGGTAGTGTCCGAGCATGAACGCCGGCCAAAACACCTCGGCCGCGCCGCCGGGCGGCAGGCGCAGCCAATACCACGCCGCCAGCGGTAGGACGCCCGCCGCGTAGGCAAGAAGCAGCGGGACCGCACGGCGCAGCGTCTGGATGATCGCGGCGCGGACCCCGTCCCGCGCGGCGAGCGCCTCCCCGAGCCAGACGATCCCCACGGCGCCGATCAGCACGAGGTGCGGGCCGAAGCGCACCCATTGGAGCAGCGCCGCCACCGCGCCGAGCGCGAGCTGGCGGGCCCGGCTCGCCGCGCTCCCGGGCAGGATCGTCGCCGCGACGGCCACGAGCAGCGCCTCGATGGCGCCATGCGGGCCGATGTTTATGCTCAGCAATAGCGGCGGCGTCATGGCCGGCAGGAGGCCCGCCACCGCCAGCGTCGCGCCCCACGCCCCGCCGGTCCGCCACATCAGCCGCGCAAACAGCATCCACGCTGCGCCGAGCGCCACGGCCGAGCCGGTCGCCAGCGCCACCGGCGTGTTGCCGAGCACCGCGGCGAAGGCTCGGTACCAGCCGAGCGCCAGCGGTCCATACTGCCAGTGGATGTCCCGATAAAGGACCTCCCCCGACTGCCAGCAGCCGAGCGCGTAGAGGTAGGACCCCTGGTCGTAGAACGTCCACCGCATCGCGTTCAGGGTGTGCCCGGGCAACCAGCCGATGTGCCAGGACAGCCAGGCGGCTGCGATCGCCGCCGCCGCGGGCCAGAACCACACTTCCGCGCGCGCGGGGGCTGTCATGCCGCAAGTCAGCGGGGCGGCTCCGATGCGACAAGCCGTTTCACGACCTCGCCCGCCGCCACCAGCCCGAACGCGCCCGTGACGAACACGCCCGTCCCGAAACCGCTCGCACAATCGAGCCGGAGATTCGTGCCCGGCTCCGGTTCGGTCGCGCACGTGCCGTCGGCCCACGGATAGACGGGGCGCTCGTTCGACGCCACGCAAGGGACGCCATAGTCGTTCCCCTCGCCGTGGGCGAAGCCGTGATCGCGGCGCAGCTTCTTCCGGACCAGGCGCAGCAGGTCGTCCCCGTGCGACGCGCCCAGGTCCGTCACGCGGATCCGCGTCGCGTCCCGCTTGCCGCCGGCGCCGCCGACGGTGAGCACCGGCTGGCCGCGCCGCACGCACGCGGCGATGAGCAGGGACTTGTTCGACATCCGGTCGACGCAGTCCACGACCCAGTCGAACCGCGTCGCCAGCAGCCGGTCGGCCGTCTCGGGCGTGAAGAACTCCGGCACCTCGGTCACGCGGCACTCCGGATTGATCGCCCGCACCCGCTCGGCGAGAGCCGCGACCTTCGGGCGGCCGATGTTGCCGTCGTGCGCGTGAGACTGCCGGTTCGTGTTCGTCAGGCACACGTCATCCAGGTCCACCAGCGTCAGCGCGCCGACTCCCGAGCGCGCCAGGCCCTCGACGGTCCACGAGCCCACCCCGCCGAGCCCCACGACGGCGACGTGCGCCGCCCGCAGGCGCGGGAGCGCGGCGGCGCCGAACAGCCGGCCCAGGCCGCTGAAACGCTGGAGGTAGTCATCCGTCATGCGGCTGCACAGCTAGCGCCCGCGCCCCGCGCCGCCACCCCTTTTTTCCCCCCAAGCGCCACAGCGGCCAGCACTTCCCTAGATAGTCTGAGGAAAAGCTTGTCGCCCCTGCCTTAGATTATCTAGGTGAGTGCCGTGGCCGAAAAATACGAACTGCTTCCGGGGACCCTCGACATGCTGGTCCTCCGCGTCCTCAGCCGGTCCGAGCTGCACGGCTGGGGCATCACCAATCGGCTCGAGGAGCTCTCCCGCAGCGCCCTCCAGGTGGACGAGGGGTCGCTCTATCCCGCGCTCTACCGCATGGAGAACAAGGGCTGGATCGAGGCCGAGTGGCGGATGACCGAGAACAACCGCCGCGCGAAATACTACCGGCTGACGCGGACCGGCCGGAAGCAGCTGGAGACCGAGACGGCGCTCTGGGAGCGCATGAGCACCGTCATCTCGCTCGTCATGCAGTCCGCCTGACCACCCCGTTCCGCCCCCGCCGTCCCTCCTCAACCCCGACCCCATGAGCTTCCTTCGCCGCCTGAACTTCCTCCTCCGCCGCCGGCGCGCCGAGACCGACATGGCCGACGAGATGCGTTTCCACCTCGAGCAGCGCGCGGCCCGGCTCCGCGCCGAAGG
>Ga0196981_1000618_pt1 | contig 9999 bp, 7 predicted proteins | sample S3_2013CmetaG_FD_155462 | JGI IMG/M metagenome (GOLD analysis project Ga0196981, IMG submission 155462) | Soil microbial communities from Anza Borrego desert, Southern California, United States - S3_20-13C | ecosystem: Environmental > Terrestrial > Soil > Desert | place: USA: California...
TCGGCCTGGGCCGAGGCCAAGTCTTTATAGGGTCCCGTGATAACCAGCTCTTGCGCGCCGAGGTAGCGGCTCAGGACGCCGGTGTCCTCGGCGACGGCCCAGCGGTATTCATTGGCGGCAAAGCTGCGCCTCGCCTCCGTGACGCTCGCGGCGAGATCGGTCTGGACGGTGTAGTTGCGCCGATAGCCCACCGAGACCCGCCAGACGACCGGCGACAGCTCGGCCGGCAGCGCCTCGCGGTCCAGGGCGTCCAGATCGCGCTCGGCGAGATAGAACGCCGCGCCGCCGGTCGGGGCGGTGAAGATCCCGGCGCCCAAGCCCCCGAAGCGGTTAAAGCCCGCCCAGCCGCCGAGGCTCTCCGCCCACGCCCGGATCACCTCCTCCAGCGCGATAGCCTCCGGCGGAATCCAGAGGCCGGCCGCATAGGGAAGATCCGCGCCGAGCTGCGCGAGCGAGACGAAATCGATTTCGGTGTCGTAGAGCCTTCGCCTAAGAAGGCGTTTCAGGATGTCCGCGGGCGTGGCCACAAAGCCGCCGCTGGCATCCCCCTCGACGTCGAAAGTCACCTCGCCCGCCGGGGTCGAGCCCAAGCGGATAAAGCCAGAGGGCTTATACACCCGGTACTGGCCGAGCGAGGGGCTGGTCGCGAGGAGATCGGCGAACGAGGCGTAATCCGCGCCTTGGGTCAGCGAAACGCCCCGGTCGTAGACGGCGGGGACGCCCTGGACCTGGCCGTCGTGAACCTGGTAGATCAACCGGGCGCTGTCCACCAACGGCGCCGAGACGCTGGACACATAGCCGTAGGTCAAGGGCTTCGGTCGGCCGGCCAGGTCGGTGCCGCCCTCCAGGCCGCCGGTGCCCGCGTAGACCGTGCCCTGCACCGGTTGATTGAGCCGCGTGGCGTAATCCTCCAGCGCGATGCGGAGGGTGTCCCGGCTGAGCCAGGGCAACCCCATCCGGAGCGTCGCGACGGGGCCGAAATCGGCGCAAGGCCTTGTGGACGGCCCCATCTTGAATCGCGCCGGGCGGCCGCTCAGGGCGTAATCGCTCGCCACACTGTCGAGCCCGCCGTCGACGGCGAGGAGTTCCAACTCCCCGAACACCCGGGCGAGCCCCCCGAGGAGGCCGCCGCCGTCGAGGCGCCGCTCCACGGTGAGCCGCTGCAGGCGGTGGTCGTAGGGCGTCGAGGCGGGGGTATCGGTCGCTGCCGTGGTGTAGGGAGCGCCGCTGTAGCGCAAGGTGCGCACGCCGACGCTCAGCGCGGCGTCGCCCGAAGCGAACGCGGCGAAGCCGAAGGGCTGGGCGCCGAAACCCGCCTCGAAGCCGATCTCCGGGCTGAGCGGGTACGCCTCCAGTTCCGCCAGGAACAGCCCGATCCCGGCCTCCAGCGCCTCGGTGAAGGGCGAGGGATCGACCCGGCTCCCGATGTGGGCACCGAACGCAATCGCGCCGAAGGGATGGACGCCGAACATCAGGCCACTCGCCTCAGCTCCTGGCGGACGCGCTGCTGGATCTCGACCAAGTCGCGGGTTTGCTGGCGGACCAGTTCCTGGAGCTGGCGGAGCTCCCGGACGATCTCGCCGGAGACGAGCTCGCGGCTCTGCGCCGCCGTGTGCACGAAGCCCGGGCGATTGAACCGTACCAGCTCAGGCCCTTCTTCGCCCACCACCGCCCAGCCGGAGGCGAGGCCGCCCTGGGCGTAGCCGCGGGCCTCGAGGAAGGCCTCGCGGATGATGGTGTTGCCGATGCTGGGGTCCCAAAAGCCGCTTTTCTTGGTCCACAGGCTGGCCTTGAACTTCGCCCGGTGCTCGGCGTCCCGTTTCGCCCAGGCCGCCTGCCAGCGGCCGGGATCGACCCCGGCCGGCGCGGGCGGGATGCCGCTTCGGAATTGATCGATGCTCGGCAGAATGGGTTCCGGCGGCGGAGGCGGCGGCGCTTGCGGGATGAGGGCCTGCGCCTCGCGTCCGGCGATCGCGGCGATGGCGGCATTGAGCAGCTTGAGCTGCTCAAGTTGCGCCTGCTCCACGCCGACTTGGCTGCCGGCTTGCTCGGCCGCCATCTCCCACGCTTGCCGGGTCTGCTCCACCTGCTGCTGTGCGAGCGCCACCAAGGATTGGGTTTGCGCCAACTCGGACGCTTGGCCCTGGACCAACAGCGCTTGCACGCCGCTCAAGCCGGCTTGGACGCTGGCCTGGACGCCGGTCAGCGCCCCGATCTGGCTGGCGAGGCCGGCCGACTGCACGGCGATGACGCTGCCCGCGGACTGCTGCACCGCCTGGCTCAGGTAGAGACTGGAGGTGCCGGTGGCCTGGGCGACCACGTCGCCCGCGAGCTTCGCGGCGGTTTCGACCGAGCCCAACTGCTGGAGCATGTCCAACAGGGCCGAGAGCTGCTCTTCGGCGAGGCGCGCATGCCGGACGGAGAGCGCCTCGGTTTCCGACAGGACCGCTTCGACCCGTTGGACATCCCGGTAATACTGCTCGCTGCTGGCGTAATAGTCGCGGCTCGCGCGGAGGAAGGTTTCGCTCGAGGACTGCAGCTCGGCGATCGCGCCGAGATCGCCGAGCCGGGCCTGGGTCGCGAGCGATTCGAACCGGCCGCGCGCCGCCTCAAGGCGCCCGCCGGGCGATAAGGGCGAGAGCTCGGAGGTCTGGAGACGCGCCCGGAACTGGTTGAACCCGGCGGCGAGATCCAGCCATTGGCGCCGAGCGGTGACCAGCGCCGATCCTTCCCGCTCCAGCGCGCCGACGTAGGCGGTGCGCGCCTCGTTGGCGCTCTGCAGGCGGATGGCCGCGAGCTCCTGTTCGGCCTTCTGGATCTCGGACAACGCCTTGGCCGCCTTCATCCAGGTTTCGATCTGGACGACCGAGAGGCCCGGCAGCGCCGACTCGAACCGTTGCCGGAAGTTTTGCGCCGTCAGACCCCCGGGCAGCCCCAGCGCCGCGACCTGGCCTCGGCGGTCGAGGATACCCCGGCGGAGCTGCTCCTCGGGGGTCAGGTAGCTCTCGTAGAAGGGCGTCATGAGCTGCTGGATCAGGTTTTCGACGCTCTTCGCGCCGATCGCCTGAATGTCGGGCGCGGTGAAGGCGAGGCCGTTTTTCTTCGCGAACGCACTCAGCTCCTTGCTCTGCACCTGGATCTGTTTGAGCTGCTCCTTGAGGCTCTTCAGCGCCTCGGCGGCGCCGTCGGATTCGCCGGTGAGCTGACGGATTTGCCCCGCGAAGGCATCGGCGGTCTGGCCGAATTTATCGGCGAAGGCGGCGTTGAGCTGGTCCAACTTGTACTGGAGATCGTTGCCGTAGAGATATTTCGCAACGAGGTTGCGCTGCTTGATGTAGGTCTGGCGCAGCTGCTCCAGGCTGTCCGAGAGCTCGGTGCGGGTGCCGACGAACATATTGAACTCGGCGGCTTCCTTGAATTTGTCCTGCACCTGCTGCATGTTGTTGGCGAACCGGAGCGCGCCGCGCAGGAAGACATCGTCGAACTGTTCCAGGACCGACCGGCGCTTGACCAAGGCCGCCAGGAACTGGTCGAACGCCAGGTCGATGTAGTTGTTCTTGCCCTTGTTCTTGAACTTGGTGTCGAGCCGGAAAAACTGTCCGGCCTCGTCCGCCCCGGTCAGGACGAACCGGCCGCCCTTCTGCTTCAGCCCGATATCGAACTGGCCGAGCTCGACCCCGAGCGCTTCTTCCAACTGGCCGAAGGGGCCCGCCATGCCTGAGCCCATTTGTTGCAGGCTTTTGAGGTCGCCCCCCGCGTGCCGCTTTGCGTAGAGCTGCGTGAGCGAATTGTCCGCGCCGAAACGGTAGCCGGCGTAGGCTTTGGGCGTCGCCGACTTGAACAGCATCGAGGCCGCGGCGCCGATGATGGCGCCGATAATGGTGCCGATCACCGGTACCACCGAACCGGCCGAAGCTCCCGCGGCCGCGCCGCCCGCCGCCCCGGCCGCACCCGCGGCCGCACCCGCTCCGGCGCCGACGGCCGAGCCGATCACGCCGCCGGCGATGCTACCGACCGTCGGCAAGACCATATTGGCGATCTGGCTGCCGCCCTTGAGCCCGAGCATGTTGGCCAACACGCCGGCCACGGCGCCGTAAGGCGAGACATAGGCGGCATTGGCCAGGTAGTTGATGGCGTTGCCGCCGATGCCTGCCGCTGTACCAAGGCTGGTCACCCCGGCCGCGAGCGCGGGCGAGGTGAATCCGTCGAGCAGCGCATAGCCGCCGGTCAGCGCGTTGAGCGCCGTGCCGATCAGTCCGCTGCCGCCGCCGGCGCTCGCCACGCTGGCCCCGGTGCCGCTCGACCCCAAGAGGCCGGACAGCAGACCGCCCCCGCCCGACCCGCCGCCAAAGAGCGCCGAGACGCCCAGATCGAGCAGGCTGCTGCCGAACGACGATCCGAGCGATCCGCCCGCCGCGCTCCCCGCATTGCCGCCCATCAGCATCATCATGATCGGCCGGGTAATGGCCGCGTGCGCCAGCTCGGCCAGCATCGACTGGAACATCTTTTTCACGCTGTCCATGGCGTTCGAGGAGCCCGAAATCCAGTCCTCCCACATCTGCTGCAAGCTGTCGTCGATGCGGCGGACGCCCTGTTCCATGGCCTGCGACCACGACTCCGACGCGTTCGCGACTTCGGTTTGGGCTTTTTTGAGCGACAGGTTTTCCTTAACGCGCTTGGCGATCTCCTGCCCCTCTTGGCTCGAGGCCGCGACGTTCGCCTGGATTTGCCGGGTGCGGATCTCCCGGTCCTCGTTGGAGAGCTTCAGGAGTTCGGATTCCTGCGCGAGATCGTCGAGCACCCGTTTCTGGCGCGCCTGTTGCTCCTCGAACGCCTGGACGTGGGCGTCCTGGAGCTGGATCGAGCCGTACAGCGCGTCCCGGTATTGGGTGAGCGCCAGGTTGTACTGCTCCTGATTGATCTTGCCGAGCGCCAACAGCTTCGCGGCCTGGTCGACGCGGAGGTTGTACTCGTCCTGCGGGGTTTTGATGGCGTCGAGCAGCTGCAGGAGCTCCGAATCGATCTCGCGGGCTTCCTTCTTCGCCGCTGCCATGGACTTAGCGGCCGCCGTCGACGTACCCATCGCAGCGGCGCTGGTGGTGGCGGCCTTCCCGAGTTCTGCGAGGCGGTCGCCCGAGGTTTGCGCGCTGGCCGAGAGGGCGTCGAGCTGCTGTTGAAGATCGCGGGCGTCCTGGCGCTGGGCGGCAGCGGCCTGGGCGAATCGCTGCGACAGACCCGTCGCGCCCACTTCGTTCAACGCGCGGGCAATGCCCGAAAAGGTGCTGTCCTGCGACCGGTTCCAGGCGATGGCGACGTCCAGATACGCCTTCGCCGCGGTTTGCGCCGCGTCGGTCAGCGCGTGCAGGCCGTCGATCATGACTTGGGTCGCGCCCGAGTCGCCGACGGTGCGCCACAACGCAGCCACGGCGTCCTCCAGGTTGGAGACCGCGCCCGGCAGGGTTTCCATCTGGCGCCGCATGGCGTCGCCGAATTTCTCTTCGCCGATCCGGCGCAAGTAGTCGGCGATCGCCTGGGCGTCGTGGGTCACTTCGGTGGTGACGCCTTGAAAGGTGAGCTTGACCTTCTCCCCTTCCTGGCTGGCCTTGATGCCAAATTCCTTCAGACGCTCGAATTCGCCGGTGGTCGCATCCGCCACGGCCTCGACGAACTGCATCAGATCCTTGCCCATCGCCGAGGCGGTGTTGCCGAAGGAGCGCAAGGACCGTTCGGTAGCGTCGAGCCCCAGGGCTTTCAGGCGGGTAAACGCCTGTACGGATTGATCGAGGGTGTAGGGCGTTTCGGCCGCGAACTTTTCCAGCGCGGCGAACGCGGCCGTGGCGTTTTCGAGCCCGCCAGTCACCGTCTGTAGCTGACCCTTGAGCCGCTCGAACTGGTTGATGGTGTCGAAGGCCGCGCGGGCCGCGCCGGAGACCGCGTCGAAGCCCTGCTTGAGCGCGTACAGGGCGGTCCCGTAATGGCCGATCTTGGCGGCTACGGTCGACGCCATGCGTTCACTGGACTTCGCGATCTGTTCGGTTTGTGTTTCAATCCCTTTCAGCGCCGCCACCGCCTTCCCGGCCTCGCTGACCACGAGCCGCCCGTCGGCGGTAATGCGGATGCCTAATTCCAGTTCGCGACTCATGAGATGTTGGCGTTACTCAAAACCTTTGTACGTTTCTGGCTACTCGGCGCAGCGTTGGCGCTGACCGGCGTGGTGTTGCTTTTCCTACTGGCCGGGGGCTTCCGCTAAATCCTATTGGGTGGGTTACGGCGGGGTACCGCCTAACCCACCCTACGATTACGATTTTCGGCGCCTCGCCATCTCCGACAGGGCCGCCTGTTCCATGATCTGAAGCCCTTCGAACAGCTCCCGGCGCTCTTTGCCGGCATACCCTTTGAGCCTCAGCAGCGCCTCGACCCCTGCGTAGTCGAGCCCGGTCGGGCCGGCCATGCCGGTCCGCCATTGGGTGGAACAGGCGAGAAACGCCAGCACGGTCTCCCAGTTCTCGGGCCAGACGGCGAACGCCGTGTCCGCTTCGCCCGTTTCGCCGTCGTCCAGGCGGTCGGGATCGAGCCCGAACGCCGCGCAATCGCCCTCGTCGACCCCTGTCGGTTCAGGCTTCGGCCCCCTCACCCAGTGGCGGGCGGCCGCTATGAGTTTTTTCGTTTCGCTCCGTTCAGGCTATCCATCCACGCCACGACGACCGAGGGGCGCACCGGGTGCACGTTCAAGAGCCGGGCGCGGGCCTCGGGGCTGAATTCGATCGGGTTGCCGTCGGCATCCTGGATGCCGCTCCAGCCCACGAGCACCCGCTCGCAGATCTGCTGGTCTTTCACCTCGCCCGCCCGTGCGCCGTCCAGGAGTTCGTCGATCTCGGACTGATCGAGGCGGGCGAACTCGGCCTCGAAGCTGCGTTTCACGGGTTTGCCGGCGGCGTCGACCAATTCGAGGCTGACCGGGTATTTGTACGTGGGGCTTAAATCGAGTTTAAACATGGTTTTCTCGGTTGAATTTGTAGGGTGGGTTAGCCGGTACTCCGGCGTAACCCACCGATGGGTTTAGGGCTACCTCACCGAAATGACCAGTTCGTCATTCCCGGCCACCGGCGACACCGTCATATTCGCCTGCATCATCAGGATGCCGTCCTGATCCGAGAAGCTCGGCGAGAGCAGCTGCACCTTGGGCGCGTCGATCTTGACGATATTGCCTGCGGTTTGGCCGTGCTGAACGGAGAACGCGCCGGTCGAAATGTCCTTGATCGCCGTCTCCCAGTCCTTCGCGGCGACGGTGGTCGCTTCCATGGTCAGATTGCCGGCGGGCTTTCGGTCGGTGATCAACACCTGTTCCGTCGCCCCGATGAGGGAGCGGAACACCAGCTCGTTCGCGACGTCGACCGATAGCTCGGATAGCGCTCCCGCGGTAAAGCCCAGCACCCTGAGCCCGTTCGTGTTGTCCCGGTTGACCGCGACCGGGGTTTGCCAGCCGCTGTAGTCGGTCGTCGGCAGGGCGGTATCGGTGACCGCGGACCAAAGGCCCATGAAGCGGAACCGGAACACCGGTACCTGATGATTGGAGAGCCCGAGCGACACCGTGCCGCGGGCGCCCAGCATCTTGCGCAGCACCCCGTCGTCGTTGACGTAGATCGCGACCGATTCGAGCCCGGTCGAGACCGGGGCGTAGACCGCCTGGGCGTCGATCGAGTAGGTGGAGGTCGCGTCCGGCGCGGTGGTCCAGGCTTCGGTGACCGTCGCCACCTTGGTGGCGCCGACGTAGTCCTTGATCACCCGCGCCTGCCCCGAGCCGGTGCCGCCGGTGATCCGAATCGTCATGTGGTTGTAGGCGTCGTCGACTGCCGAGGCGCCCGCCGCCAGCGTGATCGTGCTCGCCGCGCCCGCGGCCGCGGTGCCGGTATGGGCCGCAGCCAGAAGGGTCTCCGCGAAGCCGCAGGCCCGCAGAAGCGGCGCCCAGGCCGGCGCGGTGCCGGCGGTGCCGGAGCCCGCGATTTCCGCCTCGAACTCCAGCGCGCGGTGGATGGCCGACGGCAAACTCTCGTAGTTGCCGAAATACGGCCGCACCAGCCCGCGCTCCGCCGTCTGCATCTCCATGGACGGCGTGTTGAGGTTCCGCACCAGGATGCAGTTGGCGGCGCCTGTCGGGTTGGGATCGGTGCCGTAGACCGATTCGATCTTGGCTAAGAGGACTCGCTTGCGAGTTAACAGGGACATGGCTTACTCCTCGTGATGCGTGGGCTCGTCGCCCGTCGAATTCGGTTCCGGGGTGTCGTCGGCGGCCGGCAGAAGCTCGCCGTCCACGGTCGCCCCGGAGATCGGCTCGCCGGGCGCGGCGCCGGCCGGCCGGGTACGCTCGACCAGCTCTCTGACGCCGGTCTCTGTGACGCGGTAGCTGCCGCCGACGCCGTGTTCGGTGTTTTCATTCATCGTGGGTCCTCGTGTCAGTGGGGTGGTCCGGCTACCTCCGGATGGTCCGGATGGATTTTTCAAGCTCGGCGACGATCCAGCCGTACGGGGCCTCCAGTTGCCCGGATTGGCTGAAGCGGAGCAGTGTCAGCCCGTCCAGCTCCGGCGGCAGGGCGGCGGTGGTCACCGCCTTGATCTCGTCGACCAAGGCAAACTCGGCCTGCTCCACGGCTTCGCCCGTCGCACCTTCGGCCAGCAGGATCTGGCCGATGACGAGCATGCGATGGGTGCCGAATTCGGCCGGGTGTAGATCGTGGTAATCGGATTCGCCGCGGGACAGCACCGTAAACACCCCAGCCTCAAGCTCGAGCTTCGGTCGGTCGGCGAAATCCCGGTAGCTGCGGGTCACGATCCGGGTGGGCGCCACGCTTTGCAGGCGGCTCTTCAGCGTTTCCATGACGGTGTTGAGATCGGTCATCCGCCGAGCTCCGCGAGACCGCGCTCGATGGCATCGCGGACGATTGCGCGCAGCCGGTTTTCGGTGTGCTCGAGCGCCGGACGCAGAAAGGGCTGCGCCGGGGTGCCCTTTTGATAGATGCTCTCTCGAATGGCGTAGGCGAGCCGTGTGGCTTCGCGATTGATATCGCCCGTCTTGCGGCGGCGGCGCTTACCCGTGGCCTCGTTGACGATATCCTTAGCCACCAGATTTTTGCGCTTGATCCACTCTCTCAGCGTGAGAAACTCGGGCCAGCCGCCAAGTCCGCCCCCCCCCTCAACGAATCGGGCATATTCCTTACTCGGACTTACGCGGTATTCGAGCGCTGAGATCCGCTTCGGCAAGATAGAATCGGCAAGGTTGCCTTCCGCTCGCGGTGCCCGGTCGCTCGCTTCCTTGCTCAACTCAAACGCCGCCCGGCTTAGCCCGCGCTCGATGGCGGCGGTCAGGACGGACGGCGCACGGGCCAGGGCGGACTGCACCCGGTCGTCGATGTCGATGCGCAGCTCGACGCTCACGACTTATCCTCCTTGTCGCGCCAGAGATAGGCGATGCCCCCCACGGCCAGGATCAGGTGCAGCCGGCACGCCATGCCTGCCCCCGGTATTCCTGCATAAGCAGCTCATACAATGCCGCCGGCGTGCCGTTGCGCGGGGCGCTATGCAGCCCGTCGCGCATCTGTACCGGTTTGTGGATGTTGCGCACGGCCAGTTCGCGCAGGGCCTCGGCCGCGGCGCGCAATAGCAGGAGGTCGCGCCGATCTTCCGGCAGCGTGGTTTCTCCTTCGATGTCGCTGAGTATGTGGCGGGCGTAATAGCGGTACGGATATTCGGCTCCGCACACCGAAATCTGCTGGGCGGTCGGGGCCGGCATCAGGGCCAGTTTGCGGACTCCCGCCTCTTCCGCCAGGCTGAGCCGGGGCAAATCCATGGGATAATCCGGGTCCCAGCGCGGCAGCCGCCGCTTGGCGTCGTCGCCCCAGGTGGCGTATTTCACGCGCATGAGATCGGCGGGCGCCGCGTGGAACGAAACGCCCGCCTCGACGATCAGCGTCGCCGAGATCACCCGCGGCAGCCCCCGCGAGA